>Ga0099364_10012560_pt1 | contig 11406 bp, 10 predicted proteins | sample TergutTh196P3_FD_73070 | JGI IMG/M metagenome (GOLD analysis project Ga0099364, IMG submission 73070) | Microcerotermes parvus P3 segment gut microbial communities from Pointe-Noire, Republic of the Congo - Th196 P3 | ecosystem: Host-associated > Arthropoda: Insects > Digestive system > Gut ...
CACCGCCTTTTCCCGCCCATTTCACGCGTTTTTCGGTTAAATACAGCAAGTATTCGCCCTCAAACCCCGCAAAATGGACGAAAAAACTCGGCACAAATCTGACGACACAGGTTTTTCGAGATGCCCTTAATAAAATCAGGCTTGGAGGGGTATGGCATGGCGGATAAGAAGCAAAACGAGAGTAAGTTTATGGCAATGCTTGAACGAAGGGGCATTGTCCGCAAGGTCGATTCCGAGGAGGCAGCGGCTGAAGCCCTTGCCGAAAGCAACAGGCTGCGCGCAGACGCGGACCTGCGCTCTTTGCTTGAACTATCCGCCGATGATTCCGCGAACGTACGCGTTTCTCCGCAGCCGGTTCCCGGCATGTCGAAACCGGTCTTCCCGACCGACTGGTCTGCCTCGTCACAGGCATCGCAGAAGGTTCCCCCGGAGCGGAAGCAGGTATCCTCAGAGCCGAAACCGGGCGACATCCCCCCGCTTCAGTCGCGTCTTCAGCCGCTGCAGCCTCAGCCGCAGATGCAAACGCAGCAGCCGCAAACGCAGCAACAGCCGCAACCACCGCAGCCGCAGGCCACGGCACAGCCGATGCGCGAGGTACCGCCCCCCGCTCCTGCCGGAACCCCCGAACAACCGAAGCCCACAATCCCAGCGGAGCCTGCAGCGGCCATGCAGCAGCCCATAACCCTATCCACTCAGAAGTCGCGCAGGCTGTTCACAAACGACCTGACGTCGCTGGAGCCTGCCCTGTCAGATGATCAAAGAGCCGCCGCTTCAAGCTCCCCGATATCATGGGCTGAGCCAAGGAAGCCGTCCGAGCCCCCTGCCGAAAACCATACGGAGCGTTACCTCAACATCAACGAGCTATATGACGTCCTTTCGCTAAAATCAAACAGGACAGACACGATTTATCTTATAGAAGAATACCTCGAAACCCTCCCGGACTCCCTCCCGGAGGATTCGCGCCGCGACATTGTCAGCAAGATAGTCTCGGCTTCCGGTTTTGATTTCGACTTGCTGATGGGCGATGGCGTCCTGCGCGTCCGGATGCTCCGTGAGTATGCTGAGAAATTCGCAAGGTTCACCGAAGACTACATCGCTGCCCGCCAGTCGGAGCTTGACGCGCTCGACAAAGAGATTGCCGCCATCCGCAAACTTATCGAAAAGCGCCGCGAGCTTCATAAAAAGCAGTTCCTCGTTATAGAAGCGGAAGCCCAGCGTCTGAAAGACGTGCTGGCTTTCATAGCAAAGTAATTCAGGACCGGTGAGGAACAGACACAAGAGGAGTAGGGGCATTTGAATAAGTTTGAGCTGACTGAACGCGGCAAGATAGTCATTGCCATCGTTCTGGTGCTTTTGATACTCGTTTTGCCGGCAGTGATTCTGGCTTTTAAGGCTATGGCCAGCCAGCCGCCGGCATCCCCCTCAGCAGCTGCGGCTGAGCCGGAAGCTCCCGTGCTCCTGCCCGATGGCGTTCCGCCGCCTGAAAACGCGTTGCCTCCGGCAACAGTAGATGAGCAGCCGCCGGGCAACGGCGGTTTTGTTCCCGGTGAGCCGGAGTCCGCTGACAGCGAATACCTGAACAATGAGTATCCTACGGGGGCCGGCGAACCGGCGCTCGACCTGGTTGGCGAGAAGCTCTCTTTCTTTTATTCCCCGGATTCCCAAAGCAGTCTCGACCATGAAACGCTGTCAGTGCTTGATGTGTTTTTGAGCCTGCCGAAAAACATTCCTCAGAACACCATCGCAATAGAAACCCCTGTGCTGCCTGAAGAAAAAGCGGGCATGTTCACGGCGGTTATAACTGAAACTCTGGCAGAGCGCGGCGTCCCCGACCGGCGTCTGGCGTATATCGTCGACCCCAACGCTCCGCTCGGGGATTTCATCGAGGTAAGCCTGTACTATATCGTGCCCACAAATGTAAAGTAATAATATCTGCTATTCCGTTCATACGAGCGTCTGCAAGGCTTTCGCTATATCCGCGAACTTCATACCGTTTGACGCCTTTACAAGAACGGCGTCGCCTTTTTTTATTAGACCCCGCAAATCGGCAATAAGCGCGGCTTTTTTCGCGTAATGCCATGCCGGCTCAGCCCCGGCGACTGAGGCGTAACCTTCGTATATGTATTTTGCTTTTTCGCCGCAGCATATCAGACGGCCGATGGAGCGCTGCGCGGCGAAGACGCCGATTTGATAATGAAGCTCGTCCGACTGCTCCCCAAGTTCCAGCATATCGCCTAAGATAGCGACCTTAGGCATCGTCAGCCCCGAAAGGGATGCCAGCGCCGCTTTCACCGAGTTCGGGTTTGCATTGTAGCAGTCGTTTATCAGCGTTATCATGCCTGTATCCGTTACAGCCGCCCTGCCGTCGACAGGCACGTACGATAACAGCCCTTTCGCAATCTCATCGCCCGTCAGCCCAAGAAGCAGCCCTGCTGCCGCTGCTGCTGCCGCCAGTTCCGCAACATGGACGCCGTAAGCCGGTATCCTTACCGGGAACGATAAATACCCGGATGCCGTCATGCGGTGCGCTATTGACAGGCATAAGCCGGGCGTAAGAGCCTCCCCCGCGCTTGAATAAGCGGCGCGAGACCCGTCGACGGGATCCAAAGCGCGAACATCGTTATGCCCCCCCCTGCCAAACATCACCTTGCGTATACCCGGGTCGTGTTCCCTTAGCAGTTCGTCATCGCCGTTGAGTATTGCGGTGCCGTTGTGCCCCATGTGTGCGAAAGCCTCCGTCTTAGCCCGTAGGACGCCGCTCAGGCTGCCGAGTTTGTCAAGGTGCGAATAGCCGATTTTTGTTATTATAAAGAGCTCCGGCCTTACCATTTGGGCAAGGCGGCCCATTTCGCCGAAATCGCTTATCCCCATTTCTATGACGGCTGCTTCATGCCGCCCGTCAAGCGACAGAAGCGTGAGCGGCACCCCGAGCTCGTTGTTCAAGTTCCCCGCTGTTTTATGCACATTGAACCTTGCCCCAAGCGCGGCCGCGGTCAGTTCCTTGGTTGTTGTTTTGCCGACGCTGCCGGTGATGCCGATAACCGGTATATTAAACAGCTCCCTGTGATACCTGCCTACTGTTTTTATCGAATCGAGCGTAGAATCAACAATAACATAAGGGCCTGCCGCATTCGGCAGCTCCCTCTCGGCTAGGCAGCATGACGCGCCAGATTCGAACGCGCTGCCGGCGAATGCATGTCCGTCCGCGCGCGCGCCTTTTATACAGACGAATAGGTTTCCGGGCCTGACTTCGCGGTTGTCGCGGACTGCCCCTCTGACGCGGATGTTTCGCGACCCGTCATCGCCCATATACCGGCCGCCCGTGATATCGGCGATTACTTGCGGCGTTAAGTGCTTCATAGGCGGGCAGCTCCCCCTCTTTTCCATTTTACGCCCTGGGGGGTGTCTTCCAAGGTTATTCCCATCCGGGTCAGCTCGTCGCGGATTCTGTCCGACTCCGCCCAGTTCTTTTCTTTCCGAGCAGCCTGCCGGGCATCTATCAGCGTTTTTACGTCCTCGTCGATGCCGGCCGCTCCCGCCTCTGCATAAAACAAACCTAACACGCCCGCAAGCTCGCAAAGGACTTCGAGGGTGGCATCGGCGAACTCTTTTGTCGGCCTGGGCCCTGCGGCGATGCTGTTGCCCTGACGTACCATCTCAAATATAACCGAAACCGCATCCGCTGTATTGAAATCGTCGTCCAGTGCGGCGCAGAAACGCTCTTTGTAGGCAGGCAATGATTCGAGGAATGCCCCCTCCGAGGGCTCCTCCACGGCGTACACAGTGGAGCCTGCCGATAGGTTCGCTGCGGGATCCGCTGAGAGGCCCTCCGAGGGGGCTCCCGAGAAGCCCGCAGGGGAACCTCCCGATTCTCCTGGATGCGGCGACGCGGCGATATGCTCCAGAGTGGCTTTTGCCGTCTTCAGGCGCTCAAGCGCTTTTTTCGACTGCTCCAGGACTTCGCCTGAGTAGTTAAGCGGGCTTCTGTAATGGCTCATCAGGATAAACATGCGGATGTTCTCATATCCGTATGCAGCAGCAGCCTCGCGGACAGTAAAGAAGTTGCCGAGCGATTTCGACATCTTCCTGCTGTCTATGCTGATTAGCCCATTATGCAGCCAGTAACGTACGAACTGCCCGCCGTAACAGCCTTCCGACTGAGCTATCTCATTTTCATGATGCGGAAAAACGAGGTCGCGCCCTCCGCAGTGGATGTCTATGGTCTCGCCGAGCAGCTTGCCAATCATCGCTGAGCATTCTATATGCCAGCCGGGGCGCCCACGGCCCCACGGTGAATCCCAGAACGGCTCGCCCGGCTTCGCGCCTTTCCACAGGGCGAAATCCATAGGGCTTTCTTTCTTCTCCGTGACATCTACGCGGGCTCCGGCTATGAGCTCGTCCATCGGCTGGCGCGACAGCTTGCCGTACCCGGGGAACCCGGAAATTCTGTAGTAAACATCGTTCCCGCTCCTGTATGCTAAGCCCTTGCCGATAAGCTTTGATATCATGCCGGTAATCTCACCGACATGATCGGTCGCCTTGGGGTGAAACGCCGCTTCCATCACGCCGAGGCCCCGGGCGTCAGTCCAGTATTCCGCCATAAACTTCTCCGTAATCTCGGCGCAGGTCAGGCCTTCCTCATTTGCGCGGCCTATAATTTTATCGTCGATGTCAGTGAAGTTCTGGACATACGTGACCTCATACCCACGGTATTCCAGATACCGCCTCAGGGCATCGAAAGTGACCAGAGGCCGGGCGTTGCCGACATGGAATAAATCATAAACAGTCGGCCCGCAGTTATACATCCTCACCTTCCCCGGCTCGAGGGGTATGAATTCTTCTTTCTTCATCGTCATTGTGTTGTAGAGTCTGATCATGCTATACGCCCCTTGTTCTGATATGGTCAAAATAGAACTGATACGTCGCGCTTGGCTCGTCGGACAGGGTAAATATCTGCGTAACATCCGCTATAAAGAGCGTATGTGTGCTAAAGTCGTTGAACTGCGTCACCTTTGCGGACATAACGCAGTTTGCATACCCCGGGAGATAGCGTATGCCGCTGACGGTGCGCTCGCTGTACGGGCATTCGGCGAACTTGTCGAAGTCTTTCCCGCTTTGGAACCCAAATTGCTCAATTACGCTAAACGGAACGCTTTCGGTCAGCACGGACAGTGCAAACTCCCCGGTTTTCAGGATCATATCGTGCGTAAGGTTTGATTTGTTTACAACTATCGACATTTTCAGCGGCGATACCGTGATCTGCGCGGCGGCATTGATGATGCAGCCGTTGTCTTTGTTCCCTTGCTTCGCCGTCAGCACGTATAAGCCGTAAGAGAGCTTGAACATTGCAGAAGCGTCAAATGGTTTCGCTGTGCCGGCATCCTTGCTTGCGCCCTTAGCTGAGGCTTTCCTTATGTTCATATGAACGTCCTTTCATTAAGAGTCATCGACCATCAGCATACCATAATCTTACTATTTTATCCACTGTTTTTTACCGTCTTACCGTCCAGTGGCGTGTAACATCTAAAAATTTACAAGATTTACAAGGATATTTTCCAAATAAATGCTAAAAAGACAAAAAAAGTGAGAATGAGGCTGAGCCCTTGCGGTATAAAGGATCAGAAAGCATCGAAGCACTGAAAATCATTGAGGCTTCAAATTGAACAGCTTCAACCAGCGTTCGTAGCCGGGGGAGTTTTGCGCCTTGATACTGCTTTGCACATCAATGCGCAAATTGAATTTGTGTGATATACTGAAAAAACATTTTTCGTCGTGTCACATTTTGCCCTGTTCATTCGTATATGAGGTGAAGGGAGTGAATCAAATGTACAATCAATCTAACCGGCCGGTGGATTGGATGGAGGGCATCGTAAAGCGGAATGAAGATAAAATGTTTCGGGCTGCCATCGCCATTATGGGCAGCAAGGCAGATGCGGAAGATGTTTTGCAAGACGTATTTCTAAAGCTATTTGAAAAACAACCGCAATTTGAATCCACGGAACATGAAACCGCTTGGCTGATAAGAGTCACGGTGAATCTATGCAAAACCCTCCTCCGTTCCCATTGGTGGAAAAAAACCGTTCCGCTGCTGGACATCTACCCGGCGCAAACCGATGAGCAACAAGACATAATGCAAATGGTCCTTTCGCTTCCCTCAAAGTACAGAATAGCAATACATTTGTTTTACTTCGAGGGATATGCGACGAAAGAGATTGCGGACATTACAAATCAGAAGGAATCCGCAGTAAGAAAACAGCTTACACGCGCCCGAATTATGCTAAAAGATTTTTTGGAAGGAGAATATCTTCATGAAAAGCTATAACGACTACATGAGCAACATTTCGGTCGATGCCGAGTTGCACGAAAGAATAATGAATAATGCTATGCAAAAACCCGCGCCCCTATATCGCAAGCGGGCCGTATACCGCTATGCGGGATTGGCGGCTTGCGCGGCAGTTTTGGCTCTATGTGTTTGGGCGATTCCAAGATCGTGGATTAACCCTGCTGAAAACCTCCCGAACAACCCCGCTGTCATATCATCGGCCAACCCGCAATCTCAAAACGACGAACAAAACGCAATTGTATCAGAAATTCCCTCCGACTCCGATTCCGATACCATATTCCCCGGATTTCGGGACGAGGAGTTTCCGCTTGCGTTAAACATGGCAGAATCTCTTATGCAAGCAAGCCGCTCGTGGCCGGAAGGCTTTTTCTACCAACAGCTTACCGAAGAACAGTTAAGCGCGGTACTCCCCAATCTCAATCTGACCCTTGCCGCCACTGCGTTTTACCGGCCTGACGGCACATTGCTCACTGTTACCGCGACGGAAACGCATACCCAGGGTATGGCAGATGCCCCGGTAATGGTTAACGAGTATTTCAAACGGACGGAAATACAGCTTGGCGAGGGCGAGATAGTCGAAGACTGCGTAATGCTCATTGATGGCACGCCAATAGTCTCGGATGTGTTTGGAATTCCTGTTGAGGCTTATATGAGCGAATGGGATAATGATACCGTTTATTTTCAAGCTGAGTTTATGATTGACAACATCGCGTACCGCGTAAAACTGTATGACAGCATGATAGCCGGAGAACTCCGGCTGACCGGAATCGTCAATGACATCATTTATTACGGCGCGGCGGATTTAAGCGGACTCGGCGACCCTGTTATGCCTGAGTTCCGTAATGATGCACTGACGCTTGGAGAAGCGCAGGGCGACCCCGATTATGGAATGCTCCTGCCGAAAACAGTTCCCTCCCGGTTCGTTTTTGAATCTGCACGGAGGTTTATCAACCAAGACGCTAACGGTTTGTACGTCCTTTGGACTGTTGGATTGGATACTCTGCGCTGGAGTATTTCAAAAGCCACCGATTATGACTTTGAGCGCATTGTTTCCGCAGACGAGCGAGAGAAGTACGATATGTCGCTATATCCGATCCCGTGGGCGCAGTCCGTGTCGGGAGAACTGAGGGAGTACGTCCTATACCCCGTGTTTCCGGCTGAGGAACTCACGCTTGATATAGTTAAGGCAAGGGCCTACCATGCCGATAATGGCCAAGTCGGCGCTCCCGGCGGGAACATGGATTTTAGCGTGCTTTATGGCGAAGTCATCATATCCGTAAACATCAATGGAATGTCACCGGAGGAAGTTTGGGAAATGTTCACGGGGCTTAGTTACTGAGAATCCTGACAGTGACCGTCTGAGCAACACCGCCAACAGTTACCGTTAGCGTTGCGGTTCCTATGCCTATGGGTCGGACTGTTGCTTCATACGCGTCTGGGTTTGTCGGAATGACTTCGAAAATGCTCGTGTCGCCGCTCGTCCAGACAGGCACATCCTCAACGCCTAAAGGCTCTACAGCGATATTAAGCGAAATACTCCCATCGCTCATCCTCAGCGAGAATTCAGGAGTATTAGGGCTGCCGGGTAATGGATTGCGCCCGTGCATGACGGTCACTGAATGCACATCAACCGACATGGGCTCATACGGCTCATATGGATTTTCCGTTGTGGCGGTGGCAAGTGTCGGGAAAACAGATGAAAATGAAATCATAACCTCGATGCGGCGGTTTGCCTGCCGTCCTTCCTGGGTGTCGTTAGTGTCTATTGGGTGATATTCCCCGATACCCTTAGCGAAAAAATAATCAGGGTTTAGTTCGCTTTCTTCAAGAAGGACCTCCAAGAAATTGACAGCGCGGATCACACTGAGCTGCCAGTTAGATCTAAATGTGTTGGGCGGCGGCCTGGAGTCCGTATGTCCTGTGACCGTTACTTCAAATGGCGTTTCTTCGTTATTTCCGGCAGCAATGATCTGCGCTAGTTCTCCTACTATAAATCTGATTTCTTCCGAAACGATTGGATTTCCCGCGCTGAAGGCCATATCACTGGGGAAGGTCATTAGCAACTGGTCTCCTTCGTTTTCAATAGCGATAATATCTCCGAGTCCATTGGTATTTATGTAATCCTGTATGGCGTGGAATAAATCATCAAGCTGGGCACTGCCTATGTTGCCGGAAAAGTCGGGAGACTGCGTAAGCATGTCCGCAGCAGAGTCATCTGACACAGTTTCGGTTGAATCTGCGCCTTCCGGGATTGATGGCAGTGCATGCAACCCCAGAAGATAACCGCCAACCGCTGCGGCGATAACCAAAAGCACGGCAGCCGCTGCGGCAATCGGTATCCATACATTGGGCTTTCCTTTATTGCCGGGTTCAATCCGCTCGGATGGCTGCCCCGGATTGTAAGGGTATGCCGGGGTTTGCCTGGCATTGTGTTGATAATGCTCCGATTGCTGCGGAGGATTGGCTGAAGAAGGCGCGGCGGTTATAGCGGATGTACCGGGAGCGTCATTATCGTTCCCGCAAAACGCGCAAAATCTCGCATTTTCCGGCATCACGGTCCCGCAATTGGTGCAGTTCATTTTGAGTACCTCGGTTTCATAAAATTGCATTATTTGCGGTCTTTTTCCCGCAATACTTGCATTGATGCTTTCACATTCCATTTCCATAATATCAGATTCGTCTTGCCTATACAATGAATATTTACACACATCTTTTAACAATTTATGCCGAGGGGCATTTTCTCGGCAAAAGCCCTTGACAGCACTATTTATGAGTATTATGATTGTGCTTCAGCAGAGGGGGCGTGTCAAAATGCAAAATGAAATGACGTACACCCAAGAGGAGCATGAAGGCGCACCTGTCATAAAGCATGATTTAACGAAAGTCGGCGAGGTCAACAAACCCGCGCTAAACGCGCTCAGTGAAACATTGATTCTTAAAGGCTACAGCAAAAACACGCAGCGGACTTATTACTATGAGTTCGCTCAGTTTCTATACCTACTGGGCAACTACAATGCGAAAATGATAGACGAGGCAAAAATCAGAAGCTACTTCCTTTACTGCGCCGAAACGCTGGAAATGAGCGAAAGCCAGATTAACAGCCGGTACAACGCCGTGAAGTTCTACTATGAGCAGGTTTTAGGCAGGGACAAATTCTTCATCGACCTCCCCCGCCCCAAAATGCCCAAGCAATTGCCAAAACACATCAGCCCACGCGATATAAAAAAGCTCTTTGCCGCCGTTACGAACGCTAAACATGCGATTATGCTGAAACTGTGCTACGGGATGGGCCTGAGGGTGTCCGAGATAGTGAATCTCAAGGTTTCTAACATTGACAGTGGGAATATGCAAGTGCTTATACAGCAAGCGAAAGGCAAGAAAGATCGCTATGTGAATCTGCCAGAGAGCATTCTGGACGATTTGCGGAGCTATTATAAAGAATACCGCCCCAGCAAATACTTGTTCGAAGGACAAGGCGGCGGCCAGTACAGCATACGCAGCGTGCAGTATGTTTTTAAGAACGCAATGACCAAAGCGAAAATCAACAAAGAGGTAGGAATTCACGGCCTCCGCCACAGTTTTGCCACGCACCTCCTTGAAAACGGCACGGATTTGAGTTTCATACAGCAATTGCTCGGCCACAACGACATCAGTTCAACCATGAAGTACGTAAAAGTAGCGAAAAAGAGCTTAAAAAACGTCAAAAGTCCGCTTGACAATCTGTAAGTTTTTGGGTATTGTGTTATGACAACAGGAGTGTCGCATTCTAAATAGAATTTCAGAAGCGGCAATTTCGCATTTTGTGTAGAAACGCCCCCGTGAGTCATGATTTCACAAGGGATTGAATGCGAAATTCTGTGCAGATAGATTTTTCGTCTATATGGTAGTTATACGACATAAATCCTTCATTGTTTCCGAATTTTCTAAACCGTATATTTTTACGGTTTATCAAAATCAGACTAAACGTCATTTTAGGTCTATGATTTTGTTTTTTTTACTGTATAATATAGGCAACAGAAGATATATGGAGGAGTAAAGCCATGCCTATAAAGAACCCGCTTGCTGAAGTCTTTGGCTTCCCGATAGATAACATCAGCAAGGAAGCCAACCGTTACAGAAAAAACAAACTCTGCCCATTTAACAACAAAGTGCCATCGTGTACCAAGGACAGGGCAAGCGATCCTCTAGGTGTGTGTTCTGTATTTGACAAGGAAAGCATTGCGATAACTTGCCCAGTAAGATTTCGTGAGGATTGGCTCATTGCAGAAGATGCCGCAACTTTCTTTTTTCCTAAGAACTCAATGTGGACATCACTGACAGAAGTTCGCCTAAATGACGCAAATGGGCAGTCTGCCGGAAATATAGATATAGTTTTGGTGTCCTATGATAAACATGGTAGGATTACAGATTTTGGTTCGCTGGAGATACAAGGCGTATATATATCCGGAAATGTAAGGAGGCCGTTTGAACGATATATTTCCAATCCTTCGGAGAATATTCATTTTGACTGGTCAAATGAACGATACTATCCCCGTCCGGACTACTTATCGTCTTCCAGAAAAAGACTGGCGCCTCAATTGATTTACAAGGGAGGCATTCTAAAGCATTGGAACAAGAAGATGGCCGTTGCTTTAGATATCTCATTTTTTAAAACATTGCCAGAAATGCCAGAAGTGGATGAAAAGGACGCTGATATTGCATGGGTTGTATATGATTTGGTCTACAATCAAAACAGCAATGTTTTTAATCTTCTAAAAGTCAACACAATATACACAAAATTCAAAAATGCTCTGGACATAATAACTATGTCATCGCCTGGGAAGGTTGATGATTTTGTTGGTGTGCTGCAAAATAAACTAGATGATAAACTGGATAACCATCCACCTGATACTCACACCTTGTCAGACATACTAACGATTTAGGTAAAGGTGGCGTGTAATGTATCAGTATAGCTTATTTGGAGAGCATCATGAATTATCGCAATCTATAGTTAACGTGGCCTCAGTCCAACAATTAAGCCCATTTAGATATCCCGGCGGCAAGACATGGTTTGCTCCTCAGAT
>Ga0099364_10012561_pt1 | contig 11405 bp, 18 predicted proteins | sample TergutTh196P3_FD_73070 | JGI IMG/M metagenome (GOLD analysis project Ga0099364, IMG submission 73070) | Microcerotermes parvus P3 segment gut microbial communities from Pointe-Noire, Republic of the Congo - Th196 P3 | ecosystem: Host-associated > Arthropoda: Insects > Digestive system > Gut ...
GGGTTTGTTTTTGCGCGGTTTTTATTGCACTTATGCCACCGGAAGCATATTGCGCCTACCCTCATCTTCTGCGCTTGTGCTTCCATCGTTTATTTCGCTCGTTAATACCATAACGAAAGCCAACAGCATACCACAGGCCGACCAAAAATCATTAGGCTACAAATGGGACAGCGGCGCGGGTATCGTGTTTACCGGGGTATCTGATTTACAGGCAGACGATGTACGCGAAACCAAACGCAAGACCAAGACCGAGGACAGCGAACCGACAAAGGCCGAGGCCGCGCTTGAATGGTTAGAGGGCTATTTAACAAGTCGCGGCGGGTACGCGGTAGTCAAGACCATTGTCGAACAGGCCGAAGAGGACGGTATAGCAGTTGCCACATTGAACCGGGCAAAGGACAAGGCCAAGCATATCAGACGATGGGAATACAAGGGGCATGGCAAGGGCAGTATCAGAAAAGTTTACTGGTACTTTGACGGCAAAGAACCCCCGGAACTACGGCAAGTACAGAATGAAAAGGCACAGCAAGAAATGACAGACGCGGAGAACAGCGGGGCGAAATGAAAGTCACCATTTTGGGTACTTTCACTTTTGAGAGAATTGCCCCCAAACCGGGGGCTTTTCTTATACCCCATTCTATAGTATCAAGGTGGGGGTAGTCAAGATTTAATGATAATATGATATTATCGCACACAAGCAAAAAAGGAGGTAAAGGTGATTTTATCAAAATATCATTTTATCATCGTTTCACACAGACCCCCCGTGATATTTTTAGAACCTCTTGACCATAAAAAACAATAAAGGAGTTTGAAAAATGAATAAAGGATATTGGTCGAACGAAACGCCGCAAGAGGTTGACACGGGCAAAAACATATTGCGCTATTTTGCGAAATCAGACAAGCTACAAATCAGTATGCCGAATTGGATAAATGCTGACGGACAGGAAACGCGAGGGAAAACCTTAACGCTTGACCTTGCCGCCGTAAGGGAAAAACCAGACGCTATGGAGATTATACGGCGGATCGTGGATGGGCAAATCAATGAGGCGGCAATATGAAGCCGGGGAACAGACCGCACTTTTTCAATGGGCGCGGTTAATGGAGAAACAACACCCGGAACTCGCCCTATTGTATCATTGCCCGAACGGTGGCCGCCGTGACGCCATCGAGGGTGCACACCTCAAAGCGCAGGGTGTCCGAGCGGGTGTCCCTGACCTATGCTTGCCTGTGGCGCGTGGGGGCTATCACGGTATGTACATAGAGCTAAAAGCCGCAAGGGGACGATTACAGCCCACACAGCGGGCTTGGCTTGACGCGCTGAACGCGCAGGGCTACAAGGCTGTATGTGTTTATGGGTTTGATGAAGCGCGGATAGTTGTTGAGGAATATTTGAAAGGCGCATAGCAAACGAGCGGGAAGCCCTGACAGGCTGGCCCGCTCTTATTCATTCACATAAACAATAATTCGGGGAGTTGGTGTATGGGGATATTGTGTTTGTCTACAATAGCCCATGCAGATTTTAACCATTCTTTATTATAGGATTCTTGCAGCTTTCTAAGCGTTTCAAGGTTTTTGTTGTATGTTGTCTTACGTTGCCACTTTGGACGTGGCGGCGTAATATATTCAGCGTCACCATAGCATACGTCCGTTATGTCATACTCCATTTTCTCAAGCTGCTTCATCATGCGTTCAGCCGCTTCTTGCCAACCGTGCGCTCGTTGACTTGACGGGTAGTGCAGGTAACCGCAGTTTCTGCACAAAGGAAATTTGCGCCCTTTGACTGGCATTTCATAAAGAAATTGATAACGCTTTTTACAGTAGGGGCAAAGCATATACACTCTATCGTTGCCGCCAAAACCATTTTTTACGAAATCAAGCCGAATTATATAGCCGTCCCATATAACGCAATCCCGCCGAACAATAATTGTCGTGCCTTGTACGGCGTACATCATCTGTTCGCTATTATTGTTGTTCATCAGGCGATGAGCGTTTGCAAATATCCGGCTATCAATGCGGACGTATTGCGTTGTTCTATTATGTGTGCGGTTATGCCCGCCCGCCCTGCTCCAATAAGCCATAATATCCCCCTTAGATATTAGAACGCGTGCGCGCGTTTTTGCCTAAATATAATGTACAACCGCCCTTTTTCGTTGTTCAACGCAAGGTTTTATAAGGTTATCAACGTATCAAACACGGTACAAAAATCAGATCCTTTTTTTATGCGTACAAATCCGCACTATTACCCATAACACAAGGACACTCACAAACGCCACCAGGCCGGTACAGCGCACTTTGTCCCTTTATAGAGATTATATCACTATGCCGCCTAATTTGCAATAATGGGGCTTATATGGACTTTTGCGGCGGGGCGGTTCCCACTCGACATACCCCGGCACAGGTGCGAACCTTGCAGGGATGCTTGTTTATTAAAATCACATTCGGCGCTCAAAATCTATCACGATGATTTTGCATTCCTTTTTTGATTGTTTACTTGTTCATCCCGTAATTTCAGCAAATCAATATATTTCCCTAATTCATCTAAGCTGTCCGATGATAGGGTTGAAATATCTGCCATCAGGTTTTTATATCTATCCGCTATATTTTTGTTGAGCAGCCTTCTCTCAACCTTAGTGACGCCCAAAATGTAGTCAACCGACACATCGAAAAAATCAGCGATTAGCATTAAGGTGCTGTAATCCGGTTCCCGCCGTCCCTGTTCATAGTTTCCTATTAGCCCTCTTGAAAGGTTAAGTTTTTCGGCTAACGTGTATTGGCTTATATTGCGTTTTGCCCTTAACGCCTTTAATCTTTCGGGCAAAATGCTCTTTGCTGAACTCACGATTTATCACCACCTATAAGCCTATTATAAATAGTGACAACCGATGCTTTCCACAAATCCGCCGAAACGTTTCTGAATTATACTTGACAGAAACGATTCGTTTCCGTATAATGAACATATTATAATAAAAAGGAGTGTTCAGACATGAAAAAGCTATCCCTCGGAAACCTAATTATCGGAATAATCCTCGGTGCATCTTTATTTGGTGGCTCTACGGCCATCGCTTCCAGCATTACGGCAACCGTATCCGATTGGAAAATCCACGTTGATGGTCAGCCCGCCGGGTTCGATGCCTATAGCATTGCGGGGAGTAATTGGCTGGAATTACGGGATGTCTGTCAGGCGGTCGATGTTGGCGTTTGGTTTGACGCAGACAAGCGGGAAGTTTATATTGAGAGGGATAAGAAGTATGACGCGAATTATACTGGGCCGGGTCAATCGACAGCAATTCAATCAGGAACTACAATTGTAAGCCGTCACACCTGGGAAATAACCATAAGCTCGATAGAAGTTGTTGATAAGATAGAGAGAAAATCAGGAATGTTTACATATACAACAAAAGCTGGGGACGGAAATAAAATAGTTATGGTAAATGCTTCTGTTAAAAACATAGGGACGAGTAATAATAATTATTGGGTATCGAACCTTGTGTATGAGGGTAATATCTTATATAATGCGTTAAATACAACCCATTCAGACGACATATCAAGAGAAACAATAGGACCACTTATAACAAAAACTGGTTTTTTTGCTTTCCGTATTCCAAATGAAGTGGCCAATAGCAGGAAACCTTTAGTTTTCAGGTTTATGAATGACGCTGAATATACCTTTACTCTTCCGGAATGACCTCCCGGTTGGCGGGTCTAAAATAAAGGAAAGGCGAAAATGTTATGGCTCTTATTAAATGCTCCGAGTGCGGAAAAGAAATTAGCGACAAAGCGGCAACTTGTGTTGGATGCGGGTGCCCTATTGAAATCTCAAAAGTGGGGCCGCCGCCTACGCCGATAATAGAGCCACAGGAAGATGATTCTGCTGTGGCACCGGTTCAGCCATATAGAACATATGAACCGCCCAAGAAAAAGCCGCTTCTACAGCGCAAGGGGTGTTTAATTCCACTCATCATTGTGGCGGCTTTGTTTTGGATTGGGATTATTAGCAGTATTTTTTCTGATTCTGACGAAAACTCAGCGTCTACATCTACACCGCGCCCGACTGCGACAGCAAGGCCAACGTCTACACCGCGCCCAACATCGACGCCACGACCCACACCCACACCCACACCACACCCATCGCCACAACCGACAAACGTGCAAGATATCGACTACATATATTTACACAGTTACGCGCATGATGGATTAAGAGATCAATGGGTTAGGATTGCCGGAGTTATTAGTAGTGTCGGGAGCAATCAAAAAGACATAACTATCCGTGAAGGGTTAGAAGAAGGATGGACAAGCTCTATATCTGTTACAATTTACAATTCAAATGATCTTGAAGTAAAATCCGGGGATTATGTAATTGTGGTAGGGAAAGTAGACCGTAGAACACTGGGTATGTTGTCAATAGATGAAGGGGCAATTGAAGCTGTAGGAGATACAGCACAAGAAAAATACAATGTGCTTCGTGAGAGTGGAATACAAACAATAAAAGATCATCACGCCTTGTTAGAGCAACAGGAAAGAGAAGCACGACGAGAGTATATCAATTCTTCAACTACCGTTTCATATAACAATCTTGTCCGCAATCCCGATGACCACAAGGGCAAAGTTATCAAGGTCACAATAAAAATATCGCAGGTGATGGGCGAGGGTGACGGCTTGCTGGATTGGCTGTATGAAAAAGGCTATCACGGAAAACAAAGCGGCAATGAATGGTACATAAATTACAGTTTGCCGGAAGGCGCGTCAAGAATACTCGTAAACGACACCGTAACATTTTATGGCGAGTTTACAGGGCTGAAAAAGGTGACGCGAGCCCTCACCCGAACATCTGAAATGATTCCTGAACTGAAAGCCAAGTATCACGATTAGCGTGTACAAAACAAGGGCGGTCAGAAATGACCGCTCTAATCTTTTTCAAACTGATAACTTTTATGTATTGACATTCCGATAACTTTAGTGTATCATGTAAATGACAGGGGGCATACTATGTTCAATGTGTTTTACTATAAAGACAAAAGCGGCAAAAGTCCTATAGAGGAATATTTGCGCGGATTAACCGCAAAAACCGACAAGGACAGTCGCATAAAAGCAAACAAGATACTTGACTATATCGAATATTTAGCCGAACACGGACAACAGGCACGAGAGCCATACGCCAAACATCTTGACGGCGATATATGGGAGCTTCGCCCGATAAGGGATAGGATTTTGTACGCGGCATGGGATGGCAACAGTTTTATTCTGCTACACCTTTTCAAAAAGGATACACAGAAAACACCACGCCGTGAAATAGAACAGGCAAAGCGCAATTTAGCCGATTACAAGGAAAGGGGCAGCGAAAATGAATAACGAATACAAAGCGATAGAGCAAGCGAAGATAAACTTAGCCGATGCACGAGAGCGCGGTACGGCGGCATTAGGCAACTGGAAGGATTTAAGACAAGAGCTTTTCACGGCGGAGGAAATAGCCGCCAGTAATTTAAGAGTAGGGCTTATGACAGAGCTTATAAAGGCAAGGAACGAGCAGGGATTGTCGCAAAGGAAACTCGAAGAACTTAGTGGGGTTAAGCAGCCGGTTATAGCCCGTATGGAGAACGGTACAAACAGCCCCCAGCTCGATACCGTTTTAAGGGTATTGGCTCCGCTTGGCAAAACCCTGTACATCGGGGACATACAAAACGGTTAAGAGTGACACAGACCGTCTATATCATGCCTGAATGTTTGGGGACTACTATGGGGACTATTTGGGGACTACTCATGCAAACAGTCCCCAAGATTTCCGAAAAGACACAAACAGCATAACGCCTAAAACCTTGATTTAATGCGGGTTACAGGCATATACGAAAAGACACAAAAAGGCTGTCGGGGATTTCAACTCCCGCCGCCTCCATCAACTCAAAAACATGAAAAGCCCCTGATACAATGCGGCTTCCAACCGTTTATACCAAGGCTTTTCCATACCTCACACAAAACTCACAGTCATAGAAAAATACGATTTTGAGCTTTGCAAGCAAAATATACAACTTCGCTAGGAATTTTTTATAGTTTTTTTATACCAAAAACCGAAGCCTACATAAAACTCGACAGCAGTTCCTTTTTGTGGTATATTCTTCAATAGAGGGCGGACTGAAACATGTCGGCAATTGATTGGGCGGAGGTGCAAAATCATAACAGAAGAGCAACATTCTAACGCCGGAAATTACTCCAACAAAGAAATCAGCAGGAAACGGCAAAGAAAGTATTATGAGGACAACAAATATAGTATCTGCGACCATATATTAAACTGCTATTGCATAAAAAGTATGCAGAAAATACGCAACGAATGTCCTGATATTGTCAGCGATTATATAAAACGCTATCCGTTTGAGGAATATGCGGAGTTTTATATTAAGAGGGAGCTTTACATTCGTAAAATCTATCCTGCCCAAGACCGCTATGCCGACTGTTATGATGCGGGGATGTTTGCTTATTTATACAGCATACACAGATGTGCTGCCATGCGGTATAACCATACCGAACCATACATAAAAAAGATGATTCGGACTTATATTATTTGCGCTATCGTAGTTTATGAAGAGGCAAAAAATCTATGCCAAGAAAATGGTTTCCAGGAAATCCGGCTTAATGCAGATGCTTCCGCGAATCGATATTAGAGGAAAATTGTTGGTATGTACTGTATTAATCCATAACAAACTCTAATATCCCCCGCCGGACGAATGCTCGCGCGATTCCGAATAAGCCGGGAAGCACCTCATTTCACAGGAGATGTTCCATTTGGATTTGCTCTTGTCGTCATTGTCGAAGCTGCGTTTCTCGGTAAAGTGGTCGCACGGGATAAAGTTTAAGAACCCTTTGCAATTGATGTCCGCTTTTGTGATGCTCTTGCACCTGATCGAGTCATAGCGGTTGACCGTGACTCCGCCGCCGGACATTATTTCTTCAAATAAATCCAGCAGCGGCTCGTCGACTCTATCTTTGTAGATTTCCATTCGCCTTTCCTTTCCCGATTATCTGTTTTGTTTATACCGGCATCCAGGAGGTTTTGGGCTTGGAGCCGTGGTCATATTGCTCCATAGGATAAGGGAAGATATTCGCTTTTTGCTCCCTGCCATAATAGACTGGTCCAAAGTATTGCATTTTTTCCGTATCCATTTTGTGCATTTTATTAATACAACGGTCGGTGCCGTGGCAGGCGCACTGTGTAAGGCCCTTGAAGCAGCTGCCGCGCGTGCATCCCAGCCATTGCAAATCACCGCTGAATCCTCCTCCGCCCTGAAACCAGCAGTCCCATGTTGCGCCGACGCCGCCGGCGGCGGCCTCCAAATCCTCTTCGCGGATAATTCTTTCCGCGTTTATCTCGACTGTCTTTTTAATCTTCATTTCTCTCTCCTTTACCACTCAAGCATACCAGTGGTCGTGTCCCTTAAAATGTCTGGGCAGCGGGCTGCCGTTTTCCGTGACCATATGCCATCTGTCGATGCAAACGCCGTCAGGGTGATTGTGGCACGAGCAATAAACCAAGCCGCCCGCGCAATTCGAGCCGCATTCCGCCTCTATCCGGCCGTTGATGTTCCGTATCTTGCCTCCCTGCTTATGGACAAAGTAACATGTTCCTTTCCCATCTCCCCCCGTCACATCAATCAGGTCGCTTTCACGTAACTCGCGGGACTCCCGCGTCGTTTCCATATAGTTTCTCTCTTCTTTCACAGTCAGATTCTCCTCTCTTCGTTTGATTTCCACTTAGTTTGTGTTATAAGAGTTGCTCATTAATTTGTGCTTGTGATTGGCGAAGTTCGAGGGCGAAAGCTCTCGCGTCGACGCGTCAATCTTGTGGTAACAGCCGACGCAGTGGTCCCGCCCATAGCAGGAGCACGCCCGGCAGCTCGGGCCGATATACGCGCACTTCAGCCAGATATACGCCGGGTCTGCCCCCGGCCTCTCGGCTTCGCTTTGATGCACGCTTTTGGGATGAAAATAACACTTTTGGCCGTCGCCGCTGCCGCCCGAGACATGGGCGAGTTCATCTTCGCTGATTATCTGTGTATTCACGTTTTCCATTTTTCTTCTCCTTTCATGTTGCCGCGTCAGTTCTGGCAGCCGCTCTCGTAATGCCAGCCGTCCTCGCCTTTTCGATGAATGATTGCATTTGACTCATTTCATTTTCTCCTTTTTTCACCAATCGCGTATAAGGTCAAGAACAACTTTTCAAGAGGAGTTTGCTATACGACTTGGTTTCGTCGCTGTGATTCATCTCATTGTAAGGCGCCGGGTAATGTTTGCCCCCCTGCGGGGTCATCTTGTGCCATCTGTTTTGACACCGATTACTGTTGTAACAGGAGCAAAAGAGTATACCCTCGCACTCGGACCCGCACTTTGCCCATGTGCCGAACCCGTCCTCTCGCACCGAAGAAAAGCTCTCTTCGGGGGTGAAAAAGCATTTCGAGTAACATCCGGGCCTAAAGCCGCCGCCCGCGTCGAGTTTTTCTTCCGTCAGCTCCGCTGTTTTTTCGACAGACTCTTGCATTTGATCCATTTTATTCCTCCTTTTTAATGGGGGTATTTATCGCGGGTCCCCGTAGCGGTCTCCGCGGTAGTTAAAGCGCCCCATAGCGCAAACATGGTCGTAAAGCTTCCCTACCAAAGGGCCGCCGTCCCAGAGTTCGGTCTTTCTGTAATGGTCGCAGTAACACATTTTCAAAAACCCAACGCACTCATAAATGACCCGCGTCGCGGCTCCGCATCTTTCCGGGTCATAGCGGTTTTGTGTGCTGCCATCATTGCCGCCGGCAATGGCCTCCATCTCCTCTTCGGTCAAACCCTCTTTCTCGATATCCATTTTGATCCTCCTGTTATGAAGTTATAGCGTGGAAAGGAAAGGCTCTTCCGTTTTTGTCGCATATGTGCATTCCGTTCTTGCAATGCGATGTTTTCCAGCAGCGGCAGAGGACCCAGTTGCAAAACGTTGAGCCGGAATTGCCGCAATACGACACATAGCCGCCGGCGCCATCATCATACGCAATACTGTTTTTATTGCCTCTGTCACCTTCCGCGTCATGGGGGAGACTTGCTTCGAAGATACACAGCGCCAAGCCGCTGCCGCCGCCCGAGGCTTCGTCCAGTTGTTCTTCCGTCAGCTCCGCTGTTTTTTCGGGAAATTCGTTCATTTGACCATCCTCCTTTAGCAGCTGCGGCCGCTTTCCGTGCATCCACGGGTTATTAGTCGGGGGTTTTTGGTATGGTTTCCTTGACGTTAAAGAATCCCATGACGCACCATCTGTGAATCTTCGTCTCCCACTCGCTGCTGTTATCGACATGTTTTCTGTAGTGGTCGCACCATCTGGCCGACAAAACCCCGACGCAGTTAAGGTGAACGTCATTATGTTTGGAACATTCCACAGGGTCATAGCGGTTTTGTGTGGCTCCGCCGCTGACGGCGAGCAGTTCATCTTCGCTTAACTCAATGTTTTTTCTGATTTCATCCGGCATAATATTTCCCTCCCGACAGAATTTAGCCTTGCGGCTTGCCGCGCGGCTTTTGCTAATTATAGTGTGTTCTTCCGCCGGGAAGCAATAGACATTGCGTGAAGCGCCTCTTAAATACGCGGGCCGGGATGTGCGCGAATATCCGCCGGCAAACATTGCGTAAAGCTCCGTTTAATTACGCAATAAATGGTGGATAAACGCGAATTTATGTGATATAATGATTGTTACGCAATCGTTGTTAAGGAGGCGGTACTGATAAACGTTATTGTTTGCGAGGACAATCTCAAAGACAGAGAGGCGCTGTGCCTGCTGATAGAGAGATTCTTTGAGGATATAAACTGCCCCGTGAAAATAGCCGCCTATAAAAACGGCGAGTCTTTTCTGGCGGACTGGGACGCGGATAAATCCGTCAAAATTGCCTTTTTGGATATTTACATGCCTGGGATAAGCGGGATCGAGGTCGCTAGAAAAATAAGGGAAACCGACGGCGATATGGCGATCATCTTTACAACAAACAGCCGTGACCACGGAATTGAGGGATTTTCGGTACACGCGCTGCAATACCTGCTCAAGCCGGTCGGCTACCATGACGTCGAAAACGCCCTGAACAGATGCGTTAAGCTCTTTTCCGATTCGATTGCGTTTATCGAGGTTCTGTCGGACAGGCTCATGGTCAGGGTTCTGCTCAAGGACATCATGTACATCGAGATTTTTGACCATGCCTGCCTGATTCACACCGAAGCGGAGACAATAAAAAGCTACCGCTCTCTGGATGAAATAGAGCGGCAGCTTATGTGTATGGGCGCGCGGATGTTTTTGCGGACGCATCGCAGCTTTATCGTAAACATGCGCTACATCGAGGATGCGGAGGACAGCGATTTTCTGCTGAAAAACGGGACGGCGGTGCCCATCCGCAAAAAGGACAAGCTGGCTGTCAATCAAGCGTACAGGGATTATTTATTCTCGCTGCTGCGGGAGATGTAAAAACGCCGGACAAGCCCGGCATTAAGGAGGAGTTATTCACATGGAAATGGTTATCTATTATATTTTTACTTATTACTCGGCGTTTGTTATGAACTTCTTTATTCTAAGAAACCATTTAACACGCAGCGCCCCTAAGGTTATGTCCGTGTGGTTGGCTGTTACGGTCGTATTTTCGTTATCTTTATTTCTGCTCACCCCGCTGCTGAGCTATGACCGTATGCATTTTTTGCTCGCGGATCTTTTGTATATGTTTTCTATGCTTTTCTATATGAGCAAAGCCACACGGTATGGCATACAAAAACAGCTTTTTATTTTCTTTATGGTGTTCCATTTTCTTAATGTACAGGGCATGATTCTCTTTTTCGCGGGAATGCCGTTTCTCGCCCTATTGTCGTCAACGCAGAATTATTTGTTCAATATTTTAGTCAGAATTATACTAACCGTTTTGATGATTTTTATGATGCACCGTTTTTTCGAGCCTTTTCTGGGGCAGATAAAGTCAAAGGACGTGAAAGGCCTGTGGGCTGTTCCTTTTTTGTTTTTGTTCGTTGAAAACATGTTCTTTTTCATAATCCTTTACGACGGCGCCGAAGAAATGTGGCAGACAATCAGTCCTTGGATTTACATGATTTTCATTTCCGTTGCCACAATAGCCTTCGTTTCATATGTACTGCTGATCCGCACGCTGGCCGGCATCGCCAAAAATACTCAGATGGAATCGGAAATTACCGTGACTAACCGGCAGCTTGAGATGCAAAAAAAATTCTATGAGGGGATGCAGACAAACATAGCGGAAACCAAAACGGCTCGCCATGATCTGCGCCATCACCTGTCCCTTGTCCAGTCGTATATTGACAAGGGGGAAACCGCGAAGCTGAAATCATATGTAAATGAATACACAAATACGCTGCCGGCCGATATTGAAATCATCTTCTGCG
>Ga0099364_10012562_pt1 | contig 11405 bp, 8 predicted proteins | sample TergutTh196P3_FD_73070 | JGI IMG/M metagenome (GOLD analysis project Ga0099364, IMG submission 73070) | Microcerotermes parvus P3 segment gut microbial communities from Pointe-Noire, Republic of the Congo - Th196 P3 | ecosystem: Host-associated > Arthropoda: Insects > Digestive system > Gut ...
AGAGAGGATTTGCCGAAATAGTATCGAGCAAATAGCGGTGGATATTTTTCAATTCCGGCAGGTTAATGTCGGTTGTGTTTGCAAGATAACATTCATTGGTGATTTGGGAATACTTTTCTAAATCATTAACGAACAGATTGTCAGCATATTGCTTAAAAAACCGAGAAACAATACCGCTGCCGCTGAATACGTCGAATATGTCCAACCTGCCTTTGTCGAGTTTTTCCTGGACACGGTGTATGCCTTTCGTGATAAAATTTAGTAGCGAACGTTTGTTACCGATATACGTAAGGATTTGTCTCGTAAGATAGTCCTCATTTTCGGACAACGGTCCGGTCGAAGCGCGCTGAGCGTCCACACAAAATTGAGCCCTTGTTGTTTCATCGAGCGTTAATTTATGAACGGACTTTGAAGTGTTACAAAATAAAGTTGCTTGCGAAACCATGGCGAGTATTTTGTCGGCGATGAGGTGCCCCTCATTGAATTATTTTCCCATTCCTGTCGGAGCGCAGACGAAAATGCCCCGAAAATCAACACCGCTCCTGAAAAGGATAAGGAACCCCAACGGCAGTTATTCGGGATGCGTATTGTACAATGCGGGATACGAATTTGCAAAAGTTTAGATGTAAAAAACTTGTTAGCGGACTGCGCTGTTCAGCAGATTATTGGCGGAGTGCCATCAGCCCGGAAAGAATAACATATTTCCGTATCTGAGGATTGAACATCGGCAGAATCTTCATTCTTTGCGGCAGAAAACTCCACCGCAGTCCCCAGAGCAATCGGCGATACAAAGAAGGATCAAAGCCCGATTTCGGAAACGATTCCGCCAGATAAAATGCACTGAGGAGTGCACGGCTGATTCCTTCCGCCGAACTCGAACTGATGAGTCCCGATGCCTCGCCGACCAAAATCGTTCGGGCATCGCCGAAGCAAAGTGTGGACGGTCCCAACGAACGGAGAATCTGTCCCGCCTCTCTTTTGAAAGGAGTTTCCAATCGCAGTCCGAGCGATTTCAATTTTTCCTTGACCGTGTGCATTGCCGATGAGGCACCGGCTCTCCACGGAAACGCTCCGCCGAGAATCAACTGCTGATTTTTCGGGATCATCCACATATAATAGTCGGTCATTGCCGAGTCGAAAATCCCGGTGTAATCGTTCCAAAGATCGATACTGAATTGCGGCGCAGCAGTTACGGCATCTTGTTCGAACCAGTGCTGTACAGCAATGTAGCGTTTCGGCATAGAAACATTCGGAAAGAATTCCCGGCGGACGGTCGAAAACGCTCCATCGGCTCCGATCAGCCAGCGGACTTGCGCCGTCTTCGGTTCTTCGTGTTCTTTGAAATAGAGCGTGAAACTTTTGTTGCACGTGTCCGATTTTTGATACACGGTATTGCTCCGAATGTCCACTGTTTGTGGAATCAGCGACACAAGCCAGCGGTCAAACGCGGTTCGGTCGATGTTGACATATTGCCGGGGATAACTTTGGACGAGACGGTTATCCCAATCCATAATGGTTACGATAGAAGGCTGCGGATCGACGCGAACCTGTTCAGGCACTGCAAGATCAAGTTTGGCAAGGACTTTCTGTGCTTTATTGGAGAGGATACCGCCGCAACATTTCTGCCGACCGCTATCGAGCAGGAGTACCCGATACCGGTCGGCGAGCAATCGTGCGAGCGTCGCCCCTGCTGGTCCTGCTCCAATGATGCCGATGTCGTACATATGCCGCAGCCCATTAAAATTGGACTTGCCTGGAATTGTAAAATGTGTTATAGAGGTTGTCAAGAGAGCGGTTGTGGACGACTATCAATTATCCCGTCCGCTAACAAGTTGTCAAACTGGGTAGGTTGCCGACCTGCCCGCTCCAAATCCGAAACGTGTTAGCGGACTGCACACATCCGAGACTTTTTTTTTGTGACGGATAGGCTATCATGAGTCATCGTATCGGACGAGAAAAACCGTATATGCCAAACTATTCGTTCAAAATATTGAATTCAGCCGATGAACTTGTCGCCGAAGCCGACTCTTGGAATTCACTTTGGTCTCGGACTGGAAGTCAATCGCCGCTTGTTCGGGCAGAGTGCATTGATCTGTGGATGCGCCGCTTTGCTCCCGAGGCAACCTTCCGTGCCGTCGTGGTCGAGGCGGATGGCGTGGCGGTCGCCGGTATTCCCTTGTATCTGCAACGCCGGGCAAAGGTGTTGCGAACGGCTATGCTTCCGGGTAACGAATGGGGCGCTAACGGCGAATTGCTCTGTGACGCTTCCCGGCAAGACACCGAAGAGATATTTTTTCATCTCCTCAAAGGATTGAAGCAACTTCCCATTGACTTTCTCTGGTGTCCGACAATTCGTTACGAGGACTTTCCCTGGAACAACTTCTGCGAATACGGAATGCGTTCGGGACACCTCTTGCGAACAATCCAGCAACATCATACAGCCGTTATTCCACTTTATGGCAACTCGGAAACGGTTGCCGAAACATGGGATAAAAAGGAACTCGCCAACATCAAGCGACGGTTTCGAAATCGATACACACCGGAGAATCACGAATTCCGAATTACAAGTGATGCAGACGAAATTGCTGCCTTGCTTCCCGATTGTTTTGCAATAGAGCACACTAGTTGGAAAGGACATAAGGAAGGCGGCGGCAGCATCATCAAAAAGGACATGGTAGAATACTATACGGCGCAAGCGAGGATACTCGCAGAGCAGGGGTTCCTGCGTCTCTACACACTCTTCATCGACGGACGGCTGATTGCTTTTCAGTACAATTACGCAACGGTAAAGACCGTGTTCTGCATGAAGATCGGCTACGATCCCGCTATGCGGGAGTTCGCACCAGGCATGATTTTACAGTGGTTGATCAATCTATCATTGTTGGATGATCCGAATAACAACCATTTCGACTTTATGGGAATTGCGGGAGCGCACCAAAAGATTTGGAACCCAGAGTTACATGCCGTCGGAGAGGTTGTTTTCCCATTGACCTTGCAGGGGAGGATTGCTCTTTCGTTCCATCAACTGTACGGTAGAATGAAGTCTCGATCATCCTGCTGTCCCGGTGAATAAAAGTTTACAGAGCACAGAGCCCGGTGCGGAAGCACCGGTAAAAAACGCCGCATCTTCCGATGCGGGCTCTGTTTGTTCAGCGTTAAAATTTTCCCGCCAGGGCAGTAAAAATGTTTCAGACGGTCAGACTCGCCGTTTACTTGACGAACACCTCCACTGTTTTCGGAGCGCACACCCGAACAAGATACGTTACCGTCTCTTCCTTCTTTCCCTTTTTGGGCAACCAGTCAATTTTTGCCACAGTTATCGTGTCCCCCTCAACGCCATCCTGCAACGCCGTCGCTTCGGTGCGGACAAGAACACCGCCGTTCACCGCCCGAACCGTAACGATGTCTCCTCGGCGAACCCAAACCGGCAATCGAACCGCAGACTGCGTCAGCGGACTCAATTCCGTAACCGCCCTGGTCGTCTCCTTGCCGACAACCGTTTTAATGTCCACAAAAAAGTCGTCCCCCTGTACCCTGTCCACTCGCCGCAACATTACGTCCGCCTCACTAATGATGTGTCCCCTCGGCAGTGCCCGGCGAACGACCACAACTTCCCTCGGCAACGCGACCACTGCGTCCACCGTAACCGTTATGTTGCTTTGCATCCGAATAAGGAATTGTTGAGTTCCCGTGAAAGGAAACTGTCCGCCGGTAATTTCGACGATCTGTCCGTTGGATGCGAAAAGTTTCATCTGTTCCGGCGTGAGTTTCAGTGATATGTCCCACGAACGTTCAATTCGATTAGTAAAGTTCAGATAGACATTTAACGCCTTAGCAACCTCGCTTTCTAGCAACCGAGCCAAGTCGTCGGTCAGTGCTGCCGTTTTCGGAGCGGCTTCGTACCGGACGGCAATCGGCGTAACCAAAGTCGTGCCGGCGGGCGTAAGAGAATGGGCTTGAATGACAAACTGTTCACTGTGAACTCTCGTTGTCGCGGTGCCGCTGATGGTAATTTTTTCTGCACCGCTAATGGAGTGGTGCAGGGAATGGATTCCCAGTTGTGAGAGTATGCTGCGCACTTCCCACTGGTCGAGTGTCCGCGTGGTGCCGTCGGTCGGAGTAGGAAAGAGTACTGTTTGGCGGAGCGGTTCGACGTTTTCGTTGCCCATCGGCAGAACATCGGCGATGTCTTCCAGTTTTACCAGCGATTCGGCACATTGAACTGGCGTACTTTTCAGACGGATTTCTGCCGCTTGGGCGGTGAAAAGCAAGCAAAGAAGGATAACTCCGCAGAGGAGTGCTCCAAAACCGATTTTTGGCAAGTAGTGAGGCATAATTTAGCCAAATCGGCGTTAATTGGGGGAAACTTTAGCGATTTTGCGGGTTATACCGTGAACGGCGGCAAATTGTTCATTTTTTTCGCGTTCCCAATATATTTAGACAATTGATGTTCGCACGAGTTTGGTCGCAAAGAGCGCAAGGATCGCGGTAGATTCTGCCCCACGTCACGTCTTCACCCAAATGGGACTCTCTACAATAAAGAGCACAATCCCGTTAAAATGAAGGCAACCCCAATGAGTACAGCATCCCTCGACATCCCGGCAATTCTCGAACAGGCACGTAGCGGAGACACCGGTGCGTTCGCCAAAATCGTTCGGCAATACCAATCGCTCGTCAGCGGCGTGCTGTACAACGCGACCGGTGACTTTCACAAGTCCGAAGACATCGCCCAAGAAACATTTCTCATTGCTTGGCAAAAACTCGGCGAACTGCGGGAGCCGCAACACCTCGCCGCCTGGCTCTGTACCATCGCCCGAAATCTGGCACACCGCTCGCACCGAAAACCGGTAATATCAACGGAACCGCTCACAGGTGAAAACGGCGACACAGTCGCTGGCTCTCTTACACCGGATGCCGAATTGCTCCGCCGCGAACAGAGCGAACTCGTTTGGTCGGCTATCGGCGAAATCGACGAAAAGCACCGTGAAACGCTTGTCCTCTACTATCGGAGCGGACAGTCGGTCAAGGAAATTGCCGACGCAACCGAATCGACGGAGGAAGCCGTCCGGCAACGGCTTGTCAGGGCAAGAAAATCGCTCAAGTCCAAAATCGAAGAGATGGTCGGCAACATTTTGACCGACACTGCGCCGGGCGAAGTTTTTACCATGACCGTGATGACCGCCCTCGGTGTAACGATGCTCACGACGACGGCACAGGCGGCGGTTGCGGGAACCGTTGCAACGGGTACGGCAGTCGGAACCGGCTCGGCGGCAACTGGAAAAACATTGGGGGCAGCGACGATTTGGAGCGTTATCGGACCTATCGCCTATGCTGGTTGGTTCATCGCCTTTTGGTTTAGCATACTTTGGACAACCGTCCGCAATGCCCCGACGCTTCGCGCCCGGCGGTTTCATGTGTACTCCGTTTTTTGGACAATCCAGTATTGCGTCTTGTTTTGGGCTACTTTTAGTTGCATATTTGGCTGTGTCGCAACGTTGATACCGCGTTCCCTACTACAAGGGACTTTTGCAATGCCTATCATGTTCCTTTTCCTTCTTTTTGCTGTCTTTTTGTGTTACTTTCCTCTGCAACAGTCTCACAGGCGAAAGATGAAAGGCATTATCGAAAACGATCTCGGTCTGCCCGGCGAGCATATTGAATCGTATTCGTATCAACAAGTCGAACAGCGGTTCTTTCTGTCGATCATGACAAACCTCCTGCTGGCAATAACAGTCCTTGCCGGTTGGTTCGGAATTGCAACTCTCGAAAACGATCTCGGTAATCAAACGTTTCTTATTTCTCTTCTATGTACAATCGTTGTTGTTGCTCTCATTCTGTCAATCTATTATCCGCTCGGTCGGTACTTTTTGGAAATCTGCCGGACGAAACAGAATTTTCTTGCTGCCCAGCCGTTGATTGATGATCCGCTTGAAACCGCTTTGATGAGGTCGGGAAAGCATATTGCCTCCGTGGATCATCCTAGAAAGACGGGCAACATGTTCGGTGTGCTGCTTATTGGATGGCTCGGAATTATCGGGTTCGGCATTTGGTATTTCTCCTGGTTTTCGTGGGACAAACATCTGATTCCGCTGGCAATCTGCGCCTTGTTGATGGTCGCTCTCTTTTCACTTCAGCCTCTATGGGGCAAGAAAGTAAAGAGTCAAAAGAAGGCCTCATTACTGAATATTTTGTTTTTTCTCTGCGTGGCAGGTTTGACGTGGTGTTTGGAATACATTGAATTCGGCGGCATTGATTTCTGGGGAGTCTGGGATAATCCTTCCTCTCAACCATCGAACAACGTCATTCGCATCATGCACAGGCATGTCCTTTTTATCGTGTTTATTATGCCACTGGTGCAATTCTTTTATTGGCGCAAAGCGAAGCAGGAAGAGAGCGGCGACAAGGAAACCGGCAGGGAAGAACTTCTCCGCGAGGCGATTGCCCGATACAATCCTTCGGCAATGATCGCGGACGAGCCGGAGGTTTTGGCAAAGCCTTTTCCGCGGCGTTGGATTGGGATTATCGGTTTGTATGCGGCGGCACTCGTGGTGCTGTGGTGCGTGGGCGTGTTGGGATTCTATTGATCCGATGCTTTTTTTGAGCAGTAGGGCTTCGGGACAGACTTTTTTGGCTTCGTGAAACTGCCGCATCATCGGCGTTTCGGGCTTGGGATTTGGAGAAGGCATAGTCTCCGTTATTCTATAGGCTTTCGCCGGAAAATTTTGAGCAAAAAATGAAAGCCGGGAGCGTAACGCAGTGGAGCGACCGGATCGTTCGGCGCGTTGTCGAACAGGTCTGTTGAGTAAGGTTGATTTTTCCGATGCGCTATGGTACACTGTCTTCCTGTTAGGTCATTTCAACTCTCGAACCTCATTAGGAGAAAACATTTATGCAACGACGTGATTTTTTTGCCGCCGCCGCAACGGTCGGGGCAGTCGCCGCCGCTTCCACACTGCCTGTACACGCTCAAAGCATTGCCGCTATCCCCGGTGATCAGCGGGCAAAAGCAAAACTCCGCTTTTGCTGCCAACCCGGTCTCCCGCCGGGCGACAGCGACCCTGCAAAATTCAAATGGATGAAAGACAACGGCTTTGATGCTGTCGAAATCGGTAATCCCGGAAATTTGGAGTCCGCCAAGGAGTGGAAAAAGAAAGCGGACGATGCCGGGCTAGTAGTCGCCTCAATCTATTTCGGCGGTGCAGAAGGTCCCCTCATGAGCGAAGACCCCGCTACGCGCCAGAGAGGACTCGATGAAAGCAAAGCGAAGATGGAAATTGCAGCCGCTATGGACTGTCCCGTCCTCGTTTATGTTCCTGTCCGCGGAAGTCAGCCGGACAGCGTCAAAAATCTGCCGGAACGTGTCCTCTGGGAACGAACCGTCGGCGTTTTGAAAGACCTCGGTCCTATGGCGACGGCACTGAACACGAACGTTATATTGGAACCGCTCCGCCGCGGTGAAGCGTGGTTTATGCGTCAAGTGAGTCAAGCCGCCAAACTCGCCCAAGAAGCGGCTGTGCCCGGTATCGCCGTGTTGGGAGACACCTACCACATGTACACCGAAGAGGCAAACAGTATGGCAGCATTCATTGCCGGCGGTGATCTCGTCAAACACGTACATCTCGGCAGCGGACAAGGTAGAGTATTGCCCACTGCGGAAAACCATTCGGCAAAAGGACATACGCACACCGACTCATTTCGCGGTCTGAAATACATCGGTTATACCGGCGTGGTCAGTTTCGAATGCGGTATCGGCGGAAGCGGAAACAGAGAAGTTGAAGTGCCGAAGTGTCTCGACTACCTCCGCAAGTGCTGGGAGGAAGCGTAAGGCTTTCGCCGGAAAATGATATACTCCTATACTGCGACACGGCAATAATTTACCTTTTCCCTTCGTGTTTCCTTTGTGCCCTTTGTGTCTTTGTGGTTAATCCTTTTTGAACCACAAAGGCACGAAGTACACAAAGGTTCACAAAGAAGGAAAACGTCCAATTTCATACCGTTTACAGTATAAAACAGTATCACCGTCATTGCGCTACGCTCCATTCCGGCTTTTGTTAATGCTGAATAAAAGCCGGAATGAAACAACGTGTCATGACGGAAGCGGGTATGAAACTTTCCGGCAAAAGCGTCATTGTTAGCCGCCGCACTGGGGCGGCACGAGAGCGGGGCGGCGCACGCCCCCCGGTTTGTCGATCATCACACAACCAACAAGAAAAACATCATGAAACCCAACACGTTTTTAATCCTCGCCTCTTCACTGATTCTGTTCCACTGCAACGGTGCAGTATGTGCGGATGTTCCTACCGTTTTCCAACTTCCTGACGAAGTGAAGTGGATCACGCCGCCCGATTTTGAACCGATCAAGAATCCCAAAATGAAATGGGCAGACGAGACCATGACGGGAAGACCTTTTTCCAAAGACCCGACCGTTATTCGCTTTCGCGGACGCTATCTGATGTACTTTTCCCTCCCGCCGAACGAAAAGGAGCCGAAGCCTTATCAATGGACGTGCGGCATTGCGGAAAGTCAAGACCTCGACCACTGGAAATTGGTCAAACAAATCGTGCCGATGCAGGAATGTGATGCAAGAGGTCTCGCTGCCCCTTGTGCGAAAGTTTTCAATAACCGTGTCTATCTCTTTTACCAGAGTTATGGCAATAGGAACATGAACGATGACGGTATCTGTTTGGCTTGGTCGGACGATGGAATCAATTTTACGCCTCATACAAAGAATCCGATATTCAAGCCGCGCGGCGACTGGACGAATACCAGGGCGATTGATGCCGAGGTGATTATTTTCAAGGGCAAACTCTTTTTATACGGTTCGACGCGTGATCCCGAACGAATCTATCAAAAGACGGTCGTGGCAACGGCTGACCCGGAAGGTCTGAAAGACCCGGAAAACAAACTGGGACCCGATGCATGGACGCTCGCCTTTGATGGTGCCATTATGGAGCCGGAACTGCCTTGGGAAACCAAGTGTATTGAGGCGGCAACCATCTGTCAACGCGGCGATTCGCTGATCAAGTTTTACGCTGGCGGTTACAATAACGATCCACAGCAAATCGGTGTGGCTCGAAGCGAGGACGGTATCCATTGGACTCGGCTTTGGAATGTTCCTTTTATCCCGAACGGTCCGCCGGGACAGTGGAATTCTGCCGAAAGCGGTCATCCCGGTGTGTTCGTGGACGGCGACAAAACGTATCTGTTTTTCCAGGGTAATCCGGGACTGGTCGACGGAAAACGCCTTTGGTTCCTCTCATATGTCGAAATCGGCTGGAAGGATGATGTTCCTTATGTGCTCGAACCTTGATGTTGTTAACGTCATCGAAGCGTTCGACGATAAGAGACGTTTCTGGCACGATTACATGACAAACGAAACAAAAATCGAGATGGACAGGCGGCGGGCGTTGGGACAATTCTACACGCCGCCTAAAATTGCGAAAATCGCTTGGGACATGATTGTCAAGCAACTCGGCGAGAACTTTTGGCAGGACGGTACATGGCGGATTTGGGACAACTGTGCTGGCAGCGGCAACTTGGAATACGAAATCATTCCACAGGATGCATTATCCTATGTTTATCTTTCAACCATTAATGCCGACGAAGTAGAGTTTCTCAAAGAAAACAATTACTTCAAAGGAAAATGCAGAGGTATCTTTCAATTCGATTGGCTAAACGACCATCATTCTAAATTGCCGAAAGGACTGCAAGATGATTTAACAAACGCCGAGATTAAATGGTTGTTTTTTATCAATCCGCCCTACAAAACACCGACGGGTTATACATCGGAACAAAAAACGCCCGGTGTGAGCAGTAGTACGATTGCCGATGAAATGAAGTCGCAAAAAATGGGTAAATGTGCGAATGAGTTAAAAATGCAATTTCTTTACAAAATTGAAAGGGACTTTGGAAAGCGGGGATATTATCTCGGTTTGTTTTCCAAAGCGAAGTGGATTACGAAACCGTCTTCGGAAGGATTCCGCAAGATGTGGCTGCCGAAGTTTGACGGTGGTTTTATGCTCAATGCTAACGAATACTTTATACAACAACGGAACAAAGCACACGAATTGAAAGCACAAGGAACGTTTCCGATCATCTTTTCGTTGCTTAACCGGTTACAAAAATCAACTGCAACGTGGAATAAACAGAACTGGACTTATAAAATCATTGATGATAAAGCGAGATTCGAGGGATCGAAAACATTTCTCGTTTTTGATAAACAACGTCTTGGTTTTCGGGAATACTTTTTTCCACTCAATAAGGAAAGCAATGTCCGTGTTGTTCCTGTGATGAGTGGAGCGGTTGTTCCATTGAAGGGAGAAAAAACAGGGACGGGCAAAGTGCCGCAAAACTTCGCAGGAACCATGGTTTTTTATCAAGCAGATTTTCAACATAATAATTTTTGTAATATCGTATCTGGTCTTGCACACGGAGGTTATGCAATGACAACAGAAAATTACAAGAGCATTCTCATCGGCTTTGCATTGTTTAAGTCCGTAAAATATGATTGGACGTTAGATGTGGATTTATTTTATGCTCCCTATCGAGACTTAACAGAAACCGAGATTGTCGATTGTATTTTATATGCTTTTCTATGTCCGGCTAACAATACGGCAACGACGAGGGTGAATAATGATATGTTGTTTAATTGGTTCAATCCTTTCGATAAAAAGAAGTTTGATTTTGCTAGCCAGCCGCTTTCCGATGTTGCTCGAACTGCGTTGAACGAGTTAACGAATTATTGTAACAAAATAGTTCGATGGAAAAAGTTGGAAACACCATATGGTAACAACAAGGGCAAGGGCGTGTGGCTTGGCTTGTATCAATACAGAACGTCTTATGACTCGGTCAACAAGACCTATAAGAAAAAATTTGGTAAGGATTATCCGAATCGGGACTTGTATGGTATTGGGTATCCTGACAGTTTCAAGCAAGCGATTGAGGAATTGCGTCGTCGGGTGGAAGCATTGGCGATTGATTTATGTTTAACGGCGGGCAAGGAAGTTACGCGGACACGGGATACGTTTTTGGAGCAAGTGCAACCACAAAGACGTTTGCCGGAAGGATAAGAAATGTTGTTTCAATGAGCAAAATTTTGAAGGATAAACGCCGCTCGACCGGCTCGTTTTACACTCCGTATGAAGTTGCTAAATTAGCATGGAAACGGATTGTAACAGAACTGGGAGAGTCGTTTTGGCAGGACGGAACATGGCGTATTTGGGACAACTCTGCCGGTGTCGGAAATTTGGAGTACGGTATTATTCCCGAAGATGCTTTGCAATACACCTATCTTTCTGACAAGGGAATCGCCGAAGTGAATTCGCTGTCCGACAACGATTACTTCAAAGGAAAGTGCAGAGGAATTTTTCAGTTTGATTGGTTAAATGATCATGTCAGTAAACTAC
>Ga0099364_10012563_pt1 | contig 11404 bp, 7 predicted proteins | sample TergutTh196P3_FD_73070 | JGI IMG/M metagenome (GOLD analysis project Ga0099364, IMG submission 73070) | Microcerotermes parvus P3 segment gut microbial communities from Pointe-Noire, Republic of the Congo - Th196 P3 | ecosystem: Host-associated > Arthropoda: Insects > Digestive system > Gut ...
GGTTTTTGAAAATGATGGTTATGCGGTGCTGGATATCAATGTAAAACAACGCCGCATGGGTTTTATGGAAACAAGCATGTCGCTTCCGGCCTTGCTGGACTCACCTGATACACTGTAAACTTAATTTCATGGAGCTATTTGATACAATCAAGATGAAAACTCTTCTGCCATATATTTCTGTCTCGGATATTATTTTAACAGGACAAGATAACTGTATTGTTGGATTACACTATGACGAAGGGAATATGTTTATCCCCATAATCATACTGATGGAGCAAGCCGATATCCAGACATTGAAGGAAACTGCATCAGAGCTTGGGATTCCTGTAATTAAAAATAACGCGCTTGTAAAAAATCTTTTCTCCAGCGGAAAAGTAGGGGAAATAATCCCTGAACTTTATTACAGGGAAATAGCGGCAATTGTAAACAGGTATAATAAAAAAATTAAAACACAAAATCACACAGAAAAAAACATGAAAAAAACATCCAGGCCGCCAAGACCAATAAAAATTGAAATGAGTGAAAGGTTGATGGATTTCCTTGATAAGTTTAAAAGCCTTTCATTAATAGAGGCTGGACTTAAGGAAATAAAAAAACATCTTTCACAGCTTTTTGGATATAGCTTCCCATTGATTAAAACTTCTGTAAATAAAACACTTAATAACGGCGATTTTAGGATTCTATTTAAGGGTGTTGAAGCAGGCCGGTCATCGATTAGCCTTGACTGGTTTGAAACATTTGACCTGGGACTTGATTCAGAAAAAATGCAAATTGCTGCCAATACTGCGGCAGAATCCATTATAAACCATGTAAAAAATCTTATTCAAAAAAGAATGTGCGAACTTCTTGGAAGGGACGAGGTCCAGGCCATTCTTGACAGGGCAGAAGAAAAATACCCTGTTGTAACAAGCGAAGTAAAAAGTTTTTTTTCACTTGGCAGTATACGCGATATACTCCGGGGTTTGTTAAACGAACAGGTTTCCATAAGGTATATTCCTGTAATCCTTGAAACCCTGGCAGACTGGGGCAGCTTTGGACCTGCGCCAAATGAAATAATTATCGAACATATACGACAATCCCTAAAACAGCAAATTTGCATGGAATATGCTGATGACAAGCAGACCATTAGGGTAATTACACTTGATTCAGCACTGGAAGAAAAATTATCCAATGATGGTAATAGTATTAAAACAGATGAATGGCTGGAAGCTCTTTCGCCTGCCATACAGCGCATGGAAGAAAAAGGCTATAAACCTGTTATTCTTTGTTCTCCTGTTGTGCGTTCCTGGGTAAAGGAATTTACACGTATGAAATTTCCAAATCTTGCAGTCCTGTCTTATGTGGAAATCCCTGCGGATATTAAAATTGAACCTATATGTGAAATAACCCAGAAAAAGAACAGGCAAAGGCCAGGTACCATGGAAGCTGACCCTGGGAGCTCCTGATGTCAAATGAAAAAAACAAGATCAGCAATATACGCAATTTCTGCATTATCGCGCATATAGATCACGGCAAATCAACGCTTGCAGACAGGATAATTCAGAAAGGTTGTCTTGTAGATGACAGAAACTTTAAGGATCAGATCCTGGATAATATGGATATTGAGAGGGAAAGGGGCATTACAATAAAAAGCCAGGCTGTAAGGATTCCGTATACCCATAATGGCGAGGATTATGAACTTAATCTTGTCGATACCCCGGGACATGTGGATTTTACATATGAGGTAAGCCGAGCAATTAATTCATGCGAAGGTGCCCTGCTTCTTGTGGATGCTGCCCAGGGAGTACAGGCACAGACCCTTTCCAATATGTATCTTGCCCTTGAGCATGACCTGGAAATAATACCTGTAATAAACAAAATTGACATGCCGGCTGCCAATATTGAAATGGCCAAACAGCAGATCGACAAGGACCTGGGCCTTGACTCTTCACAGGCAATTTTAGTGTCTGCACGCCAGGGAACTGGAATTGACGAACTCTTTGATGCCATAATCTCAAGGGTTCCCCCGCCAAAAGGAGATGCTTCTACTGCATTAACTGCCCTTATTTTTGATTGTCATTATGACCCTTACCGCGGTGTGGTTGTGCATGTACGCATTTTTGACGGGACAATCAAAAAAGGCATGATGATACGCTTTATGTCCAGTGAAAGCGATTATGAAGTAGAGGCAGCCGGAGTTTTCAAACTTGGTCTTGTTGAGACAAACGAGCTTTCTGCAGGAGATGTTGGTTATTTTATTGCCGGTATAAAGACAGTCAGCGATGTTAAAGTAGGCGATACTGTTACAGGTGCAGCAAAGCCCTGTTCAAAGCCATTGCCGGGTTTCCGCGAAGTTAAACCAGTTGTTTTTTCTTCGATATACCCTGTAGACTCCAATGATTACGAAGAATTAAGAACAAGTCTTGAAAAACTCAAGCTTAATGATGCCTCATTAATTTACGAAAAGGATTCTTCAGCAGCCCTGGGATTTGGTTTCCGCTGCGGTTTTTTGGGGCTTTTGCACCTTGACGTTGTTCAGGAAAGGCTGGAAAGGGAATTCGATCAATCTGTTATTTTTACAGCCCCGTCAGTCAGGTATAAGGTTTTTATCCGCAGCAAGCCGGGAAATGCAACAGAAGAGCTTATGGTCGATAACCCCATGGAATACCCGGAAGAGGGCAGGATTGAAAGAACCGAAGAACCATATATAAGAGCTGCAATAATAACCCCAAAAGATTTTCTTGGCAATATTATGAGTCTTTGCATGGAAAAAAGGGGTGTCCAGACAAATATGACATACCTTGACGAAAAGCGCGTGGAACTTGTATACGATATGCCTCTTTCGGAAGTGCTTTTTGATTTTTACGACAGGCTAAAAAGCACAAGCCGTGGTTATGCGTCATTTGATTACGACATTACCGCTTACAAACCCACTGAGCTTGCCAAACTGGAAATACTCTTAAACGGCAAGAGCGTTGATGCTCTGTCCCAGCTTGTTTTTAAAGGCAATGCCTATGACCGCGCCCGCAAGGTCTGCGAAAGGCTCAAGGATGAAATTCCAAGACAACAATTCAAAATACCCATACAGGGCGCAATAGGCAGCTCTGTTATTGCAAGGGAAACAGTGAATGCGCTCCGCAAAGATGTTACAGCCAAATGTTACGGCGGAGATATAACACGTAAGCGCAAGCTCCTTGAAAAGCAGAAAGAAGGCAAAAAGCGCATGAAAATGGTCGGTGATGTTGAGCTGCCCCAGAGCGCGTTCCTTGCGGTTCTAAAAGCCAAAGACGAATAAGCTACAAATCATTTAAAGCCATATTCCATAACTTTAAAAAAGGGTCTAATTCCATTCTTACCCTTTTAAGAAAACTTAAGTCTTTGGCACTTGGCCTCTGATCGCTTGTTCCGGCAAATTCCGGAAAATGCAGCCAGAGATAATCTGCCATACACAATAACTCGTCAAGACGCACCTGGTCAGCCGGAATAAGCCCTTGAAGCATGTTTTTCATTTCATTAAGAATATCAATTTCATTACGGATAAAATCAGCAACATCAAGAGAGCTTATTTTAACTTGAGTGTCTGGCATTGATAAGGCTTCAGAAGTTTTGGAAGTGCCAAGAATGGCAATGGCTTCTGCACAGCTAAGGGTTTTTAAACCCAGAGAAAGTCCTGAACCTGAGATATCGAATATCCTGGGATTTCTGCTGAATTCCTCTTCAAATAAATTTCTGTAATTCATCATCCCTGGATCTGTTCTGACCAAAAGACCTGATTTTGATTTAATGACAAAAGTTCTTTCACGAAAAGCTGATTCAGTATTTAGCATGGATTTAAAACGATTTGTAGTGAAAAGACTGGAAAGGTGCACAGGGCTTGCCCTTGAGTGAGATGAGTCTAGACTATAGGAAAAATCAAGGCCTGCCAGTATAATTTTTCCTGAACCAAGCCGCAGGGCAAGTTCAACTGCTGTAAGGCCCACAGAACCCAAAGGATTAAGCGGTTGAGGCAAAAAACCTTTTTTTTCCAAGCGCTTGAATAAATTTAATTCTGTCCAGGGTGTAAATGATAAATAAGTTTCCCCTCCCAAAAGGCAGGCAGAAATAGGCAGACTGGAAAGGTCTACAACAGCGTTGATCTTCCATGCCTTTGTGTTGATAAAGACCCGCAGATTATAATGCTGGCTTTCCAGTATCACTGCAAGATCCGGCTCTATGCCGCGTTCTTTAAGTGAAGGAATGCAGGAATCAACGCAGATTATTTTAAAAGGCCTTTTACCAGCTTTTTTATATAAAGATAGTTCATCTAGTATAATATCAGCAGAAGGCCCTGCTCCCAGAACCAAAATGGGTTCATCATTAAACCAAATATTGCTTAAAACACTGGGACACTTTGCAAGTAAAAGCATGTTTCTGATTGCATTTTTTATAAAAAGCCGTCCCATGTGGATCATGGTTATGGCATTTGTCCATGACTGACTTATGTTTTTTTGCAAAAGGTCATTTATTTTTTCGTAGAATTCAGAAAAAAGCTGCCAGCCTCCGTTAAGGCGGATAAGTTCTATTCTCTGGAAACTGCGTTCTCCCCAGGTTTTGTTTACAAGAGTGCAGATCTCCGCTACAGCTTCTGTGGAAGCAGAATCCGTGGGAGGCTTAAGCTTGGCAAGTAAAAGACGCTGTTGCAAAGCGCTGTTTTTTTTTGAATCCAAAATATTGTTTATGGATTTTGAGGCAATTTCAAAAAGATTGCTGTCAGCTTCAATGCATAAAATTGCAGAACTACTGTGCATCCTTTCAAGCAAATCCTGCAAACCATATGCATAAAGAGGAGACGGACATAAATACAATGTCCTTTCTTTTAGATCAAGGCTTTGGACAATTCTTTCAGCCTGTGCAATGGGATCGATTTTTGATAATAAAACTTTCCCTTTATAGGAAAGAGAGAAACCGCGCCTGGCTTGAATCTCTCTGGGTAATTCCATTAATTCATAAAATACTGGAAAACATCCCAAAAACGATCATCCAGCTTTCCATTTGTCATAAAATAAGTTCTTATAGCCTGCATTAATGTTTGTTCAAGATAATAAGAATAATACAGTTCTATAAAGTTGGTTTCAGCTTCTTCAGCAAGAACATCTTCTGTTGGGAAAAGAACTACAACATTGCCTCCGATGACAAGCGGGACTGACGGAGTATTTAAAGGAGTAGAAAACCCGACTTGCCAGAATCTGTCATTTTGTCCAGCCTGACTGATTTCTGCTACATTAAAAGAAGCAAGGGGCATGAAAAAAGGAGTTTCCCCATAATTAAGCGGCAATGGTCCAAAGGAATTTACTGTCAACCCGTGTGCAGAAGCTGCGCTGTAAAAATCCATTGTATTAACACTTGAAATAAAATCATCTGCCTGATTAATGACCCAGTCTTCAACACGACCGCGTTCATTATTCATTATATGATTGCGTATTCTTTCCATGGTAATTGAATCATAGATGTCAGCTGAGCGTAATGGTTCTTCCATGCGGAAGAATACCCAGGTATTTTCCTGAGGCGAGATTATATTGCTAAGGCTGCCTCTTTCCATATTAATTACCTGTTCACGTTCTGCAGCATTGGGAATTTCTGAAATCAATTCAAATACCATACGGCTGCCCATATCCCCTCCGTTTTCCGCAAGGAAGTCCCTGGATCTGTTTCTGGCAGCATCTTCAAAAGTTTCTGTCCCGTTCTGAATACCCGAAAGTATTTGCCGTGCTTCCCGTTCACTGGAAGTTATGGTGATTTTAGAAAGATGAACAGTGCTGTATAAAGAAGGATTGCTTTCTGCGAATGAGATGATCTCAGAATTGGGATAGGAACTGATTGGAAAAAATACCATGTCAAAAGCCCGTTGAGGAGAAGCCATGGAGGCAATAAAAGGGCCTTCTTTTGAGGAATTATTAATGGAAACAAAATCACTGATATAGAAATTTGCTGTAAGGCTGTCCTGAACACTGCGCCAGAGGGCATTGCGTGCATTGTTATCCATTTGCCTGTATCTGGCTGCAGAAAAACGTCCGTTTACCTGAAACTCCGGAAGCTGGGCAACTGCCCTGTCAACAACTTGCGATGGAATTACAAAACCAGCGTTATTCAACTCATCAAGTATACCAGTATATACGACCGTAGCTTCAAAAGCTTCTCTCCATATCTGGAACATGATAAAATTATAATTAAATTCATCAATATTGGATTGATGCTGTCTGGCCAATGATTGGTGTACATTATAAAAATAGTTCCCGTCAGCATAAGTGATGGGAATTCTATTATAGTAACCAAAAGTTAAATCAATGCTGCCCATTTGCTCAGGTACAATAGCTGGTAAAAATACAAATGCAATAACAATTATTACCAGGATTAATAAAGAACCAATAAAAAGCAAAGGACTGTCCTTAAACCGTTTTACCATATCAGATTTAAAAGAACTTTCCTGTTTTTCCGGTAATTTTTTCTTTTTTGCCATTACATGCTCCAATTATTTGCGTTTTTTGGCTGCTGGTTTTTTTGTTGCCGGCTTTTTTACTGGCTTCTTTGATGCTGGTTTTTTCACTGCAACTTTCTTAGCTGGCTTTTTTGCCGCTGGTTTCTTGGCTGCAACTTTTTTGGCTGGCTTTTTAGTTGATTTTTTAGCAGCGCCTTTAGCCGCAGGTTTTCTTGTAGTTTTTTTATCCGCTGCATATTTCCTGTTAAGATCCAGCATATAATCACAACAGTCCATGCATAGAGTACGCCCTTTTTTTATCTTGCCGCCGCAGCGGGGGCATTTACCGCGGTTTATGCGCTCGTGGTAACGTTCTCTCCGTTTTTCATTAACCTCGTCCCTGTTAAGTTCAAGGTATCTCCTTTGCCTTAATCTGTTACTTTCGCGTGCTTTTTCGTCCATGTATAGACACTCCTTAATTTGTATTTTTTTTATTAAGTTAGCAGTTATTGTTACATGAAATTCATTTTTATACAACAGTTATAACAGACAGTTTTAAAAAAATATCGGGCAGGGCGGATTTGAACCGCCGACCTCTTGGTCCCGAACCAAGCGCGCTACCATCTGCGCTACTGCCCGTTTTAGACAAAAAAACCGTCCGCAAGGACGGTTTTACGGGAGTGACGGGGCTTGAACCCGCGATTTCCGGCTTGACAGGCCAGCGTGATAAACCAACTTCACTACACCCCCAAAAATCATTATTAAGTTATCATAAAAAAAATAAAAATGTCAACCCATCGGGTTGGCTCTGCGGGTCAAGCGGGCGGGTTGGATCATATTTGAACTGCTGGCCTCTTGGTCCCGAACCAAGCGGGCGGGCGGGTTAAGTGGTCAGGTGGCAGGTGCGGGCGATAATCTCTTCCTGGTGGTATTCGTCAAGGTCAACAAAATAATCGCTGTACCCTGCTACACGGACAAGTAAATTCCGGTGCTGGTCCGGGTTTTTCTGTGCATGGCGCAAAAGCTCTTCATCAACAACATTAAACTGGATATGATGCCCGCCAAGCTTGAAATAGCTGCGTACAAGGCTTACCATGCCTTTTAAACCGGTTTCTCCAGCCAGCACAGACGGCAAAAAACGCTGGTTTAAAAGTGTTCCGCCGGACTTGACCTGTTCCATTTTTGACAGGGACTTTACGACAGCTGTTGGGCCTTTGCGATCTGCTCCATGGCTTGGGCTTGTACCATCAGAAATGGGCATTAGTGCATAGCGGCCATTTGGGCTTGCCCCTGTTTTTTTTCCAAAATAATTATGACAGGTTGTTGACAGCATATTAAGATGATAAGTCGGGCCCAAAATACTGTTTTTCCCATCAATTGTGCTAAAAAGGCTTGAGTATACCTGCTGCATGATATTATCTGCATAATCATCATCATTGCCGTAGAACGGTGTTCTGTTAATAATTTTAAGGCGTAAATCTTCCTGATCCTGCCAATTACTGTTACAAGCCTGGACAAGCTTTGCCAGATCTATTGTTTTTTCTTCAAAAACATGTTTTTTAATGGCAGAAAGGCTGTCGGTGATGGTGCCAATACCAGTGCATTGGATATAGTCAGTATTATAGCGCGCGCCGCCATTATAATAGTCCTTGCTGTTTTTTATGCAGTCATTTATTACAACTGATAAAAAAGTCGCTGGAGTCAAATCTGCGTAGCGCTTTTTAAGATAATTATCTGTTTCGATTTTTGTGCTGACCACATAGTCAAGCTGTTTTTCAAAAGCAGTATACAGCTCATCATAAGAGCTGAACGAATCAATGCTGCCTGTTTCAAGACCGATTTTTTTATTGCTTAAGGGGTCAACACCATTATTCAGGGCCAGCTCCAGCACCTTGGGTGTATTCAAATAACCGTGCAGAATATAGGCTTCTTTGCCAAAAGCGCCAGTCTCAATACAGCCTGTATTGCCGCCCTCCCTTGCGTCCTCAAGGGTTTTTCCCACACGCAGCTGCTGCTGGATAACCAGGTCTGTGTTAAACAAGGACGGATAACCCATACCGTTTCGTATTACCCCTGCTGCTGCATTCAGAACAGCGTCTGGTGTTTTTGTACTTACCTGAACATTGGTCTGGGGTTGGAGCAGCCTTAGTTCATCAACAATTTCAAGGATTATATATGTAAGTTCGTTTGAGCCGTCACTGCCATCAGCCTTGAGGCCTGCAAGGTTAATATTGGTAAAATCATTGTAAGTACCGCTTTCCAGGGCTGTTATGCCGACCTTGGGCGGAGCTGGTGTATTATTGACCTTTATCCAGAGACAGGACAGCAATTCCTTGGCTTTCTCCTTCGTAAGCACTCCGGATGAAATATCCTTTTCGTAGAAAGGGGCAAGGTGCTGGTCCAAATGCCCTGGGGACATGGCATCCCAGCCATTAAGCTCGGTTATGGTTCCAAGGTGTACAAACCAGTACATCTGTACAGCTTCCCAGAAATTTTGAGGAGCATGAGCCGGAACCCTTTGGCAAACTTCTGCGATTTTTTCAAGTTCAGCTTTTCTTTGGGGGTCTTTTTCTGTTTTGGCTTTTTCTTTGGCAAGATTTGCATGGCGTTCTGCAAAAATAATCGCAGCATCGCAGGAATGGAGCATGCCCTGAAGTTCATCTTCTTTGGAAGTTGCTTCTGGGTCATTAAGAAAATCAAGGTCAAGAAGTGCTTTTTTTATCTCATTTTTAAAATCCAGCATGCCTTTTTTATAGATTGTATTGTCAAGGGCTGTGTGGCCAAATGCGCGCTGTTCACCAAACTCGGTAAAAAGACCGGCCTCGTAGAGTAAAAGCCATTTTTCCGGCATGCGTCCAAAAGCCTTGTCCCTCATGCTTCTGCCCTTCCAGAAGGGGATTACATGATCCCTGTATATGTCCTTATCTTCTTTAGAAACAGAATAACTCTGCATTTTACGGCTTGATAGAACTTCAAGGTCTTCCATTGAATGGCAGGTCAACTCCGGAAAAGAAGAAACTGCTTTTGGTTCAGGGCCGCGCTCGCCTACGATTAACTCATGGTCTCCAAGGTATATGGTTTTGTGTTCGCATATATATTTAAAATTCATTCCCCGCAAAATTGGGATGGGAAATTTTCCATCATTCATTTTATAGAAATCTGTAAGAAGTTTTGCGCGTTCAGCAGAAAATGAAGGTTTTTTTTCAAAACTCTGATCACGCAAATACTTTATTCTACTGGTCATTCTTTTTTGTGTCCCTAATATAATCAGCAAAAATATCAAAAAGTATTGCGTCTATTTTAAAGTGTCTTTCGATAAATTCCTCAAGCATCATTTCAAGGGCTTCGTCCGGCTTCATGGGTTTTTTGTAAACACGGTTAGGGTCTGTAAGGCTGTCATACACATCGATTATTTCAAGAACCTTGGCTGGAAAAAACGAAAGCGCTTTGAAATCCAATAAAGGTTCAAGTTCATAAGCAATGCAAAAATCTTGCTTTGCAGTGGGATTGGCCTTCCTGTACTGGTTAAGATAGGCGCGGAAATAACCATAACCATTGCTGTCACCATAATACTCGTGATGATATCCTGTAATAAGACCTGCTTCTCTTGGGTAATTTGTTTTGTTCATGATTGAGCTGTAACCCTGTTTTACATGATCGATTACAATATTGCGGTCATATGCTGCTTCACCTTCGTGGTATTCAACAGCAGCTGCTTTCCCCACATCATGAATTAAAAAACCCACAGCCCAATGATTAATAAGTTCAGGGGGAATGGCCCTCATACCCTTATAAAAAACTCTTTCCAAAGTAACTTCATCAGGATGAATGTGCGGCAGTAATTTTGTATAATATTTTCTGTATTTTGAAGCAAATGTAATACGCAGTTTTTGAATGGCGCTGGATTGTGAAACAAGTTTATTATAGTAAGAAAAGTAGGTCATTCCAGTAAGAAAAACCCTTGTCATGTGCTGGACTATTGTACCATTGGATTTTTCAACCAGGGTGTGCATCATCTCATCATCAAAAATATCATTGAATATAAGATTTGTTGAAGATTTTACCATATCACAGGTGGAATTTACCAATTCCTGGGTAAGTTTTTTTGCCTCGCTATCTCCAATGCGCATGGCTACTTCCAGAGCTGCGTGGTTAACCAATGCTGCATCTTTTGTGGAATCAACCAGGGCTTCTGTAATAACTTCAGCATCTTTGGTTTTATGAATTATTAGATCATTAAGCCGCTCTTGATTCGACTTAATCAGCTGGATCTGCTCCTCATTGGACATGGCGGAAATTTCTTCATATTCCTTTCCATAACCAACTTCAACAGGTAATTCTTCCAGTTCTTTAACTTTTTTATTTTTTTTAGTTTCTTTTTTTGACGTGTCAGGTTCAGATACAGCCCCTGGTGTCCATGCACCGTAAGCAGCTGTATATTTGTCTTTGGTTATTTCTGAATCATCTTTTGAAAACATATAATCCCAGCCAGGCTGAGTCCAAAATTGCTTGTTATTCCCATACATGGCCTTAAAAGGCATATTACGCTTTTGCTTTGTTTTCTGGTTTATACAAATAACATGAAAATCTTCCTGGAGCAGAACTTCGATAACTTTGTTGTTAATGTCCTGTGCCTCGGACTCAGCACCATGTGCCAGTAATTCTTTTAATGGGATTAATTCATTCTCTGACATATATATAAATATACACCATATTTTAAAAAGATTCTAGCAGGGTAATTTGACCCACAAAAAAACCCAGCACCTAAATTAGGTGCTGGGTTAATTAGGTCAGAAATCTAAACTAGATTAGAAACTCCAACGGAAACCAATTTTGAACCAGTTGTCAATGATTTCCTGAGCATAACCAATATCGTAGCCGAGTTTGTATTCGAATACTATACCATTGGTAACGCCATCACCCTCGCCGCCAAGGAAGTGGTAGGCCAGTAAGGGATTAAATGCTATACCA
>Ga0099364_10012564_pt1 | contig 11404 bp, 9 predicted proteins | sample TergutTh196P3_FD_73070 | JGI IMG/M metagenome (GOLD analysis project Ga0099364, IMG submission 73070) | Microcerotermes parvus P3 segment gut microbial communities from Pointe-Noire, Republic of the Congo - Th196 P3 | ecosystem: Host-associated > Arthropoda: Insects > Digestive system > Gut ...
AAGCGCTTCATCTGACCACGCTTGAACGCAACGGCGACGTGGTAATAATGTCGTCATACGCGCCCTTGCTGGCAAAGGAAAGGTTTACGCAATGGAATCCCAACCTTATATATTTCAACAATACCGAAGTGAAACCCACCGTAGGCTACTACGTTCAGCAACTGTTCGGACAAAATGCAGGCGACGAATACCTGCCTGCCGGCATCACGCTTTCGAGCAATCGCGAAGATGTAAGTAAGCGCGTAGCAGTGTCGTTTGTGCGCGACAGCAAATCTAATGATATTATTGTAAAAATGGTAAACCTGTTGCCTGTGGCTGTTAATGCAACCGTAGACCTGCAGGGAATAAACCTGAACGGCAACGAAGCAGTGAAAACAGTACTGACCGGCGCACCCGACGATAGAAACGCAAAACCGGTAACAGAAAAACTTAAAGTCTCGGAAAAATTTACTTCCGAACTGCCTGCATATTCGCTTACAATATTTAGAATGTCGCGTCCCTTGTAGTTTTTAACAATCTATCAAATCAATTTGATAGTCTATCAAATCAATTTGATGGTCTATTAAATCAATTTGATAATCTATCAAATCAATTTGATGGTTTATCAAATCAATTTGATGGTCTATCAAATCAATTTGATGGTCTATCAAATCAATTTGATAGTCTTTCAAAAAATGGTTATACAATGAAGCCCCTGATGTCCCGTAGGGATGCAATGTCGGTAGAAAACGAAGAGTGAAGAACGAAGGGTGTGTTACATTCTTCATTCTTAACTCTTCATTATAATATCGCGAAATGTCTCATGGAAAACATTGCAAATGTAAGGTAACGGGACGAAATATCGGTAGAAAACGCACATTCCCAACGCGCCGCCGCGTCCCGTAGGGACGCAATGTCGGTAAAAAAACGTTTTCTACCGATATTGTGTCCCTACGGGACATTTGCGTTGCCGTTTTTTTGAACTATACTTTTTGCAGTCCGGACTATACTTTTTGCAGTCCGAACTATACTTTTTGCAGGCGACTTACACTTTACTACAGTTCGGACTACACTTTTTGCAGTCCGACCCATACTTTTTGCAGTCCGACTCGCAGTTTTTGCAGTCCGACTTGCAGTTTTTGCAGTCCGACCCGCAGTTTTTGCGGGTCGACCTGCAGTTTTTTGCAGGTCGACCCGCACTTTTTGCAGTCCGACCTGCACTTTTTGCAGTCCGACCTGTATTTTTTGCGAAACGACGAGCATTTTTTGCGCGTCGAGAGTATTTTTCCTTAGAAAAAGTTTTCAACTATTCTCCGAAGATAATTTTTTCTTTCAATAATTCTTCTTCCTTGTTTCTTTTCATTCGCAGGTATTCCATTGGTCTGTCGCCTTTCATTCGGTTGCAGGCGCTGCACAGCAATTGATAATTTTCGTAATAACTGCCGCCGCCTTTCGATTTTGGAATGATGTGGTCTATTTCAATATTACGAATTTCAAACTGTGTTTTGCAGCCGTTGCAAATACCGTTTTGTTCTTTGTACAAACGTTCTTTAACCGATTTTGTCGGTTCGATTATGTATATGTCTGTTCGCTGCGGTATGATGGTTGTATTGATAAAATCTTTGAACAGTCCGGCGTCGTTGCTTAATCTTTCTACTAATATATTTGCGGCTTGCTTTTCGACGTCTATTCCTATCCATTTTCTGCCGAGTTGTTGCGCCGCAACACAAGTTGTTGCACATCCACAAAACGGATCCATCACAATATCGCCTTCGTTTGACGATGCTTTTATAATGCGATGCAAAAGCGCTAATGGTTTTTGGGTGGGGTAGCCGGTGCGTTCTTTAGATTGTGAATTTAATATGGAAATATCCCAAACATCGCGCATTGATTTTTCTCGAATATTGTCTTCCGTGTAGTTCTGAATCAATTTTCCGCTTTCGACTTTTGTAAATCTTTTTGCTTTATGTTTAGATAATATTGAATAAGGTTCTGTTTGCACATTGAATACCGTATTTTTTTTGTTTTTAGTATAAAACAGAATGATATCATGTGTTCTTTGGAACGCAGTACTAAGAGACGTCCAACGCTGATATGACCATATAATCTCATTTCTGATATTATCCTTGCCAAATATTTCATCCAACACCACCTTCAAATAATGGCTCGCCGTAGGGTCGCAATGCAAATACAAACTGCCCGTATCTTTCAAAACACGGTGCATCTCTATAATCCGTTGCGCTATATAGGTCAAATATGCTTTCATCGCTCTGCTGTGTATCGCGCCTATAGAAGCAATAAATGCCGTCAATGCGGGATAATTTCCCGCCAAAGTTTCAAGATACGCCTCATTTACGTCTTCCCAAGTCCACATATCCTTGAAACTTGTACCCGCCGCCTTGCTGCCTACCGGCGCTGAATACATACGCTTTGAGTTAAAGGGCGGATCTAAATATATCAAATCAACCGAATCGCTGTTCATGCCGCACAAGACAAACAGATTGTCGTTGGTGTATAACGTATTTTTAAATTCCATTTTCATTACTTATTCCCCAAATATTACTTTATTTGTCATCATCTCTTCACGTGCTTTTATTTTTAAACGCAAATATTCCATAGGACGGTCGCCTTTTATTCGATTACACGAACCACACAATAATTGATAATTCTCGTAATAATCGCCGCCGCCTTTTGATTTTGGTATGATATGGTCCGTTTCAAAATTCCAAATATCAAATTTTGTCTTGCAAGCATTACACAATCCGTTTTGTTCACTATACAAACGTTCTTTTACCGAAGCGGTAGGCAGTTCTATTTTTACATCTGTTCGTTGCGGGGCTATTGTTGTATTAACAAAATCTTTAAATAACCCGGCATCATTGCTTAACCTTTCAACTAATATCCCAGCTGCTTGCTTTTCAATATCAATGCCAATCCATTTTCTACTTAACTGTTGCGCTGCTACACAAGTTGTTGCACATCCGCAAAACGGATCCATCACAATATCGCCTTCGTTTGACGACGCTTTAATGATACGATGCAGCAAAGCGAGCGGTTTTTGAGTAGGATAGCCTGTACGTTCTTTTGACATTGCATTGATTGTCGCTATATACCATACGTCTGATGGTAAAATAAAATTTGAGTCTGATTTAACTGATGGACTTTTCATTATCATAGCTCCTTCATATTTTAATCTATTTTTAGAAGCATCTGACAATATTCGTTCATCTAATACATCGTCAACATTGAATGTGTAATTTTTGGATTTTGAATAATTAAAAATTACATCGTGTTTTCTGTTCCATCTTTTGGCAGTCCTTGAACCCCAAGAATAATACCAAATTATTTCCGCAACAAATTTGTCTTTGCCAAATATTTCATCCAATAATATTTTCAAATAATGGCTTGCCGTTGGGTCACAATGCAAATAAATACTACCGGTATCTTTTAACACACGGTGCATTTCTATCAAACGTTGCGACATATAAGTCAAATATGACATCATCGCCTTGCTATGAAGTCCGCCTGTTGTTGCAATATACTTTGTCAATAGCGGGTATTTTTCGGCTAATGCGTCCAGATACGCCTCATTAACGTCCTGCCATGTCCACATATCTTTAAAACTTGCTCCTGCCGCTTTGCTGCCTATGGGTGCAGAATAAATGCGTTTTGAATTAAAGGGCGGATCTAAATATATCAAATCAACCGAATCGCTATTCATGCCGCACAAGACAAACAGATTGTCATTAGTATATAACGTATTTTTAAATTCCATTTTCATTACTTATTCCCCAAATATTACTTTATTTGTCATCATTTCTTCGCGTGTTTTTATTTTTAATCGCAAATATTCCATCGGACGGTCGCCTTTTATTTTATTACAAGATGCGCACAGCAATTGATAATTCTCGTAATAATCGCCGCCGCCCTTCGATTTTGGAATAATGTGGTCTATTTCCATATTCCAAATATCAAACTGTGTTTTACAGCCGTTGCAAATACCGCTTTGTTCTTTGTACAAACGTTCTTTAACTGTTTTTGTCGGTTCAATTATGTATATGTCTGTTCTCTGCGGCACGATGGTTGTGTTAATAAAATCTTTGAACAGCCCTGCGTCATTGCTTAATCTTTCTACCAATATCCCTGCTGCTTGCTTTTCCACGTCTATTCCTATCCATTTTCTGCCAAGTTGTTGCGCCGCAACACAAGTTGTGGCGCATCCGCAAAAAGGGTCAAGAACAATATCGCCTTCGTTTGACGATGCTTTAATGATGCGATGCAAAAGAGCGAGCGGTTTTTGTGTAGGGTAGCCGGTGCGTTCTTTAGACGAAGGCGCAATAAAAGGAATTTGCCAAACATCGTTTTCCCTAACGCCTTTTTCGTCCAAACTTTTATCACTCACCAAAACAGGCTCCTCGCCCCTTTTAAATCTGTGTAAAACGCCCTGTTCTTTTCTTTGTTGAGACCCTTCTGTATAGTCTGTGTATAGTGGATTAAATGTGTAATTGTTAGATTTGGTGTAAAAATAAATGACGTCATGTAACGCTTGAAATTTTTTAGCCTTGCCAGTCCATCTGCGATAATGCCAAATTATCTCATTTCTGAAATTATCCTTGCCAAATATCTCATCTAACACCAGCTTCAAATAATGACTTGCCGTAGGGTCGCAATGCAGGTATAAGCTTCCCGTATCTTTTAGTATTCGGCGCATTTCTATGATGCGTTGCGACATATAGGTCAAATATGCTTTCATCGCTCTGCTGTGTATCGCGCCTATAGAAGCAATAAATGCCGTCAATGCGGGATAATTTCCCGCCAAAGTTTCGAGATATGCCTCATTTACGTCTTCCCAGGTCCACATGTCTTTGAAACTTGTACCCGCCGCCTTGCTGCCTACCGGCGCAGAATACATACGCTTTGAATTAAATGGCGGGTCTAAATATATCAAATCGACCGAATCGCTGTTCATGCCGCACAAGACAAACAGATTGTCGTTGGTGTATAACGTATTTTTAAATTCTTTATTTGTCATAATTCAAATAAGATCTTGCTACTAAAAATTTACCGCAAAATTAGATAAAATTTTTTATAAAAAGTTTTTTTTCAAAAAAAACATTACCTTTGCATTTTGAAATTTAAAATATCAAATAATGATAATAATTAAATGTATGATAGAAATATTTTTCGCGCTGTTTGGATTACGCCGCATGAATTGTGTGTTGTGCCCCGCGCGATATGCGGATGTCCCCGCGTTACATGCGGATATCCACGCGCCGTGTGGGGATGTCCACGCGCTGTGTGGGAACATCCCCACGCATCATGGGGATATCCACACGCGATGGGGGGATGTCCACACGCTGCATGGGGATGTTCCCACGCGAAAAGCGTATAATCGTAATTTATTCAATATCAATAGTTTCCTAAATTATATTAACAAGTTTTTAAAGCATGAGTAGTACAAGACGTGATTATGTGCCGAGGCATGATGCTGATTATAACAACTGGTTTTCAAATATAATCCAGTATGTGGCGGCTATGACCGGTGGCACTCCGCCTCAGTGGGATAATATTCCGCAGTCGTCTATTTTGGAGCTTAATGGGGCTTTTACTGATTGGGAATTGCACTATCTTCCCACTCTTCAGCCTCATACGCCTGCTCACACAACTGCGAAGCGCGATGCCCGCGTGCGTTCCGAGCGTGTGGTTCGCGAGTTTGTGCAGCGTTTTTTGCGCTGGCCCCCGATAACCAATTCGGACCGCACGAATATGAAGATTCCCAATCGCGATACGATTCGCACGCCGCAGATAGAAGTGCCTGAGGTGGTGGAGTTTAAAATTAAATTGCGGGATATTCGCGAAGTTATAGTTGAGTTTAAAGTGAAGGGCGCCGCCAATCGCGCAAAGCCGCGAGGCTACGACGGCGCACTGATTGCCTGGGATGTTTTGGATACGCCGCCCGTCAATCCCCAGTCGCTTACCAAGTATATTACGGCAAGCCGAACTCCGATGTCGTTGGATTTTGACGAAACGGAACGCGGCAAAACCGTGTATGTTGCGGCAAAATGGCTAAATGGACGCGGGCTTGCCGGAAAGTGGAGCGATATAAAGAGCACTGTTATTCCTTAAATGTAAAGAAATGAATCAAATATCAGTTGATACGGGTTTGATGCATCCGCGAGAGCAAATCGTGGCGATAATAGGCAGGATATATGAGCGAAGCCTGACGACTACGTCGGGCGGTAATATCTCAATTATAGATGATAACGGCGATATTTGGGTTACTCCAAGCGCTGTGGATAAGGGCTCTCTGCGCGCTTCGGACATTATGCTTGTGAAGCGCGATGGCACGGTTAAGGGGAAGCACAAGCCCTCGTCGGAATATCCTTTTCATAAGGCTATTTTTGAATCGCGCCCGGATATTAAGGCAATTATTCATGCGCATCCGCCTGCGCTTGTTTCGTTTAGCATTGTGCGCAAGGTTCCCAACCCTAACGTTATTTCGCAGGCTCGTCATGTTTGCGGCGCTATCGGTTATGCCGACTACGAAGTGCCGGGCAGTAAGGAACTTGGGCAGCGCATAGGCGCCGAGTTTGCCAAAGGTTTTAATGCCGTGATAATGGAAAATCACGGGACTGTGGTGGGCGGCGCGGATATCAACGATGCGTTCCAACGTTTTGAAACATTGGAGTTTTGTGCGCGAACTATTATTTACGGTCAAATGATAGGCGATGTTAAATATTTGAACGATGAGCAGATACGGCAATTCGAGGCGCAATCTACAACAATGATGCCGGAGATGGAACATGTTGAATATCCGTCGGATGAACGTCATATCCGACGAGATATATGTCGTATAGTGCATCGCGCATGCCGTCAGGGTTTGATGGTTAGTTCATACGGCACTGTTTCAGTACGTTGGCGCGACAGCGATTTCCTAATCACCCCCACCAACGTTGTGCGCTGGAATATGAATCTTGGTGATATTGTTCAAATCAAGAACGGACGCCGCGAGCCGGGCAAAAATCCGAGCCGCATCACGTGGCTGCATCAGGAGATATACAACAAGTTTCCGCACATTAATTCCATCATTCTAACGCAGCCGCCGTATTTAATGGCATTTGGCGCAAGCCACCGTCAGTTGGACGTGCGTACTATTCCCGAAAGCTGGATATTCCTGCAAGACGTGCCGATGCTGCCGTTTGGCTCTCATTTCAGAGGGAAAACAGAAATAATCGATAAACTGACAGAAGGCAAGATGCCCGCGCTAATAATCGAGAACGATTCGATATTGACAACTGGCAATCAACTGCTACAAACGTTCGACCGCCTTGAAGTAGCCGAGTTTAGCGCCAAATCGCTGGTAATGGCTTCTTCCATCGGGCAGTTGCAACCAATCAACCAAACGCAAATTGAGGATTTGCGAAAGGCGTTTTTTTAAATAATGCCTGTTGGAGCAAAAGATTTTACTGCCGGCGCAATTTTTAGTCCGTTGCTACGTTTGGCTATGCCAATTGTAGCAACGAATTTTGTGCAGATGGCTTACAATCTCACCGATATGGCGTGGGTAGGGCGTTTGAGCAGCGAATCGGTGGCGGCAATAGGCGCAGTTGCGATGGTGGTGTGGATAACATCTTCTTTTGCGCTGCTGTCAAAGGTTGCAGCCGAAGTCAGCATCGGTCAGGCGCTTGGAGCGCGCAAGGAACGCGAGGCGATGGCGTGCGCGTCGCATACAACTACAATCAGTCTGCTAATGTCGCTCGTTTTGGGGGCGATATTGTATTTTGGCGCCGATTTCATACTTTCGTTCTTCAGACTTGCGCCGGATGTTCAAACACTTGCAGTGGAATACCTGCGAATAGTATCTGCGGCAACGCCATTTTCTTTTCTTATTCTTAACTTTAGCGGCGTTTACAACGGCGCCGGTCGCAGCAATATTCCCTTTTATTTGATTACGTCCGGTCTTGCGTGCAACATGCTTCTCGACCCGCTTCTTATCTTCGGCATAGATGGCGTTTTCGCCGGCATGGGCGTAAGAGGCGCCGCTATAGCGACTTGGATTTCGCAGGGGGTTGCGCTATCGCTGCTTATTTATCGATTGCGAAGGGAAGACGGTATTCTCAATCGTTTTCCGTTTTTTGTACGCTTGCGCGGAAACCTCACTATGCGCGTGTTGCACTTGGGTTTTCCGTTTGCAATGATGACCCTGTTTTTTTCGTGCATCAACACGTGTTTGGTTCGCATAGCATCCGTTGAGGGCGGGCATATCGGAGTTACCACCCAAACGGTGGGCGGGCAAATTGAGGCAATTACTTGGAACACAGCGCACGGATTTTCAACGGCATTAAGCGCATTTGTGGCTCAAAACTTTGCAGCCGGCAAAATGAGCCGCTCGTGGAAGGCATACCGTTACACGCTGATAGGCTTGTTGTCGCTTGGCGTCCTTGTATCTGTGGCTTTTTTATTTTTTGGTGAAGAAATTTTCGGCGTCATTATTCCAGAAATCGCCGCCGCCAAAGCCGGAAGCGATTATCTATTTTTTGCGGGCTTTTGCCAAATATTTGTGATGCTTGAAATTACCACGCAAGGCATGTTCAACGGCACGGGGCGCACTTCTCCGCCTGCTATTGTTAGTATCGTGTTCAATTTGGCGCGTATCCCGTTGGCGCTGTTGTTTGCTTCGTGGATTGGAATCACGGGAGTGTGGGTGGCTATTGCGGCGTCGAGCGTTCTAAAGGGCATTGCTCTACCGATGTGGCTGATGAGAAAGAATTGAAATTAATTGAATATTTTTGTATTCTATTTTGGTATTTAAAGTTATCTTTGCCACAAATTTATTTTTGTTTATTTTTGAACATTTAGTTTATGAAATATCGAAACATACGCGAGGAAGAGTTGAAAAACAAAGTGGAGCAGGATTTTTTCGACGAGTTTGATTGTACCGAAATAATCAAGGATATTGACTTTGCCGTAAAATCAACAATGACCGCCGGCTATTTATTGTGGGCAGAAGCAAAGAAAGACCGCGACGACGTTGTTACCATGCTCACGCAATTAGTTTTAACTATCGGCAAAGCTCGAACTTTTGAAAATATATTGCCGCCGCCATTTCTGGGATGTTTCGATTGTGAGAAAATAGCATTTATTCCGTATTCCGAAATTCAAGATATTTTTTATCAAAACGATTTCAATTGGAAAGTGGCTCCTTCTGATAAAAAGACACGCGAATTTAAACAAGTTGCCGCAAAAATTGAAGAAATCATTAACGACATCCCTTGGGAGACTTACGTTTTTGATTTTGAAAAAGACGAAAAGGAATTGAAACGGTTTATACGCGATAATTTTGTGGTTGGAAAAACGGAAATTTCTAAAATCCGTATTGACAAAAATAACTTTATCATCATATACAGCAAGTGGTTAGAAACAGTTCAACCTACTATCGCAGTAAAATGGGACAAGGCAAAGGCGCGAGGCATAATAGATGGTGATTTCTATCTTGCCGATTTGCTTTCTGCTGAAAATAAAACGCTAAAAGAAAAATTATTTGTGCTTTTGCGCGGCAATCATTATGAATTTGACCGTATTATTGACGAAGATGATATTTATAATTCCAAACGCGCCGAATTTTCGGACAACCAAAAGGCGCACGCTCAATTTTGGGCAAAATATGAACGTCCGCCTATTGAGGAATATTGGGGATATATTATTGACCGGCGAGACTTGCTTGTACCTCAAGACGTGCGCGAACGAAAAGGTAGTTTTTATACGCCGAAAATTTGGGTCGAACTTTCGCAAAAATATCTTACCGATGTTTTCGGCAAGGATTGGCAAGACGAATATTATATCTGGGATTGCGCAGCTGGAACCGGTAATTTGCTTGCCGGACTATCCAACAAGTACAACATTTGGGCTTCTACATTAGACAAAGCCGATGTAGACGTGATGAAAGACCGCATACAAAATGGTGCTAACCTTTTAGAAAGCCATGTGTTTCAGTTCGATTTTTTGAATGATGATTTTTCAAAACTTCCGCAAGGCTTGCAGGATATCATCAACGACCCAAAACTTCGGAAAAAATTGATAATTTATATTAATCCGCCATATGCCGAGGCAACTACCACAAGAACAATGTATGGAACAAGCGAAAATAAACCCGGAGTTGCAAACTTGCATAAAACCCAAAACCAGTATAAAACCGCGCTCGGTAAGGCAACAAATGAAGTGTTTGCGCATTTTTTATTCAAAATATATTCCGAAGTTCCAAATTGTATAATTGCAAATTTTTCAACTTTGAAAATTTTACAGTCAACTAATTTTCAAGATTTCAGAAAAATGTTTCAGCCAAAACTTGAAAAAATTTTCATTGTTCCGGCAAGTACCTTCGATAACGTAAGCGGTGAATTTCCTATCGGCTTTTTCATTTGGAACTGTAAAATAAAAGAAAATTTTAAGAATATCATTGCAGATATATTTGATAAAGACGGTAATAATGTAGGTACAAAAACATTATCGACAAACAATAATGTTTTTTCAATAAATAAATGGATTAAGAAGTTTGTAGATAAAGATGGTTATAGCATAGGTTTTCTGCCAAATTCGGGTACAGATTTTCAGAACAATAATTATTTGTTTATAACTACTGAAATTGGCACAAGACATGTTTTTTACGTGCCAATTACCAAAGAAACATTAATGCCCGCGTCAATATATTTTGCGGTAAGAAAGGTTATACCGGCTACCTGGCTCAACGACCGCGACCAGTTTATATATCCCAACGATGGATGGAACACCGACATTGAATTTCAAAACGATTGTCTCGCCTACACACTTTTTCACAATAGCAACAATATTCAGTCTAAACATGGCATAAACCATTGGATACCGTTCATGGAACACGAAATTAACGCCCGCGAAAAATTCGACAGTCATTTTATGATTAGTTTTATAAGTGGAAAATTAATACAAAACAGATATTCAAGTTTATTTGAACAGGAAGAAGAGTTTTTTATCAAGCGCGAATTTTCGCCGGCGGCAAAAAAAGTTTTCGCCGCTGGACGCGAATTGTGGAAGTATTATCACGCACAACCCAAATGCAACGTAAATGCAAGCCTGTACGATATTCGCGAGCATTTTCAAGGGCGCAACGACAAAGGAAAAATGAACGCCAAGAGCGTCGATGAAAAATATAACGAACTTATAGGAGATTTGCGTTCGGAATTGAAAACGCTTGCAACTAAAATAGAACCGAAAGTGTATGAATATGGTTTTTTGAAAAATTAATAAATATAAAAAAAAGAAAGCATGAAATATCGAAACATACGCGAGGAAGAGTTGAAAAACAAAGTGGAGCAGGATTTTTTCGACGAGTTTGATTGTACCGAAATAATCAAGGATATTGACTTTGCCGTAAAATCAACAATGACCGCCG
>Ga0099364_10012565_pt1 | contig 11403 bp, 11 predicted proteins | sample TergutTh196P3_FD_73070 | JGI IMG/M metagenome (GOLD analysis project Ga0099364, IMG submission 73070) | Microcerotermes parvus P3 segment gut microbial communities from Pointe-Noire, Republic of the Congo - Th196 P3 | ecosystem: Host-associated > Arthropoda: Insects > Digestive system > Gut ...
CTCTTGTTGCAATAGATAATCAACTTGCGAAAAGAACAAACGGAATTCGCAGCCTTGCAGACGGCGAAAGTGCCATTGCCGCAATTGATGAAGCCCTAAGAAGTCAACAGATTGCAGAGTCAAGGGCACAGGAATTCCTGACTTCGGCTATCCAGAGAACTGCTGCGATCCTTTCCTCCTCGCCCGGCAGAGACTGGCTTGCGGCAATCGTCTTTATTGAAGAGGCTATAGTCCGCTTTGGCTCAAACCGCGAGCTGGAGCAGACACTATCAGGTTACATGAATAATCGTGCAACTGACTTCAACAACCGCTTTGCCACTGCCTGGAATAGAAGGAATTTCAACGAAGCGGAACGCATCTTGAACGAAGGTCTTGCTGAATTTCCCAATGATCGCCGGCTTTTAGCCAACAGAGAGACTGTAAACAGCCAGCGGCGATGAGCGTTTTAGCCAACAGGTGTTAAAAATATGTCCTAATGGTACGAAAAAACTACCCTAATGGTCTGCAAAAAAACATATTGATTCGTGTATAAAAATAATGATATATTGTATTATTGTGATATATTATATTATTGTAAGGACTATTTATGCATAAGCGTAAGATCGTTATTTTCTTTTGTTTTTTATTAATTTGCCCTGCCCTTCTTTATTCACAGACAGCACAGAGAATTGAGGATTTTCTTAATTCCGATACCTTAAATTATGGGCAAATTGTGCAGTTTGTATTTGAAGCAGCAGAGCTGCCAGCCGCCAGCAGCCCGGAGGCAGCATTCAACTATGCTGTAGAGCAGAATTGGCTGCCCAGAAATGCCGCCGCCGGTGATACAGTCAGTTTAAGGGGACTATCGTTCCTCGTTATGAACGTTTTCCAGATGAGGGGAGGGATTTTTTTCTCACTTTTTAATAACCCCCACTATGCCTACAGGGAACTTGTCTATAGGGGCATTATAGTGGGCAGGTCAACCCCGAATATGAATGTCTCCGGATACAACTTACTATTTATTGTTAACCGTGTTCTTGCCTTTCAGGAGAGTAACTTGCTATGAAGAAAGCTCTATTATTTTTACTTCTTTTCCCCTGCCTGTCTGTTTGGGCTTTTGATTTTGGCTTGGTTTTGGATCAAAGCGGAGGTTATGGAGGATTTGGAGGCGAGGGCAGAGTAGACTACAAAGCTGCTTTAGTACCGCGCTTTTCTGCCATGTTTGGGGAAAGCGGCATATTATATCTTTCTGCCGGAATGAATGTTGAATATTTATACGAAAACTGGAGTTTTATACCTGAGTTATTACGGTCAGAATTCAGCTGGCGTTTCCCCAGAAGCGAGTTTACAATTGGCCGAATGTATTACTCCGACCCGCTGGGTTTTATTGCGGAAGGTTTATTTGACGGAGGACGCTTTACTATTGATTCAGGCTTTGGGAATATAAGCCTGGGGGGCTGGTATACAGGTTTTCTCTACAAAAACAGGGCAAATATAGCCATGACTGATGAGGAGTTTGTTTCCCTTGGTACTGTAGTGGACTTTGACGATTTTGCAAACACTTACTTTGCCCCCAGCCGTTTTTTTGCTGCATTGGATTGGGTGCATCCCAGTATTGGGATAGGATTATTAAGGGCAAGACTCTCTCTTTTAGGCCAGTTTGATCTTTCAGGAGAAGAGCTGCATACCCAATATATTACCACAAAGCTTTCTCTTCCGGTTAATGCTTTTCTTTTCAATTTTGGAGCTAGTCTGGGATTTACTGGCTTAATTGACGGAGATCCGGAATTGTTCCTTGCTGCGGAATTGGGAGCCGATTGGATACTTCAACTTGCCTTTCAGAGCCGTCTTTCCTTTTTGGCCCGCTATACAAGCGGAGCTTCCGGAAGCCTTGGTGCTTTCTTGCCTTTAACTACAATTAACCAGGGGTATGTACTACAGGAAAAGCCTTCCGGTCTTACAATACTTTCTCTGAGTTATATTGCCCGCCTGTACCGGAACGCTTCTGTTAGCCTTTCATCTTCATACTTCATCCGCAATGGTACAGAAACCTTTGTAAGATACCCTGTAAGCGAGCAAACAGAAAACGGGTATCTTTTGGGAAATGAGTTTTTTGGGCGTTTGTTTTACAGTCCCTTCTCCGATTTGTCAATCAATCTAGGGGCTGGAGTTTTTCTGCCATCCATGGGAAATGTGACACCTGATCACCACAACCGTTGGCGTATTGAATTTGGCATTATTTTATCACTGTATTAAAAGGGGAGCAAAATGAAAAAAATATTTTTTTTATTGTATTTAATTATTATTACTGCATTTGCCTTCGCGCAGAACGGGGTAATACTTGATTTAAGCGGGGAAGTGGAAATAAAGCATTCCGGTTCTGCGGATTTTATTGCAGCGAGTGTTGGAGACCAGGTAAGAGAGGATGCGGTTATATCCACCGGCTTCAGGAGCAATGCACTTGTCGAAGTGGGAAGTACGGTCTTTACAGTGCGGCCCCTGACCCGCCTGACCTTGACGGAGATCCGTCTCTCTTCAGGGGAAGAAACCGTCAATGCCAATTTACAAGCGGGAAGGGTAAGAGTGGAAGTGAGCCCGCCGGCAGGCACTAGAACTTCCATGCAGGTGAGCAGCCCCAGCGCAACCGCTTCTGTCCGGGGTACTGTCATCGATTTTGACGGCTATCACCTTAGCTCAACTGAAGGAACCGGGGAGCTCCAGGGGAATTGGGGGCCGTCGGTTCTTGTAGGCGAGAACTTTGCCGCCGGCCTTACCCATAATGGTTTGGCAGGAGACGCCTTTTACTACGGTGGCGGCGGCGGCACTGCAGCGCCTGGGGATGATGATGACCTTGGCGAAGATGGAGGTTTTTTGATTACCGTTACTGGTGATGGTAATAACGCTGGTGGAGTAACACCGCAAGGAACAGTAGGGACAGACTCAGGCTCCTCGGTCGGAGATATTAGTCTTCCGCCTGTTACTTCACCTAATCCTCCCGTACCGAATACTCCTACTCCGCCTCCAGTTACACCTCCTTCAGGCGGTGGTGGCAGCAGTGGTGGCGGCGGCGGCAACGGCGGTTACGGCGACAACGGCGGCGGCGGCGCTGGTGTAAACATTGATATCAATTGGGGGCCTTAGGAACAGCTAAAGGTGTTGATTAACATCTTCCCTTAAGTTAAGCTAAAGCGATGAAGGTTTGGCTTAAGCTTCTTATTGGCTCCATATTGGGAATGATTTTGGGATTTCTTATCCCATCCAATTTTCAATTCGTTTCCAATGATAGCATAACCTGGCTTGTTGAGCTGATGATCCGGATTGGACGTTACTGTTTGGTGCCGGTTCTTGTTTTTTCTCTGACTATTGCCGTATTCGAGCTTAGGCAGGAAGGCCGTTTTTGGGGCTTACTGTTAAAAACCTTTATAGTTTTAATTGTGAGCTCCATCTTTGTAATAAGTGCGGGAATAATTGCAACATTAATTTTCTCTCCTTCTCGTATTCCCATCCTTGTCGAAGAACAGGCGGAAGCCATTTCCCTAAGCACGGCTGAAAATATTATAAACATATTTCCTTCCAATATGTTTTCTGCTGTCATGAACGATGGGATTTACCTCCTGCCTATTTGTATTTTTGCTTTTTTTCTGGGAATTGGGCTTTCGTATGACAAACACTTTACCAAACCGGTTATTGCACTTGTTGATTCACTATCACGCATTTTTTACCATATAGTAACGTTTTTTTCGGAAATTATGGGACTTGTACTGATAGTCTTGAGTGCATATTGGGCAATTCAGTTTAACAATGTTCTTAGGGCAGACCTGTACCGCGACCTGATCCTGCTCCTTGGAATTTTCAGTATTATTATGGGTTTTGGGATCTTGCCCATGTCTCTGTATTTCTTAAGACCCAAAGTCAATCCCTGGGCAGTCCTATACGGTTCCATAAGCCAGGCATTGGCGAGCTTCTTTTCCGGTGACATTAACTTCACCCTGCCTGTACTTTTCCGTCATATTAAAGAAAATCTTGGCGTTCGCCGCCGCTCCAACACAGTAACAGTTGCCCTTTTTGCCATCTTTGGCAGGGCTGGAAGCGCAATGGTTGCCGCCTCAGCATTTATTGTAATTATTAATTCCTATTCAAGTCTTGGTATTCCCATGAATGATATTTTCACTATCGGTTTAAGGGCCTTATTAATCTCCTTCCTTTTGTTTGGACATCCAGGCCAGGGAGCTTATATAGCCCTTGCAGTACTATGTATGGATCACAGCCGGGGATTTGAAGCAGGTTACCTTATTCTTAAACCTCTGGCTTTTTACCTTATTGCCGTTGGAACTTTCCTGGATGTGATGACCAACACAATTGCTACTTATGCCATAGGCCGGGTAAGCGGTCTACAAGAAGATAAAAGGATAAGACATTTTATATGATAAAAATTACTGGAAAATTTAAATCTAAAACTATGCCGTTTATTCTAACCGGATTGGTTATTTTACTGGATCAGCTAACAAAGGCTTATATAGTCGCAAAATGGCCAATGATTGGAACAGTTATAAAGGACGTGTTTAATAATAATTTTTTGCTTATATACCATGTAAGAAATAAAGCTATTGCTTTCAGCATAGGAGACAATGTTCCTGATCAATTCCGCTTTCTCCTTTTTATATTTATTCCTATTGTAGTACTGGTTTTCCTGGTAATTTACTATTTTAAAAGCAAAGAATTCACCTGGCTACAAAGATGGGCAATTGCCGGTATTCTTGGAGGCGGGATTGGCAATATCATAGATCGTGTTTTAAGGGAAGATGGCGTTGTGGATTTTATAAGTGTAAGAGTTTACGGCTTGTTTGGTATGGAAAGATGGCCGACCTTTAATATTGCCGATTCCGCCGTGGTGGTCTGTTGTTTATTACTTATGGTTTCAATGCTAATTCCACAAAAGGAAAATTTGGGGAAAAACAAGCGTTGAAAAAAAAGAAACATACCCTGCTTTTTATTCTTGCAGGGACCTTAATAAATATCCTTGTAATTGTTACATGTTTTCTGTTTTTTTTAGTTATATATGCCAGGTTTTTTCATGTTTATATGCCGCAAGGCGGCCTGGGCTGGGTATTAACAGTATTATTCCTTGCGGCTCTTGTTGTTTCCTTTTTTGTTTACAGACTATTGGTAAAATTTATCAAGAAAAAAATCAATATCCATCAGACATTGAACGGTTAACATCCCGCTGGTAAAGCTCCTGATACACAAAGTTACGGCTTTTTAGTCTTTCCTTAACAGGCTGGGCGAAGGGCAGATAGCGCCAGAAAGTCCCCCGCAGATCCTTGTCTATTTTTTGGACACCATCACTTTCTTTTGTCATCCAGAGTATATAGTCCTGAATGAAGTGTTCTTTCAGATCACCTTTTAGTTTCTGTTTTTGGAACCACTGATAATAATGCCCGGTGATACCCTCTTCCATCCAGTAATATGAAGCCTTTTCCTTGGCAACCTGCCACCTTAGATCAGCTACGGCAGTGAGGACGGCAAATTGTAAATTCCTTGAGTACATGGGAATTGCGATGCGGCCCCGGCTTGTTGCACGGTTGAACCGGTCGTATGGTTCCCAGCAGGTACCAAAATCTCCGTATGACGGGATCAATACTACATAAGGGATAATACGATTAAGCCTGTTTCTATAAACACGGCAGAACGCTTCAGGATCTATACTTTCTATCCATGCTAACATGGCAATAATGTTCTCTCTGTGACCAAAATCTTTTTGTGTTCCATACAGGTATTCACCTGACAGGATTGGAAAATGATTCCCCTTGCGGCCTATGGTCATCTTCGCCATTTGCCTTACTGTTTCAACTTCTACTTCAACCGCTTTTACATCAATCTCTACAACTCCACCGCCTTCATCAATTTTTGCCTGTATGGAATCAACGTCTTTTTCTGCCTGGACAAGATCCTTAATATATAGATCATATTCACGATCTAACTTAAGGAGGTTTTTCAGAATTTCCTGAACTTCGTTAATTGTGCGCTTTTGTGTCTCATTATAACAAGCGCCTAACTCAGGCATCATATCCAGGGGATTATGCTCTGCTATATTGGTAACTCTTTCCATTAACCGGCTTTCCAGTGTTTGCCTTTCTGCATCTTTTGATTTTAAAAGCCCTTTTGTTCCATTCAATTTACCTTCGGCCTTTTCAAAAAGCTGCATAAGATGTGCGTTCTTATTGCTTCTGCCGACTGGAGCTTCGTCGGTGCTGGAATTTTTAATGACACCTGTACCAACGGCTTTAAGCCATTCATCCAGATAGTAAATTGGCTGGTTATATGTATTTTCCAAAATTATTTGTGAAAAAAAGCTGCGTATTTCCGGTTTTAGAAACGAAGGGTGGAGCATGCCATAACGGAGGAGATACTTTTTAGGGTCAGGCAGCTTCCCCGGAGCTTTTCGTCCAACGCTCAAAAGAAATTCCCAAAATGCAGGGATCAACTGTTGGCGGAAAACACTTTTATCTTTGGGGTCCTTGGCATTAAGGTATTTCTGCAGTATCCCATGAACCCTATTGGAGATATCCCCTTCTCCCAACAACGCTGCTTTATAATAACCGGGATCATCAAAAGCTTTATGAGGCAGATCTTCAAGAAATTTTGTTATTTCCGGAAAGTTACCGACATCAATACTTTGATCCTGAACTTCTACTTTATCATCTCCAAAATCATCATCTATAAAATCTTCAGAAAATTCTGCCGGTATTTCGGTCATATCCCCCATTGGAGCTATACTGTCACCGCCAAATGCGCTGTCATCGTCAGCTGCGCCATCACCGAAGAGAGTGTTAAAATCCGGAACTCCGTTTTCAGTACCGGCAGATTGATTTTGAGCCATCGCTTTTCACTTCCTAAGTATAATTATATCATTCTGAGTTTATCTGTCAATTATGCAATGTTAAAAAAAAACGGCCTCCCGCCCATCTAACGACTTATTGTAAGTAGTCAGACGGCCAGGGGCCGGGCAATTACTGTATTATAAACCTTAACCGAAAAGGGTGTCTATCAATCTATCCGCGGTAGCATTTAATACCCTGTCATTGATATAAGACGGGTCGTTAATTTTTTCCTTTAATTCTGAGATCCTTTCAGCCCTTACATCCGGTGCAGCAGCAACAATCTGCTGGGCTTTTAACAGCTCAGCTTTCTCCTGCGCCTCGGAAGAGATATTGATGGAATCTACTCCACGAGGTCGGTTTACCCGGCCTGCCTGTTCCGGCTTTTTTCCAGGTTGAATGGGGTCTATGGAACTTATTCTGTCGATGGTCATACTCATACCCTACCTACCTTTATTATCGGCACATACTAATTAATAGTTTACTAGATAATCTTTTAACTGACTAGATATAAAAACGGAAAATTCGCCCCGAATTTCACTTTTTTCCGCTTTTTTCTGCAAATACTCCCGAATTTCCCTTATGGAGCCTCTCAAATACTCTTCATGCAGTTTGGTCATTTCTCTTCCAACACAAACATAACGGCTATCATCAAGATCGGCCAGATCATCAAAAAGCTTAAGCACCCGATAGGGAGATTCGTAGAGAACAAAGGCAAATCCGGTATCCAAAAGTTCCTTTAAGCGGCGGCGACGGCGGCCCGGCTTGGGCGACAGAAATCCTTCGAAAAGCACTGTTTTGTCCAGGCCCCCACAGACGCTTACAAGTGCTGCAAAGGCCGATGGGCCAGGGATGGGGATAACTTCATGACCGGCCTGCGCGGCTTTTCTTGCAAGCAAGGCTCCGGGATCACTTAAGGCAGGAGTACCGGCATCGCTGGTATAAGCGAGGGTCTTTCCTTCGTTTAGAAGGGCGATTATCCTGTTGGCGGCAAGGTCTTCGTTATGTGCCCTGCAGGAAAGCATCTTTGTTTTTATCCCCAGATGATTAAGGAGTTTTAAAGTCTGCCGGGTATCCTCGCTGGCAATGAGATCTGCGCTTTTTAAAATTTCTGCTGCCCTGAAACTTAAATCGCCCAAGTTCCCAATGGGGGTACCGATAATATATAAAACAGCCATTTTTTAAAGTATATAAAGAGAAAGGAGAGCCGCCAAGGGCAGTAATGGGCAATAATTTTAGTTCTACCGAAATTATCATTATAGTTGTTGTAGGGCTGATTCTTGTATGGCTTTTTTACACTCTGCTTTTCTCAATAAAACTCCCCAAATTTAAATGGGGGGCAAAAGAAGAAGATGACATGGAACTGCCTTTCGTCAGGGAAGGCACTGCCGGAGACCCTAAAACCTGCCCCGTATGCGCTGCAAAACTTTATGAAGGACAGCTTGTGAACTCCGCCGCCTTCCCCGCAGCAAAAGGCTCCAGAGACAGGCTCATGCATATCCGTGGCTGCACCTACTGCATATCGGGGCAGCGGGAGCGTTCATGCCCGGTCTGCCAGGCAAGCCTAAGGGTAGAAGAACATCTCATTTCCCGCCTCTTTGAACGCTCAATGGGTGCCTCAGCAAAACGCTCCCATGTGCACGTTGTCGGCTGCAGCAAATGCAGAGGACCCCAGCCCAAGCCAAGGTAAATATTGCCTGCCTAATCTTAATGATTTATAAAAAACAAATGTTCGAAAAGTATTTTAAAACCAAGCATGATTAGAACAGCCCCTCCCAAAAACTCTGCCTTTGATTTGAACCTGGTGCCAAAAATATTGCCGATTATTACACCTATTGATGATATGCATAAGGTCGTTAGTCCAATTATAAATATTGCTGGAAAAATATTAATATGAAAAAAGGAAAAGGCGATTCCTACAACCAATGCGTCTATACTTGTAGCTATGGCCAATAATAGCATTTTCAGGCATTTAAACGGGTTTTCATTCAGCTTTTTTTCCTCTTTGGAAAAACTGTCTTTTATCATTTTCCCGCCTATAAATCCAAGCAGTACGAAAGCAATCCAATGATCAAAATCTTGAATATTCCGGGCAAGCAAGGCTCCAACAGAAAACCCGATAAACGGCATTAGAGCCTGAAAAAAACCAAAGTATAATCCAGGAATTAAAAAAAAGACAATTTTTGGTTTTTTTACCGGAGTATCCGATGTAATCGAAAGACCCAAGGTGACAGAAACGGCAAATGCGTCCATAGATAGGCCAATAGCAATTAAGGCAATCTCCAGAACACCCAAAACAATCTCCCATTATAAGCAACACCGAAGGTGTTGACATATAATAGCAATTTTAACTAAAATATAGAAAAGTTAAAAGCCACGGTGCTACCGCGGATAAATTGATAACAGGAGGCAAATGGTGAGCTCACGAAAGGCACACAAAACCAAAGACACGGACAGCGACCCTTACAGTTGTAAGAACAATACCACGGGCTCGCCAGCATTGTCCAATTAATTGAACAAGCTTTCCCAGGAAAGCAGCTTTTGGAAAATAGCGCTGTCCACCTCTTACCGCTAATACTGTTCTGTGTCCTCTTTTAAGCTCAAACGAGCTTGCCCTATGGGCGTAATCAAACACAGGAGGATGCACATGTGAAAGATCGAATAATCTCAATTATAGAAGCCGGTTCCGACAGCCCTTCAGGCAGCATTCTAAAGCTGAAAGCAATGATCTCGGAATTGAATACCCAGGACATCACCGAAATTTTTGATGAGCTGGACAGAGAAAATATAATCAAGATTTTCAGAATTCTGCCCAAAGCTGTTGCAGCGGATGTGTTTGCTCATCTTGACAGCGATCATCAGCAATATATTGTAGAAGCCCTGACGGATGCGGAAATCGGCGATATCATGAGCAAGCTTTTTGTGGATGATGCAGTAGACTTTATCGAGGAAATGCCTGCCAACGTGGTCAAGCGTGTACTGATGAATGTGACGCAGGAAAAGCGCGCCATCATCAACCAGATTTTGCAGTACCCCGAGGATTCGGCGGGCAGTCTAATGACCACCGAGTATGTTGATTTGCGTGAAGATACTACGGTGCGGAAGGCCTTTGACTATATCCGCAACACCGGTGTTACCAAGGAGACCATCTACAACTGTTATGTGATACGTCGGGATCGTATGCTCGTTGGGGTGGTATCCGCAAAGACTCTTATGCTTTCCCGTCCTCGTGACCTTATTAGCGATATCATGGACACAAACCTTGTCTTTGCCCATACCACCGACGATCAAGAAGCAATAGCGGACAAATTCAGGAAGTACGGCCTCTTGGCCATTCCCGTCGTTGACAAGGAGCAGCGCCTGGTCGGCATCATCACCGTTGATGACATTATGGAAGTCATTGTTGAAGAAAGTACCGAGGACATGGAGATCATGGGTGCTTTGGCCCCATCGGATGATCCCTACTTAAAAACTGGCATTTTACGGCTGGCGCGAAACCGCATTATCTGGCTAATGGTGCTTATGCTTTCTGCAACCATTACAGGCAGCATCATCGCAAGCTTCGAAGACGCTCTGTCAGTACTGCCTGCCCTAATAGCGTTTATCCCCATGCTGATGGGTACAGGCGGCAACGCAGGCGCGCAAGCCTCGACACTGATAATCCGCGGTATGGCAGTGGGCGAAGTTCAAATGAAAGATATTCTTAGCGTGGTTTGGAAAGAAATTCGCGTTGGCGCTGTCTGCGGACTTGCGCTGGGGCTTATTAATTTTGTTAGAGTCTATCTGATGAATAACAGAGATGCGTTGTTGACACTTGTAGTTACACTTTCTCTGTTTTGCACGATTCTTATTGCAAAAACAATAGGCGGGCTTTTACCCATACTTGCCAAAAGAATCAGAATAGACCCGGCAATAATGGCTGCTCCGATTATTACCACTGCCGTCGACGCCACTTCGCTTATAGTTTATTTTTCGATAGCTAAAGTTTTGCTTGGGTTATAAAACACAATAGCACCATATTGCGCAACCACAGGAGATAATTACATGAAAAAGCAATTTTTTCCAATAACGAAAGCCCGTCCAACTGGTATATACCCTGAGGACTCAGCCGGAAATCTTATAAGTACAGAGTATGTTGATCTTCGTGAGGATGCAACAGTAAAGGAAGCTTTTGATTATATACGCTACACCGGAGTTGATAAAGAGACCATTTACAACTGTTATGTGATACGACGGGATCGCCGGCTTGTTGGTGTGGTATCTGCCAAAACTCTGATGCTTGCACGGCCCCGGAGCAGAATTGGCGATCTAATGGATACAAATTTTGTCTTTGCCTATACCACCGACGATCAGGAGGCAACGGCGGACAAATTCCGGAAGTACGGCCTTTTGACCATGCCCGTTGTTGACAAGGAACAGCGTCTGGTCGGCATAATCACCGTTGATGATATTATGAAAGTCATTGTCGAGGAAAGTACCGAGGACATGGAAAGGATGGGCGCCCTTGCTCCCTCGGATGAGCCATATTTAAAAACAGGAGTTTTAC
>Ga0099364_10012566_pt1 | contig 11403 bp, 10 predicted proteins | sample TergutTh196P3_FD_73070 | JGI IMG/M metagenome (GOLD analysis project Ga0099364, IMG submission 73070) | Microcerotermes parvus P3 segment gut microbial communities from Pointe-Noire, Republic of the Congo - Th196 P3 | ecosystem: Host-associated > Arthropoda: Insects > Digestive system > Gut ...
AGGCCGCACGGCAAAGTTTGAAGTCGGTTCCGAACTCGTCCGGGAAAAAAAGGCCGTCATGGAAAACGGCACGATGCAAACGACGGGCTACGAAAAATTCCAGGACGGCCTGAAACTCTCGCTGACGCTTGGCCGCGTCTCGCCGGAACATTACGCCGTCGATTTCGAGTTGGACGTTTCAACGTTCGACGCGTCAAAAACCGCCGATTCCATCCCGACGCTCGACAAAAGCACCCTCGCCCTGCCCGGCCTGCTCGTAAAAGACTCTCATATCTACTATGTCGGCTCTCTCAAACGCAAGGACTCCCGCCGGGTCTTCTCCCTTTTCGGAGTCGATTCCGGAAAAACCAATGACCATCTCACAGTCTGGTTCCGCGTCAGGGAATTGAAAAAGTAAGCATTTTCGCTGTTTTGATTTTCGTTCTTTTCGGAGACAGAAAAAACTTTTTTTGTGCTAAAATCAAAAAATGGGTAAGTCATTTCTAATAAAACTCTTGCGACAATGATAATAATATATTTCAAAATATTTTCATGTAATACTTGACAAGGGTTATTAGTATTAGTAAAATGCAAGGAAATTAGTGATAGTACTCTGCCAAACTTAATTTTGTGAATGGCAACCGGGAACGAAGTGTAACGCAGTGACCGGATCGAACGCAGAATTTTAGGCTTGGTGGGGAAATGGTTCTGTGTGGATTTTCAGCAATGACGAGCATCGAAGGTAAGACAATCCAAGCACCCGTGACAAAGGTAATGTCGTCCAATCCCGGATGGCAAGTACTCCGTTACTTGATTGCCGCTACTCTTTTGGTCGCCGCTGTTTCAAAATCTTACATGCTCTCGACGACCCCCACGATGGGCGATGGCATACTCGACAATCGATTGTTCCAAATCGCTCTTGTGAACTTTGAACTCGCCCTTTCCGTCTGGTTGATCGCCGGGTTGATGCCAAGGTTTTCTTGGCTGGTGACGATAGCTTGCTTCTCGGTTTTTGCGATAGTGTCGTTTTATAAGGCGGCTGTCTTGCATGAGTCCAGTTGTGGGTGCTTCGGTGCAGTACAGGTCAACCCGTGGATCACGATGACGCTTGACTTGGCCATTATTGGCCTGTTGATCGTGTTTCGGCCAAAAGGAATTTTATTTCATTGGAAGGCATTTTTACCTGCAAAATTGAATGGAAATCTACAATTAAAAAGCATCGGATTTTTTTGTTTGTCATGGCTTCTGATTGCAATTCCGATTACAGTTGCTATTTTATCCTTCAAACCGGCATTCATTGAACTGAATGGAACCGTTCGTGGTTCTGGTAATGTTGTGATTTTGGAACCAGAGTCATGGGAAGGTCAAATTTTTCCCCTATTTGCTTACGTTCGCAGTAATGTTGACTTTTCAACTGGAAAGTGGTTAATTGTCTTTTACGAAGCGAAATGTGACAAGTGCAAAAAGGAACTTCAGGAATTGGAAGCGGATAGCCTTTCTGTTTTGCTTTTAGAAGTCACTGGTAATACAAACAATGAGATTCGACACGTGTTCTCAACAAAACCGTGGTTTTGGGGTAGCCTTTCTCATGAAAAACAATGGTTTATCAAAACGCCAACCATTCTGGAAATGAATGATGGTATATGTGTGAGTGTTTATGCTCGTTAATCTTTTTAACAAAAAGGATGAAAGTCATGCAAATGAACAAAAAAAACTTTTGGGTCTTAGTTACAGTGTCGGTCACAATTGCCGTGACATTTACTGTATTGGGTTTCTTTAGTGGGAACTCCTGCGAACAACAAAGGCTTGGTGCTATCACATGGAATGAAATGGAGCAAATATGGGGAGGTGGAGAAAGTTCTGGGTGCGACTACGATACTTGTGGATTAAATGGAATACCTGGCTTTCAGCCGGGGTATTGTCCGTGTTCATCTTCTACCATAAACACACAAACGAATAAGTACACAAATGGGGTTTTTACTTATCTAACGTTTCCTTCTAACAAACGTCACCCACCGGATCCAAATTTGAGGTATGAGGAAGTATGCTGGGAAGAGGTGTACTGCAATTATGTTTCAGGGATTATTGGCCAGTGTAAAGCAGATGGTGGTTGTGACAATACTAAACAGGGACATTGTGGGGTTTTTTTGGATGGAGGACCGGTCCCTGGTGGAATGTTTGATAAAAGAACTCGCTCTTATGCTGACGGTTGTTCAGATCCCTAAATGTTGAAAATCCTCCCTGTGGCCTGTCAAGACTAAACTTTGATGTTGACTAAATCAATGGTGAATCGAAGTTTTCAAGTTTTGCATAAAAAAGTGAAATGATTACTAAACCAGTCAACTTCGTTTTTTAGGCTTGACAAGGCACTAGTGCCCTGTCTAGGCTAAGAGTTGAAGTTGACTAAAAACATGATAATTCCTCTATTATATATTTGGGGCATTTTTATCCCAACACACGATTGAGGAATTCTCATGCACACAGAAAAATATGACCGATGAGGAACGCCAAAAATTGGAAACCTTTGTCAATAAACTCCAAGGAACATCGCAAAAAGTCAAGCGTACCATTGTTTTGCTCAAGGCCGACGCCGATGGGCCGAAATTGTACCAACTAAAAAACCCATGAATTGACCTAGTGGATATTATTATGTCAAAAATACCTTGTCGCATTTGCTGTTTTCTTTTTATAACGTTTTGTGGGCTGTATTGCTTGTGTGCAGAGGAGCAACCTCTTGGAATAAGTAACGTGCACGAGATTGAGAATGTCGTAAAACAATTTCGGTCAAATATTGAATCAATAAGGACGTGGTCAGGTGAAGCTATTGTGGAAGAAACGAGAGAACCAAGAGAAGGTCGGACATCGTTAAGCCGTAAAACAAAAATAATTTTTTGGTTTGATGTTCCAAGCAATCGAAAATTGCTTATTATCGAACCGATAGAAGAAATACAACTAAGCCTTGATGGAACCTCTATTCCTATTGTTTACAAAAATATTAGATTGTTGATTCTTCCAGAGGAAGCAACCTGTTATCGATATACAGCAATCAATTCCAATGGATTGATACCAATTGCAGATAAGGACAATCATAACCGGTATGTGCTTGGAAAAAATGTACATGATTATGATAGAAGGGTCTTGAGGGGTGATATTTACATTTCATCCAATACAGACTTGCATTTTGACATATCAAACCCTGCTGGCACTTTTGACCCCTTTGCTACTTTTGATCTGATGGGTAACTACTTAGTTCGTGCTGATGTTTCTATTCAATCAGCTCGAGATAATACTCAAATGGAAGAAGTAAAAACTTATATTGATTCACAAGGCGAGTTCGTATCACTAATCGAAAGGTTGGATAATAAATCGATCAATTTATCAGTTACATATACTGTTGACAGGTCACTAAGAGGATGTCTTGTTAAATATATTAATATTGTTCCGAACTTGGCTGAAACTTATGTTATTGTTGAACACGAGTGCTACGCAGATATATTTGTACCAAAAAAGGTTGTGTTCGACGCAAAAAAGATTGGTATAAAAAATACTATTACTTTCGCCAAGAGTATGATTAACGAAAAAATTCCTGATGATATTTTTTCCTTGAAAACATTGAAGGTAATGAGAGGTGATGCTGTTTACGATGAGCGAACTGACACACATTATGTTATCGATGACGATCAGTACCCTCTGCCTGACTATGCTACAGGATTTGAGCGAACGAGTACTAAGTTTTTACGTTATGTGTTTATAGGAGGCGGCTTGCTTTTGATCGCTTTTTCACTCATTCTTAAATATCGCAAAAGACAACAAGAGGCCTTCTAATGAGTGTCAGATGCTTGAAACTGATTGTTCCATTGATTTGTGGTCTTTTTGGCTTTTCGTTTCTATTATTCGTTTTTCTAGGACGCCGTGACATTGAGTCCCATTTTGTTGAAAGATGGTTACAACCGCAATGTGCCCACTGGTCTATTTTGCGTACTTGTCAATTTTTTGGCATTCCAACTGAACCGGGTGAAATTCAAAGACGACTTCCCTATTATCCTAAAGGGCATACTATGGCTCAAGTCGCAGAAACACTATTCGGCTTGGGAATTGAAGCAGAAGGTTTTCGTGACAATTGGGATTCGCTTGCGTCAATAAAGTTCCCTTGTATCGTTCACTTGAAAAACCCTGATCACTATATTGTCGTTTCTGGTATTGAGCCGCAAAATGGATATATACATATTTATGACGATAATGGAAGCCGAACTCGAATAAAACGTGAAGAGTTCGAAAAACGCTGGTCAGGATTAACTTTGCATCTTTCACGCATCGACTTGCACAAATCCAGCGATGATCGCAATGCACCAATCATTGCTTTTTCTCATTTGCTGTTGGATATGGGAGATATTCCAGCAACCGGTGAACCGACTGAATTTGTGTTTCCAATCTGTAATGAAGGCACATCTGACTTGGTGATTGAAGATGTCAAAGTCAATTGTAGTTGCTTGAAAAGCGAAAAACCGGATGCCCCTATTCCCCCCGGAGGAATGGAAAGTATTCGTCTCTTTTATACGATTCAGCCTAAAAAGGGTGTTTTTTCAGAAACCGCCGCTGTTAAGACAAACGACCCCAAATACCCCGTTGTTGTCTTAACGGCAACGGGATTTACCGGTGTCGAAGTTCGAGTTACCCCTCCGAGTGTGCAACTTGATAAACTTTGTGCCGGATTTTCAACTAAGGCATATTGCATTATACGCTATACGGGACAATGGTCGGAGTTCGATTTTGAAATTGAGTCCTCTGACATCCAAAATGCAACATTGATCTCCAACAACATCATCGCTCTTGATGAATTCGATTTTCAGACTCCAGGTGTTAATTTTTCGCCAAAAATTTCTGATACTGCCAAAAAGTATAACAGAGTTCTTGAATTGACCTTCAAGTCCGACGCTTCTAACCTTAGCCGTGTCGAAGGGAATATCAAGTTAAAAACAAATATTCCCGGGTATGAACGATTTATTATTCCAATTTCCGGTACAATAACATCCGCCATTGGTGCTTATCCAAGTATTATTGATTTCAATGTGACCAAGCAACAAATCGTTACGTTTGTGTCTAAGACACACGAACCGTTTGTCATTCGCAGTGTTGACGGTCAAAATGAGTTTCTGGAATTTCAATATGATTCATCGCAATACGATTTATCTCAAACATTGATGTGTTCATTGAAAGACGACCAACAAGGCTCATTTCTGGAAAAACAAATATACGTACAGCTTCAATTTGAATCCGGCCACGGAATCAATGTGCCATTAACGTTTTTATCTCTCGAATAGTGCAATACTTATTTTCGTTTGCTCGTTTTTTCCTCTGGAAAAACCTTGTCTGGGTTGCGGTTATCCTTCTGATCATTCAAGGTGGGCTGTTGATGTGGAGTGCCGCTTGGCATTCGCCAACACATCAAGAAGTATTTCACCTTCCCGCTGGTCTCTCTCATTGGGAACTTTCTCGTTTCGATCTCTGCCGTGTAAATCCCCCATTGATTCGCTTGGTTGCTTCGCTTCCGGCTTCAATGGTCGAACACGAAACGAGTTATGTATCCTACACATCGCATCCACTTACCCGCGCGGAATATAGTGTTGGGCTAGACATGATGCGAGTGAATGGTTACCAATTTATTTGGCTCGTAATCATTGGACGATGGGCTTGTATTCCCTTGACGTTATTAGGTGGTTGGATTTGTTTCCTTTGGGCAAATCGGCTATATGGTAGCCCATGTGGGTTAGTGGCGTTATTAATGTGGTGTTTTTGTCCATACGTTTTAGGTCATGGTTCACTATTGACACCAGATGCTCATGCGGCTTCCTTGGGAATTACCGCAGCTTATTTTTTTTGGCAATGGCTTCAACGGAGTAGTTGGCCAAATACTCTTTTATCCGGTTTTTTTCTCGGCCTTGCGACCCTTTCAAAATTTACATTGTTAGTTTTTTATCCTTTGTGGATTTTTCTTTGGTTAATTTTTTGTGTATCAAAGCAGGAGAATCGAAGTTTATTTACGCTGTGGCGTGACACTGTAAAAATCGCAACAGTATTTGTAATCAGTTTCATTCTAATCAATATCGGATACGAATTTGAAGACTGTTTTCGTCCTTTGGGTGATTTCAAATTTCAGTCTTCAATGATGACAGGATTGCCATTGTCAGAAATCTCCAAAGAAGGTAACAACCGATTTGTCGATACATGGTTAGAAAAAATTCCTTTCCCGTTTCCAGCCAATTATCTTCAAGGAATTGATACACAAAAAATCGATTTTGAAAAAGGATTCGATTCATATCTTTGTGGTAAATGGCAAAAAGGTGGTTGGTGGTATTTTCACCTGTTTGCTCTATTGATCAAGATGCCATTGGGCATTTGGCTCCTTTTTTTACTTAGTATCGTTCTATCAGTCTTTAGAACACAGTATGGTGGCCGATGGCGCGATGAACTGATGTTGATTATTCCGATATTTGCTATACTCTTGTTGCTGATATGGCAATCAGGCATTGGTTTACATTCTCGCTATGCTTTTCCACTCATTCCTTTTTTCTTTATTTTGATCAGTAAGGTTGGTCTTTCTTTTTCATTTAATCATTTGAAAACACAAGTGATAGTTGTAGTAGGATTGCTTTGGATGCTCACAAGCAGTTTATGGAATTATCCACATTGTATGTCTTACTTTAATGAGCTTGTTGGAGGCTCCAAAAACGGTTTTTACTATCTGGCGAAAAGTGATTGTTCGTGGGGGCAAGATTTGCTTTTATTAAAGGGTTGGGTAGATCGACATTCCGAAGTAAAATATTTGCGTATTGCTCACAGTGGCCCCCTTGACCCAAAAATTATCGGTTTTGAATTTACTCTCCCTCCTGTGGGATTTAAAGGGAAAGACGATCCCAAAATTTTGTCGCCGGAAAAAGTCGGTCCACTGCCGGGCTGGTATGCGGTTGAGGTTTGTTTTTTATATGGGGATGATATGTTACCTGCTTCCGACGGAAAAGGAGGGTGGGATGAGCCTATGAAAGTTCCTGGATATGATTTATCATACTTTTTGAAACAACATAAGCCTTTAGAAATTATTGGAAATACAATTCACATCTACCACATAACTCTTGAAGAAGCCAATCGAGTGCGTCGTGAAATGGGATTGCCGGAAATAGAAACAGAGGCCGCAAATGACTAAAACATCATGGCGTCCCGGTTTTATGACGTGGCTCGTTGTCGCCGGTTTGTTGCTTGTCAATGCGTCGGTGTTTTTGGGTGACAACGATCCGCAGCCAACACGCAGACTTTGGCATCATTTCAATCCGTATCACTGGCCGGGTTGGTATGCAACCAATCTCTGGTTTGTTTTCTTCGGTTTACTGGCCGCGTTGGTTTTGAAAAGTAACCGTGTTCAAAGCGCATTGCATTCGTTTTATGCCTCGCGGCTTTGGCAATCCGCAAAGACACGACTCAAGAAGAGCAAGCCCAATCAGGCCGTTGTTCGTTTTATCCTGAGCAGAAAATTCGGCAAACGGCTGTTGAGAAAATTGCTGGCATTCTGGAAAAACATCAATGTCGAACGTTACCCCGCTTACACATGGATGTTCGCTTTCCTTGCCGTATTCATCGTCCTTTTCAGAGACGCCGCATTCATGGCAACGCCTCGCTATTTTTTGCAATTATGTTGGCGTTATCCTTACTATCTCATCTACAGCAAGATTTATGTTCCGTTTTACCTCGGCCCGCTTGTTGAATTTAACATCAGCGGCACAATCACGTGGCGGTTATTCATCGCCCCAGTCACAGGATTATTCTTGATTGTCTGGTTACTTCGCGTTGCGTCAAAATCGAAAAAGAGGAAAGCACCATGAGTCCCGAAATCCGAAACCTCAAAGGCGAAATTGTTTCAGAACGCGATCCTGACGAAAAATGGTATCACCTGTCGGCAAGCACGTGGCTTTTGATCGGCGGCTTGATGTTGTTTAATGTCGGCTGTTTTCTGAGTCCAAACCTCATTGACAACATCGTCCGGGCAATGGACATCCGGCTTTGGCCGTGGTGGTATCTGTTATTTCTTGTCGTGTTTGTAGTGTTTACGGTCAAATGGTTTTTCATTTACCGCAACCGGGACGACTACGATGATCTGGAAGCGGAGGCGGCCAGACGGTTTACCCGCATGGCGATTGCCATCACAAGCGTCATGGCAATTCTTGTTTTGCTGAACGTGACCCATTTGTTCCATTTCTTTTATTATCCGTTGGAACGCTGGCTCGGCTACGGTGCCTTTTCATGGCTTGCACTGTTGTCGTTCATTTTGATTTTCTGCGTGATTGTTCCTGTCCTCTATTTTATCAAGGAATGGCTCGTTACCTTTGTGAGTCCGTGACATGAGAATTTATCACCTTTTACCGCTCCTGTTACTCCTGCTTTCATACAGAATAGTATGCGCTGAAGATGATTCCCGTAAGATTATTCTTGTGGAAGAGGCCAAACGTGTGAGTGAGCGGGAAATCCGCAAGGCATCTCAAAGTGAATCGGAAAAAAACGCGGACGGCGGATATAACGCCAATGTCAATGTGATCGACTGTTTTGCGTCAATGGAGTATCGATACACCGGCGGCAGGTATGTCGATGAACCCGTCAAATTCCGGATGCTTTTCCCCGACGAGATGAAGCCCGGCAAAAAATATCCGTTGGTGATCTGGTTTCACGGAGTCGGTGAAAGCGGTGAGGATAACACGCGCCAGTTGTCTCACGTTCAATCGACCATCGAATATCTTGCCGGGAAAAACAAACTCGATTTTTTTCTGATCGCGACACAATGCCCTCCGGATAACACCACTTGGGAAACGTCCATTTCCACTGAAGACAAGGGCGATGCTCCGATGACCATTTTGGAAGAGATTTTGGATGCGGCGATTGAAGAATACCCTGTCGATGAAAACCGGTTGAGTGTCTTTGGCCTTTGCTCCGGTGGTAATGCCGCGTGGAATATTGTTGCCAAACATCCGGGAAAGTTTGCGGCCATGGTTGCCTGTACCGCCGCACCCGGCAATGCGACCATTGACCCATTCAAAAATACGGCGGTTTGGGCATTCACCAACAAAGACGATCCTGTTCCGTGGGAGACAATCGAGCGTTTCGTCGCAGCACTCAATACGGAAGGCGGTAACGCCCTCGTCACATTGAAAGAAACAGGCGGCCATGACGCCTGGTCAAACGCTCTTTACAAAGAAAAAGTGATCGGCTGGATGATACTGCAAGACCTTCAAAAAGGCGGGCCGCCTGCGGGCGTCGTGTGTTATCATCGAACGGCGGGGCAGGTGTTTTTGCTTTTCGGTCTGCCGGTGATCGCCATTGTCTGCGTTATTCCGTTCTATTGCCGCAAACGAGAAAAGCTATGAAACAACGCAAACCGTCATGGCCGCTCTTGACATTCTGGATTGTCTGCGGTGCCATTCTCGTTTTCCGTCTGGGTTACGACCTGCAAACATGGTACTTTGGCAACACGATTGTCGTGCGGACATTTCCTTATGATTACCTTCTGCACTTGCCTCGCGGCTATCACGATTTCGGCAAGAGGCCGTTGATCGTATTTTTGCACGGCGCAGGTGAGGTCAAGAAAGATGTTCGCGTGTTGCGGAATCTGGATATTTTTCATTACGCCAATGGAACCGTGCCGACAAGTGATTTCCCGTTTGTTGTTCTCAGTCCGGTCACGCCAAAGCACGGTTGGGACTCCCAAAGGGCTATCCGGTTCCTTGACGATTTTTTGAAAGACAACCGCTATCGTTACAACATCGACACAAGCCGCATTTACTTGACGGGTTTCAGCATGGGTGGCTTTGGAACGTTCAGCGTGGCGTGTGACTACCCTGACCGTTTTACGGCGATTGTTCCTCTTGCGGGTGGCGGTAATCCAGAGAAGGCTGAAAACCTGCTAACCGTTCCGACTTGGGCGTTTCATGGTGACGCCGATGATGTTGTCAAATTTGAAAACACAGAGAAAATGATTACCGCCATGCGGGAGCTAAACCACCCTGACGCCCAGCTGACAACACTTTATGGTGCCGGTCACGGCATCCCTGAAATGGTCTATACCCGACCGGAACTTTATCAATGGATGCTTGAACATCGCAAATCCCGCCATGACTGACACCCTTTCGATTCTGATGCCGGTTTATAATGAGCAGTGCTACCTCGCCCGGATTGTCGAGCGTGTGCTGGCCGCTTCTGTGCCGAATCACCTGACAAAGGAACTGGTGATAGTCAATGACGCCTCGAGTGATCGGACTTCGGAAGTGATTCATGACTTGTGTGCAAAGCACCCTGAAATTAAGGCGTTCGATCAACCGGTCAACACGGGCAAGGGGGCTGCCATCCGCCGTGCCGTTCGTGAAATGACGGGGCAATACGCAATCTTTCAGGATGCCGACTTGGAATACGATCCGAACGATTACGCGGCCATTTTGAAGCCGCTTGTCGAAGGCTTGGCCGATGTGGTCTATGGGTCAAGGTTTGCCACCAGAACGATGCGGCGTACCGTTCACTATCATCACAAACTGGGCAATCTGTTTTTAACGCATCTGTCAAACTTGATGACCGGGTTTGACCTGACCGACATGGAAACCTGTTACAAGGCGTTCCGTGTTGACCTGCTCAAAACGATTCCTTTGCGTTCCAAGCGTTTTGGGATAGAACCTGAAATCACCGCGAAACTCTCCCGTCGCAAGGCGGTGATCTATGAAGTGCCGATTAGCTATCATGGCCGTGCTTATGAGAAAGGCAAGAAGATTGGCTGGCGTGATGGCGTCAGTGCGGTTTTTACGATACTCAAATACGCCGTTATCAATGACAGTGACAACCGGCAAACTGAATCATCTTTTTGTGCCGGTTCTGCTGGCAGGTGAACAGAACAAAATTCATTGATTCCCGCCGCTCGGGGTGGGGGCGATACCCTGCCGTAGAAAAAAGGCCATTTTTTCCATGCCGGTCTTGCTTTTTTGTCCGTGTCGGGCTATACTTGGGGTATGACTAAAAACGATGATACGATTCCCGACCCGATGTCCGATGTTTTCACGGCATCGCTTTGGTCTGCGCCGAAAAACGAACATTTGCTGGTTTCATTCATCAACAGCGTTCGTCTTGATTCCGGCCAGTTGCCGATTGTCCAGGCAAAGGTATTGAACCCTTTTAACATTAAGGAATTTGACGCAAGCAAGGGTATTATCCTTGACGTTCGCGCCAAAGACGAGAGTAACCGTTTGTACGATGTTGAAGTTCAGACCTCAAGTCATCCTGCTTTTCCGAACCGGATGTTGGATTACTGGGCAGAGTCCTTTTCTTCGCAGTTGAAATCGGGTATGGAATACGCGGAATTACGTCAGGTTCTCAGTATTATCCTTTCGGATTTCCGTATTT
>Ga0099364_10012568_pt1 | contig 11402 bp, 6 predicted proteins | sample TergutTh196P3_FD_73070 | JGI IMG/M metagenome (GOLD analysis project Ga0099364, IMG submission 73070) | Microcerotermes parvus P3 segment gut microbial communities from Pointe-Noire, Republic of the Congo - Th196 P3 | ecosystem: Host-associated > Arthropoda: Insects > Digestive system > Gut ...
ATGAAGTTCGAGAAACCCTTCCGCAAACGCCTGGGTGTCGGCGTCAAGGTCCTGATCGTCCTCGCCGTTGCCTGGTGGGTCGGTAAGGAACTGTACAAATCGTGGGACAGTCTCCACAGAATCGAATGGAAGCCGGATTATTTTTGGTTGACACTCTCCGGTATTCTTTACGTCGTCGCTTATGTTCCAACTTGTCTCTTTTGGTTCCTTTCCATGCGGTCGCTCGGTCAGGATCCGGGGGTCTATGAAACGTTCAGGGCGTATTACATCGGGCATCTCGGCAAGTACGTTCCCGGCAAAGCGTTAGTCGTTGTCCTGCGATCCGGGCTACTCGATCGCAACAAGACCCGAGCGAGCATTGCCGCCGCCGCCGTGTTTCTCGAAACGCTGACGATGATGGCCGCCGGTGCGTTTTTATCCGCCGTCATTGCCCTCGTTTGGTTCCGCGACACGCCGCACGGCAACCAACTTTCGCTCCTCGCCCTCGGAATGATGCTTGTTTCGGGGCTGCCGATCATTCCACCGATTTTTCGGAACATCGCTCTGCGGCTCGGCGCCGGGCGTAGTGATCCGGAAATCGACGCCAAACTGCGTGGTTTGACCGTCAAGACTTTGGCCGTCGGCTGGTTGCTTTCGACGCTGACCTGGATGATCCTCGGCCTTTGTCTCTGGGCGTCGATCCGTGGCATCGGCGTTGAGACGGGCCCCATTGCGGAGCATCTGCCGCAGTTCGTATTGGCGGCGGCCCTTTCCGTGGTCGTTGGTTTCGTGTTGATGATTCCCGGCGGCGCCGGTGTTCGAGAGTTTGTCTTGGCCAATGTCTTGGTCTCCTACTTCGCCGGATTGCCGGAAACCACCGCTGACGCAACGGTGTGGGCGATTATCATTGCCGCCATGCAACGGATGATTTCGATTTTTGCCGAACTGTTTATTTCCGCCGGTTTGACCGTTGGAAGACGCCGGAGTACCGGCTAGAGCGTATTAAAAATGAGTGTGAATTTTTAGTGTTCCGTCATTGCGCTGCGCTCCATTCCGGCTTTTGGTCCAAACCAATTCGTAATACGCTCTAAATGAACGATGGACTATTTTGCGTTTACAACACCGTTGGGATACTCCGCCGTCCTTGGACTGCGGGGGGTCGTTTGGAATTTGGCGTTCGGTTTTCCGACGGAAATCGCCGTCCGGTCGAAACTCGATCCGAAACTTCTCCGGCAATCGGAAGCACGGAACGCCGCTTGGATAAAAAAGATTGCCGTTCGAATCGACGCCTTTTTGAACGGACACGAAGATTCCTTCGACAACATCGCCGTCGAACTCGGTCCCGTCACGGAATTTCAACGGTTGGTGTACGAAAACTGTCGGCGGATTCCCTACGGAGCGACCGCTTCTTACGCCGAACTTGCGGAGCGGGCCAGATGTCCCAACGCCGCACGGGCCGTCGGAACCTGCATGGCAAAAAACCGTATTCCGCTTATCATACCGTGCCATCGAGTCGTCCGCACCGACGGCGTGATCGGAAATTTTTCCGCACCGGGTGGACGCGAAACGAAACGGCTCCTTTTGGAGTTGGAAAAAAATAAATGAAACGTTTATTCTTCGTTCTCTTTGTCGCATCGATTGTTGAAACGGCAATCGCCCAGCTTCCGCCGACGATCCATCGAATTGCGCCGGTCGATACCGCCGTGGACATTCCGAACTCGACGGACTCGGTGCCGTCCGTCGACACGGAACACGGATTCGCCTTTGCACCGAACTCAACGGGCTTAATGTTCCCCGGTTCGGCGCTGTTCAACGAACAACCATTGCGCGTCGAACTGACGGCGATGATCGACGATCCGAAACCGTACAGTATTCTCGTTGCCCATGAACCGAAGAGTTCGCCACGACACTGGGAACTGTTTGCCGTCGCAGGAAGCGGACGACTCGCTTTGTATCTGCCCGGAAACCAACCCGATCATCTTGTTACAGAATTGAACACCGCCGACGGCGTTTGGCGGAGAATCGCCGTTGAATTTCGCAACGGAAAAGCAGAACTGTTCGCCGACGGCACATCGCTCGGTTCCATTGCGCTCACCCGACCGAAAAGCGGAACGCCCCCAGATACCGTGCTTGCCGTCGGTTCGCTCGTCGGAGGACATTTTCCCTGCCGTGGAGCAATTGATGCTCTGAAAATATTCGGCAAAGACGACACGTTGCTTCTCGCTTGTGATTTTGAACCGATTGAGAATCCGGAGTACCGGATGTTGCCAACCCAACTTTCCGAAAGGATGCAAGCGGTTTGCGAGTCTCTCGGAATTCGTACGGAATCCCTGACTTACGCCGTCAACGGTTCGCTGAGTAATTTATGTAACGGTCGCATATCGCTACGTTCTCCGTTGATCGACCGGTTGTTTCCGACCGACGGACCGCATATTGAACCGACGGTCAAACCCGGTGAGAAGCCGCCGAAGAACGTTCCCCGACTCGAAGGCGGTTCCGACGACCTGCGCAAAGCCGTTACGGAATTCGGTCTCATGGAAATTGATCCGAATTCTTTTCGTCCCGGCGTGTTTGCAATGTGGGGCGAACAATATATCGACTTGAAAAACCAGATCGATGGCAAGACAAAACTCCCACGCGGTGCCGACGAACAGGTCTATGACAAACACGCCTTGATTCTGCCGGACGAAAAGGAACCGACAATCGTCGTCCTTCGCCGAACGGAAGCGATGTTCGAATCGTTACGAAAACGGCACGAAAACCTATTTAATGCAACGGATTCGATTTTTGTCCGGCTGGAAGCCGATGTCAAACGTTTCCGCAACGGTATTAAAGGGAAATCCGTTTCGGAAATCGGTAAGTCGGAGTTCTTCGCGGCCTGTGCCTTGCGGCGGCAAATCATGCTCGCCGATCCAACGCTTGCGGAGATCGGCCGCATTCTGTTTCTCGGCAGAGCGTGTTACGCCGGGAGCCGTTTAACGAACGAATGGAACAACGACCGGATGGGCGGGCATTTCACGACGCAAAATTACGGATTCAACACGATTCGCGGCGGTGGAATTTTCACGATCACCGATTGGCGAGACAAAAATCCGACCATCAAGAACCTGATCGAAGGCCGAACCGTGGTGCCCGGCGCGGAGTCCCGATTATCGGGACGAAAACTCGACGACGGTGCCTTCCATTCGCCGGAACTCGACTATGACGGCCAAACCGTGTACTTCGCTCACAGTGCTTCGACGGAACACCGTTGGCTCTGGACGCCGGATACGTGCTTCAATCTCTTCAAAATGCAAGTCGACGGCTCCGACATCGTGCAATTGACGGACGGACCGTTCAACGACTTCGATCCGTGTCCGCTGCCGGACGGTCGGGTGGCGTTCATCTCGGAACGTCGCGGAGGGTTCATCCGTTGCTTTGCCGAAAACGCCTGGTTGCGGGTTACAACGTATGTGTTGCACAGTATGAAGTCGGACGGCAGCGATATTTATCCGATCAGTTTTTTCGAGACCAGTGAATGGCAACCGAGCGTCGATAACAACGGAATGCTCGTTTATACCCGTTGGGACTACACGGACCGCGAAAACTGTTACGGTTCGAACTTTTGGACCTGCTTTCCCGACGGGCGCAATCCGAGGGCACCACATGCCAATTATCCGTTGCCGTGGCATACCTTGGAACATAATCCGCTCGCTCGGATGAACGGCGAAATGAAACCGTTACGGGAACTCGACGACTTTGACAAATCGAAGCCGCTGACGGAACTCGTCGACGATGTAGAATTCCTGATCGGCAAGAAACACGGTGATCACCGATTCGGACATTGTCCCGATGCACCGAGCGCACTTCCGATGACCGAGATGCAAATTCGTGCGATTCCCGATTCGCATCGATATGTTCTGACGGCGGCACCACATCACGGCGAAACCTTCGGATCACTCTGCATTCTCGACCTGCGAGAGAAGAACGACTATCACATGAACCAATTGCGGCGTCTTACACCGTACACGCCGTTTCCGGAAAGCGAGTCGCCGGGCCGTGGACAATACCGTTACGGATCACCGTGGCCGTTGAGCGAAGACCTGTTTCTCTGTAATTCCTGGGAGGACCTCGTCGTTCTCGACCGCTTCGGCAACGAGGAGTTGATTTGCGAACGGGAAATCCTGCCGATCGGTTACGATCCTCGGCTGCGGCTGACGGAGCCGGTTCCTGTTCGGCCTCGCAAGATTCCGCCGGTCATTCCGCAACAGACGACGCAAGGCGAGGATTTCGCCAACGCCGACCACACGGCGACCATCGGTTGCGTGAACGTCAATTTCACCGACTTACCGTTGCCGAAAGACCGACCGATCAAACGGCTCCGCGTGTTGCAAGTTCTTCCGAAGCCGAATCCGTGGATGAATCTGCCGGACATCGGTTACGCGCCGGAGAACACGCCGCGTATTCCGTTGGGAACGGTTCCCGTCGAAGACGACGGCAGCGTGTTCTTCGAGGCTCCGTCGAACAAACAACTCCTGTTTCAGATATTGGACGAAAACGATATGGCGATTCAAACGATGCGGGCTGTTACGTTCGTTCATCCCGGCGAGCGGTTGGTTTGCACCGGCTGTCACGAACCGACGCAGAGCACGGTTCCCAACGTTTTGCAGGCAAAGGCGTTCCGTCGTCCGCCGTCGAAGTTGGAGCCGGAGATCGGTCCCGTCGAACCGATTACGTTTTATCGGACCGTCAAGCCGGTGTTTGAGGCGAGTTGTGTCGGCTGCCATCGGGAACAACGGGCCGAACCCGTCAGGATGGACTTCGGTGATTTGAAGCCTTACGTATTCTTCTACGCCGGCGGAATGCTCGGCACGACGGTTCGTAGCGGCGAATCGGGCGGAAGCCGGGCAATTCCGGGGAGCGTTGGTGCCGCGAACAGTCGGCTCGGTCGGGCACTATTCGACGAACCCCACCGCGATGTCGTCTCGGCGGAGGATCGGCGGCGAATTCTCCTTTGGCTCGATGCCAACGCTCCGCGCCTCGGTGCCTTTACTGACGAAGAAGCCCAAAAACGCGGTGAACTCGTTTGGCCGGTGTTGGAATAAGAACGCAAAAAGAAATAAAATACGCACAAACACAATGAGCGAAGACGCTACGGTCATTAAGCCGGTACACCGGGGCAATTGGATAAAACGCCTGATCCGGGGACTGCGGCGAGTACGCTTTCGTCCCCGGCTCCTTTTGATGATATTTAGCCGGAAAGGATTTTTTATGCGAACAATTATCGCAACAGTTTTGTTTTTCTTCGTCGCCCCTACACTCGACGCCGCAGAGAAACTGTCGGACAAGTTTGCCCTTCCGACGTTCAAATTGCCGATGGTCCAAAAGGGTCTCCTTCAAAAGGGTAAAACCGCTCCGGTCGGCGACGTGGGAAAAAAGGTCGAAGTTGATAAGGAACGCCTCATCAAAACGGTACATTTTTTGAGCGAAGAAGTGTTTCCACGCACCGCAAACGCGGAAAACAAAGAGAAAACGATTGATTACATCAGTACGGCTTTTGCGCGGGCAGGACTGGATGCGACTCGTGACGATCAGCGCATTGAGATCGGCTTGCGTGATCGTTTGTTCACGAACATTCACGCTCTGAAAAAAGGCAAAACGGATCGACGGATTGTCGTTGCCGCTCATTATGATACTGTACCGCAATCACCGGGGGCCGACGATAATGCCAGCGGCGTTGCCGTTCTTATCGAACTGGCCCATCTGTTGAAGAACGCCGAACTGAATTGCGATATTGAATTCGTTTCCTATGACGCCGAGGAAACAGGATTTCTAGGAAGTTGGCATCACGCCGGAACTCTCAAGAAGCAAAAGATCGACGTTGTCTGCATGCTCTGTCTGGACTTGGTCGGATACTATTCCGATGAGGAGAATTCACAAAAGTTTCCAATTCCCGGAATGAATTTAATTTACGGCAATAAAGGCGATTTTCTCGGAATGACCGGAAGACTACAGGACGCCCGGTTGATAGCCGATGCTAAAAAAGTGTTTCGAAAAACGTCGACGCTTCGTATCGAATCCATCGCGGCCCCGAAAGACCTCGAAGGCCCTTTGTCGTTGTCCGATCATCGTTCCTTTTGGAATGAAGGGTTTTCCGCCTTGTTTTTTACAGACACCGCGTTTTATCGCAACATGAATTACCATAAGGAAACCGACACGTGGGACACGCTCGATTACGACCGAATGGTCCAGGTTGCCGTTGGATTGTATCACGTTATCCTAATGATTGACGGTCGGTAGTCCGACGGCGCAACCTGTTTCCATCGGAAAACACGAAAACAACAGACCCGTGAAAAATATCACAAAGAATAGACCTGTTGCATAACCCTGTCACCCCTGCGTAGGCGGGGACCCAGAGAACAGGCCCCCACATCTTCTTTAATTGCAACCGTTTATGGCGATGAAACAAAATCAATGACGTCGATGGTCTAGATTCCCGCCTATGCGGGAATGACGAAAATTTGGGTTATGCAACGGTCTAATCCAAAGCCAAGATTTGATTCACTTTTGCAAGATGTTCAAGCCTTTCGTTTTTCATGTGTGTGTGTTGAAACAACAATTGGATGCGTCGTCGGAACAAGCGATTGCATTCGAGCGTTACGTATGGTACGCCGCACACAGCTGTCGGGGTGTCAGCTAGATGAATACTACTTCATAATGCAACTGACACCTCCTGCTGCTGGCAGGTACGCTTGCATCGTGTAATCGGCAACCATACGATGAGCGCTGAAACGCCAAGCCAGGGTGCTGATCGAGTTCATCATCCGTTTGATCCAGCCGACCGGAAGCCCGTGTTCGTCCGTGGCGTAGTAAAGCGGGATCACTTCGTGTTCCAAGACATCAAATAAGCTTTCGGCGTCCCGTTTATCGGTGATCTTGTCATCGCAGTGGCTTGTTCCCTTGCCGATGGCAAAGCCGTTGGTACCGTCGTAGGCTTCCGCCCACCAACCGTCGAGAACCGAAAGGTTCAAGGCTCCATTGAGCACCGCTTTCATTCCACTGGTTCCCGACGCTTCCAGAGGTCGACGCGGATTATTGAGCCAGACGTCAACGCCCTGCACCATGTGACGGCAAACGTTAATGTCATAGTCCTCAATGAACACGAACCGGCTTGCGAATCGCGGATCGCTACGGAGATTCGCAATCGTTTGAATGAACTCCTTGCCGGGGTTGTCTGCCGGATGAGCCTTGCCGGAAAAGATAAACTGCACCGGTCTTTCCGGATCGTTGCAGAGCCGATCCATACGGTCGAGGTCGTCCAGCACCAGTGTTGCTCTTTTGTACGTTGCAAATCGACGTCCGAATCCGATCGTCAAAATTTGTGGGTCCAGAATGGTGCGAGCGCGGTCGATGACTTCATCGGACTCCACGCGTCGTCGGCATTGTCTGCTTACGCGCCGTCGGACGAAGGCAACGAGCAGGTTTTTCAGGGCGTTGTGCGTTTCCCATAGTTCGCCGGGATCAATACGATGGATTCCCTCCCAATCGGCGGGATCGAAAGACTCTTCCCGCCAATTCGGAATATGCCGCTCGAACAGCGTGTTGACCTGCCACGCCATCCAGCTGGGAATGTGGACGCCGTTCGTGATGTGTCCGATCGGTATCTTTTCTTCAGGGATGTCCGGCCAGAGCGATTTCCACATTTTTCGGGAAACAACACCGTGGAGCGAAGCCACCGCGTTGGCATAGCGGGACATTTTGAGGCCGAGAACCGTCATACAGAAGGTTTCGTGGAAGTTACCGGTGTCAACCCGTCCCAGTGACATCAGGTGATTATGGTCGATGCCCAGTTCGTCTCGGAGTGGTCCGAGGTGTTCTTCGATCAGGTCGCTGTCAAATCTGTCGTGTCCGGCAGGAACTGGCGTGTGCGTTGTGAACACGGTCCGTTGGGCGATTTCCGTTGCGGCCTCGTGGAAACTTTGCCCGTCGTCGACCATCCGCTGACGCACCGCTTCAAGTGTTGCAAAGGCGTTGTGTCCTTCGTTCAGATGATACACGCCTGGTGTAATGCCAAGAGCCTTTAAAGCACGGATGCCACCGATGCCGGAGACGATTTCCTGCCGAATGCGCGTCCGATTGTTTCCGCCGTACAATCGGCTCGTCAGTTCCCGATCTTCCGGCAGGTTTTCCTCAAGGTCGGTGTCGAGCAGGTAAAGCCGAACCCGCCCGACATTCATTTGACGCACCTTGGCGTAAATCGTTCCATATCGCGTCTGAATCGCAACAGTAATTTTGTTTCCCCGCAGGTCAAGGGCCGGTTCCAAGGGTAGGTACTCGACCATCGTATCGAGATATTCTTCCTGTTGCCAGCCGTTGTCATTCAAGTGTTGCTTGAAATACCCTTGGTTATAGAACAATCCGATGGCAACGAGCGGTACGTCGAGACCGCTGGCACTCTTGATGTGGTCGCCGGACAAAACGCCGAGACCACCGGAGTAGATCGGCACCGATTCGTGGACTCCGAATTCCAACGAAAAATAGGCAACCGGCTGCGAACCGAGGACGCCGACGTTCCGCTTTGCCCACGCCGTTCGGGACGCCAAATACTCGTTCATTCGCCGGAATGCCTGATCAATTCTCGTGTAGAGAACCAACTCGGCGGCACGCATTTCGAGACGTTCCGGCGAAAATTCCTTGAGCAGGGCGATCGGATTGTGGCCCAGCTGTCGCCAACGGATGGGGTCCAGCGACCGAAAAAGGTTGATGACTTCGGGGTGCCAACTCCACCAAAGGTTATTGGCTAAAGCCATACACTTGTCGTAGAGTCCTTGCGGAGTAATAACGGAATGTCGACCTGGTCTGGCCGACGAACCAACGATCAGGTCGTCGTCTCGGGACATCGTTCGTTTTGCGGAAACTAGGGGGTTTTGCAAAGGGAAAAGGACAATTATAATCAGCGATGCCAATCAACGCAATAGGCATGCGGAGTGTGAAGAGTCGAGTCGAGGGACTCGATTCCACTTTTCCACTCTACACTCTACACTTCACACTCTACACTCTCCTATGCAATACGTTCTCAGTGTCATGTCGGGCGACCATCCGGGGATTGTCGCCGGAGTCAGCTCGGCGGTCGAACGTCTCGATGGCAACATCGACTCGTGCAGTCAGACGGTCCTCGGCGGATATTTTACATTTATCGTGATCCTCACACTGCCGATGGATTATCCGCCCCAGGAGCTCGCGGACCGGGTTCGCGCTTCCGAGGGGCTGGGAAAGGATTACCAGGTCATCGCCCGACGGATTGACGAAAGTCCAAAGAAACCGTTGGATCCGCCATCTGGCGACATGTTTGTGATTACGGCGTTCGGCAAAGACCGACCGGGTATCGTTCGGAAGTTCAGCCGACATTTGGCGGGGTATGACATCAACATCAACGACCTGTACGGCGACAAGACCGGCGAAGAATTCGTGTTGATCGGACAGCTTCAGATTCCGATGGGTGTCAACATTCGCAACCTACAGGACGATCTCGAAGAAATGGGCCGCGAATGGGGGTTCACGGTTAATCTCCAACACAACAACATTTTCGTTGCAACAAATCGGATTCGATTGGATCAGGCCACGTTTACCCCATCCCCATCTTTCCCGTCGAAAATGAATTGATGTTCTGTCGTAAGGAATCGGACAGAAACTAAGAGAGCCCGTGAGCTCCATGGCATTTCCACTTGGAGCCAAGCCTAAACGAAAATTGTGAATGCAACATCCGTCACCCCCGTTTTCGCGGGGGTAACGGGGATTCACAATTTTAGGTTCGGACGATCCCTAGAGCGTATTAAAAATTGGTCTGGAGTTTTTATCGTCACCCCCGCGCAGGCGGGGACCTAGAGGAAGGATGTTATATCCCCTCCTCTAGATTCCCGCCTACGCGGGAATGACGGGGATCGAATCCACAATTTTAGATCAGGTCAGGTACTAGACACTTGACGTCATTGAGTTTGTTTCATCGCCATAAGCCTTTGCAATTAAAGAAGATGTGAACATCTATCCTCTAGGCCCCCGCCTGCGCGGGGGTGACGGGAATGTTGTCCAAACCCATTTTTAATACGCTCTAGCTTGCGCGTCGGGCTCCGTTTTCACATCGAAATCGCGCCTTCCGGACAGACGTCAACGCAGGCACCGCAGTCAGCGCAGGTGTCGTCGTCAGCGATGGCCTTGTTGCCGTTGTCAGCTTGCTGGGTGAGCGCGTCGACTGGACAGGACGAAATGCAATCTCCGCATCCGGTGCACTTGGATTGATCGATTGTTACGGACATGGGGAAGTCTCCTTTGGGTTAGGGGAAAAATTTGAAAAACTCATACACGAGGCAAAACGGCAATCAGACCATCGGGACTTCAAAGCCTTTGCGCTGTTCGTAAGCGAGGAACGACGCGGCCATGTCGTCGCCGATAATCTGTTCGGTTTTCGGATCCCATTTAATTTCCCGCCCCAACCGAGCGGCAATCGCACAGAGATGGCAGGTTATCATCATTTGGGCATGGCTGAGTCCGTCGGAAACCGGCACGCCACCATCGCGGATACACTGGACGAAGTTCGTCATGTGGTACAGGTTGACACCTGCTCCGGCTTCCTTCGGCACGACAAGGGGCTTGCCGTGAGAGAGAGCGGTGTAATCCTCTTCCGTAATGGCATCGGGACTCATTTCTTCGTAGGGGGCGCCTTTGATCCGTCCTCGGCTGACGTGGATGCGGCCCTTGGTGCCTTCGATCAGGATACCGTTGCCGTCTCGGCTGCGGCTGCACACGATCATTTCGACGCCGCCGGGCATGGCACAGGTTATTTCGAATTCCGGGCAAGTGTTGAAATGATCATCGCGCACTGGGTAACCGTCCTTGAATTCCACTTGGTCGGTGATACTGATCGGCTTAATGCTTGTAGGACCATCGCCATATTTTTCAAGGTCGAGCGCCCAGTGGACGAAATCGATGTGGTGCGCTCCCCAGTCGGTGAAGCGACCGCCGGAATACTCGTTCCACCAACGGAAGTCGCCGTGACAGCGTTCCTTGATGTAATCGACCGGTTTGCACTGACCTTGCCAGAAATCCCAATCGAGCGACTCCGGCGGCGCCGTTTTTTCGAAGGGGCCTTTCGTCGGACCGGGACCGATGTCGGCGGTCATCTTGGTGATGTTGCCCAACATTCCTTTGCGAACCATAATGGCAGCGGTCGCAAACTCGTAGCGTTGCGAACGTTGTTGCGTACCGACTTGGAACATCAGGTTCGGATACTTTTTAATGGCAGCGCGGGTGGCTTGACATTCCTCAATGGTCAATGAAAGGGGCTTCTGCACGAAGACGTGCTTTCCCGCCATGAGTGCTTCGATTGCGATTTTTACGTGCCAATGGTCGACCGTGGCAATCGAAATGATGTCGATGTCCTTGCGTTC
>Ga0099364_10002693_pt2 | contig 11401 bp, 9 predicted proteins | sample TergutTh196P3_FD_73070 | JGI IMG/M metagenome (GOLD analysis project Ga0099364, IMG submission 73070) | Microcerotermes parvus P3 segment gut microbial communities from Pointe-Noire, Republic of the Congo - Th196 P3 | ecosystem: Host-associated > Arthropoda: Insects > Digestive system > Gut ...
GCAAAAAATAATTCAAAAAAAACAGTAACTTTGCGGTATAAATAAATATAAATAAAAACAAAATGTATAGAACAATTTTTATTCCGACTGAAACGGATCATACAATACCGTTTAGTGTACCTCGTGAGTGGTATGGGCGGAATATTGAATTGATAGTATTCCCACTTGACATGCCTCAAACGGTATTACAGGAAACTGCAACAAATAGAGAACGTAAAGTCAAGTCCATACCATCACAATATTCATTTTCTACAAAAAAATTCAAATTCAATCGCGATGAAGCAAATGACTATGAATAAAACAATTGCCCTTGACACAAATGTTATAGTTTACTGCCACAGTAACGATGAACCGGAAAACAGCAATAAGTTTGTTTTCCTTGTATCCTGTAATTTCAACACAAGTTATTTCGGAGTATATTAATGTTATCAAACGCAAATTGAAACTACCCAAAGATGAAATCATGGATGTATGCTTGCAAAATATTGAAATGAGCATACTGCAGCCTGTTAGCCTTACTACCTTGAAATATGCAAGAGATTTAATTGATCGTTATGATTTTCAGTTATTCGACAGTATCATAGTCGCTTCTGCACTCGAAGCAAATTGCCATATTCTTTATTCTGAAGATATGTATCATGGTTTAATGGTAGAAAACAGAATGACAATCATTAATCCTTTTGTATAACATTTTTTGTAATGTACCCATTGAGACAAAGTTCCACCTTGTTTCCAACAAGATAGAATAGTCATAACAATTTGCATTTTTTTTGTCTCTGCTTTTTTTGTTCTCAAAATCATGCTTGATTAACCATTAAAATATGTGCGAAATCGCACGTATTGTGTGCGATTTCGCACATTGACAAAATATGATCAATACATTAACACGCATTATTTCAGGTATATAACGATTTGGCACGATTTTTGCATATATATTCGTATGAAGAAATACATATACATCCTGTTATGCGCGCTTTCGCCGCTGAGCGCTTTGCCCCAACCGGTACAAGATTCGGAACTTGTATTGACATTGGACAAAGCAGTTATGATTGCAAGGGAATTTTCGCCATACGCATTGGTTGCGCGGCACAGTTTTCGCTCGCAATACTGGAACTATTGCTACTATAAAGCAAACTACAAACCATCGCTTACGTTTAGTTCAACGCCCAATTTCAATCACAGAATTAATCCCATTACCCAGCCGGACGGCACCTCCCGCTACGTACAGCAAAACCAAATGAGGACTGATGCAAACCTTTCGCTGAACCAGAATATTGCATTCACAGGAGGTACGCTGTTTCTCCAGTCAGGTATTCAGCGGTTGGATATCCTGGACGATAAAACCTTTTCTTACCAGACAACTCCGGTAATTATCGGTTACGAACAGTCGCTCCTGGGATACAATTCCCTGAAATGGGACCAAAAAATTGAGCCGATACGGTTCGAAGAGGCTAAAAAATCATACGTGGAAACGATGGAAATAGTATCTGCCAATGCAACCGAGAGGTTTTTCAACTTAGCCAAAGCACAAACCAACCTCAAAATTGCCATGTTCAATTTCGCACAGGCAGACACATTGTACACGTTCGCTCAGGGACGGTACAATATCGGCACAATCACCGAAAACGAAATGCTACAGTTGGAAATCAACCGCCTGACCGAAGAAAGCAATATGCTGAACGCCCAAATTGATGTGGACAACTGTATGCAAGACCTTCGCGCTTATCTGGGAATCAACGAGATCGTTGATATTACCGTCGAAGTGGATGAGGAAGTGCCTCTATTTATGGTCGATATAGACCTTGCAATGCAATTGGCATTTAACAACAGCCCCGAAATGTTAGGTATGAGCCGGCGTAAACTGGAAAGCGAGAGCCAGATAGCAAGAGCGAAGGCATCGGCGGGACTGCGAGCGGATATCTATGCGCAATTCGGTTTAACACAAACAAGTACCGAATTGAATACGGCTTACAAAAATCCACTCAACCAGCAATACGTGGAACTGGGAATCCGCCTCCCAATCCTGGACTGGGGACGGGGAAAAGGACAAATACGTGTGGCGCAATCACGGCGCGATATGGTTTTTACGCAGGAAGAACAAAACCTGAGCATCTTTGAACAAAACATTCAAAAAGTCGTCAAACAATTTAGTCTGCAAACAGGTAAAGTCGCCATTGCCGCCAAAACAGACCGGACAGCCGAACGCCGCAACGAAGTCGCCCGGCGTCTCTACCTCCTCGGCCAGTCAACCATCCTCGACCTGAACGCCTCGGTAGTAGAAAAAGACGCCGCCAAACGCAACTATATCAACGCACTGTACAACTACTGGTCGCTCTATTACATCCTTCGCAGCCTGACCCTTTACGATTTCGAAAAAGACATCGCCCTGACCGAAGACTACGAAATGTTAATAAAATAATGGTTAGTGATTAATGGTTAAAAAATAATTATCAATTGTCAATTATCAATTATCAATTAAAAAATATGGACATACCAATAAAAAAAAGACATCCTTTTGTTAGATACAGGTATTATATTCTCGGAGGAGTGATCTTTCTGGGATTCGTGATGTATGTAATCGTTGCCGGAATGGGTCCTCGCCGAATCCGTTACAGCGCTGATAAATTAGAAATTGTAGAGGTAAGGCAAAGCAAATTCATGGAGTATGTGGATGTGGAGGGTATCGTTCAGCCCATCATGACCATCAAACTTAATTCGTTGGAAAACGGAACCGTAGAGCGGATTGTCGCCGAGGAAGGCAGCATGTTGGAACAGGGCGATACCATCCTCATTCTGACAAATCCGGACTTGATCCGCACCATTGAAGATGAAAGAGATGAACTGGAAAGGCAACGAATCACCTACGAAGAACGAAAAATAGACATGGAACGGAGGTCGTCTCAACTCCGTCGACAGGCTATGGAAACAACCTACCGTCTCGAACGGCTCAGCAAACAATACCTGCTGGATCAGGAAGAATATCAGATTGGCATCAAGAGTAAGGCGCAACTTGAAGTCGCTACGGATGAGTATAATTTCAACCAGAAAAATACGGAAATGTTGCTCGCAGAGGCTCAGCACGATTCGTTAATGAATATTTTCCAGACCGAACTGATGCGCAGTGACTTTATCCAAAAAGAAAGACGTTTCGAGCGTAGCAGTGAGCGGTTGGATAACCTGATTGTGAAGGCGCCTTTATCGGGGCAACTCAGTTTCCTGAATGTGATCTGGGGCGAGCGGGTGACAGCCGGAGTCAGCATCGGCGAACTGAAAAAAATCGACCAGTTCAAAGTCAGTACACGGATTAGCGAATACTATATCGACCGGATTACCACCGGATTGCCTGCTACGGTCTTATACCAGAACAGGACCTATCCGTTACGCATCACGAAAGTCAATCCCGAAGTCAAAGACCGGCAATTTGAGATTGATCTGGTTTTCATTGAAGACCAGCCGGATAACATCCTGATCGGCAAGAACTACCGCATTCAGATCGAGTTGGAACAGCCCGAAGACGCATTAATCATTCCCAAGGGTAATTTTTTCCAGTCGACCGGCGGACAATGGATATTTAAACTGAACAGTTCGGGTAATAAAGGCGTGAAAGTACCTATTTCCATCGGTCGTCAAAACCCGCAGCAATACGAAATCTTAGACGGTTTACAGCCCGGCGACCGCGTCATCATCACAGGGTATGATAATTTTGGGGAGGCGGAGGAGGTTGTTTTGAATTAGAGTTTAGATAGTAGAGTGTAGAACTAAAAACTGAGAACTGAAAACTATGATAGTGCATTATTTAAAAGTAGCTTGCCGCAATATGTGGAAATACAAAAACCAGACACTGATAAGTGTGATTGGTTTGGCGGTAGGGTTTACATGCTTTGCGTTGGCGACGCTGTGGATTCGTTACGAAATGACTTATGACAGTTTTCATAAAAATGCAGGGCAAATGTATGTAGTTTACAGACCACATCCATGGAATCCAACAACAGGGTACGTTAAACATATGAGCCCCTTACCATTAGTGGTTTATCTGAAAGAAACGTTTCCAGAAATTGCCAACGTTAGTTCGACGAAACCTAATGCATATAATGCTGTGAGATCAATTGAAGTAGATGGTATAGAATTTTCAGAATTTAATGCGATTGAAATCGATTCGTCTTTTTTTCGGATGTTTGACGTGAAAATTGTTGAAGGCAGTATGGATTTTCTGATTCCGGGTAGCCGCAAACTTGCTATCACCCGGAAAAAAGCCCGGGAATTATTCGGGACTGCAGATCCCATAGGGAAAACGATGAGATTTACTAATTTTTTAGGAGGTGACTCATACGCTGAAATTTGTGCGATTGTTTCGGATATGCCCAAACAAAGTAATTATTCATTTGATTTTGTTGTGCCGAAAAGTGAGGCTTATTCAGCAAGATCAGATATAAATTGGTGGAATGGTGCAGAAGGAGGACATACGATTATCGAATTGTTTCCCGGAACGAACCTCGAAGCCTTTGAAAAGAAACTGTATGAACATGATACCGGCGAAGCGCGAGGCAATATCAGCAGGATGAAGATTAAGCCTTTAACAAAAATTCGCTATACCGATCCGACTATACCAAGAGAGGTCAAATTTGAGTATATTTTTATTTTTGCCATATCGGGCTTATTGGTTGTTTTGTGTGCGCTGTTTAATTACCTGACCCTGTTTGTAAGCCGTTTCCGGATACGGCAAAAGGAAATGGCTTTGCGCATGGTGTGCGGCGCTTCGGGACGTTCGTTGCTGGCTATGCTGTCGGTCGAATTTATGCTCACGCTATTATTTGCCATCGTGTTGGGATTTATACTAACACACTGGATATACAAACCTTTTCTTGCGATGTCGGATATTTCAATGAATTTATCTGCCATATACATGGAAACATTTATCTATATCGGTGGCGTTATGTTGATTTCACTGTTCGTGTTTTGGCTGATACTGTTTATCTTCCAGCGCAGAAGCCTGTATCTTTCCATTCGCCAAAGCAACAAAAATCTGTTCCGTAAAGTTTCGGTCATTGTTCAGTTGGTAATCAGCATCGGCTTTGCTTTTTGTACTATCCTGATTTTGAAACAAATGTATTTTCTGCATCATTCGGGCGAATTGGGGTTTTCTTTCAAAAACAGGGGATCGCTTACGGTATGGGGAGAAAATCGCGATGGATTTGTGAATCAGTTAAAACAAATACCTGAAATCAGGGAAGTTGTTGATGCGAAGGGAATGACGAATTTACTCCCTCAGTATGGTCAAGGAACGCGAGAGATCAGTTCGTGGGACGATCAACCTGCCAATGTGGAACAAATAGATTTGGGAATGATGTTTGTTTCGCCGGAATATGTGGATTTTTATGATTTCCGGCTATTGGCAGGCGAAATGTTGACCAGCGCCGACCCCGACTCAGTGGTTTTGCTTAACGAAAGCGCTGTAAAGGCATTTGGCTGGCACGACCCTATAGGCAAGCAGTTCGCCGATGGCAGATTTACGGTAAAGGGCGTGATCAGAAATGTGTACAATTTTGCGCCGACCATAGAGGCTAAACCGGCTTGTTATGTCAAACCCTGGTCCGAAAGAGTAACATCATCTATGGGGCTTCGCGGTACAACGATGTATGGTAGTCCCGTTCTGTTTACATATCACGAAGGTATGTGGAAATCTGTCAAGGAAAAAATCGAACAGTTAAAAATTGAATTTTACATGGATAGTATATATGATGGAAGAATGGACAGTATACATAACGCCGAAGAAATATATGATAATTACCTGAAATCGGAAAAAGCCCTGATTAAAATACTGTCTTTTGTTTCGGCAATTTGCGTGCTGATTTGCGTATTCGGTTTTGTTTCATTGGTCTCGCTTACCTGCGAGGAACGGCGCAAATCGATTGCTATCCGTAAAATCAATGGGGCTACGGCAGGCGATATTTTGGGCATGTTTGCGAAAGAATATTCGTTGTTATTGATTATCGGGGCGGCTGTTGCGTGTCCGGCAGGCTTTGTTATCATGCAACGCTGGCTGGAACACTATGTAATACAGACAAGTATCCCTGCATGGATTTATTTGTCGATTATTTTTGTGCTGGCATTAGTGATTGTCCTCTGCGTGGGCTGGCAAGTGTACAGGTCGAGTATCGAAAATCCGGCGGAGGTGGTGAAACAAGACAATTAGAGTAGTAGGGGCATGGCCTTGCGCCTGACCAAAAGAGTATAGAGTTTAGAACTAAAAGATAAAATAAATATGATTGTTCATTATTTAAAAATTGCTTTCCGCAATATGTGGAAATACAAAAGTCAGACGCTGATCAGCCTGCTTGGTTTGGTAGTAGGATTTACCTGCTTTGCGTTGGCTACGCTGTGGATACGGTACGAAATGACTTTCGACAGTTTTCACCCAAACGCCAAACATAAATATGTGGTATACATTCCATCGTCGAATCAAGTCGGTTACTCGACAACAACCCCTCCTCCATTGGCGGCTTATCTAAAAGAAACGTTTCCTGAAATTGCAAACGCCATGCGGATCGATCCTAATATACGCGGCGACGGACGACGCGAAAGCAGGATTACAGCTGAAGGCATAGAATTTTCAACATTATTTCTTCAGGCAGATTCGTCTATTTTCAGGATGTTTGACGTGAAAATAATAGAAGGTAGCCGGGAGTTTCTGATTCCCGACAGTCGGAAAGTGGCCATTACGCAGGAAAAAGCCCGTCAGTTGTTCGGAAATGAGAATCCGATAGGGAAAACAGTTAATACCGGCAGGGAAGATTTAACAATATGTGCGGTTGTGTCGAACATGCCCAAACGAAGTAATTTTGCTTTCGATTTTATCGAACCCTTAAATAATATTGCAGTGAGAGTGATTGGGGATTCAAATCCGAATCCGAATCTAATCTGGCGTAGTGCAAGAGGAAACACAATGATCGAATTATTGCCAGGAACAAATGTGGAAGCCTTTGAAAAGAAACTTTACGAGCATGATCTCGGCGAAGAGAGAGGCAGTATCAGCAAGATGAAAATGATACCTTTAACAAAGTTGCGTTACGCCGACCCTAATATAGTAAGAGAAGTTGAATTTCAACATATCTGTATTTTTGCCGTATCAGGTTTTTTGGTCATTTTGTGTTCGCTGTTTAATTATTTGACCCTGTTTGTAACCCGTTTCCGAATACGGCAGAAGGAATTGGCTTTGCGCGTGGTGTGCGGCGCTTCGGGCGGTTCGCTATTGGCGATGCTTTCGGTCGAATTTATGCTCACGCTGTTGTTTGCAGTAGGGTTGGGGTGCGTACTGACGCATTGGTCGCATCAACCTTTCTTGACGCTGTCGGAAATTAAAATGGATTTGTCCGCCATTTATCTGGAATTACTCATGTATGTAGGAGGAGTGATTCTAATTTCGTTGACGGTATTTGGGTTGATATTGGTTGTTTTCAGGCGCAGAAGTCTTAATGTGTCTATTCGCCAAAGCAATAAAACACTGTTTCGTAAGGCCTCAGTAGTTGTCCAATTGATTATCAGCATCGGTTTTGCTTTTTGCACCACTGTTATCCTGAAACAAATGTATTTTCTGCATCATTCCGGCGAATTGGGGTTTTCTTTCAAAAACAGCGGATCCATTGTGGTATACGGAGAAGATAACGATGAAATATTGGCCAACCGGTTGAAACAGATACCGGAAATTACGGAGACGCTTGTTGCAAAAAGACTGACGACATTAATTCCCGAAGGAGGTCGATCAAGACAAAATGTTGATTCATGGGACAATAAACCAGCCGATGCACAAGATATAAGTTTAGAGCAAATGTATGTTTCGCCTGAATACATCTCTTTTTATGATCTCAAATTGTTGGCAGGGGAAATGCTGACGGACGCCGACCCTGAAACAATGGTTATGCTTAACGAAAGTGCCGTGAAGGCGTTTGGCTGGCACGACCCTGTCGGCAAACAGTTCGATGACAACTATACGGTGAAAGGCGTCATAAAACATGTGTACAATTTTGCGCCGACCATAGCGGCAATGCCTGTTATTTATTTAAAACCGCCTCAGGACAGGATAACAAGTGTAGCAGTACGCAATGGCGAAATTATATTTGGAGGAACTGTTCTGTTTAAATACGGTGAAGGTATGTGGAAATTGTGCAAGGAAAAAATCGAACAACAGTTTAAAGATGAAATAGACAGTTTTAATCTATTTATGTATAATGCTGAAGAGGAGTACAATAATTATCTGAAATCGGAAAATTCGCTTATCAGGTTATTATCTTTTGTTTCGGCGGTTTGTGTACTGATTTGCGTTTTCGGTTTTGTTTCGCTGGTTTCGCTTACGTGCGAGGAACGGCGCAAGTCGATTGCTATCCGCAAAATCAATGGGGCTACGGCAGGCGATATTTTGGCCATGTTTGCCAAAGAATATTCCCTGTTGTTGATTATCGGGGCGGCGATGGCTTTTCCGGCAGGCTTTGTGATTATGCAACGCTGGCTGGAACACTATGCAATACAAACAAACATTCCGGCATGGATCTATTTGTCTATCCTTTTTGTAATGGCATTGGTAATTGTCCTTTGCGTGGGCTGGCAAGTGTATAAAACAAGCGTCGAAAATCCTGCGGAAACGATAAAAAATAATGGTTAATGATAAATGGTTAATGATTAATGTAGAGACGTGGCGTGCCACGCCTGTGTTGTAGGGGCGAACCTGCGTGTTCGCCCAAAGTAGAATTAAAAATAATTTACCATTAATAAAGCGTTCTTTGACATATTGACTTACACGTTTTTTTTGCAGTTTTCTGTAAAAATGATTATATTTGCGGTGAAATAAAAACACTGTATTATGAATGAATTATTGTCATACATCTTGATTGACCCGGAAATCCGGTCAGGAAAACCATGTATTAAAGGAACCCGTATCACTATAGGCGATATATTGCAGTGGTTGGCTTCGGGAATGAGTGTTTCAGAAATTTTGGATGATTTTCCATTATTGAAAGAAGATCATATTCGGGCTGCATTGGCTTTCGCAGCCAACAGGGAGGCATGTACCAAAATTGTTGCCGCATGAAATTACTGTTGGATGCCAATGTCTCATGGAGATTGGTTAAGATTCTGAAAGAACACTTTGGCGATTGTGTCCATGTGGACAATATTTCAGAACTCGAATTTCCTGCGAAAGACACGAAAATATGGCAGTACGCTAAAGATAACGGATATACCGTTATTATTCGCGATAACGATTTCAATGATTTAGTTGCCGTTAATGGATTCCCACCCAAAATCGTTTGGTTGAGAACAGGAAATTACAGCCGAAAACTCACAGCCGATATATTGGTTCGTTCAAAACAGGCAATAGAGGAGTTAATGAAGTCCGAAGAATACGGAGTATTGGAAATTGTCTGATTCGTTTTCGAAAATATTCTAAAAGCGTGTAAGTTTACTCAAAATCTCACACGCTTTTTTTATTTGGAATGCGTGTAAGATCAGTAAGATGATAAAACATAAAAAACGTTGATGATGCTTTAAAACCGTATCTTCAGCATTTATAAAATCAATTATTCAGTTATTCAAAATTAAATAAATTTGTTATGATCAAAACAGAAAATTTGCAGAAAACCTTCCGTACGGAAGAAGTGGAAACATGGGCGTTGAATGGCGTCGGTGTTGAAATCGAAGCGGGCGAGTTTGTCGCCATTATGGGGCCTTCGGGGTGTGGCAAAACAACGATGCTCAATATCCTGGGACTATTGGATAATCCTTCGGGCGGCGAATACCGGCTGAACGGGATTGAAGTCAGCAAGTTTACTGAAAAACAGCGGACAAGACTGCGCAAAGGCGTTATTGGGTTTGTGTTTCAGAGTTTTAACCTGATTGAGGAGTTGAATGTCTATGAAAACATTGAACTGCCGTTGTTGTATATGGGCATTCCTGCCGCCGAGCGTCGCCAACGGGTTAATGAGGCGATGGACAGAATGCAGATCGCACATCGCACGAAGCATTTTCCGCAACAGTTGTCGGGCGGACAGCAGCAGCGTGTGGCAATTGCCCGCGCCGTGGTAGCCAACCCCAAACTGATACTGGCGGATGAGCCGACAGGTAACCTCGACTCCAAAAACGGAAAAGAAGTGATGAACCTGCTGACCGAACTCAACCGAGACGGAACTACCATCGTTATGGTAACGCACAGCCAGCATGATGCAAGTTATGCCGCACGGATCATCAACCTGTTCGATGGGCAGTTGGTGACGGAGGTAAGACTTTGAACAATTGAAAATTAAAAATCAAGAATTATGTCATTGACCATTAATCATTAACCATTAATAATTATGTTCTTTCACCATCTAAAAATCGCTTTCCGCAACCTGCGGAAATACAAGACGCAAAATATCATCAGCATTATCGGGCTGGCGGTGGGGTTTACCTGTTTTGCTTTTTCGGCTTTATGGATCCGTTACGAAATGAGTTACGACAGTTTCCATCCGAAAGCCGACCGGATTTATCGTGTGAATACAGCGTTTTTCAAATGGAATGAAGTCGAATCCGGCAGTTCGGGCGAAATATATAGCGTTTCGCCTTATATGTTATCCAATTGGCTGAAAACGAATTATCCGGAAATAGAAGAGGCATGTGCCATACGAGCCACCAGATCGGAATCTTTGTTGTGTTTATATCTTGACCAAAACTTTTGTAAAATTTTTGATCTGAATCTGCCTGAAGACTTTTTTATCCAAGGGCGCACAGACAAACCTGTAGCAGTAATACCCGAACTTGATAACGAGGAAACAGTCGAATCTATCAAGCAATTTATCAATATGGATGTCCAAATAGATGCGACTATGCCCGGCTGGCCCGCAAATACCAATATTCAGTTCAATGTGGCTATCCCAATAACCCATCGTTTTAACGAAGAAGACTTGAATAACTGGCAATTCAGAGTTTTTGAAACTTTTATTTTGCTAAAAAACGATATTGATATACAGGCTCTTGAAGAAAAATTGGATAAAGTTGAGATTCCGGAAATGTGGCCTTCTCCCATATCCCTTGTGCTTACGCCGATAAAACAACTGCGATACAAAGATCCAACCGGTAGTATACAATCAGATATAAAATTCGCTCATATCCAAATCTTTGTCATAGCAGGGTTAATGGTTATTCTGTGTTCGCTGTTCAATCATTTGACTTTGTATGTTACCCGTGTGCGGATGAGGTTACGCGAATTAGCCCTGCGAAAGGTGAATGGCGCCTCCGATCTGCAAATAGCCGCCACATTATATGTTGATTTTCTGTTAGTTATTCTTCTATCACTTGTTGTCGGTTTCATGCTGATGGCTCAGTTGCTTCCCACTTTCAGGGAATACGCAACCATCGGGAACAATCATATCAGTAT
>Ga0099364_10012569_pt1 | contig 11401 bp, 8 predicted proteins | sample TergutTh196P3_FD_73070 | JGI IMG/M metagenome (GOLD analysis project Ga0099364, IMG submission 73070) | Microcerotermes parvus P3 segment gut microbial communities from Pointe-Noire, Republic of the Congo - Th196 P3 | ecosystem: Host-associated > Arthropoda: Insects > Digestive system > Gut ...
TAAAGCACTTGCGTCATGCGACCTATTGTATCATATTCGTACTCCGTGACAAGATGCTTCCCGGCGTCAGCAATGGTCGCCCAGCCTTCGGGAACACCACAGGTAAAATCGTCCGTCTTTTTCGTGTCAACGTCGCGGATCGCCTTGACCAACCGTCCGGTTGCCGGATCATGCTGGTTGCAGCCAATGATTCCGAGTTCGTCTTTCGACCAGATCAGGCGGCCTTTTTCATCGAAACGTTCCACGATGGTCGTAGCAACACCCGTGCCATTTTGTTCTTTGGGAACAACAGGCATGATCGTCGTTTTTTGCACAACCTTGTCGGTGCCGGGGAAAAACTCATACTGGTACGATGTGGCAATGGGAGATTTCGCATCCTCGTCGGCAAACTGGATGTCCTGTTTGGTTTTCCAGTTGGTTTTGCCATTCAGGTCGAATTTTTCATGCCGGATTTCTTCCAGGACAATAGGGGTTCCATTTACCCCGTTTTGGATCGTCTTGCGGAAGAATGCGGATTTGGGGCCGTCCTGGTCATTGTCATGGAATTCGCTGATTTCGATCATCCCCTTGTCGGGCGAAAGATCAAGTTCGAGCGTGGCTTTTTGCCCGGCAACCACGGTATAGCCGAGAACGACGCCGCCCGAATATCTGTGGGTTTGTTGCCCGTCGGCATTGTACTTGAAATGATAAATCGTAGCCGGTTCTCCCGTTTCGGGCGGAGCAACTTCTTCGCGCAACAGAACGACACCGTTTTTGTTGGTGAAGACGATATTCTTGTTCCCCAGCGGGCCGGTTTCGATGGTTTTGCGATGGACTGCGCTCAGGTCGTCGGTATCGGGATACTCGGTGTATGCCAGCGTGATCCGTTTTCTGTTGCGGTTCACCCGCTCCAGAATGACCCGCTGCTTCCCGTCGTATTCATAATACTTCGTGGCGTAGTCCAACGCTTCGGAATCGGGAATACTGCAACAGCAGACGTTACCGGTTTTCAGGGCAAAGAACTCAAAATCTGCGGGGAAGAACGCCATTTTCATGGCATGTTTTGGACCGTTGATTTCCCCGGCTTTGTAGTAACGGTAATGGTAGGTTTCCATCGTCACCCAGGAATCGTTGATCGCCATTTCCGTGGTAACGGACTTGAGGTCACCGGCATTGCCACAAGCATCTTCATCCGCATAATACGAGTAAAGCACCCGTTTGACCGGTTTCAGAACGTTGTTGCTGCTTTGGCGCAAGATGATGGAAACCAGCAGACCTTCCGCATTGTAGGCATAATCCAGTTCGGCGAGGATTTGACCGGCCTGATCCTTGTGGTAAGCCACAACCTTGACAAGGCGGGTGTTTTGGTAAGTGAATTCGGTGACCTTGCCATTTTCTGCAACTGCGGAAATTGGTGATCCTTGCGGGACAAGACCTTCCGGATCATTGCTGAACGTCCAGACGGTTCCATAACTGCGTGTGACAAGGAATGTCTTTGCTTCGGCATCGATTTTCATGATGTCCGGATAATCATAATGGGCGCGATGGACTCCCAGATCATCGGGTGTCAGATGGAAGTGGACACTGTCGTTATCCGCGAATTCGACCCGGAAGAAACTCCCCCAGTGACTTGTGTTCGGGAGCTTGTTGAGCTGCCATCCGAAACCGTTCAATCCCGATTCCCCGTATTTGAGGTTATCGTACTTGCGCTCGTGGGCGATGTGAGCCGCACCTTCCCACAATTCGATGTCCCTCATCTGCATCTGAATCTGACCATTATGATACCGGACAGGATTACAGGTGTTTTGGCCGTCGGGTACGCAGGAACCGGAACATTCAGTCGAGCAACTTGATGAAGGCGAGGAGCTCGGACTGGGGCTCGGACTGGGACTGGGACTGGGACTTGGGCTCGGACTTGGACTGGGGCTCGGGCTTGGACTTGGACTCGGGCTTGGACTTGGACTTGGACTTGGACTTGGGCTTGGACTTGGACTGGGACTCGAACTCGACGAGCTGGATGACGAACTGCTGGAGGAATAGTAACTTGAACTCATTTTTTTACCCTTTCATTGGTAAAAGTGTTATTGTTGAACCGTCACAACAGCGTGGCGGTTCAGGTTTTTGTATCCGCGCGCACGTTGAGCGCGGATGGTTGGTTATGGTGATTTTTTGTTAATGGTTACGAGAAGATGTTATGGCGGGTCATTGTGAATCAGGCACAGGTCATTGTGCGTATTCTCCATGAAAGTGGTCGCTTTTTTCAACTGCTCGCCGGTGGGAACATGATCGAGAAATCCACAGATGTCCACGATCACACGTTCCGGTGATGTTTGGATGTCGTGCCAGGCGATTCTCAATAACGAGGGATTCTGTTGTTCAAAAAATGCTTCGCGTGATTTGCGGAGCAGTTCAAAACTGTATTTGGCCGCCTGCGGATGCCAACGCCAGGGAACTTGCTGCATGGCTTCGCAACACTCTTCGTCAGGCCGGTCGATACAAATGACTTTCGGATTGTTCCACGCCTCCATCAGTTCCGGCCCCACGAGGGACAGGAGCGGATGCTTGCCGCAAACGAGTTTGGCGTGTTCCGGTTTCGATTTGCACTGGAGTCCCGCCCAGCGGCGCAGGTGGTTGACGCGATCCTCAAAAGGCAACTTTTCCTCAAGCCACGGCTCCTTAAAACAGAGGCGGCATATCTCGCCCAAATACAGCTCTTCAAAAAAATGCGGTTTGTTCTCTTGCGGTTGACCGAGATCGACTCCGAGCCAGACGCCCAACTCATGGAGAACACCGGCGATGGTATTGATCCCGCTGAAATACGTGCCCATGAGGGCGACGCAGGGCAAGTTGATTTTAGGATAAAGCGTTTCCACGGAACTGGGGAACAACCGTAAATCAAGTTTTTCACCGCAAATGTCGCTCTGTCCCTCCGACTGGGCAACCAGCCATTCACGCGGGACATAAAGGCCGCGTTCGATTGTTTTATGAAATTCGCCAAGATAATGGTCGATATGATTCGGCACTTTCCAATTGGCGAAGTCGTGCAAATGCTGGTAAGCCTTTTCGAGCATCTTACGACCGCGAAAGCCGTAACAATGACAGCGATTGACATTGAAGGGGTGATAAACCCATTCGTTGATTTTGCGGGGCAAGCCCTGATTCTCCTGGATATGCTGTCCGCCGAGATAGACCATTTCCCAGTCGTCGGGGAGGTGTTGCCAGAACAACTCCACTTTTTCCCGGAAATTCTCCACGCAAATCGCGTCATCTTCAAAGATCAAGACAGACTTCACATCGTGATTGAGGCAGTCTTCCATGATACGAAGATGGGTTTTGTAACATCCCCAGGCACCGTTACCGGCATCCCACCACGGAGGCGGAGTGACGATCCCGCCGTCCAACGCCTCGTAGCGTTCCGGCTTCTTAAACGGCCAGTCGTCCGGGAGGAGCCGGTTGAATTGTTCCCAGCGATTCTCCCGTCGCGGCATGTTGATCACATAGACTTCTTCAAAAACGTCTGATAACATGGCTTGTCCCCTTGTCATGAAATTTTTCGGAATTGACAAAACGCCTGCATTTTTTCAACACGTTCGCCATCGGGCATGAGCATGTAATGCCGGATGAATTGGCCGTAACGTCCCTGAATCAGATAATACTCCGGGTGGACTTGAATCATGTCGGGAAATTTCGGCATGACGACATCCCATAATGCCTTTTGTTCCGGCGGCCATGACCAACGGGTCGATTCATCAATATCCGAGGCTTTGTCCCAATACTCGAAAAACTCACGAACGGGCGCTTCATTCTTCATCAACATGACACCGGAGTTCGGACGTCCCGGCGTCCAGCGGAGTGACTCGCAACCGACATCCTGTGCCATGAGAATGGCCTTCCCGTTCATGAGCGGAATCAGTTCTTCCGCAATGGTCAGTTCGTGACTGTAAAAGATCGCGTCGGCGTCCATGAATAACAGGTAGTCGCAATTCTTCAGTTCACTGATAATGACCGGGATTTTTTGCCAGCAAATATGCCGGTCTGTTCGCGGCGGGATGCGGACAATGAGATGATCGTGTCCATGACGTTGGCAATAGAGCCTGTTGACTTTTTCGCTGATCGCAAAATACTCCTGACTGCCGTGGATGTACTGCAAAACCTTGATTTTCGGCGTCGATTTATTCATGGCATTCCTCCCGGCAATTTCCCATCGGATAAAGTCCGAAGGGATTGATTTTTTCGTACATGTCGGCATATTCGAATTTTTCGGGGCAGATACGACATTGATCGCAGCCTCCGGCATGGATGAACACGTTGATGTCGTCCTGCGTACAGTCCGGCAGTAACGGTCGATACTCCAATACCGTATCCCATGCGCCCGATAACTCGTCCTTGTGTCGGGCATGGGTGGCACATGCCAGTTGCGGACAGCGATAAAGTTTGTTGTCCATGAGCGTTGTACAGGCGTTTTTCACGCAGCAGTTCAGCCACGCCTTGGAGGAATCGCTTTGATACGGAATCGCTTTTCCCTGTTCGTCCAACCGGTAATATTTCATCCAGTACCAGTTGCTTTGAGGGATGTACGGTTCGATACCATACGTGCGCAGGGTTTCGATGGCTTGTGTAAAACCCTTGTTGAAATGCGGGTCATCAAAATGCCGGGAAACCGTCACTCGCACATCCTGTTTGCAGATCGTAAAAAACAATCGCTGGTCTGCTTTCGGAAATCGCAGGCCGTTGGTGACAAATTCGATTTCGGAGTCCGGCCAGTAACGCCTCGTCTCTTCCACGACGGCAATGATGTCGGGATGCAAGAGCGGTTCCCCGCCGATGATCTTGACGGTTTCCGGAGCGATTTTTGGACTCCAGGTTGCGTACCACTTCATCAACTCTTCGAGCGGTACAATCCCTTTCATGTAACGTCCGAAGTGGGAACAGTATTCGCATTTGAGATTGCACCCCAACACCACGTTGATTTCAAGATTTTCAATGGCAACCCGCTGATCGGTGGATGGACTCATTTGGAGTCTTAGATAATCGTCGAGAAACCGTTGCTTGCAATACTCACGCATCTTTTCCAGTCGCTGTTCGTTGGAAACACCCATGTAATGCCGGATATACAGCCCATGAAGCGAATTGAACCGGTAATAATCGTCCACCGTTTGGATGATCGGCGCAAATCGTTCCCGGATGACGTCGCCGAATCGCCCCTGCTCGCACGGCCAGTTCCAGCGGCACCACTCGTGATCGTCCGAAGTATGATCCCAGACTTCCAGCAGTTCCCGCACACCGGCGTCCGTTTTCATGAACAGAACGCCGGCGTTTTCGCTTCCGAGATTTCCACGCTGTTCCTCGCACACGCCGTCTTTGGCGATCAGGAATTTCTTGTCATCCAGAAGTGGAATCAATTCCTCTTCCACGGTCAGTTCCTGACTGTAAAAGATCGCGTCGGCGTCAACGAACAATAAATAATCGCAGTCCGTCAGTTCCTTGAGAATGACCGGAATCTTGTGCCAGTTGACGTAACGATCCGAACGCGGTTTTTCACGCGACAAAACGTATTCGTATCCATGCCGTTCGCAATAACGCCGGTTGACCGCCTCGCTCCACGGAAAATACCCCAAGTTGCCTTGCATATACTGAACGATTTTGATGCGCGGTTTTTCAGGGTGAGTGACCGGCACCATTGCTTTTTCCGAAGACATCGTATTATTTTCCAAAACATGCCCGAACCGGCGAGCAATTTCATCGTCAAAGACTTCGTTCCGGTCGTGAAAGTGAAAATATTTTTCGTCAAAACCACCGAAGCCGTTGAAACGCGGTCTGGCCGCCTTGACTTCGCAAAAGTCCTGCCAGGATCGGAGAACGTAATGGTTGACCCGGATTTTTTCCGTCGAGATGTCGTGCGTCATCCAGTGGATCGGTTCATGATTTTCATTGACGGTATCGCCGCCTTCGGTCGGAAAATGATGCACGTCATAAATCTTGTCGAGAATAACCTTGTCGGGTTTCACGATGCTCTTGATGAACTTGTTCGGTTCCCAGTTTTGTTCGCTGTGGTACAGCAAATGATTGATCTGCGTCGGTGGTCGTTTGATGTGGCCGTTTGCCCCGTAAATGCACCAGTTCATTCCCAGCCCGGCGTGGTCTTCGTAATCCCGAAGCAGTTCCCGGAGATCGTCACAGCTTCGCGGCAGGATGAGTTCGTCCAGATCGATGATCGCCAGCCAGGTCGTTTGGCCGACGCTGCGCCGGATCATTTCACGGTAAACATCCTTTTGACGCCAAACCCGGTCTTCACGAACGGTTCCGAACAGGTCGCGAACATGAATATTTTCCACGAAACCCTGATCAATGTATGGTTGGAGAATCCGATCCGAAACTCGTGTATCGTCATCGTCGTTGCAGAGCAGAAAATGCTCCACGCCGATTGCCCGATGATAGCGTACCCATTCATCAAGCCAGGGATTCTCCTGATGAAAAATTGCACATACCGTTAAGTAATTCATAGTGGTGTTCCTTATGGTGACAGGTCAGTTCGTTACGAAAATTTCATCATTTGATTCGCCCAGTTTTCCCAGTCGGGATGATGGGAAGGATAGGCACCGTGAATGACCGACGCCTTGCAAATCGCGTCCAATGCCCTTGAATCGTCGTTGAATCGCGGCTCCCGTTTCGGAAAATCCTTGATGAATGTTGCGAGCAGTTTCTTCTCGTCGACTTCGATCAGTTCGGGATACAAAGCCAGACAGAGGTGATACCACAATTGGTCGTCCTGCTCGCGGTGCAAACCCAGTTCCCCATAAACTTTGGCCAGAATCGGATGTTTCGGCGATCCGGAGAAGAATTCCGCCCGCATCTCTTCGATTTTGTCCATGACTGCGAGTATGGCGTCGATCTTTCCCGCGATGAATCCCGAGTTGAGGCAGACGTAACTCTTTTCCTTGAGATGCTGCAAAATTCGCAAGAACCATATCTTGTCCACCGGCCATGTCTCACCGACGAAGTCGGCGTTGAAAATGAGTCGATCCTCGTAGAGGGCGTTAAACTTCGCAAGCACTGTTTGAATCGGATGCAAAAAGAAAATGTCACGGCAATCGAGCAGGAACGCAAACGTTTTGCCGAGTTCCTGCTGGCGTCTCAGTTCCATGCCCATCGCCTTGATTTTGTGTTCGTAATACCCCTGGAACTCCTTGTCCTGATCAACAAAGGTGATCGGAAACCCGAAATGTTCCGCTGATCGCCGGAAGACCTTTGTGGCATTTTCAAAGTTGGCTCCGAAAGCCGCGGCTGAGGCAAACACCGTGTTTTCGGGAGTCGCAAGGTCTTTTGCTATGGTTCGGTACATCCAGAGGGAATGGCAGTATTCCGGGTTGCCCGAATACCCGACCGAAAGGGCATGCTTTCCCGGTGCCAAAATGAGCGACCGTGTGACATCCCAAGGGCCATGCAGAGCGTCAATGGCATCGCCATCCACGGAAAACCTAATCCCGTCCTCGCGATAGACTCGCATGGAACCGTTCATGCAACCGACGAGCTCAATGGGCTTAACAACATTGACAGTGAGTTCCGAAGGGCCATGGGCACTGACGCAATTCCATGACCGATAATCGGCGGGAATGCTGGTTTCCAAATCGTCATAACCCAGTAGCCCGTCCATTCCGACCGTGCCGGTATGAACTCTGGCGTCAAGAATCTGAATGCGATTGTCGGGGCAGTGTGTCATGAGGAAGTTTCCTTGTGTTGAAGTTGGTGAAAATGCTAAAATACAAAACCGGACTGGAAAGAACAAAGGACAGGTTTTGTTCTTGCACATTCCCAATGATTCGTTGTTATTGACGAGAAAGGTTTCCATTCCGAATTTCTTGATGATTTCATGGGCGCACCGGATTTCAGTATCGGAATAATCTTCATCGTAGAGGTTATTCCCATGCCCGGCATGACCGATCAGCCGTGGCTCCGAAAACGATTTTGCCTGAACAAAGTATTCGTAAAACAGGGATTCGATGACATGACCCTCATACGCCTTGCCCGTCAACTCCCGGATGCGTGGTTTGATCCACTGTTGAAATTTCTCCGTTGTGATCTGAAAGAATCTTGTGTCGGCCCAATCGTGAAGATACCACTGGCGCAAAAACAACGGGGTATCCGGACACAACTTCATTTCAGTTCGAAGTCGCTCAAAATTATCCACAAAATTCCTGCCCGTACATTTGAAAAACGCATCGAAGCGAAAACGAGTCTTTTCAAGAACAAAGGCCAGTGATTCCGCCTCCGCTCGTCCCGCTTCGTATTTCCGGGCATGATCCGAGGCGTCGAAACTCAGCGACTCAAACTTTTCCGAAGCAAACACTTCTTCGGGAATCACGCAGTCGCTTGCATCGCAATAAATCACTTGTTTCAAGGTCGGCACCTCCAGCCAGCGGCGGATGGCACAGAGGTAATCGGTCAAGCGAGTCATGGGATCGTTTCTCCGGAGCGGCCAGGATGGGCGAATCGCCCCGGTCAAAATGATTGTGTTCGTCATGATTCATCTTCTCACTTCTGGATTTGGAATAGCGAATGATCGTCCTCTTCGTGCCGGATTTCATCGGCGGGTTCACTTCGATGCCATCCGGCAAACAGTTGGTTGGGGCAATTGACAACCAATCCCGGTTCATCGGAAACGTTTTTGTATCCATGTACGACACCGGGCGGGACAATCACACACATCGGGCACTCGTTCCCGGCAACGAATATCTGGCGATGGCCGTAAGTCTTGGAATGTTCCCGATTGTCCCAGAGATGAATTTCAAACGTGCCCGTCCCGGTGAAGACGAAATAATCCGTCTGGTCCCGGTGTTCATGAGGGCCGCGTGCCACGCCCGGCAGGGTCAGGCTGATGTAGCACATGGCCGGGTGATACCCATTGAGTTCATCCTGACGAAAAACCTCCGTCAGCCAGCCGCGATGGTCATTGTGTTTTGCCAGGTTCCGGCATTCCACGCCGTCGATTTTTCCTTCTTGAAATTTCATGGTGCTTCTCCGATGGAAATGCAGTTGTTGTTTTCGATATACCATTGCACCGTGTCCCGTAATCCGGTTTCCAGTGAAATTTCCGGTTGCCAGCCGGTTTGACGATAAAGTTTCGACGTATCCATTGCGTAACGCAGGTCGTTGCCGGGGCGATCCGCAACGAAGGTGATCAAATTCCGTGAAGCATGTTTCTCGCGTCCCATGACTTCGTCCACAAAATCGCAAATCGCTTCCGCGATCTTCAGATTCGTTCGTTCGGATTCGGAGCCGCCGCCAATGTTATAGACTTCACCGACTTCGCCCTGTTCCAAAACCGCGTGAATTGCACGGACATGGTCATCGACGTGTATCCAGTCGCGGACATTCTCTCCCGTTCCATGAATCTGCACCTGTTCGCCGCGCAGGCAACGTCCGATGGTGAGCGGAATAAACTTGTCCGGCCCCTGGCATGGGCCGTAATTATTGGACGAGCGAGTGAGGATCACGGGCAATCCGTAGGTATTCGTCCACGCGGTGACGAGATGTTCTCCCGCCGCCTTCGTCGCCGAATAGGGATTGTTCGGGTGGAGCAATAATGTTTCGTGAAACGCTCCGACCGGCCCCAAACTGCCGTAAACCTCGTCCGTCGAACAGTAATGAAATCGAAAATCCTTTGCCTGTCCGTCCCTTTTCCAATATGTCGTTGCCGTTTCAAGGAGTGTCATTGTTCCCTGAATGTTGGAAGACACAAACGCTTCAGGAAAGGCAATGCTCTTGTCAACGTGGCTTTCCGCTGCGAGGTGCGTAACCCAGTCGGGAGCGTGTTTCTCAAAAACCGACGCCAGCCTTGAGCGGTCACAAAGGTCAAAAGCGTACATGCGAACACGCAAGTCGTCCGCCAGGTCGCAAAAGTTCTTCCGGTTCCATGTCTCGCGGACATGATCGACGACGATCAATTCCGTTTCCCATTCGGCAAGATAACGGACAAGGTTGGTTCCTATAAATCCGGCACCGCCGGTGATCAGTATCTTTTTCATCATTCTCTCGACTGGTATTTTTTCATCTGAATACTGTTTTATTCAACGACGGTTCCAAACAGGTCGCAAACGTGAATGTTTTTCACAAAGCGATAGGAATATTTCTCTTTCAAGGAACATAAGCAAATAATTTTGAATACTTTTTTGTCACCACGTAACGGGGATTGGCGTCCAAGATCAAGTCGTGCAATACCTGTGCATCGTCCGGGAACATTCCGATTTTCTTCGTAAAACACTCGACAGGACAATATCGAACAGGGAATAATCAATTTCCCGTTCATCCGTCGGTTCACCGGAACGATTGAGTTTAATGCCGTCAATTTCAATACGATGTTCACTGATTTGGCATTCTTGTTTGAGATCAATTCCAGAATGTTGAAAAACATATTCAAGTTTGTCTTGAATGTTCATTTTGTTCTCCGATTTTTTCGATTGACAAAACAGTTCATGTTGATAAGCCATCCATCACATCTCACCCCGTGTTACCATTTTTCCAACGGACAATGTTCGGTTTGCATGGCGATTTTATTGATCGGGGCGATGGTCGATTCATTGACCCGGCAACCGCAATGTTTACACGAAGACGTGCGTTCGTCATAATCCATGCAGGGACAACAATCGTTTCTGAAAATATCGATGATCTCCGATTCCTCTCGCACAGGTCGTCCTGCCTTGATCCAGCGGGATAAGGCCCGTGTGTAACGGATGATTTTTTTTGTTATACCAGGTTGAGCCGATATGTTCATTGTCATGCCCTTCAATGGATTGAGGATGGTAAAAATCAATTCAACTTGACTCCAGTTTGCAAACGTTTTCTTCATCAATGTGAACATCTTCCGTATAATTTCTTTTCCAGCCGATCCGGAGTTGGCTCGACTCCAGAACCGCCTGAAACTCATTTTGATACACATTCAATGGGATATTGCTCAGGTGACGCTCATCGGTAAATCGGCGATAGATGAGATATGGTTTGCTTCCCGATTGTTCCAGCACGTCGCTTGGGGAAAAACCGCGTTGATACAGTCGGAAATAAAACTCGCGGTCTTCCCATCCTGACAGATGCGGGTATCCACCCACTTCCCAAAAAAGTGACTTTTCAATTGCAGTTCCTGGGTGCATTAAACAATCCCCGGATTGATAACGCCATTTGCCTGTGATCTGATTGTTTTCCGACCACCAGGCACTTGATGCAAACGACCATTTCGCCCCGCGTTCAAAGTTTTTCGCGTGACATTCCAGCCACCACGGGAGATAAATGTCGTCATCGTCGGCAACAACAATGTGCGTAAAATCCGGTGAAGCCAGCGAAACGCAGGCATTTCGTTTTTCGCCGAGCGATGCAAACCGTTTCGGGAATGAAACCACCTGCCAGTTGTCGCCCCGAAGATTGCCGTATT
>Ga0099364_10012570_pt1 | contig 11400 bp, 8 predicted proteins | sample TergutTh196P3_FD_73070 | JGI IMG/M metagenome (GOLD analysis project Ga0099364, IMG submission 73070) | Microcerotermes parvus P3 segment gut microbial communities from Pointe-Noire, Republic of the Congo - Th196 P3 | ecosystem: Host-associated > Arthropoda: Insects > Digestive system > Gut ...
AATTGTTCCGCCTAATGATATGGTTGTTCTTATTACTCTTGAGACCAAAGTCGGAGAAGTTGAGGGAATGACCAATTTATGTATTCCTTATATATCTATTGAGCCTATTATTTCAAAACTTTCGGCTCAATATATGTATTCGAGTATTAGAAAAGGTGCTACCGATGAAAATTTAGCCGTAATTCAAAGTCGTTTGGAAAATGTAGTTTTACCTCTTGTCGCAGAGGTTGGAGAGGTTCAAATATCGGTATATGATGTTCTCAATCTTATTCCGGGTGATGTAGTAAGGCTTACCGATACCAAAATAAACGATGATATGATATTGCGTATAGGCGGTAGAAGAAAATATAGGTGCCGACCGGGTCTTGTTAACAACAGAGTAGCAGTCAAAATAGGAGAACCTATACTCGAAGTACCTGATGAATTGTTGGCAATCAATAGAAGTGATGACGATTTTTAATAGGCTTTTTTAATAAGGTTTTAAATTATTAGTGAACTATTTTATTAAGGAAGGGGATGGGATCTACGTATTCTGTCCCTATTTTTATTTTGTAATAGCAGATATATTTAGTTGTTCTACCGGTTTTACCTACAAAGCCGATTACTTCACCTTTTGTGACTTTTTGTTCGGGTCTCACTAAAACTCGTTCGCAGTGTGAATAATGTGTTGAAAATCCATATCTATGTGATACTGTAATTGTTAAACCTAAATTTGAATCCCATCTGACAGATTCTACTGTTCCGGGTGCTGTTGCTCTAATTTCTGATCCGGGGAAAGCTTCAATATCTATACCGGCATGATGTTCATTTTTAAAAGAATACGGCGAATTTCTACTTCCAAAGCGAGATACAATATATCCATCTACAGGCCAAATAGAGGGAGTGTTTTCTATCAATTTTTTTCTGTGATTTAAAAAGCCTTTAATTTGACCTATTACTTCTTTGGTCACTTTGAGTTCGGTTTCAATTTCTTGCATATCTAGTATTTCTGTCGGTGGGGCAAGTTCGTCTACATTTTCCGGATCGGGATTGTCTGGTCCACCCATTGCCCAAAGATTATTTGCGTTATTACCTGGGGTCAGAGCATATAATCCTGCTATTTCAGGTTTAAATAACTGTAAGGTGTCTTTCAATCGTGATATTTCTTCTTTATATTGTTCAACTTGCATTTCTGAATTTAAGCCATCTACTTTTAACTTTGAAACATCTTTAATTGTGGATGAGTGATCGATAATCAAAATAGATGTTATGATAACCGTTATTGCAACTACTCCTGTAAAAATTGAAATTGCAAAGATTGAAACTTGAAAATTTACTATTTTCTTCTCAGAATGAGGAATGAACATAACTGTGACGCGTTCTTTTCCTTTTGCTACGAAAGCTTCCCATTTTTCTTTTATTATTTCGATTATTTTACCGAAATGATCTATAAGAAACTTGGTTATACTTCGTTGTAAATCTTCTAGATTGGTTTCTTTAAAAGGGTTTATTTTCATATCTATTATTTACTACTATTAGGCTATATTTTTAACATTTTTTGAGACAATTTTCAAGTGTCAATTTAATTATCGGCAAAAAGTTGTCAACTTTTATTTTTTAAGACACTAAAATATTTTAAAAGTTGAAAAAAAACGTCAAAAAATAGGTTTTTGTGCAGAATATTCTTGATGGGGTCAGAGCAGATTTGACAATTAGGAGTTAGGAGTTATGAATTAGGAATATTGCCTATCCTAAACTCATGTTTACTTACCAAAAATTCCTACTTCCTAACTCCTCATTCCTAATTTTAGAATGGATTCTTCATGAATCTGCCCCAGTTGACTGTAAAACTTTCACCGTTAAATTTATGTTTTGTTGGTGCACGCATGACTCCTGCACCTGCGGCTACTATCCATTGGTTTCCATCATTTTCTTCGGTTATCGATAAAGCAAGATAGTATGATCCTTTGCCATTCCATGGCTTGTTTGGATTTGCCGCACCGTCTACCATTTCATGGAATCTAAAAGTATTTGTGCCTGCAATTCTTTCTCCTACTGCAATTACGGTATGACTAAAAGGCAAAGAAATTACATTGGCAGCTTTAAGTGCCACAGCCCATTTGATTCTTGCATCCATATTGCCGTTAACTGTTAGTATATTGAAATCGGCCTCAACGACAGGGGGCTGTTTTTCTTCCGGAACTGCTTTTGGAGTAGTTACAGCAACACGACGAGGTGTGTCTGCTTTTGGTGTGTCAGTACTCGCTGTATCTAGTTTTCTTTCACTAATATCATTGGGGTCGGGTAATTGGGTTTCGTGTTCTGTTTCGGTGTGTTCCAATCCGCCATCAGATTTTTCAACAGGGTCGCTCGAACACTTACAGCCCGCAAACCCAATGCTTATAATCAAGATTATCAAAAATAAAAATTTTTTCATAAAACCTCACACTGTTTCTTATTTTTTCTTAGATGTTTTTTCTGATATTGCTGTTGACAGCATTTTTTCAAATTCTTTTACACAAGCATCTATTCGGTATTTTCGGCCGTATTTTGCATACTCGTGTTCCATCTTTTGTCGTTGTTTTTTATTATCGAGCCAATAATCAATTTTTAATGCCAAATCATCACTATTTCCGTTTTCGAACAGACTTCTCTCATCAAGAGCAAACTGTGTCGTGGCAGATTTCTTGCTGTTAGAGATAACAGGTACAAGCCCGCTTGACATTGCCTCAATACAGGATATACCCTCGATTTCAATATCTGAAGCGTGAACATATAAATCGGTTATTGCCAATAGTTTTTTTAAATCTTGTTGGTTAAAAAAATTAATTATTATAGGGTTTTTTAGCTTGCTGCCTAATTTTTCATATTTTTTTTGTTTAGGACCTTTTCCTGCAAGTATAAGTTGAATTTTTTCATAATACTTTGACTTTTTTACTGCTTCTATCAATACATCTTGTCTTTTCTCATTGGATAAGCGGCCTATCATAACGATAATGGTTTTTTGTGCTTCTTCCTTAGGCTTGGGCAGTTTTTTATAAACAAAGCCTTTGTTTATGCCATTTGAAATTACATGGAGTTCTGATGTATATCCATTTCGTTTAAGTTCAGATGCGATAAATGGACTTGGGCAGTGGATATGGCTAAATTTATTATAATATGGTTTAAATAAATTATAAATTAGTTTGTTTACAAAGTTAACTTTACCCAAATTTAAATTATAGCTAATGTTTTCAGGCTGAACATGAAAAGCTGCAGTACAGGGAACTTCCATTTTCTTAGCTATTTTAACACCTTTGTAGGCTAACCAAAAGGGCATTAGAAAATGCACTACATCTGCCCAACCAATTGCCTTACGCAATATGGCTTTATTTGGTTTTGCAAGTGTCATGCCCTGTTTTTTTATGATGCCGTTGAAAAAAGGAATATATAATTCTTTAACGACATATTTGTCTTTGGTTTTTTCACCCGGACTGATAATGCGTACTTCGTTTCCATGCTGTCGAAGTACATCGGCAAAACGCTGTGCCGATATTGTCGTGCCGTTACTTGCACTATCATATTGATCTATTACAAAAAGAATTTTCATTTGGTATACATCCTAATTTAATATATAACCTATAATCGGTATCCAACTCCAATTTTTAAGGAGGGGCTTCCGGTTAAACCGGCAAGACTTGGATTTTTTATATTCATTTTATCTTCAATTACTTTAAGAGCACCCAACTCGTAGCGTGTAGGCAATCTAAAACCAAAGAGCAGTTCGCCTCGTAAAAACAGAACATCGCTAATATTATAGTCAAGACCTGCACCAATGTTTATCCACCATGAGTTCCATACCGAAAGCGGGTAGGGCTTGTCGTTTTTGTCCCTATCTTCCATGAAAATGCCGTCTGTACGATCGTAAACTAAACCTCCGGCTGATCGTCTTTGTATTAGGGCTATATGGTATTCAATGCCAAGCATTGGAAACCATGTAATTTTTTCATTGATTATTAAAGGATATTTTCCCGCGAGTGAGAAGCCAAGGCTTAACTCATTTCCTGTACCGGAAGTACCACCCAACGAGGAAACATCAACTATCATATCTTCTGAAAAGGAATTGTTTCCACCTTTAATTATTACAGATGCAACTCCATAGGTTGCATCAAAAAATAAAAAGCCGCCATAATCTATTCTATCCATTTTTTGGGTAGAGTTTACGCCCCCACCTTCAAGGGTGTATCTGGTAAATGTATAACCTAAAAGTCCGCCCCCTCCGGTACTCATAGGAAGATCAATAGCAAAAATGTTTTTTGATAAAAATAGTGTAATTAATATAAAGATAGTTTTCTTCATGTATTCCTCGAATAATTACTCGGTTGTTATAAATGGGTCGCTGCATATAATGTCGTTATATAGTGCGGCTACCTTTTCATTTAAGTTAATATTTCCAATTGATGTGACAATGCGAAAATCTATACGATTGTTCCAGTTCCAGTTAGCCTTTCCCGCGTTTAGGTCATAATTTCCCTTGACCCAAACTGCATCTTCTCCGTGTGGTCGTACATCTTGGGGGCTTATCATTATTGAAAAATAAGCTGTCCTCCCTGACCATGGACCGGTTTCTATGTTGGGGTTTGGGTCATAATTATCTTTATCGTAAAAATCATACAAATCAGAGTTAGGATTCTTCAACTGCATGGTTATCGTATATGTTCCATTGGATTCGAGCTTCCATGTACCCCAATCATCATTTTGGGATGTTTCTGTTAGCTCTACTCGTCCCTTGGCTTTTGGTGCATCGGTCTCGTACATAGAGTCTGATGCGTTTAAGTATACCCTAAAGGTAGGGGTAGTAATTTCAGCGTTACCCCTTACCGGTATTGTTGCAGGAATATTGTAGATGGTTATTTGTCCAATGGAAACATCTCCTGATAGGTCATCACCACAGCTTGAAAAGTTTAAAGTTAGTAGTGTAACAGCTATGGCGGCTAATAGTTTTTTATTTTTCATTTTGTTTATTCCTTTCTCATATAGGGTCCGCCCATGAGGTCTCCGGCAAATTCTGCGAAATCTCCGCTAGTAAATGAAACATCTACAGCAGTAATTTCACCATTCACTTTTGTATAGTTCATTTCGATGCCAACAGCAATACCCACAATTGTAAATAAGCTTGAAAGCTCATTATCGTTTGAACTCATATCTTGTGCTATTCCGGTGATGGTATCACTTGTCCATGTATCATTTGTATCTTTAACAATGCCTGTCACTATAAGTCCCGGAATGATTCTAAGTTCTTCTAATACTTCCAAATAATCTTCCTCAAACTGCTCAAAATATTCATCAAATAATTTTACCATAAAATAAAGATCATCATAAATTATAAATTCTCTGCCGGTATTAGAAAGATCATCCACAAAGGTCATGCTTTCTAATCTTGTTGGCGGATCATTAGAATCATTTGAACATCCTGTAAATATACCCATTAAGAATAAAATAGCTATACTAAATACTGTAATTTTTTTCATTTTTTTCTCTCCATAAAATTTTATAGTATGGAACCGCTGATTTAATCAACGGTTCCATGTGCAATTAAGGCTGTCTCCAACTAAGGTTGATTTGGTATCTGCTGTTATTGATAACCATGTTACCTTCGGAGGTATTGCCAAATGGAGCAATCACAGTATCCGAATCATCCTCAGCAGAAACAAAGTTCACGTGGGTTGGTCGTGTTTGATGTGGTCGGTAAATACGGTGACCTTGCAATGTAACATTGTTTTTGTGGTATACAAAGTACATCGCTGCGGTGGTATTTGTTGTCGCAGTAAGAATTCCAGACACACTGTACCTGTCAAACGCATGGTATTTAACAAACCTAAAGTTTTCATCAATAATAAATGTGACAATACTATTTGCATAGCTTGTGACAGTTTGGTTTCCTGCCCATACAATGTTGGTCTGGTTGTCTGTAAGACTCGGGGTCATGACAATTGAGAACTCAAACAAGCCATTTTCAGCAGTTAACCTGCCGCTATTTGGCGATTCTATTCGTCCACTACTTGTATCGCTGTTACTCGTATTAGCATTATTCACCGGGTTTGGATATTTCCAAGAACTAAAACCGGTGAAAGCTCTATTCACATTATATGGCAATAAAGCAAAGGGGTTTTCAAGAAGTTGAGTTTGGAAATCATCCCATGCATCTTCATGATCGCTTGCAACAGTAGTTGCTATAAAATTATCTGTCGGCGTAACCGGTGTAGTATCTCCGCTGGGAGAGCTGTTTATCTGGTTTGCTCCGTTGGAACTGCGTGCCCATACTGCTGTGCCGTTGGTGACTACTTCACGTATGTTTGTTGCTGCTGCGTTGCCTAACGCTGCTGCTCCAGTTAATTCACCTCTTGAAAATTCAGCATTATACCTTTCAATACCATTCCCTTGCGAGTCAAAATTAATAATTTGATGCCCGCGTGCATGAACATTACCACCTCCGCCAAGTGCTCCAAGTGCAGTACGTGGTGTAGACTTTGCGTAACTGAACATCTCAATTGCACCGTATTCTTTTGCTTTAGCATAGGCAACATTATACAATCTAAGCTCGATAGTTGATGTGTTGTGTGCTGTGCTTTTTATTTGATTGTCAAATAATGAGACAACAATGTCTGTTGCTGCGACAAGGCCTCCGTGTGTTATGTAGGGAATGGTATATTCTCTCACATTGTTTGCGAGTGTTATGGTTTCAGTTCCGAAAATCACCGGGTCGGCTTGAAGTTTACCATCGACAACAGGAAGACCTCTGTAATTATAGGTCAAGATAATATCAGACTCCGGAGAAAACGGTAAATCATCTCTTTCAAAAGACCACGTTACCATAGTGTTAAGTCCAATTTCCTGAATACTGACATTTGTGTTAACATTAATCACGCCGGTAGCAGCTTTTACTACTTCAGAAACACGGTCAAGAAAGCCGTCTTTTTCGGCAACAACAACAAAACTATAAGTTGTGTCATCTTTGAGACCGGTAATTGTTCCCGACATAAGAGTGCTTAGTGATACAATTATAGAGGTTCCGTTAGCTATTATTTGCTCTGCATTATCAATTTCTCCCTCAATATAATATAGAGTATAAGAATCTGCTTCGGGATCGGTCGCACCAAAAGAATAAACCAATTGTCCTAAAATTACTCCCTGTGGTACCCTAAAGTTTTGTATCCCTTGTCCCAAAATTCCTAAGGTTGTCCCAAAATTTACATCTGATATTGCATCTTTAAAATTATCTTTTTTAGCAACAATTATAATGCTGTAATTTGTGTTATTTTTAAGCCCTGTAATTGTACCTTCGCTTGTAGGTGTTACTTGTATATCAGTTCCAAATTCCATTAAAGCCGCTTTATTCGTTACTACATCCTCAACATAATACAGAGTATAAGTATCTGCTACAGGGTTGGTTTCACTAAAAGAATAAGTTAATGTACCCTGTGTTCCACGTTGTATAGCTAAATCGGTCACGCCTCTTTCCCAAACTCCTGCCGTTATAGCTTGATCTACATTAGAGTCTATATCTTCAAAATTATCTTTTTTAGCGATAATGACAACACTATAAGTGGTGTTGTCTTTAAGACCGAAAATTATTCCGGGTGAAGCAGCACTTGCCGGTGTTGCTTGCATATTTTCTCCGTTGGCTATTATTTGTGAGGCATTATCTATTTCTCCTTCGGCATAGTACAGTGTATAAGTATCTGCTACAGGGTCGGTTGCACTAAAAGAGTAGGTTAATTGCCCGGGGTTTTCTCCCTGTTTTACTTCTAAATCAGTCAGTTTTTGTATCCAAACTCCTGCAGTTGTAGCTTGTCTTACAGCAGAGACTGTATATCTAAAATCGGCTTTTTCAGCAATAACAACAATACTATAAATGGTATTGTTTTTGAGATTTGGAATTGTTCCGGGCATAACAGCACTCATTGGCATTACCTGTACTTGGTTTCCAGACATTATTTGAGTATAATTATCATACTCTCCTTCAACATAATATAGTGTATAAGTATCTGCTGCAGGGTAAGTTGCACTAAAAGAATACATTAATTCTCCGGGGCTTGTTCCCTGTTTTACATCCAAATCGTCCAATCCTTTTTCCCATTGACTTAATGCGGTTACAGCCTGTTCAACATTAGAGATTGTATTTTCAAACCCGGTTTTTGCGGCAACAATGACAATACTGTAATTAGTGTTGAATTTAAGACCGGTAATTGTTCCCGATACAGAAACATTTTGTCTTATGCCTGTTGTTCCGGCAGCATCAATAACCGCTTGAGCATTGGCAAAATTGCCTCCCTCAGCATAATATAGTGTATAAGAATCTGCCATAGGGTCAGTTGCACTAAAAGAATACATCAATTCTCCCAAATCTTCTACCTGTTCTACTACTAAATCGGTTAATCCTTTTTCCCATTTACCCGGTGCAGCTATAGCTTGCTCTACATCAGAGACTATAGTTTCAAAATTGTTTTTTGCAGCAACAATAACAATACTGTAATTAGTGTTGAATGTAAGATCTGTAATTGTACCGGCATTTGTTGGTGCTGCCTGTATTGAGGTTCCGCTAGCCATTATTTGTGCTGCAGTATGTGTTCCTTCCATATAATACAATGTATAAGAATCTGCTACAGGATTAGTTGCACTAAAGGAGTAATTTAACTCGCCGGAATTTGTTCCCTCTTGTACCTCTAAATCGGTCAGTTCTTGTATCCATATTCCTCTAGTTATGTTTTGTTCTACAACAGAAATTGCTTCTCTAAAATCGGTTTTTCTAGCAACAATAATAACGCTGTAGGTAGTGTTGTCTTTAAGATCGGGAATTATTCCGGGTGAAACAACACTTGACGGTATTACCTGTATTTGATTTCCGCCGGACATTATTTGTGCAACATTATTATTTTCTCCCTCGACATAATATAGTGTATAAGTATCTGCTGCAGGGTTAGTTGCAGTAAAAGAGTAGTTTAATTGTCCTTGAATTGAACCTTGTTGTATTGCCAAATCGTCCAATCCTTTTTCCCATTCACTTAGTGCGGTTACACGCTGTTTTATATCAGAGACTGCATCTTTAAAATTGTCTTTTTTGGCAACAACTATAACACTATAAGGAGTATTAAATTTAAGACCTGTAATTGTACCGGCACTTGTTGGTGTTACATTCATAGCTGTTCCGTTGTCTGTTAAAAGCTCAATACTGGTTGTTTCAACATCTATATAATATAGTGTATAAGTATCTGCTACAGGGTTAGTTGCACTAAAAGAATAAGTTAGTTCTCCTGGATTTGTTCCCAGTTCTACCTCTAAATCGGTAACTTCTTGTGTCCAAACTCCTGCAGTTATAGCCTGTTCTGCATCAGAGATTATCTCTTCAAAGCCGTCTTTCTCGGCAACAACAACAAAACTATAAGTTGTATTATCTTTGAGATCGGAAATTATTCCCGGTGAACTAGCGTTTAATATACTTATTCCGTCTGCTATTATTTGGTCAGTATCATTTATTGTTCCTTCTATATAGTATAGTGTATAAGTATCTGCTTCGGGATCGGTTGCAATGAAAGAATAAGTTAATTCTCCCGGATTTGTTCCCTGTTGTACTACTAAATTGGTTAATCCCTCTGTCCATTCGTTTTTGGGAGCGGTTTTAGCAGTTTTCACATCAGAGTTTGTTTCGTTATCACCTTTTACAGCAATGACAACAACACTATAAGTTGTATCATCTTTAAGACCATTGATTATTTTGGGTGATTCAATACTTGTCGGCTCTACCTCAATGAAAGTTCCTATTGCTTTTAGAATATTAATATTTGTTATTATATTCTCGGCATAATACAATGTATAAGTATCTGCAGGTGGAATTGTTGCACTAAAAGAATAAGTTAGCTCGCCGGAATTGGTTCCCTGATTTACAACTAAATCTGTTATTTCTTTTTCCCATCCTATTGTTTCTCCGATGTCGCCACACCCTGTAAACATAAAAGCTAACACCATCATTGACACAATTAATAAACAAATATTTTTTAATGAACACATTTCAACTTTCCTCTTTGAAATAATTATAAAATATAAATCCTCATACTTAAAGACGATTTTTAGTATATAAAGTTGCAACTTTAAAGTAATTTTTTAACTTTTAAGTTAACATTTTTTATTATGTAATTAATGTCAAACATTTATATGGAAGATATTGAATTTTTGTTAATATTTAGTCAATATTTTTTTTGCTTTTTTCGGGTAAGTCAAAACTAACTGCTTTCAGGCATCAAGTTAGCCTTGACTTACTTGTTTTTGACGGCAAGTTAGTCTTAACTTACCGTTTTTGAAAGAGCAGTAAGTTGAGACTAACTGATTTTGATAGCTTATTTTTTTTACTTTGATCCCATTTTATACAAAAAAACCGCCAAAAGGCGGTCTTTTTGTATAAAATAATTATATTATGATAGAGGATGTAGCCTTATAATGAGATAAATCCTGCTTCTTGTACCATTTTTTGTCCTGCTGAACCTAGTACAAAATCTAAGAATTTTTTAACATCGGCTGATATTTTGTTTTCACTAACATATAGGTAGAGACCTCTCGAAATAGGAAACTTTCCACTTTTTCCGTGTTCTAGCAGTGGTTCTACGTTATCTACTGAGGTACCCTTAACTGAGTCATTAATGTATCCAAAACCTACATAGCCTATTGCGAGTGGATTGTTTGCTACCGATGATATTATAGCTCCGCTTGATGCTTGAAGGAGTGCTCCTCTTTGAACGTCTTTTTTGTTCATGATTTTTTCACTCCATATTTCATACGTACCTGAACTTGTGTCTCGTGAAATTACTACTATTTGTGCATCTCTTCCGCCCAATTCTTTCCAATTTGTTATAGACCCATCATAAATAGCTCTTAATTGAGCTGTTGTAAAGCCTGTAATTGGATTAGAAGGGTGAATAATTGGAACGATCATATCGTGAGCAACGATTATTTCTTTCACTTGTAATCCATTTCCTGATGCCGATTGCAATTCACCTTCTTTCATTTCTCGTGAAGACATTGCTACATCACAGGTTGAGTTTATAAGTGCTTGTATGCCGTTTCCTGATCCGCTTCCTTCAATTGTGATTGAGATGTTGTTTTTTGCCATATAAGCTTCAGAAACTTTTTGCATTATAGGCAATACTGTGGTAGATCCCTTAACAGTAATTCTTTCTCTGGATGCTCTTTTACATGATGTTAATCCAAAAGATGTGAGTATTAAACATACTACCATAAATACTTTTAAAACTTTGTTGAACATTTTTTTCTCCTAATTCATTCTGAATAATTTAGTTAATATTTTATTATCATGGTAACAATAAGTTGTTATCATATAATAATTATGTCTATTAAGTAGTAGTTGGTGATTAAGAAATTATAAAGAAA
>Ga0099364_10012571_pt1 | contig 11400 bp, 5 predicted proteins | sample TergutTh196P3_FD_73070 | JGI IMG/M metagenome (GOLD analysis project Ga0099364, IMG submission 73070) | Microcerotermes parvus P3 segment gut microbial communities from Pointe-Noire, Republic of the Congo - Th196 P3 | ecosystem: Host-associated > Arthropoda: Insects > Digestive system > Gut ...
GACGGAACACCCGGTTTCCCTGGCCATTAGCTCGACCGTGCCGTAGTTTTCGGGGTGTACGGCGGAGGCGTCCAGCGGATTTCCGCCATCCCGGATACGCAGGAAACCAGCCGCCTGTTCAAATGTCTTGGGGCCGAGCCTGGGAACTTTTTTCAGGGCTTCGCGCGATTCAAACGGGCCGTTGGCTTCCCTGTGCTTTATCAACTGGACCGCCGCCTGTTTGTTAAGCCCCGATACATACGACAATATTTCCTCGCTGGCCGTGTTGACCTCCACTCCCACGGAATTTACGCATGATATTACGACGTCGTCCAGGGATCGTTTCAGCTCTTTTTGATCCACGTCGTGCTGGTACTGTCCCACGCCGATAGATTTCGGGTCTATTTTGACCAGTTCGCCCATGGGATCCATGAGGCGGCGTCCTATGGATACCGCGCCCCTAACCGTGACGTCATGGTCGGGGAACTCCCTGCGCGCAACCTCGGAGGCCGAATATACCGACGCTCCGCTCTCGTTGACCGAGGCCACGATAATCTCGGCCGGCAGCCCAAGGGCGCGTATGAACGACTCAGTTTCACGGCCTGCCGTCCCGTTACCTATTGCTATGGCTTGAATCGAATATTTTTCCACCAGTTCCGAAATTTTTTTCGCCGCTTCATTTTTCTGACGCTCGCCTGTATGGGGGAAGATCACGTCGTTATGAAGCAGGTTGCCCTGAGAGTCCAGGAGGGCAATTTTACAACCGGTTCGAAGGCCCGGATCAATCGCGAGCGTTGCCTTTTGTCCCATTGGCGGCGCCATGAGTACTTCCCTGACGTTTTCCGCGAAAATTTTTATAGCCTGCGCGTCGGCGCGTTTTTTGAGAACGGCCCGAAGTTCGTTTTCCATGGACGGCCTCAGCAGGCGTTTATAGCTGTCAGTTACCGCGTCCGCCACAATGAGCGAGGAGGCGTTCGTTCCCTTTACGAACATCTGCTTGAGTGCGGACAGACATTCTTCTTCTTTGGGCTCGGCCGACACGGACAGAAAACCCTCCCGCTCCCCCCGGAAAACGGCCAGCACACGGTGCGACGGCATGGCGTAGGCTGCCTCGCTCCAGTCGAAGTAGTCCCGGTATTTCTCCGCTTCGGTTTTTTTGTCAGCGTTGTCGGACTGCGCGGCTCCTTTAGAGCGCGCGCTCAAAAGGCTCGAAAGCGCGGCCTTGCGGGCGAAAATTTTCCTCGTTTCGCGGCGCGCCATTGCGTCCTCGCTGAAACGCTCGGCCAGGATATCCATTGCGCCGGCCAAAGCGTCTCGGACAGACGTAACGCCATGCTCCTCCGACAAAAAAAGAGCTGCCTCCGCGAGAGGGTCAATGTCGTCCAACTGGGAAAAAAGTATTTCGGCCAGAGGTGAAAGCCCTTTCTCCGCCGCCGCGGACGCGCGCGTCTTGCGCTTCGGCCGGTACGGCATGTAGGCGTCTTCGAGCGCGGTCATTGTTTTCGCGCTCTCAATTAACGCTTTGAGTTCGTCGGAGAGAAGTTCGCGTTCCAGCAGGGATTCCAATATGGCGGCTCTGCGTTTTTCCAATTCCTGAATTTTTTCGCTGCGGTCGCGTATGGCGGTGATTACAGCCTCGTCCAAAGAACCGGTGGCCTCTTTGCGGTACCGGGCTATAAACGGTACCGTACATCCCTGTCCGAAAAGCTCCATTACGGCAACCGCCTGCGCTTCACTTATCTTCAGTTCCTCAGCGACCCTCGCGGTAACGTTCATTTAATAAACCTCCGAAATCATTGAAATTCATGACGCTTTATTATGCAAGCGAACCCGACTATTGCCGGGAATATTCTACCGCCATACAGTTATGATAACAAATGATTCGAGGGCGATAGCGAACGGGCGAATAAAATCAGCGGGGGGTTCAGGGAAACTGTGGATTTCTACAAAGTATTTATCACGGAAACAGCCTTGGCAAATTCCGAGATCAAAACAAGATCGGACACATCGGATACGGCGTTTTTCATTCCAGGCTCCAGTTGTATCGACGAGAGTTCGGCCAGAATCGCGTCGGCTGTCTTAACGTCCTCTGCTTCGAGCGCTTCTTTCAGCTGCTGGAGTATCTGGAAAATTTTTTCGTCCGGCGGTTTTAGCTCTGCCTCCGCCTGCGCTCCACCCAGAGCCGAGGTGATGCGCAGGGTGAGATTTGCGAGATTCTCGTGGAAAGCCGCGACCTGTTCCCGAATAAACGCCATATCCCCTCGCCTGCCCGCCTCCTCCATTGCGCTTGCCTCCTCGGACAACCTTGTCGCGCCTATGGCCGCCGAGGTACTCTTGAGCGCGTGAACTTGTGTGATGAAATTTTTCAGATTGCTTTCCGCGCACGAAATAGTCAAAAATTCAATTATTACCGCCGCATCGCGGCAATATTGTTCAAGCACGCTTTTGTAGCCAGCCTCCGTTCCGCCGGTGAGCAGCACGCCTCTTTTTGTGTCCATTCCTTCGATTTCGAAGAGGGCGTCCGTCGCGTCCCGCGTCGAAACGCTGTGCGATGTTTTTTTATCCGCCGCGCGCCGTTTTTCTTTTGTGATCCATTTTTCCAGAACAGCGTTCAATTCAACCGTATCGATCGGTTTTGACAGGAAATCGTCAAAACCGTTTTCCAGGAACATTTCTTTCGTGCCGGAAACGGCGTTAGCCGTCAGTGCGATAATCGGCACATTTTTATAATAAGCGTCAAACTCCTGAAGCGCCCTTATCCGCGCGGCGGCTTCAATGCCATCCATTCCAGGCATCATATGATCCATGAATATTGCGTCGAATCGCTCGGCGGCCGCGAAAATCGCCTCTATCGCTTCCTTGCCGCCGCCGCACAGCTTTATCCTCATTCCGTACGGCAGCAGCAACCCTTCGGCCACTTTCAAATTCGTGCTGACGTCGTCAACAACGAGCACATGCGCGTCGGGCGCGATAAATTTCGCATCGCTCCTCGCGCTGTAAATGAAGCTGTCGGAAACTCCGTTCAGGATATTGGCGACTGACATGCTGTGAACCGGCATGGAAAGGATACTTATATTCCGCTCGGCGACCGCTTCTCCAAATTCCGTAAGCAGCACAATTTTGGGTTTGGATTTAAGTTTCGAGAGCTCTTTTTTCACGTCCTCAAATAAAACGGACGAAATGAAAATAAATGACAATGTCAGATTTGTCGCCGCCTTGATAAACTCCGATTCGTTCGTAACGAGCTCGCATTTGACGCCGAGATTATCCATGGCGCGGATTATGGATTCGGCATATACCCCGCGCCGCTCATAAACGAGCGCGCTCTTTTCATCCGGGTTTTCTACGTATGCAAACCTTTCGCGGCTGCGGAATTTTTGCGGCAAAATAATGGTAAACGTGCTGCCTTTTCCGTACTCCGACGACACCGAGATCTCGCCGTCCATCGCTTTGACCAGATTACGCGCAATGGCAAGCCCAAGTCCCGTCCCCTCGATGCCTCTGTTGCTGCCCGAATCAATTTGAACAAATTCGCCGAACAGTCTTCCCAAATCTTCCCGTTTAATTCCCCTGCCGCTGTCCGTAACCTCAATGGAGAGAACGACCGTGCTTTCGCCGGTTATTTCGCCAAGGACGGTAAGGGAAACATGGCCTTTTTCCGTATATTTAACCGCGTTGCCCAAAATATTGAGCAGCACCTGACGTATTCTTTTTTCATCGCCTGAAAGCGCGTTCGGTATGTTGCTGTCTATATTTACGACAAACCTGATTTTCGAATCGACTACCCGCATTCTGATAATGCTGATAACGTCGTTTACCAGGGACGAAAACAAATAATCCCCTCGGATGATTTCCATTTTTCCGCTTTCGATTTTTGAAAAGTCCAGAATGTCGTTGATGATGGACAAAAGGTTTGCGCTTGATTGCTTAATTGTAAATATGTGTTCGTAAGCGACGGGCGTAATGTCTTCGCGCAGGGCAATATCGGCCATGCCGATAACGGCGTTCATCGGAGTGCGTATCTCGTGGCTCATGCGAGCCAAAAAGTCGCTCTTGGCTTTCGACGCAACCTCAAGAGAATTCATCGTCTTGTGTAAGGACTTGAGAAATCCGGCAATAAACACATTGAATAAGATGAATACCAGAGATATCACCACAAGCACCACAAGAAACAGCGCGGTCATAGTTGTTTTATAGTCGTGAATGCTGTCCGCCATAAAAGCGAGGGAGTACCATTCCAGCGCCGGAACCGTACCGACGGCAATTTTTCCCGACGGGACGTCAAAAGTTTGCGTTTCGCCCGGTTTCAGCTTTTTTACCGTTTCGAGAATACCGGCGCCGATATAGCTCAGTTCTTCTTCGATATTCTTTTTCGCAACTACCGACTCGACGTTCTCAGCTCCGGTAATTTCTCCTTTGTCATTGAATAAATAAAGTTCCGTATTGTCACCGATATCCTTATTCTCATAAATCATATCGACAAAATTCGACAGCTCAATGCCGGTTCCCACCATACCTATGGGCTTATGTCCGTTGTCGAAAACCGGCGCGTTAATCCAGAGTTTCACCGTTTCTATGTCGGGATTATAATTTATATTGAAATTATATACTTCCGTTTCGAATAGGGTCATCGGATACCAATAATTTACGGGATCGTCCGCGTCCACCCAATACGGTTGGTTGTCGTCGGAGTAAAATATTCTGTCTATGTCGTTCACCCAGAAAATCGATAACCCTGAAAAAGCGCGGCGATAAGAAGAAAATTCATCAAAAGCTATTTCTTCCAATTCCGGGTCGCCTGGGTTGGCAAAATATCGTTTAATCAGCGGTGAATCGGCCAATTTCAGAACAATAGCAATCTCCGCGTTTACGGAGGTTTCCAGTTTTATCCGCTCGATCTCCAACATTTGGGACAGTTCATTGCCCTTGTTTGTTCTGATGATTTGCCGCATGGCAAGTATAAACGCCGCGCTCCCCGCCACAAGGATTATTAAAAACAATGTGGCCGAAAAAATTATAAACTTGTTCATTACGCGAGGCCTGTTTTTTTGCGGAATGCGGCCCGCCGATTTGCCGTCGCCCTTTTTCTCGGTCATACCTGAAAATTTTCCTCCTGCAACTCGAATTGACGAGCCACCTGCTCGAATACGTCCACTAGAACGGGGTCGAAGTGGGTTCCCTTTTCTTCCAGAATAATACGAACCGCCTCCTCATGAGATAACGCCTTTTTGTAGGGGCGATCGGATACGAGCGCGTCGTAAACGTCGGCTATGGCCATCAGCCGTCCCGGCAGAGGAATTTCCTCTCCGGCCAAGCCATTTGGGTAACCGCTGCCGTCCCACTTTTCCTGATGGGTTCCGGCGAAAATTTTCGCATACTTTAAAAAGTCGTCGTCCGACGTTTCGGCTTCGATCTGTTCGATGATTTTTACGCCCAGCGCGGCGTGTTTTTTCATTTCCTCGAACTCGTTCTCAGTCAGACGCGCCGGTTTGTTCAGGATACTGTCCGAGATTGCGATCTTGCCCACGTCGTGAAGCTGCGACGATTGGAGCATCAACTCAATGTCCCATTCCTCCAGCTGATCCCGATAGAGTCCCAGGTTCTCCAGACCGTTTATCAGTGTTTTAAGACCGTGCTGCGTTCGCTCCACGTGTCCGCCTGTGGTATGATCCCGGCTTTCCACCAGATCGGCGACGGTCTTAAGAATCGTGCCTTGCAGTTTGAGAACTTTGTCGGTTTTTTCCGCGACCATCTTTTGAAGATTTTCGTTGAAATGTTTCAGTTCCTCCCCCTGCGCTTCCAGTTTCTTAGCCTGTTTCTCCAGCCGGAGCCTCTGAGCCTGAACGGTCAGGTGCAGCTCTACCCTCTTTTGCAAAAGCCGGGGCATGAAGGGCTTCGATATGTAGTCAATGGCCCCCAGGGAAAGGCCTTCGAGTTCGCTTTCCGGGGAAGTCATGCCGGTAAGGAAAATCACCGGGATGTCGCTCGTGGCCGTATTTGCTTTGAGCAGCTTTATCGCCTCGTAGCCGTCCATCTCAGGCATGTCGATGTCGAGCAGGATAAGTTTGGGTTTGTTGCGCTCCAACAGATCGAACATCTTCGCCGCCGACGGGACGGTAAACACCTCGTAAAACTCCGCCAGGGCGTTTTTTGCGATCCTAAGATTAGCGATGTTATCGTCTACAATCATTACCATCGTGCGTTCTATGTCCATTATTATGTCCCTTCTCCCTCTCGTAAAGTATCTATCATAGAAACAGCCTTGGCAAATTCAGAGATCAATGCCAGATCGGACGCCTCGGCTACGACGTTTTTTATTCGGGGCTCCAGCGGCATCGACGAAAGTTCGGCCAAAACCGCGTCGGCTGTCTTCACGTCCTCGGCTTCGAGCGCATCTTTAAGCCTCGGCAGGAGCCGGAAAATTTTTTCGTCATGCGATTTTTCGCCGTCTTCGTCCGCCGTTTTTTCACCAAGCGCCGTTGCGATGCGAAGGATCATATCCGCGAGGTTATCGTGGAAAGCCTTAACCCGTTCCAAAATAAACGCCGTATCCCCGCGCCTGGCGGCGTCCTCCAACTCCCCCGCCTCCTCGGATAATCCCTCGGCGCCTATAGCCGCCGAGGCGCTCTTGAGCGCGTGAACCTGGGTATTGAAATTTTTCAGGTTGATTTCGGCATGTGGAGCAGTCAAAAATCCGCTTCTTGCCTTCGCGTCGCGGCAGTATTGTTCGAGCACGCTTCTGTATCCCGCCTCTGTTCCGCCTGTCGCCGTCATGCCTTTTCCTGTGTTCAGCCCGTCGATCTCGAACGACATTTCCGCTGGAACGGCGGCCTCTTGCGCGGCGGCGCGCCTCCCTTCCGGCACCCACCGCCCGATCAATCGGTTAAGCTTTTGTATCTCAATGGGCTTGGAAAGAAAATCATCGAAACCGTTCGCCAAAAACATTTCTTTCATGCCTGTTATGGCGTTCGCCGTTAGCGCGGCTATGGGCAGCTTCTCAAAACCTCCGCCGAGCGCTCGAATGGCCGCCGTCGTTTCTATCCCGTCCATGTCGGGCATCATGTGGTCCATCAGTACGAGGTGGTAGTCATTCTCCCGCACCATCGACAAAGCCTCGTTTCCGCTCAGGCAGGTGTCAACCGTCATTTCGTAAGGGGCGAGCAATCCCTCCACGACCTTCAAGTTGCTTGCCACGTCGTCCACGGCCAGCACGCGAAATCCCGGCGCGGTGAACCCGGCGCAGCACGTTTCATCGAGAGCCGGGGTTTTTGCGTTCAATGCTCCCATCGGCCTGTCGTTCGAGATAATATGCGATATGGTTGCCGTGAAAGCCGATCCCTTGCCGTATTCGCTCGTCACAGTGATATCTCCGCCCATGGCGCGGCACAGGCTTCGGGAAATCGACAGCCCCAGCCCCGTGCCCTCGACGCTCGTGTTACGCATTACGTCCAAGCGGGAAAAGGTGTCGAATAATTTCTCCATGTCTTCCGCTTTGATTCCGATACCGCTATCCTCGACAGTGAAAGCGAGCGCCGCAACGTCGCCGGACTCGCGCCGCCACCGAACCGAGAGTTTGACAAATCCTTTTTCTGTGTACTTCATGGCGTTTGAGAGGAGGTTCAGCAAAATTTGACGGGTGCGCGCCACGTCCCCGATCATGAGGGAAGGGATAGTTTCGTCCACATCAATGGAAAAAGCCACTGCCTTTTCTTCGAAGCGGACGCGCAGGATGGCCTGCACATCGTTCAGCAGAGAGGCTGTTTCGTAACGCGTATTAACGATCTCCACTCGTCCCGATTCGATTTTCGAAAAGTCCAGAATGTCGTTGATGATGGCCAAAAGGTTCGCGCCCGCCTGTTTAATTGTGATTACGTGTTCGCGGGCGGCGCGCGACATGTTCTCGCGCATGGCAAGTTCCGTCATTCCTATTATCGCGTTCATGGGCGTGCGTATTTCGTGGCTCATTTTGGCTAAAAATATGCTTTTGTGCCGGTTTGCGTTTTTTTCGGATTCCATCGCAAGTTCCAGGTCGTGTTGGGCGGCTTCCATCGCGGCTGTGCGCTTATGAACCAATTTATCCAGCCGTATTCCCTCCCGGCGCGTCCTTTGGAACAGAATAAACATGAGGACAAGTACGCATGAAAGCAGGACAGACGTGCCAATAAGCCACGGACGCTGCCGCCGCGCATACATTCCCTGATAATCGAATGATTTGTGCATCCACTGGCTTGAAATCCACGATACGTCAATCAGGCTCAGCGCCTTATCTACTATGGAAGACAACACGGCATGGTCTTTGTTAAATCCCATTGTGGAGACGGAAGGCCGGTCAAAGACGATATTTGTTTTGTACCCTGTGATCTCGTAATGGTTGATTAAGGCGAGAAGCCGGCTTTCACTCGACATCACCATATCCACCTCGCCGCGTTCCAAAGCCTCGAAAGCGGCGTCCGAACTCGAATATTCAATGCTGTAAGGATGATTTGGATACCATTTGTCGAGCAACTCGGCGTGAGCGGTATTTCTGGCTGCCCCTACCCTTATATCCCAGACCTCGCTCGGCCTGACGTTGCGGTATTCCAACTTGGAAATAAGCGCGAAATTATTTGTCAAAAGAGGCGTCCGAAGCCAGAAAAAGCGGCCTTCCCGGTCTTCTGAGCGAAGCAGTTCAGAGATCATGGCCGCTTCCCCGCGCTCAAGCATCAAAAACAAATCCGGCCAATCGGTGCGCTCGTCATTAACGCGCTCGAAAGTCAACCCGGTAATCATCTCCACTTCACGCAGCACATCAAATACAATTCCCTGCCACTGCTTTTCATATCTGTTATAAAAGCTGAGCGGATAATTATAATGCTCCGCCGCGAACGGTATAATATCGTGGTTTAAAATATACGCTTTTTCTTCTTCGCTGAGCTTGTTGAAAAACTTATGCCGCCTGTATTCCTGAAATCCTTGTTCATACAACGTGTTCAGATGGATATTTCCGCCATTTTCAAGCGCTTTTTGCACGATGGAGATAATCGGCTCAAACTCCGGGTCTTGCGTCGTCAGGGAAACCGGGCTTATAACGACCGGGAAAAAATCCAGCGCGATAACGTCGCCGTAAGCGTCAAAAATCGATTCGGTGGGGTTTTCGTGGATAAAGGCGTCGATCTCCCCGCTTTTGAGCAGGCCGTACACCACGCTGTTATTCTCGATAGGGACGATCTCATAGGTATCGGGGTCGAGCGACGAAATAACGGCGTCCGCGACGGAACTCCCCGCCTGCAAGGCAAATCGGGCGGGTCGTGACTCCTGTATTTCAACGAGAGGCACGCTCCCTTCAATACGAAAATATTTCAGCGTACGTTTGGCAATAGGGTCGGTCATTAAGTAGATATGGAGGCGTTCTTCGGTAGGCGTCATTGTGCCGGTAAAATCGACTTCGCCGGCTTGCAGCCCCGCAACAACCTCGATAAACGGGCGAGTTTCAAGCAGAAACGGGATGCCGAACATTTCGGTGAACCATTCGCAGACCAGAGCGGAAAACCCCCTGATCGCGCCGCTTTCATGTACAAATGCTTCGGTGCTCGGCGGCATTGCATAGACAAAAGAACTATATCTTTCCCTCAGCGATTCGACGGCCGATGTTTCATCTTTCGTTACGCCTGGAATATCACGGAACGAAGTATATATCGTAAAACCACTCTGTCTTTTGTTATCAAAATTTGCGTAGCCGAAAAAAATAATAAAAAACATGGCGGCAATGAATAAAGCTATTGATCCGCATATATGTCGATGGGCCTTCATGGCGTCCCGCCTTGAAGAAATTGATCGCACACCTGCTCGAATACGTCCACGAGAACGGGATCGAAGTGGGTCCCTCTTTCCTCCAGAATGATACGAACCGCCTCTTCATGACACAACGCTTTTTTGTATGGCCGATCGGATACGAGCGCATCGTAAACGTCGGCTATGGCCATGAGTCGCCCCGGCAGAGGAATGTCCTCTCCGGCCAGGCCGTTTGGGTAGCCGCTGCCGTTCCATTTTTCCTGGTGGGTTCCGGCGAAAATTTTCGCGTACTTCAAAAAATCGTCGTCCGTCGTCTCGGCTTCGATCCGCTCGATAATTTTTACGCCCAGCGCCACGTGTTTTTTCATCTCTTCGAATTCCTCCTCCGTGAGGCGGCCCGGCTTATTCAGTATGCCGTCCGTAATCGCGATCTTGCCCACGTCGTGAAGCTGGGACGACTGAAGCATCAGCTCGATATCCCATTCCTCCAACTGATCCCTGTAGAGCCCCAAGTCCTCCAGGCCGTTTATCAGCGCTCTGAGGCCGTGCTGAGTGCGCTCCACGTGTCCTCCGGTGGCGTCATCCCGGCTTTCCACCAGATCGGCGACGGTCTTGAGGATGGCGCTTTGCAGTTTGAGAACTTTGTCGGTTTTTTCCGCAACCATCTTTTGAAGGTTTTCGTTGAAATGTTTCAGTTCTTCTCCCTGGATCTCCAGCCGGAGTTTTTGGGATTCCACGGTGAGGTGCAGCTCCACTCTCTTGCGCAGGAGCCGGGGCATGAAAGGCTTCGAAATGTAGTCGACAGCCCCCAGGGACAGTCCTTCGAGTTCGTTTTCATGGGAACTCATGCTTGTGAGGAAAATCACGGGAATGTCGCTCACGGCCGGGTTGGCTTTGAGAAGTTTTATCGCCTCGTAGCCGTCCATCTCAGGCATGTCGATGTCGAGCAGGATCAGTTTTGGTTTGTTACGCTCCAACAGGTCGAACATCTTCGCCGCCGACGGGACGGTGAATACCTCGTAAGATTCCGACAGGGCGTTTTTTGCGATCTTGAGATTGGCGATGTTATCGTCCACAATCATTACCATTGTGTGTTTGCTGCTCATTTATTAATCCTCCATTGACATAATCGGTAAGCGGTCGATGGCTCCGGCGGCTTCGGCGAATTCGGAGATCAGTACCAAATCGGAGACGCGCGATATTGTCTCGTCGGTTTCAGTATTGAGCGACATTGCCGATAGTTCGGCGAGTAATTCGTCGATAACCCATGCATCTTCTGCTTCCAGAGCTTTTTTCAGCTTTAAAAAAATCGGAATCATTTCCTCGTTAGGCAGTTTTTTGCCGGATATGCCATCTTTACCGGCAACAAGAGCCGCGCCGATGCGCTCGATCATATCCGTGAGCCGATCGCGGAATTCGTCGATATGTTCGCGTATAAACGCCATGTCCCCGCGTTTTCCGGCCTCCTCCAACGCGCTTGCTCTCTCGGACAATGCCCGCGCTCCTATGTTTGCCGAAGCGCTTTTCAGCGCGTGTACGTGCGTTATAAAACCTTTGCGGTTTTTCTCCGAAAACGCGACATTTAGAATTTGGTTCTCGCGTCCGCGTTGCCGCCGTAAAGGTTGAGGATTTCTTTGTTATGGATTTTGC
>Ga0099364_10012572_pt1 | contig 11399 bp, 10 predicted proteins | sample TergutTh196P3_FD_73070 | JGI IMG/M metagenome (GOLD analysis project Ga0099364, IMG submission 73070) | Microcerotermes parvus P3 segment gut microbial communities from Pointe-Noire, Republic of the Congo - Th196 P3 | ecosystem: Host-associated > Arthropoda: Insects > Digestive system > Gut ...
CCGGCGGCTATCAACTCTTTTGCTATTGCATTAGAAAATTACCAACTCCCTCATTACGAGCGTTTTAAAGAAAATTTAGATGTTTCGGATTATTTGAATGCTTTCGGATTGGCATTGTCAAGATATTGCAGACGGTTAGACAAGCCGTTAGTGATTTTTTTCGACGAAGCAGACTGTTTATCCGAAGGAATGTTGATTTCTTTTTTACGGCAATTACGAGACGGCTTTGTAAATCGACATATCGCAGCTTTTCCGATGTCAATAGCATTAGTTGGAATGAGAAATCTACGCGATTATAAGGTAAAAATCAGAGAAAACAGAGAAACGCTCGGCACGGCAAGCCCATTCAATATTATCACAAATTCTTTGACACTTCGCAATTTTACAAAAGAAGAAGTCAGAAACCTTTACCTGCAACACACCGAAGCAACAGGACAAATTTTTGAAGACACAGCCATAGAACTCGCTTTTGAACAAACACAAGGACAACCCTGGCTTGTGAACGCTATTGCAAGAGAAATAATTATTGAACAACTCAAAAAAAATTTTTCAATACCCATTACTGCCGAAATGATTTCCGAAGCAATACAAACAATTATTTTGCGCCGAGACGTGCATATAGACCAACTGCTCGACAAACTCAAAGAAGAGAGAGTAAGAAAAGTAATCGAACAAATGATAATGGGTGAAGGAACAAACCTCAAAACCTTATCTGACGACTACAATTATGTGAAAGATTTGGGATTAATTAGAGAAAACGTTAGCATTATTGAACCCGCAAATCCGATTTATGGCGAAGTGATAATCAGAACGCTTAACTATGATGAGCAACGTGTTCTAAAAAGCGATGAGCAATTTGAGCATTTGCAAATGCCCAAATACTACAAAAACGACAGCGTAGATATGACCTTAATGTTACAGGATTTTCAACAATTCTGGCGGGAAAATTCCGATGTTTGGCAAGAGCGTTTCCAATACAGAGAAGCCGCACCGCACTTAATTTTACAAGCGTTTTTACAGCGAGTTTTCAACGGTGGAGGCGATGTACAGCGAGAAATGGCAACAGGACGCGACCGCCTTGATTTGTGCATCGCCTACAAAGGCAAAAAATACCCCATCGAAATCAAAATTAACCGAGGCAAGCAATCCGTAGAAAAAGGCATTGAGCAAACCCTCCGCTATATGAACACGCTCGGCTGCACAGAGGGCTGGCTTGTAGTTTTCGACCGTGATAAAGAAAAACCGTGGGACGAAAAAATCTATCAACAAATAGAAAACAGCAACAATAAAACAGTCAATATTTTTGGCTGTTAAAATATAAACAGTGCATTTTACGACTGAAAAACATTGACTTAGTAATTTTCAACAACAATAAAACAATAAGATTTTTATGTATCAGTTTAGAATTTTTTTTAGAACAGCGTGTTTTACTACGCTATTGGTAACGTTGATAAGTTGCACGACAAATGCTCAAAATCCTGCAATTACAAAAAAATATTCTGATAAGAAAATTGCAGACCTCTTAATATTTCACAAAAATGACAAAAAATAAAAAAATCGCAAAAAAAACAGATAATTTTTTCATACGCACCGCTCGTTTTTTTGCCGACCATCGCACACAATTTGCTATAGGCATCATTTTAACAGGCTTTGTCGCTTACAGTTTGTTGGCTTTTGTTTCGCATTTCTTCACGGCAGGCATCGACCAAAGCCATTTGATAGAGTGGAAACCGAATGAAATCAAAAATTGGGCTGGTCCGTTAGGCGCAATTTATGCCAATTTTTTTATCAACAATTGTTTTGGCGTCGCTTCGTTTGCGTTACTGTTTCTGTTGTTTGTCGTAGCCCTTCGATTGTTTAAAGTACGTATCATTGCGCTTTGGAGAGCGATTGTGTATTCTTTCCTTGTGCTGGTTTGGCTTTCTACGGCAAGCACCTTTTTCTTCCGTTCGTTCTATGAAAATACCGCCGTAGATTGGGGCGGCAAACACGGTTTAGCCCTCACAGAATGGCTGGAAGGATATTTAAAATGGTCGGGTACATTTATTGCCATAGTGGTAAGTTTTCTGCTGATAGCCATATTTATGGACAGCCGAACAATTTTATTGCTGCAAAAAGCGGGACGCGCATTTTTGAATTTATTTAAGAAAAAAGAAAAAAACAAGGCGATAGACGAATACAGAAGCGAAGAAAAAAATAAAGATGAAAGAAGAAACGAAGAAAAAGAAGAAGATAGTTGGATTACGCCTGCCTCTAATGACGATGACGAAATTGTTATCAGCTTACCGCCGGCTGATGACGAAGATAATAACGATGTAGATTTCGATGTTGCCGAAACCGTTCCCGATGAAACGCCGGAAGATATTGATAAAGAATACACCGAAGAAAAATTGGGCAAATACGATCCTACGCTTGATTTATCGCGATACAAATACCCAACCATTAATTTGCTAAAAGAGTATGACAGTCGCGAAAATTTAATTAACGAACAGGAACAAAATGAAAATAAAAACCGTATTATTACCACTTTGAGGCATTATGGCATCGAAATAGACAAAATTTATGCAACCGTCGGACCTACTATTACCCTGTACGAAATTACACCAAAACCAGGAGTGCGCATCGCAAGAATTCGCAATTTGGAAAGCGATATTATGTTGAGTTTGGCTGCGACAGGCATTCGTATCATTGCGCCCATTCCGGGAAAAGGCACAATCGGAATTGAAGTACCCAATGCCGACCCCAAAACGGTTTCGATGTTTTCCATCATTGCCTCGAAAAAATTTCAGGAAACGAAATTTTCCCTGCCGGTCGCGTTGGGACGAACCATTACAAACGAAGTATTTATGTTCGACCTTTGTAAAATGCCTCACCTTTTGGTAGCCGGCGCCACAGGACAAGGAAAATCGGTCGGGTTGAATGCCATTATCACTTCGTTGCTGTACAAAAAACACCCCGCACAACTGAAATTTGTGTTGATAGACCCCAAAAAAGTGGAGTTTAATATCTATGCCGATATTGAAAGGCATTTCCTTGCAAAACTGCCCGATGGCGAAGATGCCATTATTACAGACGTTTCAAAAGTGGTACAAACGCTCAATTCGCTCACAAAAGAAATGGACGAACGCTACGATTTACTCAAAAAAGCCCATGTGCGCAATGTGGGCGAATACAACGAAAAATTTATTCATCGCCGCCTAAATCCCGATAAGGGACATCGCTACATGCCTTATATTGTGGTTATTATTGACGAATTTGGCGATTTGATAATGGTAGCAGGCAAAGAAGTCGAGCTTCCGATTGCCCGTATTGCACAGTTGGCGCGTGCAGTGGGCATTCATACGATTATTGCCACACAGCGACCTTCGGTAAATATTATTACCGGTGTAATAAAGGCAAATTTCCCTGCTCGGATTGCTTTCCGCGTTTCGTCGCAGATAGATTCGCGCACTATTCTTGATGCTTCGGGCGCCAACCAGTTGGTAGGACGCGGCGACCTGCTGTTTTCGCAAGGTAGCGAACTTGTGCGCGTGCAATGCGCATTTGTGGATACGCCCGAAGTAGAAAATATCGCTCAATTTATAGGAAATCAGCAAGGTTATGCTACGGCTTTCTATTTGCCCGAATATGTGGGCGGCGATGGCGAAGGCTCCGATTTATCGAATGTGGATTTGAGCAAAAAAGACCCGCTTTTTGAGGAGGCAGCGCGTTTGTTGGTCGCCTCTCAACAAGGTTCTACATCAAACATTCAGCGCAAGTTTGCCATCGGCTACAATCGTGCCGGACGCATCATGGACCAGCTTGAGGCGGCGGGCGTAGTCGGACCTTTTGAAGGCAGCAAAGCGCGGCAAGTACTCATTCCCGATGAGTATCATTTGGAACAACTGTTTGCGAATATGAAATTCTAATCCGCGATTTTAATAAGATTTGAAAAAATTACCAAGATTGCAGAAAAATTAAACAAATACAAAATATGAAAAAAACAAAAAAAACATTCAACAAACGTGCCGCAATTTCATTAACACTGCTTTTTTCTTTGATAATGCTGCCTGTCAGCGGAGTAATCATTCATATTGGACATGGAACCGAAACCAGCCATACATGGTTGCATTTGCATGTGTTAATTGGCATAATGTTTATAGTTGCAGCAATTTATCATATCATTTACAATTGGAAGGTATTGAAAAATTATTTAATTGACAAAAAATAATTTTTTCTTCGTTAAACGAAAGATAAAAAATACTATCTATAAATATAAAACCATAAAAATAGCAGTTATTATGAAACGATTATTTTTTATAAACCTGTTGCTGACATTCGCATTTTTTGCTTTTTCGCAAACAAATCCCAAAGCAAAAAACATTATTGACAAAACTTTCGAAAATCTTCAAAAATCTTCTGTAAAAGTTGAATTTACTTTGCTGGTCGACGATTTAAAAGAGCAAACAAAAAACTCACACAAAGGCGAATTATTGATGAAAGGCAATAAATTTACATTGAAAATAGCCGAAATGGAAACCTATTTCGACGGCAAAACGCAATGGGTGTATATTCCTCAAAACAAAGAAGTTAACATCTCAAACCCCGATAAAGAGGAGTTGCAGGAAATCAATCCGACCATGCTGCTTTCGGGTTACAGCAAAACTGCAATTATACAATTCGATGAAGATTACAAAGAAAATTCGCCCATATACAACATCAATATTTTCCCCGAAAACAAGAAAAAGCCTTTTTTCAAAATCAATGTGATTATCAATAAAAAAACGCTGCAACTCATTTCGATAAAAATGTATAATCGTGATGCAATAAATACCACCCTTACAATAAGCAAATACCAGCAAATTGCGCTTGACGATTCTACATTTGTATTCGATGCGAAAAAATATAAAGAAGTAATTTTAAACGATTTAAGATAAATGGAAACAGAAAAAATACCTTGTCTGATTATCGGTTCGGGACCGGCAGGTTTCACTGCGGCAATTTATGCCGCGCGGGCAAATATTACGCCCGTATTGTACGAAGGTATCCAGCCCGGCGGACAATTAACCATTACTACCGAAGTCGAAAACTTCCCCGGTTACCCCGAAGGCGTTACCGGATTTGAGTTGATGGAAGACTTGAAAAAACAAGCTGCACGTTTCGGCGCAGACATACGCAGCGGAATTGCTACCGCAGTAGATTTTTCAAAATCGCCATATAAAGTGGTAATCGACGGCGAAAAAACAATAGAAGCGCAAGCAGTAATTATCGCCACAGGCGCAAGCGCGAAGTATTTAGGCTTGGCAGACGAACAAAAGTATGCCGGCGCAGGCGTTTCGGCATGTGCCACTTGCGACGGATTTTTTTACCGGAAAAAGACCGTTGCGGTAGTGGGCGGCGGCGATACAGCCTGCGAAGAAGCATTGTACCTTTCCACATTGTGTGCAAAAGTATACTTGATTGTGCGGAAAAATTATTTGCGCGCTTCCAAAATTATGCAAAAGCGGGTTTTTGCCAAAGAAAACATCGAAATACTCTTTGAACACGAAACTTTGGGACTTTTTGGCGAAAAAGTGGTGCAAGGCGCACATTTGGTAAAACGCCGCGGACAAGCCGGTGAACAAAAAACAGATATTGCTATCGATGGATTTTTTCTGGCAATCGGACACCAGCCTAACACCGATATTTTTGCCAAATATTTAGATTTGGACAAAACCGGTTACATAAAAACCATACCCGGCACACCCAAAACGAATATTCCGGGAATATTTGCCGCCGGCGATGTAGCCGACCCAGTGTATCGTCAAGCGGTTACGGCAGCCGCAAGCGGTTGCAAGGCTGCAATTGAGGCAGAACGGTATTTGTCGGAAATGTAAAATTTGATATTTTTTTAAAATTAATAAAAAATGGGGAACCGTAGGTAATCGAAGTTATTTTTTATTAATTTTATTTGGCAAATAAAAATTTTTCACACAAATTTGCAGTTCGATTGCAGATTTGTATAAAAACAAACTATATAAAATGGAAAAAGTAAAATTAGCAAACGGTCTCGAATTTTCGAGAATTATACACGGTCAAATGCGTATCCCAAGCTGGGGAATGAACACGCAACAATTGCTCGCATTCATTGAGCAGATAATGGAACTCGGCATTGATACTTTCGATAATGCCGATATTTACGGCAATTATACTTGCGAAAGTTTGGTAGGCGATGCTTTGGCGCTAAAACCAAGTTTACGCAACAAAATGACCATTGTTACCAAGTGCGGCATCAATATTTTGTCGAACAAATTCCCACAAAAGAAAATTCAATATTACGATTATCGCTCCGAATACATTATTCAAGAAGCGGAAAATTCGTTGCAAAACCTGCGTACCGATTATCTTGACGTATTGCTTTTGCATCGTCCATCGGATATTCTCAATCCGCACGAAGTAGCCGAAGCATTCGGAAAACTGCGCCGCGAAGGCAAAGTACGTTATTTTGGCGTGTCGAACTTTCTGCCACACGATGTGTCGATGTTGCAGTCGTATTTAGACGATAAATTAGTTACCAATCAGATAGAAATTTCGCCGTACCGGATTATTCATTTTGAAAATGGCAACATGAACTATTGCCTTGAAAAAAATTTAAAACCGATGGCATATTGCCCTATTGCCGACGGCAGATTAGCCACGCCAACCGACGAAAAATCGGAACGAATCGTGAAAGTTTTGCACGAAATAGCCGGCGAACTCAACGTTCGGGAAATTGACCAAGTGATTTATGCGTGGCTATTTAAGCACCCATCAGTAATCATGCCCATCAACGGTAGCGGAAAAATTGAGCGCATTCGCCGCAGTGTAGAAGCAATGAAATTGGAATTATCGGTAGAGCAATGGTCGCGCATTTATGTGGCTTCGCGCGGCGTAGTGTTGCCGTGATGTCTATATATTCCTTGCATAACTTGCAAAATATCAATATCTTTACATAAGTAAAATATTACAGTGTTACACCGTATTCTTACATTTATCGAACAAAAAAAACTGCCGAAACCGCCCGCGCATATCATTGTAGCCATTAGCGGCGGCGCCGATTCGGTAGTATTGTTGCACACGCTGTTGCGATTGGGCTATCGTTGCATGGCGGCGCATTGCAATTTCCATTTACGCGGCGAAGAATCAATGCGAGATGAAAAATTTGTCGCCGATTTATGCAAAAATTTAAAAATACCCTTTTATAAAATAGATTTCAATACCGAAAATTTTGCCAAAGAAAACGGCTTATCTATCGAAATGGCAGCCCGAAAACTGCGCTACAACTGGTTTGAACAACTACGCCAAGAACAGAATGCCGATGCTATTGCCATCGGACAGCACATTGACGATGCTATCGAAACTTTTTTTATGAACCTCACAAGAGGCACAGGAATACAAGGGTTAACAGGCATAAAACCACAAAACGGACATGTTTTCCGCCCTTTGCTCTGTGTTACCCGTAAAGAAATCGAATTATTTGCAAAAAATGAAAAACTGCACTACATAACCGATTCCACCAATCACAAAAACCTTTACACGCGCAACAAATTTAGAAACACGATACTTCCGCTTTTTAGGGAAATAAATCCTTCGTTTAACGAAACGATGCTCAACAATATCTCGTTTTTACGCGAAACAGCCTTGCTCGCGCAATTAAAATTAGACGAATTGAAATCCGAACTCTCTCAGCCTTCTCCGAAAGGAGTTGGGGAGAGCTTCGGCATAAATTTGGAAAAAATGGCAGCATATCCTGCAAACGCTGCTATACTGCACGAATTATTGTCGCCTTTCAATTTTAATTCGTCAACAATCCAAGATATTTCAAAAAGCCTGTCATCTATTTCGGGTAAAACGTTTTACTCGCCTACGCATCGCGCAATAAAAGACCGCGAAAAATTGCTTATCGTTCCGATTATCGAAAAAGAAGAAAATCATTTTTTTATTGAAAAAAATCAAACAATCACAACCAGTCCGCTCGCATTAAAAATAGAAAAAAATTCTTCGCGAGAAATCATCAAAGACAAACGTTTTGCTCAAATTAATGCCGATTTTCTCTCGTTCCCTCTAATGGTTCGCCGTTGGAAACGAGGCGACGCTTTTTATCCTTTCGGCATGAAACAAAAGAAGAAATTAAGCGATTTTTTCATAGATAATAAATTTAGTTTAGCAGATAAAGAAAATGTTTGGCTTCTTACCTCCAACGAAAAAATAGTGTGGATTATCGGGGAACGCTTGGATAATCGTTTCAGAGTGAGGAATAACACGAAGAATATTTTAAAAATAGAGTTCGCTCCCCGCTAAAATCATCAAACAAAAATAAATCTCAAAATGAAAACTGTAGGATTTCCAATCAGCAAAAAAGAAAACGAAAAAAGGAGATCTTTAATTCCTTCGGATGTCGTTTCTATTAAAAACAAAAAAATGTTATTTGTAGAAAAGGGTTACGGAGATGTTTTAGGTTTCACAGACAATGACTATTCAACACAAGGAATAAACGTGGTTGATAGAGAGGAGGTATTGTCGAAAGATATTATATGCGATCCCAAAATTGGAGATGCCGAATATTTGAATAACTTGCATCAGCAAACAATTTTTGGATGGATTCATGCCGTTCAAAATAGAAATGTTACGGATATACTGTTGGAAAAGCAAATAACGGCATTCGCATGGGAAGATATGTTTGAGAATGGACGGCATACCTTTTGGAGAAACAACGAAATTGCCGGCGAGGCAGCCATTATGCACGCATATTCCATTCATGGAGTATTTCCTTATAACACAAAAGTGGCTCTGTTGGGTAACGGTAATGTGGCGCACGGCGCATTGAAAATATTAACCATGTTAGGGGCTAATGTTCAGGTTTATAATAGAAAAACAGAAAATTTGTTTCAACAGGAACTTCCGTTATATGATGTTGTTGTCAATGCCATACTGTGGGATACAAGCAGAAAAGATCATATTATTTATCAATCCGATTTAGACAGGATGAAAAAAGGCGCATTGATTATTGATATTAGTTGTGATAGAAATGGTGGCATCGAAACATCTGTACCGACAACTATTGACAACCCTGTATATTCCATTAATGGCATTTCTCATTATGTGGTTGACCATACGCCGTCATTGTTTTACAAAACCATATCCAAATCATTAAGTCATATCGTTTCGCAATACATTGATTTTTTGATTGAAAACAAACAGGATAAAGTTTTGAAGCAGGCATTGATTATTGACAAAGGAATAATAATAGATAATAGAATTAAAGAATTTCAAAACAGATAATTATCGGAAGCAAATAATTAAAAGGCAATATTATGCAAAAAAACAAAACAATTTACAATCTTTTCAAAAGAAACATCGCAAGACCAATGCTGTATCTATTGTTTGATATTTCTCCAAAAGCCTTGGTAAAGTTCCGTTATTTTTTTATTCACAAAAAATTATTAAACATCTATTCTCCGAAAACAATGGATGAAAAAATACAATGGATGAAATTTAATTTTTATAAAAACAATCCTCTGGTAACTCAATGTACCGACAAATATACCGTTAGGGAATATGTAAAAAAATGTAACTGTTGTGAAATTTTGAACGAATTGCATGGAGTTTATGACAATGCGGATGAAATTCACTGGGACGAGTTGCCCGCACAATTTGTTATAAAGTGGAATTTTGGCTGTGGATATAATTTGATTTGCAGAGATAAAAACAAATTCGACATAAAGGAGGCAACAAAAAAATTAAAAAAATGGGGAAGGGAATATAAAAATTTTTACAAACGTGGAGCAGAATTTCATTATAAAGACATTGTACCTAAAATAATTGTAGAGAAATTAATTGAAACAGATGATGATACCCTGCCTGTTGATTATAAAATTTATTGTTTTAACGGAGAACCAAAATATACTTTGACTTGTTTAAATAGAGATGAAGGGTCGCCTGATTTCTATTTCGTAAATGAAAAGTGGGAATTGGAACGCTTAAATCAAAAAGGGCTAAGAGCGCCCGAAGGATTTACTATTCATAGACCAGCCGGAAGTGAAAAATTGTTTGATTATGCACGACTTTTAGCCAAGCCTTTCCCTTTTGTCAGAGCCGATTTTTATGTAGAAAAAGGAAAAGTTATTTTCGGAGAATTAACATTTACTCCTGCCGGAGGATTTGACAAAGGGTACTTGCCCGAAACGAACAGGTTTTTGGGAGATTTGGTGAAACTATAAGTTGAGTAATGTATGGAAATGGATTAATCTAAATGAAAATTTTTGAAATTATGCAGAATAAACATTATGTTTGCAGTGCATAATAATTATATGCAATGGAAAATGTATTGCTTCCCGAAGATATGATAAAATTACAGTAAACTATGAAACTCGTTTCCGTTATTTGCCCCATTTACAACGAAGAAAAACACATTACATCGTGTATCGTATCTGTTCTTCAACAGGATTTTCCGAAAGAAAACCTCGAAATCTTGTTTGTCGATGGAATGAGTACGGATAAAACCCGGCGAATAATTTCGGACTTTACAGACAAATACAAGCATATCCGCTTATTAGATAATCCTCAAAAAACCGTGCCTTATGCTTTAAATATTGGAATTCAAGCAGCAAAAGGGGATATAATTATACGAATGGACGCACACGCCGTTTATCCTCACAATTATTTTTCGATATTGGCAAAATATCTAACCGAATTAAACGCCGATAATGTAGGAGGAGTTTGCAGGACTTTACCTGCCAACAATTCTTCTGTGGCAGCAGCAATCGCCGATGCCGTCAGTTGTGTATTCGGCGTTGGAAATTCGCATTTCAGAATTGGAACAAATAACATACAACAGGTAGATACCGTTCCTTTTGGCTGTTGGAAAAAAGAAATATTTGAAAAAATCGGCTATTTCGATACCGAATTAACCCGAAATCAAGACGACGAATTTAACGGACGGATTATAAAAAACGGAGGGAAAATTTATTTAATCCCCGATTTGTTTATCGACTATTTCGCCCGCGAAAATATCCGGAAAGTAAGCGCCATGCACTACCAGTACGGACTTTTCAAACCATTGGTAAACAAAAAACTACGCGCTCCGGCAACTGTTCGTCAGTTTTTTCCCGCCTTGTTTGTTGCAGGACTGATTGCAGGTATTGCCTTTTCGTTGTTGTTTCCAAAATTGTGGTTTGTGTATTTTGGAGTAATCATTTTATATGCGTTGTTAGCCCTCTATTTTTCATTGAGGGCATCTATAAAACGTCGAAACTGGAAATTATTTTTCATGGAACCGATTATTTTTTTCCTGCTTCATACAAGTTATGGTTTGGGTTATTGGGCGGGCTTGTATAAAGTTATTTTCAATAAAAAATTTAATGCAGAAGTTAACAGATGAAAAAAGAAAATATCAAAAACTC
>Ga0099364_10012573_pt1 | contig 11399 bp, 8 predicted proteins | sample TergutTh196P3_FD_73070 | JGI IMG/M metagenome (GOLD analysis project Ga0099364, IMG submission 73070) | Microcerotermes parvus P3 segment gut microbial communities from Pointe-Noire, Republic of the Congo - Th196 P3 | ecosystem: Host-associated > Arthropoda: Insects > Digestive system > Gut ...
CGATTCGGGATTTGCTTCCTGACCGTTGGAAGCCGCGTGAGGCTTAAAATCGAAGGCCGACAGTGCCCCACAAGGATTTTACCACGATCTCGCTCCCCGACAACAACGCCCTTGCTGGAGTAGATACCGAACGCGACCTCGCCTCGGCACGTAAAGTTTGGATCAACGAGTCGAACTCCGACGCAGAACGCGAGTTCCGTGAAGACAGCGACTATTTGAAGTACGTTAATTCACTTGGCAAGTTCGCTGACTTCCACGGCTTGCGGCACTCGTTCATTACGAATCTTGGTCGTGCCAACGTCTCGCCGAAAACGGCACAGTTGTTGGCACGGCATTCGGACATTAAGTTGACGATGCAGATTTACACGCACGTTGTCTCTCGTTGATTCAACGTCGCCTTTTGAAATTGTTTCCAAAATCTTATACATCCTAATCGTCCAGCAACGGCATGGGAAACGCGTCCGAGCGGACGTGTTCCCGGTCCATCAGGTCGCGGAGCTCCTTGACTTTTCCCGGATGCCGGGCAGCAACATTGGTTTCCTCGGCGGGGTCGTCCTTCAGATTATACAGTTCAATGGGAACATCATCGAGCGTCTTGTTCGCTCTTTTCGCCGCCGCCAAATTGCCCCGAAGAGCCTTCCAGTCGCCAGCAATGGCCGTTTGTTGGGCACCGTAACCGGGCGATTCCCGATAGAGCCATTCGCGAACAGGGCGATCACTCTTTTCATCGAGCAAGAGCGGAACAAGGCTGATGCCGTCGCATGGATGCTGATCCTGCGGTACAACTCCGGCGAGTTCGAGGAAGGTCGGCAACCAATCTTCGAAGCCAGACATTTGATCCGAAACGGTTTCCGGTCGAATTTTCCCCTGCCAAGATACGATACACGGCACACGGATCCCGCCTTCGTACATACTTCCCTTGCGGCCACGCAGTCCGCTGTGAGAATTGAAGAACGCCGTGTCCGTGCCGCCATATCGTCCGAACAACGGTCCGTTATCGCTCGTGAAGACGATAATGGTATTTTCGTACACCCCCTTTTCCTTGAGCAGTTGCACGAGTCGACCGATCTCCCGATCCATCCGTGTTACCATTGCGGCGTAGGCGGCACGCGGCGAAAAATGCGGCGTGTATCCATTCCCGCCGGGATAGGGCGGATCGTCCCAAAGTCCCTGGTATTCCTTCAGGGAATCCTCCGGAACGTGCAACGCCAGATGCGGAACCGTCGTCGGCCAATAGAGGAAAAACGGCTTCTCCGCATTCTTGTCGACGAAACGCATAACTTCGTTCGCAATCAGATCGGCGCTGTAATGTTCCCCTTTGAATCTTTCGTAGGACTTCGGATCGTTCGGATCGGCTCCTTCGTCCAGTTTGCCCTGACTGGGAGCGGCTTTTTCGTTGACGACAACTTTTTGGTCGTCATCCCACAGGAACCGCGGGTAAAAGGTATGGGCGGCCCGTTGGCAGTTGTATCCGTAGAAGCGGTCGAATCCGACGCGTAGAGGACTACTCACCGAATCGGGAGAACCGAGTCCCCATTTTCCAAAGGCCCCGCAAACGTAGCCAAGTTTTTTCAGTTCGCCGACCAGCGTTACAGTACCTTCGGGCAACGGTCTTTGGCCTTCCGGTTGAACTTCCGAGTTGTCGCGTATCACGCAATGGCCGGGATGCATTCCCGTCATCAAAACGGCACGTGACGGAGCGCAAACATTGTTGCCTGCATAATGGCGGGTAAATCGAATCCCTTCCTTTGCCAAGGCATCCAGTGAAGGCGTTTTGATTTTCTGTTGTCCGTAAGAACCGAGGTCGCCGTAACCAAGGTCGTCGGCAATGATGAACACAATGTTCGGTCGATCCGGAGCAGCGGCAAACGAGATCGCGGAAAAAGCAATCAAGGCGACAAGGCCGACCGAAAAACATACAAAAGAGAAAGGTTTCATAGGTCGAATGGGTAAAGGGTTAGTAGGTCTGCTCTCATTTAGCCGGTACTCCGGTGCTCATCGTCACGGCGATGCAACCATTTCGCCGTCGGCGACACTGCCTAAACGCCATACCAAAATGGGCGGCATTGTAATCGGAAATGAAGTCACACTGCCGTCGCCCAACAACGTATTGACAATGCCCGGATGCATACTGCCAAACGCCTCTAAAGCGACAAAGTCCGGTGTTGCCGGTGACAGAGGACAACTACCGTCACCAGTTGTGACGAGACGATTGGAGTCATACGGTCCTCGTCCGAAAAGCCTCGCATTGGAGGAAATCGGACGGGCGATATTCGCAGTGGCCTGAAAGATTGTCATATTGTAATAGCCGCCATACCACCGAACGGATAGGTCCGTATCAAGGGTGAGTGCCCAAGCCGGGACGAATTTTTCCATAAAAAGGATTTGATTGGACGCACCGTCTTGAAATCTCGCCATATCATCACGCCAGGTAAAACTCATGATCTGGTTGCGGTCTGTGTGTTGGGTACCGTCAAATGGAGCACCTGTGCCAGGGTTCAGCCGATAAGTGTTTATCGTTCTGCGAAAGGGCCCCGATTGATATTCAACCGCATTGTTTCCCGTAAACGTCTTGTAAAACTCCCTGGAGCGTTGTCGGCAGTCAGAGTCGGTGTTCCCCGAATTGTTGGCGACAATGGTGATGTAATCACTGGGAAAGAACGGCAGAGGGGTCGCTGTTTTATACTCCCCAATCTGGCTCCGGGAGGGACAAAGGTACACCTTGATGGAAGCGGACGCCTTTTTCATTTCAAGCGAGAAGTTGCTATCGTTAGTGAACCAACTGCCGACCATTTGAAGACTTGACGATGCCGCCGCTGTCGTTGCCATTCGGAGAGCCCCTTTGTCCGCCAGAAAGTCATAGAGTGCCTGCTGCTCGATGTACGGGTAAAGGAACATATGAAGCGGCATACGTTCAACAAAGAGGCATATCGGCGGTAACCCACGTTGCGAATCGTGAAAGTTGTGAACGGCAAGGCCAATCTGTTTCAGATTGCTCACACATTGGGCACGTCTCGCCGCCTCGCGTGCCGCTTGAACGGCGGGTAGAAGGAGTGCGACTAAAACACCGATGATCGCAATGACCACCAACAACTCGACGAGCGTAAACGCTCGGCTATTGCCCAGATCGTCTCTCTTCCTTATTTTGACATACATTGACATCGAATTCTCCTTTGTTTTTGGGAAAAAGTTACGGGCCAGCAGGAAGTCCACAAGCCCTGTACGGTAATGTACCGCAACACGTCAATAAATTGACGCTTTGAAAAGTGTAAGGTAGGCGGTTTTCCCCCAAAGTTGTGCGCGGTACTTTGTCATATTGTTGCCCCGAGCTGCGTAAAGGTCATTTTCGCGGATTCAAGGGCGTTCGGTCGGCAGTTTGGCCTCCGTTTTGTTAAACCAATCGAGCAAGTCGTCAAGCAGTTCGTCCCGCTTTCGTTTGTCGACGGCGGCGAGATTGTTCCGTTCGCCAATGTCGCCTTTGATATTGTAAAGTTCGACACAGTTGTTGGTATCGATCTTTTCTCTTCCGCCGTCGAGCAGCCATTCTTCGTGGAACAGATGCAGTTTCCAATCGCCTTTGCGAATGACGCTCGTCGGACGTGTTCGGAAAACCGGATCACGGCCCCGATTGACAGCGGCGTTCAGATAACCCGGAAAATGCCAAAACACCGATTCCCGTTGAAGCGAAGTGCCGCCGCACAAGAGCGGAACGAGACTTTCGCCGTCAAGTTCAACACCTTCCGGGACTTCTGATTGAGCAATATCCAGAAAGGTCGGATACAAATCGACATTGACGGTCGGCACATTGCAAACGCTTTCCGGCTTGACAGTACCGGGCCAATGGACAATGAACGGCACGCGAATCCCGCCTTCGTAATAGCATCCTTTGCTACCGCGCAACGGCTCTTGAGAAGACTGCTGGATTCCGCCGTTATCCGACGTGAAAACAACGACGGTATTGTCAGCCAAACCGAGCGAGTCGATTTTGTCCAAAACGACCTGCACGGAGGCGTCCAAATCATAAAGAACCCCGGCGTAGTGGGGATCGCGGTGTTGTTGGCCCGGCGGTTTGTCCTTGAATCTTTCGAAGGACGCCTGCGTCGTCTGGTGCGGGGAATGGATCGCGTGATGGGACAGGTAAACAAAGAACGGCTTGTCGCGATATTGGTCCACAAATTCGCACGCCGCCGTGGTGAGCGTGTCGACGGCCTTCGGATCTTCCGTTATGCCTTTGCCGCTATTGTTGTTTTTGTCGAAAGTAACGTCAAATCCTTGTGCTTGGGGCAATGTGCTCTTGTCCCTGCTAAGATGCCATTTGCCAAAATGACCCGTCACATAACCGTTGGCTTGGAGGGCTTCGGCAATCGTAACAAAACGGCTTTCGAGATATGATTTATTAGGAACGGGTGTCATGCGCATCTTGTCTTTTGGGCCTCGTTCCGTCGAATCGACGGCGTAAACCTCGTGCCGCGGCGTGTACATTCCGGACATCAGGCAAGCTCTGCTCGGCTGGCAGTTCGCGCCGCCAGCATAGGCATTGGTGAACACCATTCCAGACTTCGCAAGCCGATCAATGTTCGGCGTCTCATAAAAATCGGTTCCTTGGTAGCCGACGTCTTTCCAGCCCAGATCATCCGCAAAAATCAGAACGATATTCGGCTTCCGAGCCTCGGCGGCGGAAAGAATGATCGACGAAAACAACAGGGACGCAAAAACAAGAAACGGCGTAACTAACGGACGAAAAAGCATGGTGGTGCCTCTTGGCGTTCACGGAAAAATCCGATGGATGGGTTCACGGTCGATTGTCAAACGGTGCTACGGCGTATCGTCTTTGTAGGCGGGATTGGGCTTAACCCGTCTCGCATCGAGGGCATCGAGTCGTGATTCGAGCACACGCAACAAGGACGTCACGACTTCGTTTTCTTGTTCGGCGATGTTCTTCGTTTCAAAGGGATCGTCGGCAAGATTGTACAATTCCGGCAGTTCGTTTTCGTAATAGTGGATCAGTTTCCAATCGCCTTGCCGGATGATCGAATACGGTGTTACCGTTCCCCGATAATGAGGAAAATGCCAGATCAACGGACGTTGGCCCAGTTCCTGCGAATCGTCCGACGCTGTTGTGGAGTTTGTTACAGATCGAATCGAAACGCCGTCAAGAGACACATCGGGCAGAGGAATGTCCGCCCAATCACAAATCGTCGAAAAAACATCATACGTAATGACCGGCAGATCGCTTTGCGCTCCCGCCTTGATGCGACCGGGGCCCCAAACGATGAACGGCACCCGAATACCGCCTTCATAAGGGGTGCCCTTTTCCGAGCGGAGTGGAGCGTTACTGGTTGGACCAAGCAATCCGCCATTGTCGGACGTAAAGATAATGTACGTATTTTCAGCCAATTTCTCGGTATTGATCGTGTCGATAATGCGCCCGATGGCGTCGTCGACCGATTCGAGCATGGCGGCATAAACCGCGTTTTTTTGCGGCAGTTCGATACCTTCCTGCTTCATCCGTTGTAATTTGTTACGGTATTTTTCGACCAGCGGAGCCTTCGCCTGGAGCGGTATATGCACGGCATAGTGGGCCAGATGCAAAAAGAACGGCTTTTCCTTGTGTTCGCGGATGAATCGGACTGCTTCGTCCGCTTCACGATCCGTCAGGTATTCGCTTTCCAGACGACGCGGCAGAATACTTTCCGGAATGACATAATCGGGCCGATCAACGGAATACGGATCAAAGTAACTCGGCGGCTGTCCCAAATCACAACCCGCGATATTGAAATCGTAACCTTGGTCCGTCGGCCATGTTCCCTCTTGGCCGAGATGCCATTTACCGATATGGCAGGTCGTGTATCCCGCCGTTTTCAGATGTTCGGCAATAGTCAGATATTCCGTTTCAAGAAACAGTTTGTTGTCCGGACAAAGGAGCTTTTGCTTCGCTCCACCAATGTATCTGATCCGATTCTTTCCATCGGGAGGAATGATACCACCTTGGAATCGGCTCCGAATCCAATCGGTTACGCCGGTCCGCGCCGGATTCAGGCCCGTCTGGAGAGCAGTCCGAGTTGGCGAACAAACGGCAGCAGCTGCATAACCGTTCGTAAAGCGTATTCCTTCCTTGGCCATGCGGTCGAGTTGCGGCGTCTCGTGAAACTCGCTGCCGTAACAGCCGAGGTCCGCCCAACCGAGATCGTCGACCAAGACGACGATAAAATTCGGCTTGCTCGTCCAGTTCGATCCGGAGTCTTGTCCCCAAGCCGTGAATGCGAGCAACGCGACCCACGGCAGTACGATCAAAAACGAAAGAGTTTTCATTGTGGTCTCCTTTGCTCTACTAGAGTTCCAAGGTTTTATTTTAGGGTATCTATTTTCTCGTCAACTGATTTTTGATCGACTGGCGAATGGGACCGAGCATCTCTTGGGAGCGGCCATCGGATATTTTAAAGGGTTCGCCGCCAAGGGACTTGATTTCGGCACTGTACTCGCCGCAACGGAAAGCGAATCGGTCGAGTGCTTCAAGAGCAAGCCACGCCGTATAAAGAGAATCACTCTTTATCTCGTCGATTAGTGTTTTTACTGCCGTGTCAACATCCGTGTCGGTGCCGTAACGACCAAGACACTCGGCAGCGACGATCCGAACGGCGGATTCCTCGTCTGTGAGCAAAGCGTCCAACCGGTGTTTCCATTTATCGTACACTACGCTTGTCTCTTGGCTGGGTTTCGTACCGTCTGGTCCCGCCGTGTCCGCAAGCCGTATCAGAATGCCTATGGCTCCCCAGTAGCGAACTGCCGGTTCCGTGCGGCTGAACAAGGGATAGACCACATCATCGTCCACTCGTCGATTCGTAGCGTTGAAGGCGGCAGCGAGAATTTCCGTCAGCGGATACTTCATATGATCTTGAGCCATTTCATACGGTGTTGAACTGACGGCTCGATCATGCAGCATGTTTTCCGGCAGAAAATGCGCGTCTCGGATATTGCCTAAATGTATGAGCAAGGCCGCTTCCAAGCGTTGCTGGATGTCCCAATGTTCCGGCGAATCGACCAGATTGACGACTTCGTCCGGGTCAGTTTGCAGGTCGTACAGTTCTTCGGTCGGTTTAAGTTCCCAGAAAAACGCTTGTTCCGGCGACAGATTTCCGGCGTCGTAGAGTTCCCGCCAAACTTGTGTCGTCCGGGTTTGGAACATATAAGCGTTTTTCGCTCCGTAAATGATCTGCGGATGGAAATTCCGTGCATAAACGTAACGTCCGTCACTGACGGAACGCACCAGATCGGCTCGTTCGTCCATGCGGCCCCTGAATCCGAAAACGAACTCGCGCGGCTTTCCGGCGAACTTTCCGGCAAAGGCGACGCCCTGCATGAACTCCGGCGGCTCGACTCCGGCAAGGCTCAACACCGTCGGGGCGAGATCGACGAACGAAATGAGTTGTTCGCCGACGCCGTTTTCCTTGTATTCCTTCGGAGCAAGATGTTGGAACTTCGGCGGGAAGTAAACGATCATCGGCACCCCGAGACCGCAATCGAGCGGAGTCCGCTTGTTGCGAGGCATTCCGCTGCCATGGTCGCTGAAAAAGAAAATGATTGTGTCGTCGCTCAGACCGGCCTCATCGAGTTCGTCAAGTTTCTTAGCGCACAGAGGATCCAACTGGGCGATGCGTTCGTGATACTGTGTCCAGTCGCGGCGGATTTCCGGAACGTTCGGATGGTATTTTGGAACCGATGTCTTGTCGGGATCGCATTCGATTTCATATTGGTTACGAATTTGCGATTCGTGCGTGATTCCGAAGTTGAACACGGCGAAAAACGTTTGATTCGGCTCCCGGTTCTTGTAATGGGCCTGTCCACTCGAAACATCCCAGCAGCTTTTTTTGTTCTGAGGAAAGACGTTGTAATCCGTCTTGGAGTTATTCGTACAATAATATCCTGCTTGTCGGAGATAATCGGGAAACAGTTCAATCGGCTCCGGTAGCGGAACATGACTTCGCATTTGTTCGGCACCGAGCGAGGCGGGATAACAGCCCGTAATGATTGCCGTCCGTGCCGGAGCACAAACGGGATGGTTTGACCAGACGAAGCGGTATCGCATTCCGCGAGCAGCCAGTTTGTCGAGTTGTGGCGTTTCGGCGGTCGGAAAATCATAACAGCCGAGGTGCCGTCCGATGTCCTCGCAGATTAGCCATAAAATATTCGGACGCGTTTCTTCCGCCGACAAACGAGCCGAGACGACAAATTCCGTGAAAAACACGAAAGAAAAAACGCAAATAAACAAGCAGTGTTTCATAGTAAAGTTTCGTTCGCTAAAGACGCAAATTATGTTGCACACCGCCTTTAAACGGCTCTTGATGCAAAATGTCAGGTATGAATTACTTCTTGGTTGCCGGGGCATAGCGGTCAACGACGACTTCGAAATTCTTTGTCGATGTCTTGATGTCAATCGTGATGCCCGAGGTTCGGCTGTTGGTGAATTTTTCATCAATGAGCGACTCGTAGATTTCCTCACCATTCGCGTCTGTGCCGATGGACTTTTGGGCACCGCTAATATAAACCCGGTATGATCCGGGCGGCAAACCGTCATTCGTTTTCAAGGAGCCGACAACGAACGTTCCGTCCGGCTTCAGATCGCCACGAGCATGGTAGGTGTCTGTTTCGAAGCCGACGGTTCCAACCGGGACCGGGCTTCCGTCGTCTGAAAAGACCGCTTTGCCACGCAAGGCGACTTTATCGCCGCAACCGGCCAAAACCAAAAGCGATAGGGCGAAAAGAATACCGTTCTTCATCATGTTTAACCTCTTTTTCTTGAGAGTAGGAATTTAATTCGATCATTTGGGGGTATGAGCCCCTCGCGTTGCCTGAACGGCGGGTAAAAGGAGTGCGATCAAACTCCGATGATCGCAGCGACCACCTGTAACTCGACGAGCGTAAACACCCGACGATTGCCAAAACCGTTAAGGCGCTTGCTTCAAACCTTCGTGTTTGACGTTCCATTTTCCGTTGTTTGGGAATCCCGGAGCATTCCCTTCGGGAGCGCCGTCCCAACCGGCGGTCATCATGGCGACAACGTACAGCAATCCACCGTTGCCGGGCAGGTAGGGACAGGGACCGCCGAGATTCACTCCCCGTTCGTCGTACCGGTTTTGTGGCGAATCGTGTAACAACATATCGAGTGCCCCATCCGGATCACCGTTGCGGACGAAGGACATTGCAATCCACGGAAAGTCCCATCCCCAACATTTCGACCAGTTCCATTCCCGCTTCATTTTGTCAATCGTCCGCTTTGATATTGCCGGATCGACTCCGTCCATCAGCGGGAGCATACCGAACACTCCGGCCATATCGGGGTGTTCCCAATTCCGTTTTGAAAATTCATCAAGCCAGTGGACGGATCGGGCGTAAATTTTGCCGTCTTCCGGATCGTCAACTGCTGGCAGTACTGCGAGTTTTTTTCTGACGTTATCCCACTCGGCATTGCGGGGTTTTCCCATCCGTTCCCGCCAACGGTTGGCAATGTCGAGACCGAATCGCCAATACGTCAGATCGAACACAGTGTTCCGTGAAATGCCGACTTCGCTCGGTGGCATCACTGGATCAAGGTGAAAAACTCCGTGTTCGTCCTCGATGGCATAATCGACCATGTGTTCGGCGGTTCCTTCAAGGATGTCGGCCCATTTTTCGAGCGTTTGCGGCGTCGGTCGGTTACGATATTCCAGTTCGGCGAAAAACATCGGATGCGGTTGCTTCCAGAGCAGGACAAGGTTACCGCCCCACGGAGCGGTTCGGCCTTCGGGACCGACGCATTTGCCCCATTTGTATCCCCGGTATCCAAGTTGTTCGGCAAGTTGTTTTGCGACCGGCTTGAATTTTTCGTAACACTTGAGTGCTTCGTCGGAACATTCGAGTCGATTCCAGAGCGCGTAGTGAGCCAAGTGCCACCAGATCATTTCCAAGTGAAACCGTCCTCGCCACGGATCGGTCGTCAAGAGTCCGCACTCCGCTGGGGGCCAATTTCCCGCCGCATTGCAACGCATCAGGTATTGCGACAGGACAATCCGCCGTTCGAGTTCCAGCCAGCGAGGATCCGTACTGCCGGAAAGGTCGATCACGCCACCGGATTGCCAAAAATTTCTCCATATCGCCATTGTCATCAACCGAAGTTTTTGCTCCATTCCCATCGAATGGTCAAAATCATCGTCGTTACCGGGCTTGGGTTCACGAAACGCAATCATCAAAAGGAATCCGAAATCGCTTTTCGTCGAAAAACGCATTTGATGCTTTTCCAAGTCCTGGAAAACATACCTCTTGCCATTGGCATCTCCCGCCTCAAGACGCACACAAACCGTGTAAGAGAGGTCGTCGGCATTTCGGGAAATTTTCCAATTCTCGCCGAATCCCATGCCATCCGCCCCGCCATAGGATTCCGTCGATGTGGTATGCTTTTCAGGAACATCGAAGTTGCCGACCCACCTTCCGTTTTGTTCCGTTGGATAAGGAAAATCAAGCACAACTTCCAGTTTTTTTCCGCCAAACAATGGTGAGATGCAATTCAAAAGAATTTCGTTGTCCGGCGTAACGAACGTTTGAATGTTGACTTGAGCACCGTCGATTTCGAATTCCGTTTGATGGATTCCCGTCCACAGATCGAGTTTCCGTTTCAGGTTTGTGATTTGCTCCGGTTTGATTTCAATGCCATCGGTGCGCATGAGGCGAATGCGCCCAAGATTGGCTCTGTGTGGATTGTCGACCATCCATTGACGGAGCGGCTCGAAACCATCAGGCAGAGCTTTATCGCCACCCTTGCAGCGTTCCCGTTGGAACGAGCCGGTTTCGGGAACGTCCTCCATAGTAAAACTTTCGGGCAATGGCAAGTTATGCCAGCCATCGTGCGACATGATGTTGCCGCCGAAAGTTTGCAGACCGGTGCCGTCAACCGAGATACAAAAATTGCCGTTGCCGAGCGGAAGCAGGAGCCTCGCCTCGTTCGATTCGATGTTGTGCCGTGACACCACCGCCATGCGGTCGATCGGCTGACCAAACACCATCGCCGCAACTGATAGAAACACAAAAAGAAATGCAAAAACCTGTTTCATGGTAAAGTTTCGTTCGCTGAAAAGACGCGAATAACCCGCAAGTTTGGCTCCGCTACTCTTGCGGCTTTTGTAAAAGTTAAATGATTGACGTTACAGAATTTATTTTGTTGCCGTCGGCGGTACTTCGCCAGCGAACATCTTGACAGAGGCGAAGAGGCCGACGAAGGCCGAATCTCTCACATCGCCTTCCGCCCAGGCGCCGATCCGCCAAGCGACCATCGGCTCCGACGGAATCAACGACGGCAAGGTTCTTTCTCCGACTTTTTCGTCGCCGACGTACAAAACCATTTTGCTTTCCGATGTGAACATTGCCGT
>Ga0099364_10012574_pt1 | contig 11399 bp, 11 predicted proteins | sample TergutTh196P3_FD_73070 | JGI IMG/M metagenome (GOLD analysis project Ga0099364, IMG submission 73070) | Microcerotermes parvus P3 segment gut microbial communities from Pointe-Noire, Republic of the Congo - Th196 P3 | ecosystem: Host-associated > Arthropoda: Insects > Digestive system > Gut ...
CATCGCCGACATGCGAAGGATTACGAACGAAACACCGATTCAAGCAAAGCCTTGATCTACATCGCCGCGACCGCAAGAATGCTAAATACGATCGAAAAAAAGAGAATACCAGTTAAAGACTTGCTCTAAAAACATCAGTCTGTTGACATGTTTGCCTACCTGCCTGCTCCAAATCCGGAACTTGTTAACGGACTGGACATGAAAGCCGGAAGCGCAACAAAACGAAAGCCGGAAACGGAGCGCAGTGACCGGATTAACCGGAGTACCGGCTAAATGATCCGGTCGCTCCGCGTTGCTGCGCTCCCGGCTTTCATGGACGCGTCTGACCAGTTCATGTTTCGCGGTAGTGTCTCCCAGGGGTTCGGTATGCTATAATGATCTCGACAAAACGCTTTCTCTTGCTTCTATGACACGCGAACCGGCAAACCTTATACAAGCGGACGCAGTGATGGTTCCGCACGCAGGCTGGCAGTATTCCGGCAGATTGGCGGCTCAGACATTAAAACAAGTCAAAATACCGCCTTGGGTTGTCATCCTTGCACCGCAACATCGCGGCGGCGGGGCAGAATGGGCTGTTGCCCCCCATCAGACATGGCGGTTGCCGGGAAAAAATGTCGAAGCAGATTTACCCATGACCGAACGAATGATTCAAGCGGTCGATTTCTTTGCCTTCGATCCTGTCCCCCATGCACAAGAGCACTCCATCGAAGTTCTATTGCCGATTCTCGCACGCCTCGCACCGGAAACAAAAATTTCGGCGGTGGTGATGTCCATGTCCTCTTGGGAAATGATTCGGCAAGGAGCGGCACAGTTTGCAAAATTTTTGGATTCGTTGCCGGAAAAACCCCTGCTGATTATTTCGTCTGATATGAATCACTTTGCCAAAGACGAAACGACGCGCCGGGTGGACCATATTGCTCTCGATGCCATTTATCGGGCGGCGGCAGAGCAAAACCCGGAGTACGCATTGCGGACGATCTACGAACAGCGGATTTCGATGTGCGGAGTGGTGCCGGCAGTATTCATCATGGAAACACTCCGAATTATGGGTCGGCTTGATCACGTCGAAGAGGTTGGTTATATGACGAGTGCCGACGTGTCCGGCGACAAAAGCCGTGTCGTCGGTTATGCAGGATTGATCTTTCATCAGACATGTTCGGAAGTGCCATAGTCATCATTCCCGCGGAAGTGGAAACCTAGAAAATCGGGTGTAACACTTTTCGTCTGGATGTCGGCGTGTCGGCGAACTCGTCAACGGACTGCGTTAACAAGTTTTCCGATGAAGCACTCACTCAATCCAACGCCGTTGATAGAGAAACCACTCCGCTACCGTTAGGCAGAGTGCCAAAAATGCCAAATAGTGCCAGATCGTTTGGGAAAACAACACGCTCACCGCCGAGTTCCCGGAAGGTGCCGACTCTTCGGTAGCCAAACGCAGGTTGCTCTCCGTCATGCTAAAAAGATTACACGCAATCCGGGTGAGTTCCCGACCCGAATCCGGTTCAAACACCGTCCAAACGCCGCACTCGCCGAGTCTGTCCAATGAGATCGAACCCTCTTGGCAGAGAAAAACTTCCTCCCGACCCGATGGACTGCGAAGAATGATCTGCGGCTTATCCGTTTGCACTGCCAACTTCACTGGCTCGGCAGTCGAATACGCCTTTTGTATTTCCTCGCTGCCCCGAAAGTAGGCGAGTGCCTGTGAAATCAAAATCGGAAACGTCGTCCGAAGAGGGAAATCTCCTTGATTCAAGTCCGCCGAGAAGACAAGCGTCCGCTGATCTTCGGAAACGAACTGCAAGTACAAGGGAAACTCGTCTGCCGTTGCCGCCAACGTCTTAAAATCGTTCGTTTGCGGAATGATGTTTTTCGCCCCGGCAAAGACCAAGCCCGGCTGAACGAAACGCACCAAAGAACTTTCGGAATCAACTTGGGCGGCAATCGGTCGTTCCAGACGCTCGCCCATTTGAAAAAGATCGCCGTCATTTTGCGGGTCAATGATCAAAACGTTTCCCGACGGCAAAGTCAGCGGAACCGTTTGATGCAACACCAACACGCTGTCCGGCGGAATGGTATCGGGAATGGTTTCGATCAGCACAATTTCCGTGTGGGGAAGGACTCGCAGTATGTTCCACAAAAAGAAATTTTCCACTCCGTAGAGCAGAACACGTTGGACATATTGCTCGGAAAGAAACGCGACGGCAACGTTGTCCGTCGGGAATAAGTCGGTATCTGCCAAAGTTGCCCGATACAATCCGCCGCCGGTCGAAGCCTTGCGGATCATTCTTGTAACCGGTACGTTCGGTTCCAGTGAAAGAGGAAGCACATCGATGATGTTGTCTTCGTAGTCGATTTCAAGGTGCGTGTGGACGGTTTCCGCACCGAAGTTGACCGCCTCGACGAAAATTTCATAGTCGGCGGCAAGTTCCGGCAACCGCCGCAGTTGGAATCGGGTAATCGCCAAGTTGTCGAGCGTCTGTCCGACAGGAATGACATGTACATTCGGTTTGGGAGACACAAGACCGCTGTCGGTATAGACGTAGATCGGTGCATCGGGACTGTCGGCAAGCAGCTGTTCGGCAAGATGCAGTGCGGCGGACACATCGGCAGGATAGTCGGTTGCCGGTATTGTCGCTAATGTCCGACGCAGTGTACCGGCGTGATTGGTGAAGCCGGAGATGATCTTCGGCTGGACGTTTGCAGAAAGCACCGCAATTTGTTGTCCGGCAACGATTTTGTCCAACTGTAATCTGGCTTGACGTTTGGCAAATTCCAATCGGGTGGTATCGGCATCGGTCCGCAAGGCGTTCATGCTTGCGGAGTTGTCGATGATAATGATGGACCGATTGTTTTTTGGTGCCGAAATCATAGGATCGAGTACGGCGGCAGTCAGGAATGACAAAAAGAGCAGAGCGAGGAGCAGAGAAAGGAGATAGCGCAACTGGCGGCGCAGTCTTCGGTTGCGTCTTTCGTCGAAGACTTTCTGCCAAAAAATTGTCGTCGTAACGAATTCCTTTCGGAACCGAATTTTGAGCAAAAAGAACAGGATGATGGGAACTGCCAGCAGCAAAAGTCCCCAAGCGAATGGATTAGCGATGGTCATTGAAAGCCTCGGCAGTCATTGTACGCCGTCCTGCGTTTTTTTCAACGGACACGGCAATAATAGGACAATGGAAATCCTACGCGGCGCGGCGTTGCCGATGATTCGTTTGATTTTTGAGGTAGGGTTAGCCGCCGAGCCTGCTCGGCGCACGGCGGGTTACTTGTCAACCGGCGGTTGCGTCCCGCAGGCGGGACGGCTCACACACGCCGCTTTCTTTGGGAAGGCTTGAAATTTGAGGACAAAAGATTCCCGAAGTTCGACGATTTCCTTGTCCCGCGCGGCTATTAATTCGTTGAGTTCGTCGATGTGTTGTTCGTAGAACGATTTTTTTGCGTCCGGTTTTTTCTCTTTGAGCAACGATTCAATAGGTTTGATGAAGAATCTTCGGATAACCTTTCGATTGAGCAGATGGAACACGCACCACATCCTTTCTTGCCAGGTCGTACGCTCGCCGTATAAAGCCGCCATACAAAATAATCTTACTCGCGGGGAGAGGCTTTTCTCCTTCATCAGAAAATGAACCTCATCCTCATCCATCGTTTCGCGTAGCCATTCGACGGCTTTCGCCCTGTACTCTTTTCGTATAAGGGGATAATACACGACAAAGTAATGGTATTTTCGGACGAGCAAATCATCTCGGTACTGCTCGTATTTACGGATATTCTGTAGGTATTGTTTGATGGCAGAAAACACTTGACAATGTTTGGCAACGTACTCGCCGAACTGGCTCATCTGCGATCCTTCTCGAAGCCTATAGAAATACAATTTTTCAAGGATCATTTCCGTTTTCGGTTCGTGAACCAGTAGAGCCCAATGGAGAAAATTATCCTCCGGCAATATTCCCTCGGGAAAGCAAAAGTCAATTTTCCGAAGAAAATCGGTTCTGATGACCCGATTCCAGGGCATCGCTGGAAGTTCAAAATAGTCAGGCATTGCCAACGAGGAACTTAATCGTTGAACATCGGCGACATGTCGCTGTGAGACATTTTTTTCTTTTTCTTCGACCTCATGATAGGCAAAGAAGACGACATCCGCTCCGCATTGTTCCAGGCGATAGTAAGCTTTTTCACAAAGAGTCGTGTCAATCCAATCGTCGGAATCGAGGAAATAGGTATATTTGCTTTGAACGTGATCGAGTCCGGCATTGCGAGCCTGCCCTGGTCCGCCGAGAGTATTGACGCAAGGAATGATTTTAATGCGGTCATCCTTTATGGCGTATTCCTGAAGAATCGCCAGGGAACCATCGGTCGAAGAATGGTCAACGCACAATATCTCTATATCACAGAGGGTCTGTGCGAGGACGGAATCCAAGCACCTCGCCAAATATTTTTCGACGTTGCAAACGGGAATGACGATAGAAATTTTAGGCGACATGGCGATTGAAGGATTCTTCTGATTCTTGGGATGGAAGGGAAATAATCTCGACGGTGTTTGTGTTCTTGTCCGCATTCGTTTTCTTGGCGAACCACGCTTTGAGCGGCTTGACGATCCAACGGCGAAGAAGCCGCTCCGGCAGTTTCAGTATATCTGTTATCAGTGGGAAGAAATACGATTTGTAATACTCGAAAACAATCCGATTATAAAAGGGCGTTTGTTTCGCCTGTTTCCAGTAGAGACGGCGACACACATGTTCACAATCGTGCACCCAAGGTTTAGAAAGGAAATGAATGATTCCGGGATCTTTTTCTGCCTCCTGGAGTTCTTGTAAAAAATTGGGCACGGAAACGAATTCGTTCTGAACATGTACATCAAGCAGATAAGTTCCGAACACGTTCCATTTGTAAGGCAAATAAACGACATTTCCTTGAAAGGCACCATTGAACATGCATTGGTCAGCAAAACGTATTCTTTCAGGGTATGTTTTGCCCCATTGAATCACTTTTTCTGCCATATTTTCCTCTCGATATTTTTTCAGATTCAGTAACATCATCCCAGAATTGAAGTAGGGACCGTCAACCGGCATGTGGGACACACTGATTGCTTCCGCCACGACGGCGGCATATTTTCCCGAAATATCGGTTTCCCAAAGCGGCGACAAAGAAGTTGCTACAATCGTATCGCAATCAAGATACAGCACTTTGTCAAGTGATTGCGGGAGCATCCGATCCATCAAAATTCGAAAATACGGTGCTCGGCTTTTGTTAAATAAAGGGAAATCTTTAAATAACTCATCGGAAACCTCGATGATATGTAGGGTAAATCCCCATTGCTGACTCATTTTCCGAAATGTATCTTGGACGTGCGATGATGTTTTATCGGACAAGAAATAGAAGGCTATTTCCTCGGACGAGCATTTGTTGCGCATAATGGAAACAACCAAAGCGGCGGCATGGGGTGCATAGCGGTCATTCGTGGCAAAGCAGACGTGAATTTGCATGGGGACGGTGGCTTAGGGTGTATCGTTCAATCGGGCGTAGTGTAATGATTTTTCCGAAGGCGATCAAGGGCAATTTACGGTTGAGGATAAATCCGTTCATGTCCGTTATCGACAATGGTGCGAAACGCCGGAGAAATCGAATGATAGTCCAAAACATCTACTTTGAATGGAATGTCGCTCTCCATAAAATCTTCCTTGATGCGACCGATAAGAGAAAGTCCCAGTTTTGCCTTGCCCACTATGGCTAAGTCTAAATCGCTGGCTTCGTGATGCGTCCCTTTGATACGGGAGCCGAAGGCTAACACGTCGCATTCCGGCGCATGCTTTTTGATAATGGCAAGAATGATTTCCATTTCGGCGGGACTCACGGCGGTCATCGGCGCACCTCCAATCGTTCGATGAACTCTTTCAAAGGGATGTCAAATTTCTTCGCCAATTCATAAACCTCTTCGGCGATCTCTTCATGGTAAGTGTGGGACGTTTTGTTTCTGCCGTCATAAAATTCCCACCACACGACAGGATCGGAAATGAGTCCGCATTGGTGAGCAGTCCGAAAAAGTTCACGCTTGGGCTTTTCGTGAATTTTGCCGTCGGCATTGATTCTAATCCACCGCTGCATCATTTTCCACGCATTCTCGACGGTTATTTCGAACATTTGAATCGCCGCCGCTCTCGAAAAACGATAGACAAATTCATAATCTTCTCCTTCAAAGTACGTGATGTTGGGATCACGAGTCTCTATCCGTAAAGCCCTTTTCAATGTTTTGTAAAAATTTTCCGCACAATTGACCAAGTCGGAAATGTCTAATTGTTCATCAAAATTCATATGAACATCTTTTTGTTTGCCGCAAAAGGCACCGATTCGTCTTTCCTGTATTTTACCACAATTTGACGGCAATCACCCCGCGGGTTCCATCAGATTGATGGCGAAAAAGGTTTAAGCAACGGGTAAGCACTCCGCCCAATACTTTTTGACGTTGTAAACGGGTTAGGACAACGGAAATCCTACGCGGCACGGCGTGGGGACGAATCACCTGATTCTTGCAATGGAAGCGGAATAATTTCTGCAACATGGGTTTTCTTGCCCGCGTTCATTCGACTTGCAAGCCACGCCTTGAGCGGTCTGACAATCCAGCGGCGGAGAAGTCGCTCCGGCAATTTTATGATTGTATCAATCGACGATGAAACGTGATATTTTAGGGATTCTTTGAGTCCGCCGTCAATCATTTCGTAGAATGACTTGATGTCTTTTGGAGCAACACGGCAAAATTCGCGTTCGTCCGCAGACAAAGATTTACGAAACGATGCCGCAAATCCCCGCTTCATAGAAGTCGGCATAAGGCGATAATGGAGATAGCAAAGATCCATTTTTATTTCCATAAACTTTTTACGATAAATCGGAAGATCGTAATAACTTGAAGCGAGAAGATAATCCCGTATTTTATTGTAGATCGGAATAATCTGTATCATATGTTCCGCTCTTTTTTGTGTGATAGAATCGAGTCTACATCTGTAATGATAGAGACGCAAGGGGACAACGGAAATTTTATCTGCCTGAGTTATTGCTTTGAAGTGAACGAGATTGTCTTCATAAACAAGCCCTTCGGGAAAATAAAGTTCTTTCTCCAACAAAAAATCAGTCCGCCACAATTTATTCCAAGCATAGGCAATATGAAGCAACGATCCTTTTTCTACATCTGTCGTTTTTTCATCGGGAGTAATATCCTTAAACAGTTCCACTGTCACTTTTTCTCCCACTCTTTGAAAAAAAAAACATGGTCATTTGTGCACCGGTTTCTTCTGACTTACGATACGTTTTTTCGCAGAGGTCGAGTTCGATCCAATCGTCGGAGTCGACGAACAACGTGTACTTGCCCCTAATGTGAGGATACGCAGCATTTCGTGCCGACGATAGTCCGCCGTTGGGCTTGTCGATGATCTCGATACGTGAATCCCTGTCGGCATACTCTTGCAAAATAGCACGAGAGCCATCCGGCGAACCGTCGTTGACGCAGATGATTTGGATGTCCCGCATCGTTTGGTTGACGACGGAGTCCAAGCACTCCGCCAAATATTTTTTGACGTTGTAAACGGGTAGGACAACGGAAATTCTACGCGACATGGCGTTGGGAATTTTTAGCGGAAGTTGGAAACGAAACGACTTCAACGGAAGTGTTTGTCTCTTGATCAGTACCTCGGTCGATTCGAACGTAAGCTTTAAGCGGCTTAGTAACATTGTCGCGAAAGGCACGTTCCAAGGTTTTTCCAAATTTCTCTATTTCTTTGAGGGCTTTACTAATTCTGGAAATCCCCTTAACAATCATCGAACTTCTCGCAAGTGTTCCTTCTATCCAGTTCGTGTATTCAGAACGAGGTTTTCCACAGCGGAAAAAATAAAATCGAATAGCCCGAAGTATTGAAAAAGAAGGAGCAAGTTCATTGATCAACAGATCATTTGGATCCGTCGAAAAGGGTACAGTACCGAGTACACTGGCGATCCACCGGGATGGACGGTTCAATAGTCCAAGCAGTGTGCTTTCCACGGATAATGGGGAAATGCCAAAACCACGTATCGACTTTGTCGTTTCTTGGTAATGATGGACAAACCAAAGTGCCGCACCTTGAAGTTCCGTAATTCCCCACTGATCTAAATATTCCCCCTGTTCTGTTTGAGGGATAATCCGGTCATCTTTGTCCAAGTAACCGAACGTCGTTCCATGGTTTGCAGCAGTAAGGCACTCCAAGGGATTAACCGGAATCCGTGGAAAAGAAACCGCCGAATGTTTGAAGTTTTGTACCGACGTTCCATTCGTAACGGAACTCACGGAAAAGAAATAGCCATGAATAGTCATCCCACGCTTTCCATCCATAGCGGCTTTCACGAAGTCATCCTGCATTCTGCCAGACCAGCCCATATCAACAATCCCCAAGGACTGTTGATCGAAAAAACCTTCCTGCCGGAGGTAAGAAATAAACATCCCGCGATGTTGTCTGGCGACCTGTGCGATTCGCTCTTGAACGCTTTCGTCCGAAAGGAGGAAGTTTTTTATTTTGGAAGCCGTTTTCTTACCGTAAGGGGTAGAAATGTCTTTGATATCTTTCTTGATGCCATCAGGCAGTACAGAGAACATTTCCTCTGGCGATAGTCCGAGTCTTCTTGAAATAACTTCGACAGAAGGACGAATATCCCGTTGTAATATACGTTCCAATGTTTTTTCATTAACACGAAACAAGCCAGACAAATAGCACACCTGCCGGGCGCAATACAAGTAGCGCAAATCCATATTCAAATTTTGCTGCTCATTGATCGTTTGGGCAATTTTCAGGAGAATCTGACCATCTCTGGCAAGAAAGTAAAGACGGTCGATTCCTCTTTGTTGGGCATCACGCAAGACAAAATCAACGTAGGGAAACAACAGTGGACCTGCCAGAGAGGCACCGACAATCTGTTTGTCGTTCGCATGGGGATGGGTAATGCGGTACAGTCGGGAGGTGCCAGCGTACAACTGATAAAATAAAACGTCTTTTTTGAGGTAGGACTTTTCAATTTCATTGAGAGCCGTACGCTCATACAAAGTTGTTCGTATTCCCATCGAACACGGCACTCTATGATCGGCATGCTTGTTGTCTCCGTAATGGTGCCACTCTTCAAACCGAATGTTCTCACACTCTGAAACATGATGAAAAAGCCCGCCGCCATGCTTAGTGACTCCCGCCTCACATGAAACGTAAATGGGGCATCCTGCCACACGCTGGTCGCACGACTCAAGCATCTTACGAATGAGTGAGGAAGGAAGATACATGTCTGAAATCAGTACAACCCTTTCTCCACGATCAAGCAGTGCATGAACCTTTTGGACATTTTCCGGGATGGGAACAACCCACTGAAGTTCCGTTTCGATTTCAATATCCCGGATTGTCCAGAGGCGGTCACGAGACATTTCATGCTGAAATGTTTCAAAAAGCATTTCATAGATTTGGTCCAGCGTGATCTCTTTTCCGTCGGCTTTACGGCGTGCCGCTTGTTCTGCGTTCGTCCGGTAAAAATAAAAATCCTCTACCAGATCAACCGGATAAACGTCCGAGTGATCGCGGCGCAAAATATCCTGGACCACACAAAAGATACCGGTGGGCGTTGCCGTTTTTCGCGTGACCAACGTGTCAAATATATCGAAGGAGTATAGCATGAGAGTGAGGTTTTGTTAGGTAGTTTTTTGTTTTTTCCTACGTACAAACTTGAACGGACCAATGTGTAGAACGTTGCTGTCGTCCCCTTTGATTTTGTAGATCAAGTTTCCAAAATACTTTTTTTTGTGTGGCGGAGTGAGATCAAGATACTCGTTCTTGATTTCTGGTGCAGTTGCCATCCAGCGGTTAAAAGCCTTTTCATTCTTGAATGCAATACCAACGATGTTGGGGGTCAGTAGGAAATCAGTCAAACCGAATTCTGTACGATACAATCTCGCCCACGGCAGTTTTAACTTTTGTACTACTTCGCTTTCATGGTGAGACGGGCGAACGGCGGAGAAATGAAATCCAGAATTATGAAACAAAAAGCGCAAAGAAATGTCCGTATAAGAAACAGTGTGCGTAAAATCCGAGTATCTGAAATAACCCAACAAAGGCGCAAGCCCATTGGGAACGCGTATCACGATAAAACCATCCTCCGACAAATGTTCATTCATCAGTTTCAATAAAGGTAATTGCTCGTTTTTCGCAATATGCTCGAGAATATCCAGTGCATAAATGACATCGTAGGTTTCATTATTTTTCTCAAGAAATTCATGGGCATCCGCTAGGAAAACATTTAGTTTTTCCCTCTCTGCCATCTTGAGTTGCGATGGATCAATGTCAATTCCAGTAATATTTTTATATCCCAGGTCTTGCAACATCAGCATAAGTCGCCCCCACCCACAACCTACTTCCAGAATTTTGCTCTCGAAATCAGAAGGGCAAATGTGATGGGCATCAATAAATTCCGTGACACACCGAATATCATTTTGAAGCGATTCCGGTGTATCGCTGTGCCAGATTTTATAGTAGTAGGAATAGTCAAAAGCATCATTTCTCATGGGTGTCTCCTTTTGGTTTTGCTGTTCCTTGCATTGTTTTCTCCTTGAAAAGTTAAAAGGTTCGTATTGCCCCGGAGGACAAAAGGTAGGTTGCCGACCGCCGGGCGGCAACGTGCGCCAAAAAAAATTACTTGGCCGCACTAGTACCCGGGGATTGCGCTGCGCTCCATCCCCGGCTCTTTATGTCGGCTATCGCCGACGCAACCGCCACGGCGGTCGGTTGCCTACCTTGTTTACCGCCAAAGTATTAACGGCAACCTTCGCATCGGGCGAACAACACAACGATTGATCACCCACTCCGGCATGCGTACAAGCCGATTCATCGTGAAAGCAACACGAAAACTCAACGCCTCCGCCATACCGCCATCAATCATGTCGTAAAACAATCGAACAATCTTTTTGCACCTCGCCGTACGACAAAACGACCTGTCGTCGTCCGTGAGACTACTGCGAATCATCGCCGCAAAACGAGGCTTCAACGAAGAGGGAAGATTGCGATAGTGGCGAAACCAAACGTCTAACTTCGTCGCAATGAACCGATCTCGATAGTCCGCATAGAAATCCGATTGGACAAGATACTTGCGAATCATGTCGTAAATCGGAACATAGTCCAAGGAATGTTCCCCCCACGTTCGAGTGATAGAACTGTTGTTGCGCCTGTGGTGGTAAAACCGCTCAGGAACAACGGCAATCGTGTCTGCTAACGTGACCGCCTGCCAATGGACAAGGTTGTCTTCAAACACCAACCCTTCGGGAAAGTAAAGGTTGTAGTTGAGTAGAAAGCCGGTACGCCAAAGTTTGCACCATGCCGAAGGAAAATCGAGGAAAACCGATTTTTCTTTCACCG
>Ga0099364_10012575_pt1 | contig 11398 bp, 7 predicted proteins | sample TergutTh196P3_FD_73070 | JGI IMG/M metagenome (GOLD analysis project Ga0099364, IMG submission 73070) | Microcerotermes parvus P3 segment gut microbial communities from Pointe-Noire, Republic of the Congo - Th196 P3 | ecosystem: Host-associated > Arthropoda: Insects > Digestive system > Gut ...
GAAGCCCACGTCAACAAGCCAACCATCGTCTTTGGAGTTAACTATAACTCCCTCGACAACCTTGCCGCGATGGATATCCTCGAAGCCGCCCATCTGCTCCATAATACTTTCCATCGTTTCTTCTTCAGCCGCAGAGTCTTCCTGTTCATTTTCCCGCTCTTGCTTGAATTCCTGTTTCTGATTCTGTTCCGGTTCGTGCCGCTCTTCCGGTTCCTGCCGCTGTTTCTGTTCTGATTCCGGTTCTTGCTCCTGCGTCTGCGTTGTCAATTCTCCGTTGCGGATATCATCCACCATACCGTTATAGCCTCCCTCGGACCTACAGCTTCTTTAATTTGCGTACTATATCTTTGAGCAGCCAGTCGGGAGTGCTTCCGCCCGCCGCCACTCCAATTGTCATCCTGCCGCGCAACCACCCCCGGTTTAATTCTTCCGCTTGCTCAACCCACATTGCGGGCACTCCAAGCGATTCCGATATTTCGACCAGTTCACGCGTATTTGCGCTGTTCCTGCCGCCGATTACAACTATCCCGTCAACGGCGGCAGCAAGACGCCTTATCGAACCCTGACGCTCGATAGTCTCTCCGCAGACAGTATTATACACCCTGACCTCATCGGTATTACTTATAAATTTTGACGCGACAAGCGCCAGAGTCTCTTCTCTCTGCGTAGTCTGACACAAAATTCCTATCTTCGACCGCCTGCTCTCCGATAAAATCTCATCCCCGCCGTTCATAACGATGGCGCCGGAACCTATATGGCCGAGAATTCCCTTTATCTCGGGGTGACGCGAATCACCCACTATCACCACACTGTATCCTTCTTCCTCAAGACGCTCCGCCTTGCGCTGGACGTTGCGCACATAAGGACATGTACCGTCGACAACGACTCCGCACTTTCTCCCCGCTTCATCGAGCTCCGCGCGGGAAACGCCGTGCGCTCTTATGAAAACCGCCGAATTTTCGGGGATTTGCGAAACGTCCTCCACAACTTCGAGCCCCATACCCTCAAGTCTTTTAACTTCCTGCGGGTTGTGTATCGGACTTCCGAGGGCATAAATCGCGCCGTATTCCGACAACGCGCCCTCAAGCCGTTCGATGGCCCTTCTTACCCCGAAACACATTCCGGTGGGACTTGCTATAACCATATTCATCTGCGGACGCCGCCCGATATTTTTTCAGCCATGTCCGCGACCAAGTCTTCCAGAATAGTTTGTGATGAATCATACCACAAAATCGGCGAAAATTGCTTAAACCACGTCATCTGTCTGCGTGAAAATGCCTTTGTCGCTTTTATATCCGACCGCAGAGCTTCTTCGAGTGTCATCGATCCTTCGTGGAACAGCACAAGCTCCCTGTATCCGAAACCTCTCATTGACGGTAGATCTTTGGAATAACCCCTGTTCAGGAGCCACTCGACCTCCTCCGGGTAACCGTTCTCGAACTGACGGGCCGCGCGACGTTCTATCCTGGGGTATAAAATTTCTCTCGGGGAGTTCACTCCGAAATATTTTATCTCCATTCCTCCTATTTTATTTCTTTCCGCGTAAAGCGCCGTCGGCGATTTTCCTGATATTCGGCAGAGTTCGAGCGCGCGCGTCACGCGATAGGCGTCGTTCGGATGAATGCGTGATGCGGTCTCGGGATCCGCGGCGGAAAGTTCGGCATGCATGGCTGAAGAACCTTTTGCCTCAAATTCAAGTCTGAGCCGGGCGCGAACAGCTTCGTCGCTGGGAAGAGCGAGAGAGAGCATATTTCCTTCGAGCGCCCTGTAATACATCGGCGTGCCGCCTGCAAGAATTGGGATTTTTCCTCTCAAAGTTATCCGCCTTACGGCGTCTGCGGCCCGTTCCACAAAATCCGCCGCCGTGAATATTTCGTCGGGATCCGCGACGTCTATCAGATGGTGAGGCGCCATGCGTCTTTCGGCTTGCGAAATTTTGTCGGTTCCGACGTCCATGTAGCGATAAACCTGCCGCGAGTCAACTGATATTATCTCGCCGCCGATCTTTCGGGCGAGTTCGAATGCGACGCGGGTTTTGCCTGCCGCAGTCGGACCGACTATCGCGTAAATTGCCCCGCCGTTCACCGCTCGAACCAACTCCTGAGTCTCTCGCCCGCGAGAAAAATCGTGGTGGGCCGTCCATGCGGACAGCTATAAGGACTGCGGCATCGCTCAAGTTTCTCAAAAAGACGCAGGGCTTCATCGCGCTCTATAGACGCGCCGAGTTTCACGGCGTCGCGGCACGCGGTACGCGCCCATCTCCACCACACCTCGCGGTCACGCCTTGAGGGATCCGTTTCTTCCTCTATGCCTCTTATCGCCGACCTTAGCATTTCAAGCGGGGACAGTCTGCCAAGTCCCTTTATCACGGGCACGGATGACAATACCGGCACATCCGTATCAGCGCCGTCGTCGTCGGGAAAAATAAAAAGAAACCCCATCGACGAAAGCTCGCCGCGATGAATAGCCACGGCGGCAGCCACGGCCTGCGGCAGTTCCTGCGGCGACAGGAGCGTCTGAGACGGCGGTTTTTCGCCGGAAAACGAATCCTCCATCTCTTCGTAAAGTATCCGCTCATGCGCCGCGTGCGCGTCAACAAGGCAAAGTCCGCGCGGATCGTCGAACACCAGAAAACCACCCTGAGCCTGTCCGAGAAATTTGCGCTTTTCCGCTTCCTCATCCGGGAACAGGTTGTTTTCTTTCGCGGATAACTCGGGGTCACGCGGTGAGAAATTTTCAGGGAGGTCATACTCCATCGGCCGCTTTTTCCCAAAACCAGGAACGCCCGGCACAAAATTTTCCCAGGGATCAAGCGGCGGAGAATGAACGTGGTGGGGCGTCACTCTCTCGTCGCTGAATCCGCCGCCGGAGAGAAGGGCTTTCTTCGCGCCTCTTAAGACCAGATCGAATATCGGGGCGGACTTTCTGAACCGCACCTCCGCTTTCGCCGGATGAACGTTCACATCCACATCCTCCGGCGGCATTATTATGCACACCACCCACTCGCCGAATATCGACGACTCGGTCGCGTTCAGCGCCGCGCGTATCGTAGGATCCTGGACTCTTCGCCCGTTCACGAACGTTATGACGTTCACGCGCCGTGAACCGGGCAGGGCGTTCCACCACATTGAGGCGAACATTCTCTCGGTGCGGGCATTTGCCTTTACGGATCTGCTTTCCTCTCCCCATATCGAGCGAAGCACTTCGTCAGTATCGGCGGCGCCTCCTAAGTCGAGAGTATTCCTGCCGTCGTTCGATATTCTGAAGCGGATGCCGGGATTAACAATCGCGTAATCCTGGACAACTTGAATTATTCGTTTAAGTTCCGCGGATGAAGTTTTTAAAAATTTCCTCCGCGCCGGAAGGTTGAAAAAAAGATCGTCCGCCTGAACGCGCGTTCCCTGTATGCAAGGGATGCTCGAACAGTACGAGACATTCCCGCCTTCGACGCGCAGCACGCCTCCGGTATCTTCACCGCGCCGTCTGCTTCTTATCTCCATCCGGCTGACTGCCGCGATGGAACTCAGCGCTTCCCCTCTGTATCCTAAAGTCCGCACGCGCTCCAAATCGCTCAGTGTCTCTATTTTGCTCGTCGCGTAACGCTCAACCGCCATCGCCAGATCGCCGTATGCAATCCCGTCGCCGTCGTCTTCGATAACGAGCGACGCTTTGCCTCCCTGTTCCAAAGTGATTGATATACTTTTTGCGCCGGCGTCGATTGAATTTTCGACAAGTTCTTTGGCCGCGGACACCGGACGCTCGATCACCTCGCCTGCCGCGATGCGGCTTGACGTATCCTCGTCGAGTCTTTTTATGAATCCGCCTTTTGAACTCGTCGGCGCGTTCATTTGAGTTCCAAAATCCCCCGGCTCTTTTTTCGAAGCCTCGCAACCATTTCCAACGCCCCTATGGGAGTCATCCTGTCAGGATCGCACTGCGAAAGTTCCTCTATGACGCCCTCGCGCTCAACGTCGAAAAATAATTCCGTCTGAACATTCTTTCGCGACATCTTGCCCAAAGAACGGCCGGAGTTCCTCTCCCTGCTCTCAAGTTCATCGAGTATCTCCTGAGATCTCCTGACGACGATGTTCGGAACGCCCGCGAGGCGGGCGACTTCCACTCCGTATGACCTGTCGGCCGAACCGTCCGCAATTTTGTGTAAAAATCTGATGCCTTTGGAAGATTCTTCGACGGCCATCGACAGATTGAACAACTGAGGAAGCTCAAGCCTGGTCAGTTCGTGATAATGAGTCGCGAAAAGAGCTTTCGTCCTGCCTTCGATGTTTAGATCTAGAAATTCCAGCACAGCCCAAGCGATGCTCATTCCGTCATATGTGGATGTTCCGCGCCCTATCTCGTCGAGTATGACGAGGCTGCGCCCCGTCACGTGCCGCAAAATTTCCGCCGTCTCAACCATCTCGACCATGAATGTGCTCCGGCCGAGGGCAAGTTCGTCGCGGGCTCCTATGCGCGTGAAAATTCTGTCGATAATGCCTATGCGGGCTTCGTCCGCCGGAACGAAAGAACCCATGTGAGCCATGAGCGCGACAAGCGCGGCGGTTCTGAGATATGTCGATTTACCAGCCATATTCGGACCTGTTATCACGGCGATGCAGCCTGAGTCAGCGTCGTCCGGGTTCAGCATTATATCGTTCGGCGTGAACGGCGCTGATTTATTTACGCGCTCTATGACGGGATGCCGCGCTCCCCTTACTTTGAACGCCCTGCTGTCATCCATCACGGGTCTTTTGTATGAATTATCGCGGGCAACCTCCGCAAGCGAGCAGAGAACGTCGATCGTCGCAATTGCCGCCGAAGCGGACTGGCAGGCGGCGCTCGCCTCCATCACAAGCGCAAGCGCTCCTTTGTAGAGTTCTTCCTCGCGCGAGCCTATATCGTGTTCCGCTCTTTGAATCCTCCGTTCGATTTCTTTGAGCCGCTCGTTTACAAACCTTTCACCGTTTACGACGGTCTGTCGCCTCACGTAATCGTCGGGCACCGCGTCGGCGAAATTTTTTCCGACCTCTATATAGTATCCGAAAACTCTGTTTATCCCAACCCTAACCCTGATTCCCGTGCGCTCTCGCTCCGATGCCTCGAAGGCTTTCAAATTATCCTCGGCGTGCGCTATCGCGTCGCGGTAGTCGTCAAGTTCGGCGTCGTAACCCCCGCGAATCACTCCGCCTGCGGAAAGCATTCTCGGCAGGTCGTCCGCGAGCGAACGCCCAAGCGTCTCTCTTATTGCCGACAGATCCGGAACTATCTCGAATATGCCCCGTATCTGCGTGAAATTTGTGCGCTCCGCTGCTTCCAGAATTTTTGGCAGAGCCAAAAGCGTGTCTCTCACCACGCCGAGGTCGCGAGGGTTGCCCACGCGCATAGCGAGGCGGGATAACGCGCGCTCGATATCTCCGCAGGCCGACAGCGCGCTCGCAAGACGCCGCCGCGTGGGGTTGTCGTCAACCAGAAATTCTATGCAGTCCTGTCGGAAATTTATTACGTCCAACCGCTTTGAGGGATGCGTTATCCATTCGCGCAGCAGTCTCCGTCCCATCGGAGTCTTACAGCAATTAAGCACCGCGTAAAGAGATGGTTCCGAAGAACCGGTGAGCTCCAAATTTTCCAGTGTCGCGTGATCAAGTATCAGTATCCCGTCGGAGTAAATCGGGCGTATCTCATGCACATGCTCTCCGCCGCCGAATTGAGTTTCTTCCAAATAGCGCAGGGCGGCAGCGGCGGCTCCGACCGCGTTGTCGTCATCCTCAAGCCCCATTGCGCGCAGAGTCGGTATGTTCCATTTTTTGCACAACCACCCGGCTCCGTAAGAGGCGGAAAATTCTCCGCGTTCGCGGGTGACAACGGTTCTTTTTCCCCGCGCGGACACATCGCGCCAGAGTGTGTTGTAATCCGTTTCACATCCGCGCGGGATTAGAAATTCGCCCGGCTGAAAAGTCTCAACCAGAGACACCGCCTCGCCCGGAGGGAATGTTCCCGCTTCAAGGCGTCCGGTTCCGGACGACAACAAGGCTATGGAAACCGTATCGCGTCCCGGCAGTATGGAGGCAAGCCGCCCCTCTCCCTCAGCGTCCTGCGGGACGTAGGTGCCGGGAGTGACAACGCGCACAACTCTGCGCTCAACTATTGTCCTCCCGTCCGGCTCAGTCACCTGGTCACAAATCGCCACTTTGTAACCGGCGGCGATAAGCCGCCCGATGTACGTGTCGAGCGCGTGATGCGGAACTCCGGCCATAGGCATCGCCTTATTCCGGTCACGCGCCGTCAGCGTAATATCCAATAACTCAGACGCGGTAACCGCGTCGTCGAAAAAAAATTCGAAAAAATCCCCCATGCGGAACAGCAGCAGGCAGTCGGGATATTTTTCCTTCCACTCGCCATACTGTTTCAGCATGGGGGTCATCTTAACGCCTTCGGGTAATTTCAATGGTTTTTCTCCTGATAGTTATTAACTGAACCCCATTGATGATTTTACGATCTCCATTTGTTCCGTAGAAGTAAAAATTTCCAAAAGGGATAATGCTACTTGAGTCGAAGTTTCAGGGCAATTAGATGTGATAATATTTTTATCTATGACAATGGATTGATTAACAACATCAACGCCGAAATCCTTTAGTTGCTTTTGCCGGTAACCATCTTTAAAGAAGTATGTGGTGGCCTTTCGATTTTTTAAAACGCCGCTCTTTCCTATTGGTAAAGCGCCAACACAGATTGACGCAATAATTTTCCCTTTTGCGTCAAAATTTCTGATCAAATTCAAGAATTTGTCATCGTATACTTCCTCATAGAAACCAAATTCTTCAAAACCACCGGGAATAGCCAAAGCATCATACTCATCAATATCTATTTCATCAATCGTTTTCTCGACTGTTACCGGAATGCCAAACGTACTCATGACTTGCTTTTGAAATCCGCATGTAACAACTTGCACATCATACCCAAAATCGTTTCGCGCCCAACCGATTACGTCAATAAACGCACTGGATTCCAGCATAATGAAACCTTTTGGCAAAAATAGCAAAGTTTTCATAAAAACTATTCCTTTCTGCGTCGAACCGTCATCATATCAGGTATAACAATCAACAGCTTATATATGAGAAAAGTCATATTTGTTCGCCTAACTTTTTATAAAGTAGGGCATTTTTACGGTTGTGTCAACGGTTATTTTCTTTCAAGGATCCGGCGTTACCGGCTTGTCAGTTTCGCCGGAATCGAGATAACTCTGCAACAACACCGACGCCGCCACCTTGTCGACCAGTCCCTTCCTGCCGGTACGGGATACGTCAGCCTCCAGCAGAGCCGAAGCCGCTATGACGGTGGTGAATCGTTCGTCCCACGCAAGGATTTCCATATCCGGGAACCTGTCCGACAGCCGGCTTATCACGCGTCGTACGGATTTGGCCTCCGGCCCCTCGCTGCCGTCGGTACGGCGCGGCAATCCAATCAGCAGCTTTACCGCGCCGTATTTCTCTATTATCCCGGCAAGATTATCCATCCAATTTCCATCCGCTTTCAGAACCGCAACGGGACTGGCGAACATCCCGGTTGGGTCGCTCGCGGCGACTCCTATCCTGACTTTACCAACGTCAAGCGCGATAATCCTTCCGGATTTACCGCTATCGCTCATTAATGTACCCTTTCAGTACAAAGGCATGAAATAAATTTCACACGTTTGATTTGAGATTTATCAACTCTCAATCCTACATTCTCAGTTCTCAGCTATTTTTTCAACTGCGCTCTTATGATATCGGGAGCTCGATCCAGAGCCTCGCTCAAACGCTGTACATCACGCCCTCCGCCCTGTCCAATCGCCGGCTTTCCGCCGCCGCTTCCCTCTATCATACCCGATATTTCCTTTACCAGAACTCCGGCATTAACACCGCGCCGGAGGGCCTCGTCGGACGCCATGCCAATCAAAGTGACATTTCCGTCGTCAACCGACGCAAGTAACATGACTACGTCGCGCTCCATCTGCTTTATCCTGTCGCCAAACCGGCGCAAGGCGTCCCGCGAAGCGCCCTTGAAAGACTGTACGACAAAAGCCATACCGTCGATACGGACAGCGTGTTCCAGATTCTCACGGGCATTTTCCATCATTAACGCGACGGCGTACTCCTGATTTTTGCGCTCAAGCGCGCGGCGCTCTTCCAGCAGTGCCGAGAGTTTTGCAACGGACGACTCGGCGTTTGTCTCAAGTACGTCGCACAATTCGCGGCTCAAGGAAACCGATTCCTGAAAGTGTTTCAGCGCGGATTCGCCGCACACGGCTGTGATTCGCCGCACGCCCGCGCCAATACCCTCGTCGCGGATAATTTTTATTAATCCTACCCTGCCGGTTGAAGCGGCGTGAGTACCGCCGCACAATTCCCTTGAAAAATCTTTTATTTCAAGCACTCGGACGACGTCGCCGTATTTCTCCCCGAACAATGCCTTGACGCCCGTCTTTCGCGCGTCGTCGTAGTTCATCACGCTTACGGTGACGGGAATGTCGGCCAGGACTTGCGAGTACGCCATTCGTTCGATTTCATCAAACTGATCCCGCGCCGGAGGCGCGAAGTGATTGTAGTCGAATCTCAGAAAATCGGGTGCGACCAGGGAACCGGCTTGCCTTACGTGCGGGCCGAGAACGCGGCACAACGCTTCGTGCAGCAGATGCGTCGCCGTATGATGTTGTTTTATGGCGTCCCGTCTCGCTGAGTCCACCGCGGCTTTCACGACTGCTCCCACTTTCAAAACGCCTTCTTTAAGTCTGCCGGAGTGCGAGATCAGGTCTCCGCTTGGGTAAGCGGCATCGTCTACCTCGAAGATTGAGCCTTCGCCCGAAAAAAACCCTTTGTCGCCGATCTGACCGCCGCGCTCGGCATAAAATGGGGTTCGCGATAAAATAACTTCCGCCTCGTCGCCCGCGGATATCCCGTCCACCAGAACGCCGCCGGATATGATGGCCTCGACGCGCGCTTCGGAAGATTCCGATTCATATCCGGCGAATGCGGTGGCTCCCAATTTGTCGGCGAGTTCGGTGAACACGTTCTTCGCTATCACCGCGGAGGATTGCTTGCTCGACGCCCGCGCGCGTTCGCGCTGACGTTCCATTTCGCGGTCGAAACCAGCTCGCGATACCTTCACCCCGGCTTCGGACGCTATCTCCTCAGTCAGTTCGAGAGGAAAACCGTAAGTGTCGTACAACAGAAAGGCGAGTTCACCACTCATCTCGCCGCTGCCGGAGCGTTTCATTTTTCCCATCTCATCGTCCAGCAGATCCATTCCCTGCGCAAGCGTCTTTACGAAACGGTCTTCTTCGAGCGAAATCATCTGTTCAATCGTCGAGCGATGCTCGATTAGTTCGGCATAACAGCCGCTCATTATGTCGTTCAGGACAGGAAGCAACTCTGTCAGGAACGGACGGTCTATGCCGATGATTCGCCCGTATCTCACGCTGCGGCGGATAAGCCTTCGCAGAACGTAACCCGGGCCGTCGTTGGAGGGAAGCACACCGTCGGCTATAAGGAAAGCCGCCGCCCTGATATGGTCGGATATCACGCGTACAGCCATGTCTCCCTTGCCGGAGTCTCCGTACTTAATAACCGCAAGCTCGCATGAACGATCAATAATCGGCTTGAAGAGATCCGTCTCGAAGTCTCCTTTTACCCGCTGAACCACCGATGCCAGACGCTCAAGTCCCAAACCGGTGTCTATGTTCTGTTTCGGCAGCGGCGTCAAATTGCCGGATTCGTCCCTGTTGAACTGCATGAAAACCAGGTTCCATAATTCGAGGTATCTGTCGCATGAGCATCCCACGTTGCAATCGGGACTGCCGCACGAAAACTCAGGCCCCTGGTCGAAGATTATCTCCGAACACGGGCCGCATGGACCGGTCGGTCCGGCCGCCCAGAAATTATCGGCGTCGCCGAATCTGAATATCCGGTCGTCGGTAAGTCCGACGAGGGATTTCCACATGCCATGCGCCTCGTCGTCGTCCAGATATATGGTCGCGTACATTTTATCGGGATCGAGCCCGACCCGTTCGCTGAGGAACTCCCATGACCAGGGAATGATCTCTTTCTTGAAATAATCGCCGAAGCTGAAATTGCCGAGCATCTCGAAGAAGGTGTGATGCCTCGCCGTGCGCCCCACGTTTTCGATGTCGTTTGTTCTTATGCATTTCTGCGATGTTGTCGCCCGCGTCACTTCGGGCTTCTTCAGCCCGAGGAAATATGGTTTGAAAGGCACCATCCCCGCCACTGTAAATAAGAGAGTCGGGTCGTCGGGCACCAGCGAAAAGCTGGGATAACGTTTGCTTCCCTTTTCTTCGAAGTACGACAAAAAAATTTCGCGAAGTTCATTCGCGCTTCTCCACTTCATTTTATCAATGCCAGCCATTCTATGAACTGCCTCCCGCTTTCACGAATATTTTTCGCAATTATAACAGATGCAAAATCGCGTAAAATTTCTTCGCCCATAGTGATTCACTGAATAATTCGCCGACGAATTTATATAATTTATGAAGAAAAGTGGGAACAAGCATGATAATATACTCATAATAATAAGGGTTCAAATAATTCTGGATTTTTATATTTAAAAAAAAATAACACATTTACGGTTGGGAGGTTTAGTAATGATGGATAAAAAAATTAATTGCGGCGTTGAAGATGACGGGAAGGAAAGCTACTCCGTGGCCGACATGAGCCTTGCCGCGAAGGGGAAAAGCAGGATGGATTGGGCCTGGCGGCACATGCCGGTCATGCGATTAATTGCCGAACGTGAGGGAGAGGGTGGCAAACACCCGCTCTATGGGCGAACAATTGCATGTTGTCACCACCTTGAGGCAAAGACCGCCTGCCTTCTTAAGGTACTTCAAGACCTCGGCGCCGTTGTGGCCGCCGCGGGGAGCAACCCTTTCTCGACGCAGGATGATATCTGCGCGGCGCTTGCCGATTACGGCGTTCACATTTACAGCAAGCACGGCATGACTCCTGAGGAATACAACGAAAACCTTCATAAGATGCTTGCGTGGGAACCCGACATAGTGATAGACGACGGAGCCGACACGGTGGCGATGATCCACGAGCATTACATGGGTTTGGCGCCCGGAATCATCGGAGGTTGCGTCGAAACCACATCGGGCGTAAAACGCCTCAAGGCGATGGAGGAGAGCGGAGTTCTCAAGTTTCCGATGCTTGCGGTTAATGACGCCCTTAGTAAACACCTGTTCGACAATCGATACGGTGCCGGGCAATCGATTTGGGATGCCATCATGCGCACGACCAACTGTCTCATTGCCGGAAAGAATGTGGTCGTCGCGGGTTTCGGGTGGTGCGGCAAAGGAGTGGCGGGGCGCGCCGCGGGGCCGGGGGCCCACGTCGCCATTTTCCGAGGAAAAACG
>Ga0099364_10012576_pt1 | contig 11397 bp, 9 predicted proteins | sample TergutTh196P3_FD_73070 | JGI IMG/M metagenome (GOLD analysis project Ga0099364, IMG submission 73070) | Microcerotermes parvus P3 segment gut microbial communities from Pointe-Noire, Republic of the Congo - Th196 P3 | ecosystem: Host-associated > Arthropoda: Insects > Digestive system > Gut ...
TTATTATTTTTCACCACCAATTTAAACCCAGTTGAAATTTTAAAAGGAAGCTGTGGAGTAAAGAATTTATCAAATTTCTGCACACATGCAACATTTTTTGCCTTTGGAAACACACCTCATCAAAAACACTCATCCTCAATAAAAAATATATAAAAATTACATGTGTAAGCTATGTGTGTATAATCTGCAATGTATCTGGCCAGCCTGCATTGTCCAACTGTATATTGCAAGGGTATTGCCATAAAACAGAGTGTTTACTAAACGTTGGGTAAGCTACAAAAGAGAAGATACAGCAATTGTCTATACAACTTTTATTCTTTTGACAGTAGACAAGACTCAGTCCCTCATTTTTCTGACCTCAAATGGACCCAGCATGGCAGGCCTGAGGGTGGATTCGTATCGAGCATTGATGGTACAATAAGAGAGCTGCCCCAAGGAAAATCTGTGCCAGTGCCACTTTGTGTACCAAAAATCCCAAACAGAATAATGGCCTATGCTATGATAATGTGTCTGGGAAATTTATGTAGAGACAGCAAAAGAGAATCACTAAAAGTAACCACATTATTAATAGTCAAGATTATATAGCATCGGTGGTAGTTGCAAGTAATACAAGTATGAAGCTTTGATGGAGTGACACTGACTGGGGAAAACTAAAATATTTGGAAGAAAGCCCCTCTCAGTGCCACTATGTCCACCACAAATTCTGCACGGACTGGCCTTGGATCAAACCCAGGCCTCTGTCATGAGAGACAAGCAACTAACTGCCTTAGTTATGGCACAGCCAGTTGCCATGGAAATCATACTGCTGTCACATAACTGTTTCTCTTAATTTCATGTATGTATATTCACTTTAAAAGGCATCCTGACATTATGGAGCTCTCAAAATGTTCAGAACAGCGTATAATATTACAAGTATTGCTGTACATTACTAATGATCATCTGACAAAACAATGCTCTATGAAAATTCTTTGCTTAGAAGTAATACCCAGCTGCACACTTGAATGAGTCGCAATGCAACAAAGAAAAGACGACTCCCCACATGCTTGGTTGTCAAGGTCGGCCAGTTATTCCAACAGTGATGTTTTTAAGCTTCTGGATACTTACAGGTGAAAAATTCCATCGTCCACATAGATAATACAGAGATTGTGAAGGTGGGTTAGGGTGATAAACTGAATACCTTTATGTACAGTTCATTAGATACTGTTCTACTGTCAGTAAAATCCCATGTACCTGTAGGACTCTGGACGTGGTCCTTGTGATGGAGCATAGTATCGAGCCAGTTTGTATCCATTTCCATCTTTGTTGACGGTCACGGTTCGGTTAGTCATCCAGAACTCAAACTCTTTCTCCAGCACATTAATGTTGTTTTTAAGGAAGGTTATGTTACCAGTTTGAGTCACATAGCTGTCCACCATGGGTATCAGGAGTGGAGGCTGCGAACGCTGGATGTAATACACCCGCCCTCCATTAGGCACATGACCGTACGTGTCAACCATTGACAGGAAGTTCTCCAATATACCTCGTGTTGTGTCATACATTTCAGACAGCAGCAAGCCTTTTATGATCCAGTAGGTATCCCAGTAGTAGAATTCTCTAAACCTTCCACCTGTGGAAGCACAGATCATTAATGCTTTACAAGTAATATTTACTGTTTACATAGAAGAGGCCTGAAGAATCTGTTCTGAAAAAGAGAATGAACAGGGAAGCCATTTTAGGAACACTTTAATTTTTGTATGTTATAAAGAAAGGTGACCCATGGCTCTGTTAATTTCAAGGGCCACACTGCTGACTCCAGTATTCATACCAGAGACAGCAAAAGTTCAGTGGTTCACAGCATACTGTCTTCTGTATGGTACATATATAATCTGGATTTGTAGAGTTTATTTTATAGTGATACAGGCAAATTATGCAGCTTATTGACAATTCAGATACCATCATCAACATTCAATTAGCTTATTGTATATTCCTTATGGTATTTATGATTTAAACAAACTCTTAAAACAGAAACTCAGTAATATAACTCACAGGCTTGATATTGCTAATAAAAACACCTACCATCTGACATGACTCACAACTGCTTCTCTTACGGGGCAATTACAGCAAAACCTGATGTCTTCTGGGATGTGATGCCATATTGTCTATCATGATGATAGAGCAGCAAGTCCTGCTGAAATGTCAGTCCACTTCTACACATACCATACTACACGGCGTCACATTCCGAAATTCAACAGTCTTCTGAGTCACCATCATAGAAGCCAATCATATTCTGGTCATCTGGGTTATGAGTCCGTGAACACTGGAGTTGCTAATTGAGGTTATGGAGGAACATACTGCTTCCATATTTAGGGTAGAAGTTAGACAATTAGATAAAATGGCTAAAGCGCGGGGGGGGGGGAAGAGAATCGACCTGCAAGAAGTGGAGTGGCTAATCACAACCACGGATGGGGAGAAGGGACAGGGGCCTAATTGTTCAAATGGGAAATACAGGCCATGGCAAAGTCACAACTGGCCCCGAAGAAGTTACTATAAAATGGCAAAAGGCCCTGAAAAGTACGTTTACAAAATACTCTTTATAGAGCCATGTAGAAAGCAAATCCAAACCGAAAATGTGTCCTTCACCAGAGCCGTCCAAAGCGCTTCTTTAACATTTGTCGATCCTCACAGATTCTTGGTGCCTTTAGCCAAACTCTACAGGCAGCTGGCAATGTAGAACAGTCTATTCATGTGTATTCACCTCAAGACTTATTTGGCATTGGATGAATCGTTAATGTAACAATGAACATCACACAGGACGGGAAATGGATGTGGCCCACACCAAGTGCACCTTGCCGAGGAGACAACAAACTAAATTATAAAAGCTGACATCCAAGCCAAAACCTGAACCATGGCCTTAAGCTTACAAGTAGTTGATTTACCGTTTGTGGTACTGTGGTCAGTGGCATAAACGGTGCAGTTTGAAGCAAGGCGTTTCTCCCTGTCACTGTATTTGCTACAAAGCTTGTAAAGACAATGGATGTTCAGATGATTTTCAGTCAGGAAGAAGTGGAATCTAAATGGATATTATATATTTCGCTAACCCAGTAGAGGAAGATCTCAGGGTCTCACAGAGGTTACAGTGAATATCCACGACTTTTTTGACTGTCTAACCCTGAAGATGAAGGCCACAAGATCAATCACTATATCGGGGATTATTTACACAGCGACACGATGTAACATTCCAGAAGATTTCAATTTTCAACAAAGTAAAGCCTGTAGGGAATGGATAATAATAAAGGGTTTCTCTCAGGAGTTTACAGCTACTTCGCTCAATTACCTGGAACGACAAAGCCGTTGGGTACGTAGATGATAGAGTACAAGTCCGGGTTGTCACGTACATCGTCATCCATCTTTCGACTGAGATTCTTCCACAGAAGATTCAGATCTTTGGCCCATTCTTTAAGAATAGGATCTGCGATCTTCTGCAGAAATACCGGATTCGCCGTCCAGTCACCAGGGGCCCACGGCTGAAGCTCGTCGCCTTCTTCGAACGTTCTATTTACAAATTCCGCCACCTGTAAAGTTCTAAAACTCATTATGACATTCCACACATAACGTTAGCTCAATAAATACAAGGGTATATCATTTTGCAAATCGAAGATTACAGTCTTTCTTCTTAAGCTTCATTTACACTTGCAGACTCGGCAACACGACAGAGGATGTTAGAACTGTCCACATTCACAGCCAAGACGACGAAATTTGAGGAGAACGACATAAAAGAAACATAGCCGCCATTGTCCAGTAAACTTTCAGTACGTCATAATATCCACAAAATGGCGGATAAGCACAGACGCATTACGACAAATCTGGGATCCTTTTCAGACAGCGTCTGCATATCGGAACAATGCATTAATTTGTCTTTGCACTACAGACAATGTGATTTTTAAATTACGTTAACAATTTGAGGTTGTGTGGCCATGCGAGTGTGAATCGACCTTCATTTATAAGAGCCAATCTAACGTTCTTTATGTTATATTTCCAACGAATCCACATAGAAACCAGGGACTGGCAAACCAGGCGGACTCAATACAGTGCAACGGGTTGTGTGAAGGCTGTGAGGGTAACATATTTTCTGCAATACACGCGAAATTCTATTCAAGCCTCTTAGTAGCTCCAAAAATGTGACTTTCTTATTCATGACCACTCATCAGTTTGGTCTCGAAATTTTTTCGTCCCATCCACTGTAACAGTCTCTTATCCTGACAAAAGATAAGGTTATCTTCGATTTCTCGTCTTCACTGATTTGTCAAAACAAGATTTGTGTGAATTTCATGCCTAAAAATAAGATAGCATGCAGAAAGACATTCTGGAACACGTCTTTCTTCGACACTTCTGCACTGTGAACACGATAACGACCTTTCCTGCCTGCTTGTCGAATTATTAAAACTTCCTTTTTCGTCACAGATTTTCAAATACAATGCTTTTGTTCGCTCAGTCTTGGGACAGCATCAGAGAACACTCGGTGTATAATCGCAGTTTGTCTCGGATTCCAATGAGCAGTAACAAAGGTAAACTACCAAACAGCAGTAGACAACAGACACGACTAATATCTTGGACATTTTACCGGACGAAATGTATCGCTAACACCGATCATGAGCGGGAGATAATAGAAAGATGTCCATTACAAATTTTAGAAAAACCACGAGAAGTAATTTCCACCTGCATGCTTGGGCTAATATCCATTAAACACTATTAGCAGTAAACTAAGCTATAAAAATGTTTAAAACTCTCATACCAGATGACAGCAAGCCATCCAGTTTCACTATTTTTTTGTTTGAGAGTCCAAAGGCGATGGACAGTGTTCAGGATAATCTGACCACCTCCACGCAGCATAGTCATTCTTCACAAACTAAATAAGTCTCACCCAGTAAAGAAATATCCCGCATTTTATGGCAACCGAAGTTCTATTATCGTTAACAACAGTCAGCCACTTTGCCTATCCTGAGCCAGATTCATCCAGTCAATGGCCCTACCCTATTCCTTGCATATGCATCTTCTCATCTATGCCTAGTTCTTCAAAGTAGTCTCCTTCCCTCAGGTTTCCCGCACCAAAACCCTCTATGCACCTCTTCTCCACCCCGTTCGTGCCACAAACCCTACCCATCTCACTCTTTTCGATTTGGTCGCCTTAATAATGATTAGTGAGGTGTATAAATCATGAAGCTACTGATCATGCAATAACCTCCGGTTTCCCATTAATTCCTTCCTAATAGGCTCAAAATATCTTCTTCAGCGCCCTATTCCCCAATATCCTTAGCCTACGCTTATTTCTTAATACGAGAGACCAAGTTTCACACCCATATGAATATGTCCAAAATATATCACGTATATAGGTTAGATTCAACAGAGTGCAGAGTTCGGTTGCATAACTTTTTGGAGACGTTGTCACGTGGACAGACCACACTCCACTGTACAAGCACGGTAGACACGTGACAACAGAAGGGTGGAATGTTCAGATACGAAATTAATACGCCGATTAGATGTGTTATGAGACCAGTTTCAAAGTCGTCACCCTCACCTGCTTTATCTTTTATCCCACGCACATTTAGATCATCATTATCTAATCACTGAACTACATTGACCTTTAACATCTAATCCATTTAAAACGCAGGACTGACTATGCCGGAAGGACGCGGGTTCGATTCCGGATGGGGTAGTTGGACTTTTTCATTCAGTTAATCCTTCCGGCCGCACTATGGTCCTGGATCGACTCAGCCTCTAACAGAATTGACTACCACGGATACCTCCTGGGAGGTAAAGACGGTCGGTGCGTAGGGCTGACAAACTTGCCACCTCCATGTACCGACTGTCTACAAATTCTGGGAGTCTCAACCTCCTGGATACCTCAAGTCCTGTCCAGGCCTGTACAGGGATGGTTTTACCTTTTTACCTTTACCTACTAACTACAAGTAGGTGTACAGAATGTTTTAGCACCAGAAACATTGAGTTTTGTCCAGACCGTGTCTAGGAATATACAAAGTCTTTCGTATGATTCTCTTACCAAGCATCGATCAATTTCCTATGCAGCATTAACTAGTAAAAGTACGTGCTAAAATATATAATTTTGTCTACCAATGTATTTATCACCTCCTATACACACATATTTCTTGCATTTCAGGGTGCTGACACACTGCATACTAGCTACATATAACATTCTTTACATTCTTGACTGAATCATAAAAATTTTATCTGTATTTTATTTTATTATATATTTTAAACCTTATCTTTAAAACTTAGTAGCTTACATTTGGGCATTGGTTCAAAAACTCTGAAATGTATCCTTTGTAATGCACCTCCCTGAGGATGACCAAAAGCGTGGCCGAAACATGTAGAAGACACGCTATTTGTATAATATCAGAAAATCCTACATGTTTATACGCATTTGTTGGTTACGTTACCACATCTAATCAGCTTAATGCATGGTCATGGAATTATTTAAAAGTAACAAATACGTTGGGGCCCAATATTTGAAGTCAGATTTCGAACTCTACCCCCAACCTATTTTGGATTTGACGGTTCTGCCCTCATATGACTGGTATTGATGAGCTGCACTTTACAGGCAAGGCTCAGCGCTGTATGTTGGTGCAGCAACCACTCTGACAGGTTAGTGAGACGGGTTATCTAGCGGTACTGTTGCAGGCGCTCTGCACAGCAGTACCACAGCTGCCTGAATTCCGTAGGCAGTTGTTAGCTGTTGTGTTGGGTTCATCAACCGAACGGATCGCCATCATCTTCGCAACAAACCGATTTAGAGAGAAGAATAATGCACGGTCCGATGGGGCGCAGTACTGAAGGGATTATCTACATAAAATGAAAATAATATTATGATTAACTAATATCACTTTTAAGCATTTGGCAGTATTTACCATACATATGGGCATTATCGCCATTAGCCTGATAGCTCAGTCGCTACAGTGACTCGCTACGGGGTCCGGGGTTCGAATGCCGGTGATGGGAGGGGGCCAGATTTTCCGGATCCATTCCGACCGGCTCAACCAGCCTCCTATAAAATGGGTACCGGGTCTCTTTCCCGACAGTAAAGCGGCCGGGGCGTGGCGCTCACCACCCATCCCCTTCTAGTGCCAAGGTTAAAGAAAGAGCAGAGCTGCACATCTACCTCCCCTTCAGTGCCTGCTTGACATGAACCGGGACAGCTTTATTATCGCCACTAACAAAATCCTTTCCACAGTTATTAACGCTGTTAAGCAGACATAATATACGGGTTACAACCAATAAAATATACACAAATACATACAGATTAACGAGGACATACAGAAAGGAACGTAGAAGTGGCTGATGACTGCGGTCTTCTGGGTTATTATTCAGGCAAGAAGTGGTAATTTCTTACTGATGTTTCGGGACAACCTATGGGTCCCGTCTTCAAAGGTCTTGAAGATGGGACTGATAGTTATATAGCAAAAACGCGTGTTGTGATTCTCTACAAATTTTCCCCAAAACATTTCTCATTGTAAGAAGACCCGAGAAAGATATGATAAAAATACATATATCGGTCTTCATGTAAAGTACCCTTATTATTTTGATATTTTACTTAAACTTGAAATTTTTCGACATATTTTCGGAAAACGTTCAAATATGAAATTTCATGAAAATCCGTCGAGTTGGAGCCAAGTTGTTTTATGGGGACGGAAAGACGGACAGATAACAGACATGACGAAGCTAATAGTCGCTTTCCGCTATTTTGCGAAACGTGCCTAAAAAACCAAAGGTATTACGCCGTATGGCTGTATACTGTAAGAATAATATGGGACACATAAAAACACTGCGGGAAAAGTGCAGAGTTTTTGGTGTTAAACCTGGCGGTACAAATAGTTACCACTAAACTTTAGACGGTTAACTGACACTGAAACCCTGTAGTCGCACGAATACTCAACATTACCACCATGCACAGTGACAGACCACCTGAAGGACGGGGTCTTGAATTTGTTGCCGTTAAAGAAGTTCAGCCCTTTATGGCAATTCCTTGATAAATGACAAACTACAATATTACGGTGCCAAGCATTTCAGTGAAAATTACTGACACGTCATTGTGACGTAGAGCGTAAAGAACTGTAGCCTCTCATTTACATACGGCCGTGTTTAAATGGCTATTAAATATTTTGTACGTTCTTTAGCAAAGAAACGCGTCAAATGAAATCATGTCTGCAGGCTAATTTCTGCAGGCCAGTGTCTGCAGGGCAGTTTCTGCAGGCTGTCTGCAGGCTAATGTCTGAAGGCCAGTGTATGCTGGTCAGTGTCTGTTGGCCAGTGTCTGCTGGCCAGTGTCTGCAGGCCAGTTTCTGCAGGCCAGTGTCCGCAGGCCAGTGTCCGCAGGCCAGTGTCCGAAGGCCAGTGTCCGCAGGCCAGTGTCTGGAGGCCATTGTCTGAAGGCCAGTGTAGGCTGGCCAGTGTCTGTTGGCCAGTGTCTGCTGACCAGTGTCTGCAGGCCAGTTTCTGCAGGCCAGTGTCTGCTGGCCAGTGTCTTCAAAAGCTTCACTGCCGCAAGTCCTCGGTTACCAACTTTCTATTGAAGATTTACACAAAACAGCGTGTAATAGCTGAGTCTTTTACGACGGTGAAGATTTATATCGTGTCCTGGATTATGTAACCTTATAGTTAGGCACGCGATGGAGCAATTGGTTGAAGCACTGCTCCACAAGACGGAAGGTCGCGGGTTCGATTCCCGATGGTGTCATTGGCATTTTTCATTGACGTAATCCTTCCGGCAGCACTATGGCCCTGGGGTCGAATCAGCCTCTAAAATAAATGAGTACCAGGAATTTTTCTTGAGGCGGAAAAGTAGCCGGTGCAAGGGACTGACTACGTTACCAATTTCATGTGTCGATTTTCTAGAATTCTGGGAACCTCAAACTCTAGTAATAAACCTGAACAGAGATTGCTTTATAGTTAACGTTTCGCAGTAATATAACGCGTCTATCTTCAGGGCAGAAGTGACTACCAGCCAGAAGATAAGGAAAATAGCTGTTTTTCTGAAGCACTGGAACCTATCTTCCACGACACACGGCGTCACAAACTGGAACAGATAACCCTACAGAACAAAACTCTGACCCTCCACCGCACCTTACTATTAGTGAGATTAAATTACTGCTGCATCGGCATATTTACAGGTGCCAAATATTACGCCACCAGGACGTACTAATATGTGGAGTTATAACTCCATAAGCGCAGGCATCAGATACAGGACAGCATCAACTTTATTTCTGCAACAAGTGAGAATAAAAGCCAGGGCCGTATAAAAGTCTACCAAAAACACATTTAGAAACGGGAAGCCGTGGTAGCTCAGTTAGTACAGTAATTATCTGACCAAATTACAGTGGATCGACTCCCGGTGGGGGTGGAAGTTTCTCCACCGCCCAGACCGGATCTGGATCCCACCTAGCTTCCTGCCCACCGGGGACCAACCACAACCATTTGGTGCCGACTGCACTTAGAATAGGTGGAGTCATGTCTCCAAAACCCCATACGTTTTAATAAAGTGGTGCCTAATTAAGCATTATAACAACTTCACCGTTACTATTTTAGGCGCCTTAACTGCCCTACGGAGCGCCTATTAAACTCGCTCCGTCTGTCCTTCCGTCCGTACACACATAACTACAGAACCACTAAACGAATTTTAGTAAAACTTGATCTTGGGGAGTTTTATCAAAAACTCTCGTGTCATTTAAATTGTCATTTATGTCGGACAAATAAAACGACAGCTATACATGAATAACCACATGCTTTGTTGCGAGCATGTCTTGGAACCCATTCTCGGCGCACTTTCCATCGCGGGGGAATGTAGCGCTTTTGTTAGGGTATGTAAAAGGTCAAGCAGTTCCTACACAGGCCCTGATGGTTTCGGGGAGTTCAGGCTCCCAGATTTTAAGACAATCGGCACAAAAAGGTGGTACGGTTGTCAACCCTACGCACCGGCCGCCTTTACCCACCAGGAAATATTCCTGGTACTCATTTCTATTAGAGGTTGAGTCGACCCATTGTTGTTAGGGTATGTGGAAACCACAAGCTGTCTTGAACACGAAATGGAGTAAAAGAGGCATATTTACGTTTGCGTATCTTTTCTATCTTTAATGTTTACGGAATGGGGTAAGACTGTATCGTTTGGTAGGTCTACTGTGAGCTCAAATGGGCCTACTGAACCAGTCCTGCACAACAGATGAGGACGGGCTACTAGAGGAAAGACGAAGAAAGCCGTAGTGTCACAATGCCACGTTTTGCACAACGTAACACACACGGGCTACCTTCAGGCTCAACCGAGGGATTCCGCGGCGAGAAGCCGCCGTCTGACTGACCTTGACCTTTGCCGTACTGTAAATTTGAGTACTTATTCTAAGAGCCCCTGTACCTGATCTCTGCTGGGGTTATCGCCCGTCTGCGCCATGAACTCCTCAAACAGCTCTAGCGTTTCGTTCGGCGGCTGTCTCTGCTTCATGTCGACAAATGTCTTGGAGTCACTGAATATACTCTTCAGTTGCACAGTATGGAGGAGTTCTCCATAGCAATAGATGGGACTGAAAGAGGATATTTCTTGATTAACACTTTCAGGCCCAGTGGTTGCTTTATGTGTCACAAGTCTGAACAAACGGAATTTCTACATTCTGACCACATAGTGTATTTATATGTTTTGTATAGACCTCTGAACAAACGGCGATTTTTGCCCTATACAACACAAAAACAGTCGGATAATGTGGAACATTACAACAGTTTGGGCAGCCTGACAACAAATGATGCAAGATATACACGGAAATTAAATCGAGGATTTCCATGGCAAAAGCAGCTTTCAAGAAGAAGAAGAAGAAGAAGAAGAACCTGTTCACCAGGAAACTGGACTTGAATTTAAGAAAATGTTAGTAAAGTGTTACACTTGGAGATGAAACGTGGACACTTCGGAAAGTAGATCACAATTACCTGGAAAATTTTGAAATGTGGTGCTGAAGAAGGAAGAGGTCGGGAGCCGTAACTAATCCGAAATACTGGCACGGCAACTGCCGGGAGGGTACGAGAACAACCACAAACAAGAGAGGGAATGTACTGTACGTATAACCTAACACTGAGGGGCGTTGGTGCAACCATTGTTGAAGTGGAAGAATAATAAGTATTACATATTGTGAGTGTGTGTTTGTAGCCTTCGTTATCCAGCACTCAATGCGCATGCGCCATATTTTAATCTGTGGCCTGCCCCGGCCTACAATATTTTTCCGCATTATCTCATAAACGTCACGACTTTTGAAGGAAAAAAAAAAGTTATTGAACACAAAATGTGTGTTTTCGATTTCTTCTACAAATTTTGACTGAAACATTTCTCGTCCTAAGAAGAACTGGGCGAGATATGACAAAAAGTCTAGT
>Ga0099364_10012577_pt1 | contig 11397 bp, 9 predicted proteins | sample TergutTh196P3_FD_73070 | JGI IMG/M metagenome (GOLD analysis project Ga0099364, IMG submission 73070) | Microcerotermes parvus P3 segment gut microbial communities from Pointe-Noire, Republic of the Congo - Th196 P3 | ecosystem: Host-associated > Arthropoda: Insects > Digestive system > Gut ...
ATGCCGGGTTTCGGGCGGAAACTGACTTCCGCAGCGAGAAAATCGGATACAAGATTCGCGAAGCGCAGTTGCAAAAAATCCCATATATGCTGGTTTTGGGCGACAGGGAAGCCGAGACCAGGCATGTGACGGTACGCAAACGCGCCGAAGGCGATATCGGCGAGATTACCCTTAGCGATTTCAAACTTATGCTCTCAAAAGAAAACAAACCTTGAAAAATTTAGAAAGGTAAACATAGATATGAGTTCTTTTACAATCCTCGTCGATACCAATACCGATTTGCCGCAAGAATATCTGGATGAACATGGGCTTGAAATGATCCCCATTCCATTCCACATCGACGGCACGCAGCATGACGGCGGCCGATGGCAGGAAATCACGGAAAATGCATTCTACGACGCGCTTCGAAAAGGCAGCTCCGCAGGGACCGCCCTCATCAATCCCGAATCATATGTCAGGCTCTTCACAGAATACGCAAGCCAGAAAAAACCGCTTTTGGTGATAACGTTGAGCAGCGGCCTATCAGGGACATACCAAAACTCCGTGATAGCGCTTGACGAAGTGCGCGGGCTCTTTCCGGACTGCCAGATATACACAGTGGACAGCCTCAACGCTGCCGGCGGCGCGGCATTGGTCGCGGTGTTGGCGGTCAAAAAGCGCGCCGAAGGTTTGTCCCTCAGCGAAACAGCCGCCTGGCTTGAAGCGAACAGGCAAAGCTGCTTCGCGCTCTTCACCGTCGACGATTTGATGTACCTGCACAGGGGAGGCCGTTTGAGCAAGCTCTCCGCCGTCGCGGGCTCCATCATTGGCATCAAACCGCTGTTGAACGTGGCGCCTGACGGGACGCTCAAGCTTAAAGACAAGGCGCGCGGACGCAAAGCTTCTTTGACGACCCTTTTCAAGCAAATGAAGAGAAGCCTCAACGCGGACGCAAAGCTCAATACTGTCATAATCAGCCACAGCGACTGTTTAGATGATGCTGAATCGCTTGCTGATATGATACGTTCCGATTATGAGGTCAAGGAAATCATAGTTACTATGATGGGCCCCGTTATAGGGGCGCACGTCGGCCCCGGCTGTGTCGCGCTGTTTTATGAAGCCGACATGGAGAGGGTAGAGTACGAGAGCAAATTTTACAGTTGACGCTGCATTCAAAAAAGCGGCCTGCCGGCCGCTTTTTTTTCTTTTCTTTTTTTTCTATTCCTTATTCTGCGCCATCTGCTGGCGTTCTTTTATGGCGTCTTTCCTTGATAAGTTGACGCGGCCCCTATCGTCGATTTCCATGACCTTCACCCACGTCATATCGCCTTCTTGCAGGACATCCTCAACCTTTTCGACGCGGCGGTTTTCCAGTTTTGAGATATGAATCATCCCGTCTTTGCCGGGCACGAGTTCAACGAAGGCCCCGATCGGTATGATGCGAACGACCTTTCCGTAATACAGGCCGCCGATCTCAGGCACGAAGACGATGTCGTCGATAATCTTCTTCGCGGCCCTGCAAGCCTCGATATCGATTGATGCGATATATATGCTTCCGTCGTCTTCAATATCGACCTTGGCGCCTGTGTCGGCACATATTTTTTGGATGACTTTTCCGCCGGTTCCGATAACTTCACGAATTTTATCAGGATTGATTTTCATGCTGATCATCTTAGGCGCCGTCGCCGCAAGTTCCGCGCGTGGCTCGGAGATGACCGGGAGCATGATCTCGTCAAGTATCTGCACGCGGGCTTCGCGCGTCATGTTAAGGGCGGATTCAATGATTGGGAATGTCAGCCCGTCGTTTTTCAAATCCATCTGGATTGCCGTAATTCCTTTTTTTGTCCCTCCAACCTTGAAGTCCATCTCGCCGTGGAAATCCTCGACTCCCTGAATGTCTATGAACGTCGTCCAGTCATCGCCGTCCGAAATCAGGCCGCAGGAAATTCCGGCGACAGGCGCCGATATCGGCACGCCGGCATCCATCAATGCAAGCGTCGAGCCGCAAATCGAGCCCTGAGAGGTCGAGCCGTTGGAGGAAAGCACCTCGGACACGACGCGAATCGCATACGGAAAATCAGACTCGCAGGGCAATACAGGCTCAAGGGCCTTTTCAGCAAGCGCCCCGTGCCCGTATTCGCGCCGTGACGTTGAGCGCGATCCGCGGGCTTCGCCGACTGAGTACGACGGGAAGTTGTAGTGGTGCATATAGCGTTTCGACTCTTCTTCATAGGTGGTGTCAAGCCTCTGTGAACTTGACATTGTGCCGAGAGTGGCAATCGAAAGCACCTGCGTCTGGCCGCGCGTGTACAGTCCGGAACCGTGTACCTTAGGCATGATTCCGACTTCGGCGGCCATCGGGCGTATCTCATTCATTGCCCTGCCGTCCACGCGCTTGCCTTCCATCAGCCACGCCTTGACGACCTTTTTCTGGATTCTGTACGTGATTTCCTCGAGCTGCGCGTTAATCTCAGGATACTCCTCGCCAAACTCTTGTATCATCCGCTCGACTACGGCATTGTACCGTTCCTCGCGGATGTTTTTATCGTCGGTGTCCATCGAGTATTTGACGTCATCGAGGTATTTGTCGGCGAGTTTTGCGAAAAGCTCGTCATTGAACGAGGCTTTCGCGTATTCAAATTTCGGCTTGCCTACCTCGGCGACCATCTGGTTGATAAGCGCGATGACCGGCTGTATCGCCTCGTGAGCCTGCTTGATTCCCTCCAACATGACGTCTTCAGGTATCTCCTTGGCGGCGGCTTCGATCATAACGACTTTTTCTGCTGTTGAAGCGATGGTGCAGTACATTTCGGATATGCCGCGCTGTTCCGTCGTCGGATTAATAAAATATTGGCCATCCTTATACCCAAGCCCCACTCCTGCGATAGGCCCGTCGCATGGGATGTCGGAAATAGAAACGGCGGCGGACGCGCCGATCATAGCGGCTATTTCCACAGAACAGTCATGGTCAACTGCCATGATTGTGCAGGTCAACACAACGTCGTTGCGCAAATCATCCGGGAACAGCGGGCGCATTGGCCTGTCAATCATACGTCCCGCAAGCACGGCGCGTTCCGACGGCCTAGCCTCGCGCCGCAAATAGCCCCCAGGGATTCTCCCCACCGCATATAGTTTTTCCTCAAAGTCGACCGACAGCGGGAAAAAGTCGATGCCTTCGCGCGGGCGGGCCGACGCCGTAGCCGCAACGAGGACTACCGTCTCGCCGTACCTGACGAGGACCGCCGCATTGGCAAGCTCCGCAAGCTTTCCAGTCTCAAGCGTGAGCGGGCGCCCGCCCAAGTCTATGGTATACTTCTTTTCTCCAGGGAATTCTCTTTTGTGAATAATCATCATTCATTGCTCCTTTTTGTTTTTTTGGAGCTGCTGATCTCTTAGCACTTGAAAACGAATCCGAAACGGCTTTCGGACGCATTTTCAACTGCTATGGGATCGCAGCAAGTATTGCGCGACGAAGCCGGTTTGTGAGCAGCCACAACCCGGCTCCGATACCGTCAAATCATTTTCTGATTCCGAGCTTCGCGATGCAAGCTCTGTATCGCTCGATGTCCTTTTTTGCCAAATAATCGAGAAGGCTCCTGCGGTGCCCGACCATCTTCAGCAATCCAAGTTCGCTGTGTTTGTCTTTCTTATGCACTTTGAGGTGTTCGGTAAGCTGTTTAATGCGTTCCGTGAGGATCGCTATCTGGACTTCCGGTGAGCCGGTGTCTGTTTCGTGGGTGCGGTTGCTTTCGATGACTGTGTTCTTTTGCTCCTTGGTGATCATTGGTTTTATTAATCCTTTCTTTCCTTTTGTGTATCTCCTATGGCTGAGTCTCAGGCGGAAAAGAAACCGGGAACGCCCCGGCGTTGTCCCGAAACTAAGCGCATGGATCAGGGGTCAGGCTTTGGCGCGGCAATGCAATATCTGCAAAAACCCCAAGACCGTAAGATAGTAACACACATTTCGGCAGTTGTAAAGAAATATTTATTTATTGCAAAATCAGTTGATTAAGCGAATTCATAATAGTATAATGCTAATGCGGTCTGCGGACCGCAACCCTGAACGCCATTTGCTCCGACGGAAGGCTGCACTAGTCGGGGAGTTAGCGGTGCCCTGTAACCTGCAACCCGCTATAGCAGGGATGAATCCCGGCCCTAGGACTTGTGATGTGCCGTCAGCCCCTGATAAGCAGCGATGACGAGCCGGTCTCGCGCAACGTAAATTCGTGAACCATGTCAGGCGGGGAACCGAGCAGCATTAAGCGAAACCTTACGTGTGCCGCGAGGCAACCGGTTCCGAGCCGGCTGTCAGGTCAGCGGGGATATTGCATTTTCAAAAGCCGGTGTGCAGTCTTCCGGCGGAGCAAACAACAAAAAACAAGGAAATCGTTCCCTCGTCTCCTAATCCCTATTCCCTATTCCCTTGCAGTCCGTAGACTGCATTATGAGGAGCCGCTATGTATCAGGCTTTATATAGAAAATACAGGCCGCGGACTTTTTCGGATGTTGCAGGACAAGACCATGTCACCGTGACGCTGAGGCGCCAGATAGTGAGCGGCAGACAGTCGCACGCATACCTTTTTGTCGGCACTCGCGGCACGGGCAAGACCACATGCGCGAAAATACTCTCGCGCGCGATAAACTGCCAAAATCCAATGGACGGCGACCCGTGCAATGAATGCCCCTCTTGCGTGGGGATAGAAAATGGGAACATCCTTGACGTTCTGGAGCTTGACGCCGCCTCAAACAACGGCATTGACGATGTCCGCGCACTGCGCGAAGAGGCCATATACAGCCCCGCATCCGTCAACAAGCGCATATATATCATTGACGAAGCGCATATGCTGTCCAACCCTGCATTCAACGCATTGCTTAAAATACTTGAGGAGCCTCCGGAGCATCTTGTGTTTATCCTTGCGACGACAGCGCTGCATAAGATTCCTGCGACGATACTGTCACGATGCCAGAGGTTTTCGTTTAAACGGCTGTCTCCCTCGGCAATCGCCGCGCGGCTAAGTTTTGTCGCCGAAAACGAGGGCTTTGCCCTGACCGACGACGCGGCAAAACTGATATCCTCACTGGCCGATGGCTCCATGCGCGACGCTCTTTCGCTGCTTGACCAATGCGCGTCGGAGACCGTGGTCGATTTGCAGCGCGTTCTGGATACCATTGGCCTTGTCGGACGTCAGGAGATACTAAACCTTGTCGAAGCGCTTTCAATGAGGGACACGGTGACGGCGCTTGGCATTTTTGATAGCATATATAACGAAGGCAGGGACATGTCTTCCCTTTTCAGCGAAATGTCGGCGCTGATGCGCGATTTGCTCGTAAGCAAGCTATCCCCTCAATCTCCCCTGCTCAGCGGCGGCTTTGGCAGGGATGAGCTTGCCGCCTTGTCCTCAAAACTTTCGCATGAGCAGCTTTATTATTTTCTGGAAATAATGCGCGGCGCCGTTTTTAGCCTGTCTCGCGGCGCCAACGCAAGAACGACCGTGGAGATCGGCCTGATCAGAATGTGCGACGAGCGCCTGTCCGATGAGCTTCCCGCATTGTTGTCGCGCATGGCGGCGCTGGAGAATGCAGAATGCAGAATGCAGAATGCAGAATTAGCATACGAGAGCACAATTGCCCCTACCAACTCTCAACTCCCAACCCCCGACTCTCAACTCTCCTCTCTCAACTCTCAACTCCCGACCCCCGACTCTCAACTCCCGACCCCCGACTCTCCTCTCTCAACTCTCAACTCTCCTCTCCCTGAAGGCGCGGGATTTTGGAAAAGCATACTTGATCTGCTTAAAAGCGATATGTCAATATACTCTTTGCTCAGCGACAATACTAGGGTCCGTGCCGAGCTGCAAAACGGCGTTCTTGTTTTACACGCCGCCGATTCCTTCAACGTCAGTTTGATAAACTCCAAGAAGTTTTTAGCCCCGCTCACGGACGCCGCTCGGAAGATCATCGGCGAAAATGTTGTAATACGAGTCGAAGTGAGCAATGGCGGCGCCGAGAGTGGCAAGGCTGTAAAAATAGACGACTTAGGTAAGTTTGACATAGTAAAATTTGAATGACTGGAGTGGGTATTATGGCTAAAGGCGGGTTTCGCGGCGGCGGCTACGGCGGCGGCGGCATGAACATGAATATGATCAAGCAGGCGCAGAAAATGCAAGCAGACCTTTTGAAGGCGCAGTCCGAAATTGAGGAACAATCATACTCGGCAACCTCCGGAGGCGGCGTCGTTACCGCCGTTGTCAACGGCAAGCATGAGTTGACGTCGCTTGTCATCGAACCTGATGCGGTCGATCCGGATGACGTGGAAATGCTTCAGGATTTAATCCTTGCCGCGGTAAACGAGGCAATGCGCAAGGCAAGCGACCATATGAGCGAAACAATGTCAAAACTGACAGGCGGCATGAATTTGGGATTCTGATGCGGTCTGCGGACGCAAGCCGAGAGTTGAGAATTGAGAGAGGAGAGTTATGGGACTGGGGGCACGATATGGATAAATACTCATATTCTTTTGATTCCCGCTTTGGTCGGATATATATTGCGGAATCCGGCGGCTCGATAACGGACGTGGCTTTTCATCCGATTCACGGTTGCGTTGAAAGGGAAACACAGCTTATCTTAAAAGCGGCGGAAATGCTGCGGGAGTATTTTGAAGGCAGGCGCAAAGTTTTCGATCTCCCATTGGATCCCAGGGGTACAGAATTCCAGAAAAAGGCATGGGACGCGCTGCTTGCCATACCGTACGGGCAGACGCGCTCGTATAAAGAACAGGCCCAAGCGGTTGGGAACGCAAAGGCATGCCGCGCAGTCGGCGCCGCAAACGGGAAAAACCCAATCAGCATCATTATACCTTGTCACAGGGTCATTGGAACCGATAAGTCCCTGGTCGGCTTCGGAGGCGGCCTTGATCTCAAAAAAGCGTTGTTGGACCTTGAGTTAAAATTCTCGTAGCAACGCAAAAATCGCCTTATCGTTATTCTCTGCGCCGATAAGATGTTAGACAGGTTTTTATGCCGGCGCGCAGCGGCGGAATGGACTACAATTATGAAAAACAAGAAAAACCTCTTCTGCCTTATCCTGGCCTCCGCCATGCTAGTAACTTTGCTTGTCGGGTGCGGCACAGATGGCGAAGAGCCGGCGGACGACGAATCGACCGGCAGTATTTCGGCTAGCGGCAATCCGGCAGGCGGCGGCCCCACAGAAAGCGGAACGGGCGCAGATGCCGAGTTTTCACATAGCGGCGGCATTGATGAAAACGGCTTTTGGACGGGAATAAACGCGCTTGATTATGTTGTGATTTTCAATTATCAGGCAATGGCGATCCCGAACGACGTCCATCAAATATCGGATGATGCGATTCAGTCTGAGATTGACTATCTCTTGACGCAATTCCCTTCCGTCACCCAAATCATGGATCGCGCGGTCGTAGACGGCGACACGGTCAATATAGACTATGTGGGGAGCATTGATGGCGTGGAGTTTGAAAATGGCTCCACAAACGGCATGGGCACAGATGTCACGATAGGGTTGACAAGCTATATTGACGACTTTCTGGAGCAACTGATCGGGCATGCGCCGGGGGACGTGGTCAATGTGGAAGTGACTTTCCCCATCGACTATTACGAAGTGTCTTTGCAAGGAAAAGACGCCCTGTTCATAACGACGGTAAACTACATAGTTGAAGATGGAGATGCCGAGCTGACGGATGCTTTTGTCCTTGAGAACCTATTTGTTTACTTTGGCTGGACATCGGTTGAGGATATGCGCTCCGGCATACATGAAAGACTTTATACGGACGCCCTGGAACAGCATATTCGTCAATACTTCATCAACGAAGTGACAGTGAACGAAGTGCCTGACAGGCTGGTCGAATATCAGCTAAATTCTCTGCTCGACTATTACGAAAATTACGCGCTTTATTATTATGGAGTCGATCTTGAATCGTTTATAGTCGATTACAATGGTTTTTCAGGCGTGGATGAGTTTGTCGAGACAATGCATGATGAAATCATAGCAAACGCGACGTATTACCTTATTATTCAAGCAATAGCGGAGGACGCGGGTTTCTCTGTCAGCTTAGAAGATATATCGGACTTCTTTATGGAGCAGTACGGGTCGGACGATTATTCTTCATATGAGGAACAATTTGGCATGCCCTACCTGAAACAGGTTGTCCTCAGCCAGATAGTAATCGACTACATCGTTGAAAACGCAATCCTCCTGAATGCTTGACCTCAATCCCGGGGGGGAGTGCGCGCTTTAAAAAAAGAATCGATTCTAAAACAAGCAAGGCAGGTGGCGTTTTATGGCGGAACAATTCTTTGGAAAAAACATCGGCAAGCTAGGCTATGGCAACATGCGCTTGCCGAAACTTGACGGAAAAGTCGATTACGCGACGATCCACAAAATGATAGATACGTTCATGGAAGCGGGGCATTCATTCTTCGACACTTGCTATTCGTACGAAGCCTCCGAAATGGCGTTGGGGAAAGCTCTGGTACCGAGGTATGCGCGGGAAGATTACGAACTCACGACAAAGCTGACCCTGATTCCGGTGAACAGCGCCGGCGACATGCAAAGACAATTCGACGAATCGCGAAAACGGCTAGGGTTGGATTACGTCGATTTCTACTTTTTGCATTCGCTCAATGCCCATTATCTTGAAAAGGCCGATAAACTTGACGCTTGGGGATTCCTGCGGCGGCTGAAAGAAAAAGGAGATGTGAAGCACATCGGGTTTTCTTTCCACGACACCCCCGAACTGCTTGAAGATACTCTTAGGAAGCACCCGGAGACTGAACTTGTCCTGCTCCAAATAAACTATCTTGATTGGGAGAATCCGAATGTGCAGTCGCGCAGGCTCTACGAAACCGCCAGAAGATACAATGTCCCCGCGACAATCATGGAACCCTGCAAGGGGGGCTGGCTTGCAAGCGAGGTTTCAGAGTCCGGCAAATATTTAAAAGCCGCGAACCCGGAAGCGTCGGTCGCGTCGTGGGCGTTCCGATATCTTGCCGAACTGGAAGGAATCGTGGCAATTCTGACCGGCATGGGCGCGCTCAACGAAGTGGAGGACAATATTAAGACTTTTAGGGACTTCAAGCCCCTGTCCGCCCAAGAGCATGAGTTTGTCCAAAAAGCCGTGGAAATCTTAAACGTGACCCCAAGCATCCCCTGCACCGACTGCCTTTATTGCATAAAGCAATGCCCGGAAAAAATAAGAATCAATGGTTCCCTGCAACATTACAACGGGTACTTGCTTTACAAAGACTTAGGTTCGCTGAAGCATATACATTACATGATGGGGCTGTCGGGCAGCATGCCGCGAAACTGCATAAAATGCGGGGCTTGCGAGAAAGTCTGCCCTCAGCATATCGAGATTTCGGATTATATGGCCGTGATATCGGAGTTGATAGGCGACGTCTATTGACAAAATGATACCCGGGACTTGACATATAACATAGTATGGTGATACGCTATATGTGGAAAAAAACGGTAAAAATCACCAATTAGACTTTTATGGCTCTAGCGCAAGAAGTTGGAGGAACCCGCATGCCGAGTCCATCGTCAAATCTGCCGCTTGGTGCGCGCAAACGTTGCGCCGGAATAGCCGGTGCCCTGAACGGCGCCATCGAAGCGTTCAGTTTGCATGAAGAAAAAACTTTAGATGAATTATTGACCAAAATAATAAAGCCGCTTGCCGAAGCGATGGGCGTCGATCAGATTTTTATTGACCGCCAAATCGAAATGAACGGTGAAACGCTTTTATGCCGGGTTTATCGCTGGGATGGCACGAACGGCGTATTCCCATTGAAGGACGAGAATCCCCTGCCCGTGGACAAAGTGCTTCCGGAATGGGCGGACACCCTCCGGCAGGGCTGCAGCGTATGCCGGAGCGCATCGGAAATCGCATCTGACGAAAACTCCCAAACGGATGATCCCGGTTTGAAATCCTGCATAATAATACCCATTATGACGCAAGGGGAATACTGGGGCAACGTCGTTTTTGAGGACGAAGAAAACGAAATGCGCTTTGACGACGATTGCATGAGCCTGATACGGTCATATGCTTTGCTGTGCGCGAACGCGATTATGCGTAATGATTTGGAGCTTGAGATAATCAGGCAAAACGAAGTCAATACGGTCATCGTGGGCAATATGCGGCGCCTTGAGACGGAGAGCCAAAAAATATACTATGATCCGTTGACGGGCGTTTATAACAGGCGTTTTTTTGATGAAAGGCTCAGCCGCCTCATAAGCACGTTGTCGCGTTCGGGCGGCGTCCTCAGTTTCTTGATGTTCGATATAGATAATTTCAAGAATTATAACGATTCCTTCGGTCATGCCGCGGGCGATGAGTGTCTGAAAACCATCGCTAATATCCTGACAAGCAGCACCGCGAGGACTGACGACTTCGTCGTTCGGTATGGAGGCGATGAATTTGCCGCCGTGCTGCCGAACACCGAAGAAAACGGCGCGCGCATGATCGCGGAAAAGATACTGCATAGCTTGAACAGCCATGTCATGCATGTCGATAAAAATGGCAAGGAAAGCAAAGTCACCGCCTCCATAGGCGTCACAGCAGGAAAAGTGAGGCCAAAGCATAGGCCGGACGATTTCATTCTGCGGGCGGATGAGCTGCTTTATAAGTCTAAGCAGGACGGACGGAACAGATATACCTTTGGCAGTTTATGAAACCCGGCACCCTGCCCCACCCCCGCCATGTCGGGGGTTTGCTGACTTTTAAAAGGAGGACATTGCCCGGTGAATATTGATGCCCCGTGGCTGAGGTTTTACGGCGACGTGCCGCATAACCTTGACTACCCCGACTGCTCAATGGCGCGCCTCGTCTTTGAAACAGCGGACAGGCACCCGGATGTGACGGCATACGATTTTTTCGGATGCACGCAATCATACGCCGGCTTCGCGGAAGAGATCCGCATATGCGCGCGCGGCCTCCTGAGCATTGGGATCAAACAGGGCGAGAGGGTCACGATATGCATGCCCAATACCCCGCAAGCGGTAATAATGTTCTACGCGCTGAACCTTATCGGAGCTGTGGCAAACATGATACACCCCCTGTCGGCCCCGGAGGAAATCGTGCGGTTTTTGAACATCAGCCAAAGCGTGGCCGTGCTCACGCTTGACCAATTCAAAGACAAGCATGAGGAAAACCTTTCAAGGACTTCGATCAGATTTCTCATTCTGTGCGGAATTGAAGACGGCCTGCGCGGAATTAAAAAACCGCTTTATAAGCTGACAAAGGGGCGCAAAATACAGCGCAGCGCGTCAGCCGGGAAACAGCTCAGGTTCACGGACCTGACGGCGCGCGGGGAGGGTTTCACGGGCAGCTATGACGCCAACATGCGCGGCGGCGACGTCGCCGCGATATTATACAGCGGAGGAACCTCT
>Ga0099364_10012578_pt1 | contig 11397 bp, 9 predicted proteins | sample TergutTh196P3_FD_73070 | JGI IMG/M metagenome (GOLD analysis project Ga0099364, IMG submission 73070) | Microcerotermes parvus P3 segment gut microbial communities from Pointe-Noire, Republic of the Congo - Th196 P3 | ecosystem: Host-associated > Arthropoda: Insects > Digestive system > Gut ...
AGGTCAGACTTACTTGGAAAAGGTGGTATTTATGCGATCCGAGAAGCGGAGCATGGATGCGGAGCGCGCGAATAGGCGCATGGAAGCGCCTTTGAGCGAAAAGGAGCGCATAAGTACCACCTTTTCCTAGCGACGCACCAAAAGTTTACACACCCTGTGACTTGTAACCAGCTTAGTTGGCTGCGCATAGACTTTCAGCGACTACAGGATTTTCGTTATATACACCTTTTTTGCGTTGTTCCGGAACACATCATCCCAAGCATGTTGCGGCACGATGGCTTTGCAAAACTCAATATAAGGCCCGACAGGCACCAACGGCCAGTCTGTGCCAAAAATGACTTTACTATAATCGCCCAGGAACACGAGCCCCTGACGGTAGTAATCCCGTATCAATGGCTCCATCCTCATCATTTCGCATTCTGCCGCACCGCCTACCGCGAGACCAGAAATATCTACAAACACATTATCGTTCTTTGCGGCTATCTCACATGCCTCCATGACCCAAGGAAACCCAAGGTGACAGATGACAATTTTCATACCCGGGAACGCAAAAGCCAGCCTGTCCGCATGAATCGGGCGCGAGTACTCAACAAGCCCGCCCTTGAAGTACGTCTCTCCGCTATGAATCGCCACTGCCAGGCCGAAGTCCGCTGCCAGTTTGTAAACAGGCTCGTAAACGCTATCGTTGATATCGACATGGTAATACCCGGCATAGATTTTGAATCCCGCGATATCGTCACGAAGGGTAATCGCTTCTTTTATTCGCTCGACAGCACCTATGCACAAGTCATGTGGATTTACTCCAAGGCAAACGCCCATCGGCACAGACGCAGGCCCGAGATCGGCGTCCATTGGAGTTTGGGCGAGCTTATCAGGAGTCAGCCCCGGCGCTGTCTCGGAAAGCCCCATGCATATGCCGCATGTGATGCCGTTATCCGCATACTCCATCATTAAGCCCGCTGCAGAATACTCTACGCCTGCGTCCAAAGCGCCCTGCTTGAGCGCTTGAATATTTGAAAAATGCATATGCGCATCGATGATCTCCATATTCACACCTTCCAACAAAACGCTAATCACCAATCGTAAACGCCGTCCGCGTCAGCGCACAAAGTTCATCCGGCATCAGATCCCAATCGCAAACAATGTGGAATATTGGCTTTGTAAGAGTTTCCCCGCCGTTCTTAATGCTTAATGTATTATTTCTCTCACAACCAAAGAAGTTGATATCATCGCCTGCGGAGGCCCAAGCGCGCCTGTCATCGAGATTCGGCAGCCAATGGAGCCTGAACCCGTTCCCTGCCGAAATCCTGACAAACTCCGCCATGTGCGTCTCGAATGCGGCGTTCCCGATGACAAAGCGCCGTATATTGCCCTTGTGGAAAACATCAGCTATTCTCTCTTCGCCGGAACTGCCGAGCATATATAGGATGTTCTCGGATATATTGGTTTTCAAATAGCCTCCGGTATTATTTGCATAACGGGTAAAACTGCATAAAACAGGGACACCGGGCTTCGTAACATAAAATGTTTCATAAATCAAACCCTTGTAATCTTCGTTAATTGTTACGTCGACCCGCGATTTGATTCCTTGCCATAAGTTGCCGTAGTTGTCCTTGATTTCAACAAAACACGCGCTTATGGTCTCTTTAAGCGTATTAGAAGTGTTCATTTTCTCATGCCAGTTATATGTTCCTCCGGTAAACGGGTTCCACCAAGAAAATGGCTCGAGCTTTGGGTATTTGCTCAAAAGCCATTCATTGCCGGAACTATCCTGAATGGAAAACAACCCGGCATAATGCTTGGGATCTGATTTGTAAGTCAGACAGCTGTTTGACACAATAAACACGCCTTCATTTTCATGACATTCAACATAACCAGAGGGAAAGAATGCCGCTCTCGTCTTCTCTGAAAGATAAGCCGGGAAAGCAGTGCGCAACTTGAGCAGCCTGATACCGTCGGATCCGGGGGAAGAACCGCTCGTATTTTGCGAACCGCTATATAATTTCGTTTCTGCATCGGGACCTGTTATGAAAAATGGCTTGATCTTCAACGCCGCGACTTTATCATCGGCTTTAAACTCGCATCTCTGTGTCTCAAAGAACTCGCTGCGGACTGGAGACACTTCGAAAGAGCCTCCATAGGTCTTACTGCGGTTGTTACGCAAGCTCACGGTGAACTCACTGTCATAAATGAATGGATTACCATCATTTACGGTTATCTCCAGCAAATCTTCCGAAGACTCGGTACAGGGATTGAAGACCCTTCTTGCGTAATCGCGGAATGATGAAAAATCCCGGAAAATGCCAATATATGCACTTACGGGCGGAGTTATTGCCGCAGAGTCTCCCGCCAGTTCAAGCTTATGCTCTAAAACAACGCCGCTATTAAATCGAAAAGATGGCTTGAGATTTGGATTCCAGCAAACTCCGACGGTCATTTCCGGATCGTTTTCGAATACCCAATTCTCCTCAAACAGTGCAGAGTCGGCTATATTGAAACCTTCATCCGTAGCGTCACGAGACATCGTGTTTCTGCCGTCATAGCGGTATGCTGCATTGTGATATATGCTTGTGAAGTTGATTTCGTTGAGAAAGAGTGTTCTTGAAACAGCACCTGTGTTCAGGATACGGTGATAACGCGTCACGATACCCGACGCGCTCAGAGTATAAATCATTGTCATAACGATTCCGGGCTGCTTATATGATAGATACGATAACTCCATCACCATCTCCGCTCCGGATTCGTAGGTTTTTATTTCAATCGGAACTGCAAGGTCAAACTCGTCGTCATAGGGTTTCCCCAGTTTGCTCACGTTGAATAGAGGCATTTTGGACATATCAGGATCATTGATCAGCAGATGTTTTACTGCTGTTTTGTTATCTCTCTTGTCCGTCTCCAGCCGAAACGGGCCGTTCGCTATACAGTAATAGCTTTCTGACTCAAATGAAAAACGATCAGTCAGCCCTTGGTTCAGTATGTCCAGCGACAGTGAAAAAAATGTTTCCTTACCATCTGCCAAAGTTATGGCGACGGGCACTTCTAATCTTGCACCGCCGATTTTCAATGTCTCGGCAACAGTTTCCGCGCAGGCCTTGCCAAACACATCCATCTGTAAATTATGATTGGGTATCTCAAAACACATATACTCGTTTTTCGGCAAAGCCAGCTTGATACTCGCCTGTGTCATAAGCGCGCTTTCAAGGGTAATATGCGCGATTGAGCGATCGCCGGGAAAGGCTATTCCACGCTCAATGTCGATGGTTCCTGTCAATGGCGGTTTTGCGTTTATTCCAACGCCCATCTCCAGTTCCATGCCGTTTATTGTCACTAAGGCAAGGACGCATGGGTGCTTTCTGTATGGATCCTGCTTGGTGTCGGGCTTTCCGACTGAGAACTTGTTTTCGGAAGGCGCAAAAGATATTACACCGTCATCTTTACCGATGACAGTCACATTCAGCGGTTTGCCGCTTTTATTTTCGGTTTTTACTTCCGCATAGTAATCAAAACCATAGGCAAGTGCATGGCTTTCGGCGGTCAGGCTTACGACAAAATCGTCAGTTTCCACGCGGCATATGCGTCTTCCGTGTTTCTCGACAGTGACGGCGATGCTTTCACGATCCTTAGCCCATGTATACGTGAAAAACTCAAAACCTTCTGAAATCACTCCGTCGGGTTCAATCTCGATAATGCGGGTGGAATCTTCATACCAATCCGCTTTGTCGAAGAATGGTTTCAGCAATTCCTGAGAAATAATAGTGGGGATGTAGTTGGACAGATGGGTGGTTTCCGAGTTGTCCTCCCACATGTATCCGCATTTTTTGTAAACCGGAACTGCCTTGGTATTACCTGCCCATGTATGGATTTCCAGGCGCGGGAAACCAAGCTCTATCGTGCGTTGCACGCACTGCAGCACCAAGGCTTTTCCAACTTTCATAGACATGAAGTCCGGCCTTACATTAAGGACGTGGATATATAGCGCGTCCGCATCCTTGTAGTACCGGTCCAAGCTGCACAGCCCGATAACTTCCTCACCGTTTAGTGCAAGATACACATTGTAGTATGAGCCATTTCGGTAGAAGTCGATCTGGCTCTGTTCGGTTTCTAAATCGTCGCCGCCACCCCAACTGTCGCGGCTGCGGTTCCACATATCAGCGAGTCCGGCAGCGAAGCGCTCCTCGTATTCAACTATCGTAACACCGTTTTGAAGAGTTTTGTATAATGTCATTTCTACGCTCCATGCTCAAAAGTAGTCAACGAGCAGTATATCACATGCAGCGCAGAAAACACAACGGCATTGCTGTGAATGTCGTAACTGCTCAGTGGGTATCCGAAAAACTCGCAATGGTTACAGGTCAGTCTCTACCAAAGACCTTGCCGAAATAGGGCTATTTTTTGCATTCCTGTCGTTCAAAGTCACATCCTACGCCTATTCGCGGCGCTCCGCATCCTTGCTCCGCTTCTCGGATCGCATAAATACCACCTTTTCCAAGTAAGTCTGACCTGTAACCAAAGTAATGATGATTCTGCAACGAAGAAACCCGGTTCATTGAAACGGCAGCAATCTTGTGTTATGATGAACAAAAAAACGACTTGAGAAAGGAATTCAGATAGTGTGGGAAAAACTCTTTATATATCTGACCTCGACGGGACGCTGTTAAACAAAGCTGCTGAAATTACCCCTTTCACAAAGGAAATCATAAACCGTTTTACGTCAAGCGGGGGATATTTCTCTATTGCCACAGCGCGGACGCTGGACACTGTTTTGCATATACTTGACGGCGTAAAATTAAGCGCTCCTGCGGTTCTTCTCAACGGCGTATCTGTTTATGACACATGGACACATAGATATGAAAAAATTGAGACAATAGACAAAAGTTGCACAACCGGTCTTTTTAAAACTCTCGCTGATTTTGAAATTACAGGATTTGTTTTTACCCTTGAAAACGGTGATATAGCCCATTACTATGAAAATCTCGATGCCCCGCACAGAAAAGTGTTTCATGACGACCGCTCCGGCAGATATGGCCGCGTTTATACGCAGGTTGATTCTTTTGCCAACCTATGTGGCATGGATATAGCCTATTTCTCCACTTGCGACGACAAGGCGCTTTTATTACCTGCTTATGAAAAGCTGAAATCCGATTCCCGCCTGCATGTTGAGTTTTATCGAGATGTTTATCATGAGGAATTTTGGTATCTGGAGATTTGCTCGGCTGCGGCGTCGAAATACAATGCTGTAATATACTTAAAAAATGCATATGGTTTTGATCGCGTAGTGTCGTTTGGCGACAACCTAAATGACTTGCCGCTGTTTCATGCCAGCGATGTTCGCGTTGCGGTAGAAAACGCAAGACAGGAAGTAAAAGACGCTGCCGATTATATCTGCGATACCAACGAAAACGATGGCGTGGCTAAATGGCTGAAGGAAAATGAGTAAAGCACGGTCGGACAGGGCAGCACATGCACCGTGAAGTTGCAGGGTGAGATGAGTTGATTCGGTTGAAAGAATTTTTTCTTTTTGTCATGTACAAAAACAAATACACCAGTCTTTATTTAGCGAATATCTCGACGCGGGTGAGAGTTTCCCTGTATATGGCGCTTTCGCTCAACTTGATATTTGCCGGTTTTAAGATAGCCACGGCAATCAACTATTCATCTGTTTGGTTCGGAGCGGAAGCGGTATTCTATCTTGTAATGGGTATAACGCGGTTTTTCCTGTTGAGTAATATGCGTAAAGCCAAAGAAGATTTAAGGCGGGAATATAAGGCATACCGTTTTTGCGGGTTTTTACTTTTTGCGCTCAACGCTTCCTTGACAGGCATCGTCTATCAAATGATACATCATGGGCAAGGCAATGAATATCCCGGTTTGTTGATTTATATCGTGGCGACATTTGCTTTTATTTTCCTCACAAGCGCAATAATAGATGTGGTAAAATTCCGCAACCAGGGCAGCCCGATTTTTTCTGCCGTCAAAGCAATCACCCTTGTTCAGTCTTTGGTAGCCATTTATTCCCTGCAAATCTCAATGTTCGCGTACTTTGGCGAAGATGAAGACTTGGCAAGAATAATGAACAGCGTTTTCGGTGGGTTGCTGTGCGTCGCTATTTTTGGCATGGCGGTGTTTATGGTTGTCCGGGGGAGTTGGAAACTGAAAAATCTAAGGTCATAAGCTGCAACGTCAGCAATATGTTACAGGTCAGTCCCAACCAAAGACCTTGCCGAAATAGGGCTATTTTTTGCATTCCTGTCGCTCAAAGTCGCATCCTGCGCCTATTCGCGGCGCTCCGCATCCATGCTCCGCGCTACGGAATGCAAAAAACAGCCCTATTCCGGCAAGGTCTGACCTGTAACAGCAATATTTTCCAAGAATTGCAATTTCTTCATTTTTCTTGACATATTGCCGCTTGCATAGTAGACTTAGCCGTGTGAATATTGTGTAAATTGGGAGGGAATATTTCAATGAAAAAGAAGACTTTCGCGACTCTATTGGCAGTACTAATGCTCGTTGCCATGTCTCTGACCGCCTGCGGCGGCAATGATTCCGGCAGCAGCAGTCAACCTAGCGGCAGCGAACAGCCAAGCGGCAGCAGCCAACCGCCGTCGAGCGGCGAGCTGGTTGAGAGGGGCTACCAGTCCGACATGCAAAAGGACGTAATAACCATCCGTGCCGTCAGGCCCCTGACCGGCGGCGACGCCCTATTCGACGAGACGGCTTTCGGGCCTCAATACAGGATGTGGGTAGACGAAATCAATCAGGATGGAGGCCTTTACGTCAAATCACTGGACCGAAAAGTTCGGGTGGAAATCGAGATTCTTGACGACGGCTCCGATATGGCCAATACCACGCGGCTATTTGAACAAATAGTATCCAGGGACAAGCCTGACCTCGTGCTCGGGCCCGAAGGGACAGCCAGGTTGTTTGCGTGTGCGCCCATTGCGCAAAGATATGGATACCTGCTGCTTGCGGCCGAAGGCGGCGCGCTGGAATTGGCTCAAGAATTTGATGTCATGAGGGCGGACTACGGCAGCGTGAACACTTTCTCCATACTCAGCTACTCCGAGACGCAGGTTCCGGCTCTTGTCAAATTCCTCAATGAAGAAGGCCTTACATCCGTCTATTGCGCATACATCAACGACCTGCACGGAATCGAGTACTGGACCGCCACAGAGCGGGCCCTCAATGAAGTTGGCATAGAAATCAAAGGCAGCGAGCCTGTCGACCCGAACGACTTCATACCTCCCGCCATCATCAACAATGCAAAAGCCAGCGGTGCCGACGCTTTCCTGTGCTACACATATCCCCCGCAGTCTATTCCGATCGCAATCACGGCGGCCGAGCTCGATTACAACCCCGCCGTATACCTTGTGGGCCCGGGCGGCTGTTACGACTTTTTCGGCTTGTTCGCCTTTGGCGACCCCAGTAACCTCGCTTTGGAAGGCATGATGGCTTGGGGCGCTTGGAACGAGCGGAGCAGCGACCGCGCCAAAGCTTACAGCGAGCATTTCCGCGAATACTGGATCAACGATGGTTCGTTCTGGAAGAATGCCGACGGCTCGTTTAATGAAGCCGGCACGGTGTTCCAGGATTGGTGGGGCCATATCTGCTACTATTCGGTGATGCAGATACTGCAGCAGGCTGTCGAGAACGCCGGCGAGCTGGATGAAGATGGCAATATCAACAATGCCACGCTCGTCAAGTACATCGAAACAGCGACCTTCGATACGGTAATGCACCCGCAGCTGCGCTTCACGAACAACGTCTTGACGGACGACATGTACCTCGGCAACCTCGGCCAGTGGCAAAACGGAGTCTTCGAGGTCGTCGACGCCGACGACCGCAGGACTGCCGATCCGATAATACCGAAGCCGGACTGGAATATTGGTTAGTAAGAGTTTAGTTTGAAAAGTTTCATTGGCGGGCATTCGCCCGCCAATGAACTAATCGGTAGTGTAAAATGTGCCATGCAGAATTTAGAGAGGCCGCAGTTGGCTATCGGACAATTGTGCATTGTGCATTGTGAATTATGAATTGAAAAAGGAGGTGCGGACACTATGACGACGTTTCTCCTGATACTTATCAACGGGTGTATTGAAGGCAGCGCCTACGCGCTCATTGCTATGGGCATGAGCACACAATACGGAGTAGCGCGCATCCTGAACATCGCGTACGGCGAGTTTATCGTCCTGTCCGCTTTCATTACTTTCACCTTGCGCATCAGCACAGGTCTGCACCCGCTGATTTGCTTGGTTATAGCCTGCCCGATCGTATTTGTAATATCGTTCATTCTGCATATCACTCTGTACAGGCGAACAAAGAAGATTTCTCCAAATATAGGCGCCTTCGAAGGGAACGCTATACTTATATCGTTCGGTATTTACTACATCGCGCAAAACCTTTTGCAATCGAACATGGGCTCGACGCCAAAAACGTACCCGTTTATGCTGTACTCCGTAAACATCGGCGGTGTGGGAATTTCGGCAGCAGGCCTTTTCGTCATGATGGTAGCGGTGATAATATGCGTCGCTTACAGTATCTTCCTGTCGCAGACGCGTTTGGGCAAGTCGCTGCGCGCCGCGGCTCAAGACCCGCAGGCTGCAGCGCATCTCGGCGTAAAAATCAATACCATTATGGCCCTTTGCTTTGCCATAGGCGGCGTCCTGGCCGCATGCGCAGGCGTGCTAAAAAGCATGAACGACCAGTTTTCCAGCGTTTCGGGGCTTGGTTACACCACTATCGCGATAATCATTGTTGTGCTCGGCGGCCTCGGAAGCGTCAAAGGCGCCATAGTCGGCGGTTTTGTTATGGGAATCATCGGATATGCCGTGACGCACTTCGTCGATTCCGTATTCATGATTTCGTTTTTCTACATGATAATCCTGTTGCTGCTGATTGTAAGGCCCAAGGGCCTTTTCGGGAGGTGATGGCATGAGGTTGATCAAAGACACAGTCCGCAACAGCGCGAGGATCGTAAAAGACACATTTTGGAACACGAAACCCGCCAAGGCTCAATCCGGAGCCATCATCGCCGCAGCGCTTGTCCTGATGTTCATCCCGAACTTTTCGAGCGCGTATACGCCGCTCTTTCTCTCGTGGCTGATCCCCTACTGCGTATACGCCGTGGCGTGGGCTTTTTTCTCCGGCAAGACGGGATATATTTCGCTGGCATCGGCGGCTTTTTACGGCATTGGCATGTATATGCAGGCAATTTGGGGCAGAGAGTTTTCTTTAGTAGTCGTTATGCTTTTTGCCGCAGGGGTAGCTTTTGCGGTAGGTGTCATCATTGGCATGGTCACGCTGAGGCTGCGAGGCATTTACTTCACGATTTTCACTTTCGGGCTTTCGCTCTTTCTGAACAAATTTCTCCACTGGTACGAGGGTATGTACACCCGCACTAAAGGGCGCATGGTAAAGCCGTATGACGATTTAACGATTTTCTATGCTGTGCTGATAGTGTTGATTGTTACTGTCATCGCAGTGCTCCTTTTCAACAAATCCAAATTTGGGCTTTCCCTTAGATGCATAGGGCAAAACGAAGACAGCGCCCGACATCTCGGTGTAAAGACGATAAAGACCAAAGTGCTGGCATTCGCGATAAGCGCCGCCCCTGTAGCAGCGGTCGGGGTTGTGATGAGCTCGAAGATAGGGTATATCGATCCGGACATCGCCTTCGCGATGAACATAAGCTTCTTCCCGGTGCTGATGGCTATCTTCGGCGGCATGAACACCACCTACGGGCCGATAGTAGGGGCTATAGTCTTTTTTGTTCTGGACGATTACCTGCGCCAAACGACAAGCTCGTACATGGTCATATTCGGAATCATTCTGGTCGTCGTAATAATGGTGATGCCCAAGGGGCTGTTTGGAGCAATAGAATCGGTCATCGCCAAGCGGCGAGGTCCGGGTAGCTGCGAGGAGGCGGATGGCGATGAGTAGTTATGAGAATGTCATCACGGGCAGCGGCGTTACAAAGCGCTTCGGCGGTATGACAGCCGTGAACAAAGTCAGTTTTGAGCTCAGGAAGGGCGAGATCCTTGGGCTGATAGGCCCAAACGGAGCGGGCAAGACAACTCTGTTCAACTGCATTTCCGCTTTCCATAAGGCCGACGAGGGCCATATCGCTTTCAACGGCACAAAAATAAACAAGCTCAGCCCCGACAAGATATGCCGCCTTGGCCTTGCCCGCACCTTTCAGGCAGCAAAGAATTTTCCCGACATGTCGGTCCGTGAAAACGTACGCATGGGTGCGCTTTTCGGACAAGCGGGAATATCATATGAGGAAGCGGACAGGATCACCGACGAGACGATGGCCTTTACGGATCTTGTCAGATGCGCCGGCATGAAAGTGCCTGACATGCCTCTTGCGCTGCAAAAACGGCTTGAGCTGGCCCGCGCCTTGGCGACAAAACCGAAGGCAATCCTGCTCGATGAGATGATGGCGGGCATGAACCCGGCCGAGGTCGTAGATGCTATGGCGCTTGTCCGCAATGTCCGGGAAAACGGCGTCACGGTGTTGATGATAGAACACGTCATGAAAGCCATAATGGCTATTTGCGATCGAATCATTGTTTTGCACCACGGCGAGCTCATATCGGAAGGCACGCCCGATCATGTGGCAAACGATCCGCAGGTCATCGAGGTTTATCTGGGGGAGGAGGTGTAGCTGTGGCGACGATACTTGATGTAAAAGACTTAAACGTCAGTTATGGCAATGTTCAGGTGTTGTGGGACGTTAATTTCAGTATTGAGAAAGGTAAAATAGTCGCCCTGCTAGGCGCTAACGGCGCAGGCAAGACTACGCTGCTCAACACTATAACAGGCGCTATAAAGCCAACGTCCGGCGAAGTGTGGTTCGAGGATAAACGGATCGACAAGCTCGCGCCCAGCAAGATAATCGAAAGAGGGATATCCTATCTCCTTGAAGGCGGGAGGGTGTTCCCTGAAATGACCATAAAGGAAAACCTTGAGATGGGGGCTTACCACCGCAAGTTCTGGTCAAAACGCAAGCAAGACATGGAGAGAATGTACAAGCTCTTCCCCATACTGGAGGAGCGCAAGAAACAGCTTGCTAAGACCATGAGCGGCGGAGAACGGCAGATGCTCGCGATGGGCCGCGCACTTATGAGCAATCCGAAGCTTTGCCTCTTCGACGAGCTTTCGTACGGTCTTTCGCCCAAGATGGCGCAAGCGGTTTTCAGGACTGTAAAACAGCTCCACGAAGAGGGCATCACAGTATTTCTCGTCGAGCAAAACGTGCATCAGACGCTTGAAATAGCGGACTACGCCTATGTTATCGAAAACGGTCGAATAGTCAAAGGCGGCGAAGGGCACACGATGCTCGAAGACGACTATATAAAGCAGGCGTATCTGGGCATTTGAGGGTCTGTTACTTGCCTG
>Ga0099364_10012579_pt1 | contig 11396 bp, 3 predicted proteins | sample TergutTh196P3_FD_73070 | JGI IMG/M metagenome (GOLD analysis project Ga0099364, IMG submission 73070) | Microcerotermes parvus P3 segment gut microbial communities from Pointe-Noire, Republic of the Congo - Th196 P3 | ecosystem: Host-associated > Arthropoda: Insects > Digestive system > Gut ...
GAGGTGCGCTCCAGGATGGCTTTTTTGGCGGCCACGTCCGCTTCCACGTCTGCCTTCTCGCTGTCGGATATTTTATCGCCCACCTCATTCAGGGCCTTTTCCGTCTGGAAGACAAAAGCATCCGCATCATTCCTGGTGTCTATGGAATCTTTGCGCTTCTTATCCTGGGCCTCAAACTCGGCCGCTTCCTTGATGGCCCTTTCGATGTCATCCTCGGACATATTGGAGCCGGCGGTGATGGTGATGTGCTGCTCCTTGCCCGTGCCCAGGTCCTTGGCCGAAACGTTCACGATACCGTTTGCGTCTATGTCGAAGGTCACTTCTATCTGCGGCATGCCGCGCATGGCCGGGGGGATGCCGTCCAGGCGGAACTGACCCAGGGACTTGTTATCCTTGGCAAACTGGCGCTCACCCTGCACCACGTTTATGTCCACGGCGGTCTGGTTGTCGGCGGCAGTGGAGAATATCTGGCTTTTCTTGGTCGGGATGGTGGTATTGCGCTCGATCAGCCTGGTCGCGACCCCGCCCATTGTCTCGATGGAGAGCGACAGCGGCGTGACATCCAGCAAGAGTATTTCGCCGGCGCCGGCATCCCCGGCCAGCTTCCCGCCTTGGATGCAAGCCCCCAGGGCGACACATTCATCGGGATTGAGGGTTTTGCTGGGCTCGTGGCCGGTCAGGAGTTTCACCCGCTCCTGCACGGCGGGAATACGTGTGGAGCCGCCCACCAAGAGTACCTTGCCCAGGTCCGCGGAGGTGATGCCGGCGTCTTTCATCGCCGTTTGGACGGGCCCGGCCGTGCGCTCTATCAGCTCATGGGTCAGCTCGTCAAACTTAGCGCGGCTGAGGTCCATGTCAAAGTGCTTGGGGCCTTCGTTGGTGGCGGGGATGAAGGGCAGGTTAATGTTGGTGGTGGTGGCGGCAGACAGCTCCTTTTTGGCCTTTTCTGCGGCCTCACGCAGGCGCTGGAGGGCCATCTTGTCCTTCGAGAGGTCCACGCCCTCGGTCCTCTTGAACTCCGCCAGCATATAGTCGGTCACTTTGTCGTCAAAGTCGTCGCCGCCCAGGCGGTTGTTGCCGCTGGTGGCCAGTACCTCGATGACCCCGTCGCCAATTTCGATGATGGAGACGTCGAATGTGCCGCCGCCCAGGTCATAGACCATGATCTTTTGCTCTTTTTCGTTGTCCAGGCCATAAGCCAGGGCCGCCGCCGTTGGCTCGTTGATGATGCGCTTGACATCCAGGCCGGCAATTTTGCCCGCGTCCTTTGTGGCTTGGCGCTGGGCGTCGTTAAAGTAGGCGGGCACGGTGATGACCGCTTCCGTCACTTTTTCGCCCAGATAGTTTTCGGCATCGGCCTTGATTTTTTGCAAAACCATCGCCGATATTTGCTGCGGCGAATATTTTTTGCCATCTATCGTCCGGCCTTTGTCCGAGCCCATGTCCCGCTTGATGGACGAGACAGTTTTCTCCGGGTTGGTGACGGCCTGGCGCTTCGCCGCTTCGCCCACCAGGCGCTCACCCGTCTTGGTGAAGGCGACGATGGACGGCGTGGTGCGCAGACCTTCGGTGTTGGTGATGACGGTGGGCTTGCCGCCCTCCATGACCCCCACGCAACTGTTTGTGGTTCCTAGATCGATTCCGATAATTTTAGCCATTTTGCTTCCTCCTTTTCTGCTCTTACTCTACCACGGCCACCATACTATAACGGATTACCGTGTCTTGATAGGTGTAGCCCTTTTGCATTTCCTGGGCGATAATTCCACTTTCGTATTCCTCGCTTGCCACCTGCATGACTGCATTATGCAGCTCGGGGTCAAACTCGTGGCCAACGGCGGGGATGGCCTTCACGCCCATGCCTTCCAGTTCGGCCAAAAACTGCTTGTAAATCATCTGCATCCCCTCGGCGAAGGATGAACTTACCTGCTCCTCCGGGATGGCAGACAGGCCGCGCTCAAAGTTGTCCACGATGGGCAACATCTTTTCTATCACGCTGCCCGCGCCCACCGCGAACATCTTGGCTTTTTCCTTTTCCGTCCGCTTGCGGAAGTTTTCAAACTCCGCCATTTGGCGCATGACGCGTTCTTCCAGTTCCGATATCCGCGCCTTTGCCTTGTCTTTCGCGCTCTTTTTTACAGGAGGGCTCTTCTTTTCCTCCTTGGGGACTGTTTTCTCGCTTTCATTTTTTTCCGCTTCCGGCCCTGATGTTACCTCCACATCGGCCAGTTTTTCGTCCGTCATGGTTTTTCCTTTCTATTTCCGCCTATACACATCTTCCAACTGCGACTTAAGGGATTTCATCACCCCCACTACCTTCTCGTAGTCCATGCGCTTGGGGCCGATGATGCCTATGGTGCCGCGCATGCCTTCTTCCAGCTCGTATGTCGCCGTGACCACGCTTAGATCCCGCATGGACTGCTGCTGGTTCTCATCCCCGATGTATATCTGTATGCCGGTGCCGCCGTCTTCCCTTTCATCTTGCACCAGTTCCGTGAGCAGGCGTTTTTCCTCGAAGGCGCCCAGCAGTTCACTGGCCCGCTTTTGGTCCGCCAGCTCAGGGTATTTGAAGATGTTGGTCGCCCCGCTGGTGTATATCTCCAGATCCTCGTCGTGGCGTATCGCCTCGCCCACCGCCTCTATCACTTCCCCCACGATGTCCGAGTAGCTGCCGGCCGCATCCCGCAAGTTCTGCATCATCCCCAGGTTGATCTCGTCTATGGACAGACCGTTTAGGTGGGTGTTCAGGAGGATGTTCAGTTTCAGCAAGGTCTCGTCCGTGGGGGCCTCGGCCACGGGGATGATGTGATTTTTGATCACGTTGCCCTGGGCGACGATGACAGCCAGTAACTGGTCGTGGTCCACCTTGGACAGTTGGAGGAACTTCAGCTTATTGCGGCGATAGTTGGGGCTGCTCACCATCGAGGCGTAGTTGGTATTCACGGCCAGGGCCCTGGCCGCCTGCCGCAAGAGATTGTCCATCTTGTCGGCCTTTTCCAGGAGCATTTCCTTTAACTCGTCCACCTCGCGCACTTTTTCCTGCATCATCGTGTCCACGTATAAGCGATAGCCTCTGTCCGAGGGAATGCGCCCCGCAGACGTGTGCGGCTGGATGATGTAGCCCGCATCCTCTAAGTCCGCCATCTCGTTGCGGATGGTCGCCGAGCTTAAGTTCAGGTCGGCGAATTTCGAGATGGTGCGGCTGCCGACCGGCTCACCTGTTTCCAGGTAGTTGCGGATGATGGCCTGTAGGATTGCCAGTTTACGATCATCTAATGGCATCTGCTTGCTTTGTTAGCACTCTCTCCCATGGAGTGCTAACACCTCCCTTACATAAGATAACACCCCCGGCGGGATAAGTCAACCGGAAATTTGGGGAAATTTATAAAAAAAGGATAAAGAAATAAAAGAGTCAGAGAAAATTATGACAGCTTTTGTACATTCCCATCCGGTACGACTGCCAGCGTATATCCCAATGGTTTTAATATCCTTATCATGCTGTTAATTTGCGGTGAATGTGCTGCATTTTCAAGACGCGCAATAATAGGTTGTTTTATTCCGCATAGTTCAGACAACTGTTTCTGGGTCATACCGCTTTTCTCTCTCGCCTCTACAACCGCCATGATTAGCGATTCCTCAAGCCTTATTAGTTCTTCTTCTTCCGGCGTGAGATTTAATGACTTCTTAAAATCTTTCCAATTAGTGGACATCTTATCTTCCCATCCTTTCGATGTAATCTGCAAGGTTACGTTTGGCCTGTTCCAGTTCTCCCTGTGGTATCTTATTTGTCGTCTGACAGGCTCTCCTATCCACGTTCCATGCTTGCTTAGTAGGTTGATATATGCGACAATTTTGTTTAGGTTAATCCTTGCGTTCTTGTCCGTAACAGACTTCCGGCGTAGATTACTGATAAACTCCGCTGTCGGCTCATTCCCCTTACTGTCTCTATAAAAGATTACGTCATACATTGCTGTCTCCTTATCCTCGGTATCAATATATCAAATTTGCTATACCTTGTCAATCCTTTTATGGTTTTTCATCCATGCAACAACCCCCAGCCTTTCAGCCAGGGGTTGCCGCATACGGAATTTGGGAAAGTTTGTATTCAGACGCATATCTTGCGTCATAATACCATTGTTGTTGCCTAGCGGGTCACGTTCACGCGGACGGTAACGTTGGTCGGCTTGGTGACATTTTTGCCGTTACGCTGTATGGGCAGTGGTCTGCCATTATTATCCACGCGCGCTTCTCCGGCCGCATCCAGGGCATATGTGCCTTCCGGCCATACTTCCATCTTGAGGTTGTAGCTGTTGCTAGGATCCTTGCCCTTGGTGTTTTGTAGCGGCTTGCGGTCTATCATCCTGAACGTCCACTGCTGATAGCCGGCCTTGCTTACTTCGATACCGCTGCCGCCGCCAAAGCTTTCCGTGCGTTGGATGGTGCCGTTTGCCAGGCGTGTCACGCCCCTGCTGCCAGCAAAGGTGATGATGTCGTACTCGGCCCTTGCCGGTGAGCTGAATGTGATGCTGGTGCTGCCGCTTCTCCAACTATCCCTGTTGTGCAGGGTCACGGCGCTCGGTGTCAGCATCTTGGCGTTTGCCAGGTTCGGTGCGACCCGGACGCGTCCGCTGTTGTTGTTCCTGGCGTTGCCCCAGGAGGTCAGATACTCGCCGTTCTCCAGACGGATTCTCCATTGCAGGTCATAGTTGTGGCCGGGCACGATATAGCCGAAGCCATGTCCTTGGGCCCCGCTCGCAGGAGCTGGCTCACCATCCAGTAAGAAATTGCGCTCCTTCATCCGAATCTGGAAGCTGTTGTTTTGCCAGGTCCCGGCATAGTCCACCACCTCAAAATCTTTGGAAGGGCGGAAGTTTGTGCCGGTGCCGGTGCCGACCTCAAATACATCGGAGGCTGCCCATAACCATTTCTCATCATCATCGCTCCAGTAACCCCCTGCCACAGGACGGGCAGATGTGTTGGAGTATGACAGGCGGACTGTCATCGTCGATGCAGGATCGGCGACATTGATCCGGCCGCTGGTGCTGACCGCCACCTGGGCGGTACTCGGCGTGAGCCTGAGGGTGACATTCACCACGTTCGTGTTGCGCGGGTCACCGTTTGCTTTTGTCTGGTTACCGCTAATGCGCAGTTTGATGTCCCTATTGCCGGTAATCCTTGCAGCCTCTCCGCTAAAGGCGACTTCGATACCACCATTATACATCCATACGTCGCTTATCAACTCATGTGTCTTAGCATCTTTCCCGTCGGTCAGGGTCACCTTGTATGGCTCATAGACCTCCCCGTCTTTTTCGGGATCAAAGTAGTCGATAAAGTTCACTACGTTACTGTTTATCGGAATTTCAATCCAACTTTGTACCTTCGCATTCACGGTGATGGTGCTGGGTTTCACGCTCAGCTTGGCTGTCGGGTTTTTGATGTTGAGATTTACGAAAATCTCTTCACTGCCCGGCCCGAAGGTCACACCCAGGCTGTAGCTGCCGGCACCCAGGGTACCCGGAATCACTACCTGATTGAAGTAGACATCCAAGCCTTTTGTCGGGTCGTAGTCGCTGCCGACATAAAGCGCCCTTCTGTTGCCGGTACCGGTATAGAGCTTGACCATGTCGATCTGGCTCAGGTTATTCCGGGTCCAGTCATTTCTTCCGTTCAGGTAAACCCATACATTGCCTCCGGCATCTTCTTTTGAGCGCAGGTTCAAGGTGCTGGACGACAGTGCCAGGCTGGGCTTGGCGTTGGAAATCTTGACCGTCACATCCCATGAGTTGCCCTGGAAGTTGTTATCCCATTTCCTGAGCATGTTCGGCTTGAAGCCGTTCACGGCGAGCGTGACCCTGGCCTTGGCGCTGCCCTTCGTGACGCCGGCGACCAGTTGTACCTGGTCAGGCGTTTCCGGTACGGGCGCGATACGGCCGGCGTTGGTGCCCAGGACTTCTGTTTTGATAATGCTGGCCGCCGCGTTATTCTGCACACGCAGGGTGGTCGGCGTGGTGGCAAAGTAGCTGTTGAGCTGGGCACTCACCATGCGGATGCTCGGATAACTGATGACCGGGCGCAAGTTGACGGAACCATTTGTCGCTTTTACCCAATTCAGCGGATTATCACTCTGACCCGCGGCCAGCACCCAAACATCGGCGTTCACGGCCCTGACGGTCTGCGAGCTGTTGCTGTCCTTGGTGCTGACGATGATGTCGTTTCTGCCATCACCGAGTACATATGCCTCAAAGCCCGGTACTTCGTTTGCCACTGTCAGTCCGGCACGGTCCGTGCCTACCTGATACAGTTTTACGCCGGTGAAGTTGAGATCGCCGTTGGCATTTCTGGCAATATTTCCGTCCTCATCCCTGGCCACCCCTTCTATGGGCATGTTGACCCGGACGGGCAGACGGGCACCTTCTATCCTGGCGCGGTTTACATCCAGGCGGTTCACCAGCAGGCGGGCTTCTATCTCCGCACCCGTCGGCAGCAAGTCTACCGTGGCCGTGGCCTGATAGGCACCACGGAAATCGGCGCGCAGTTCCACTGTTTCCCAATCACCCTCTTCCAACTTGACATTGGCTTCCAAGGCGGCAGTGCTGCCCTTATGCGTGGGCGGGATCGGCTTCACAAGGGCATCTGCTTCCCTGCCCACTATCGGCGCCGGGAACGTGGACCAGCTTATGTTGGGTTCCAACGGTTCCGTGCCTCTTGGCGTGGTGTCGGTCACGGCACTGTTTTCAAATAATACCGTGAAGTTCTTCGGCGTGGTGCCGAACAATGTCTCGCGTTCCGGGCTAAGGCTTATGCCCTTCACAAATACGGTGGAGTCTACACTTTGGTAATCATATAGCCAGTAGTTGTCGGCATCTTTACCCTCCAGCTTATACTCACCCCACATTTGCTCAGGATGCAGGCGCTTGATCTTGTCCACGTTGATGAATACCTCTGCATCGCGGCTGGGCGTCAGTTCCACCGTACCCCATGCGGGCAGCTCCTCCACCTTATTGTGGTAGCGTTCATCCGTTTCGCCGCCATTTACCCAATAGGTCAGTTCGACATCATCCGTCACCCTATTCTTTACTACCAGTTCACTTTTATTCAGACCCTCGAAATCCTTTTCACCCGCATACTCGATGCCTACCGGACCACGGGCGGGCCGCAGGTCGGGATAGTAGATACGGTCCGTGTTGATGGAGAGGACTTTTTGGTCAATGCTGATGTTGATCTTTTTGTCTAATGAATCAACACCTTCCATCTTGTAGTTGCCGGTGCCGGTGATGGTGACGGTCGCAGCTTTCGTATCTTCGTTAGTTACCTTTGATACTCCATCGTACCTCAGGGTCAGGCTGGCCCGGCCCTGGTCATCGATGACAACCGGGACTCCGGCAGGCGGTGCCTTGCCGCCGCTGGCCGTCAGCAGTTCCACACCATCAGGCAAATCATCAATTTTAGCCGTATAGCTGATGGCGGTCACGCCTGCGGAGGGAGCCCTTGTGGCAGGCAGATCCGTGGTCTGCAGATACACTGTCTGCCTGTCATTCCTGCTGGCCGTGTCATTTGAATAGCCGCCTGGATTCGTTCCGCCGCCGTATACTAGCCAGTCGTCCGACTCTATATACAGGTCCAGACTCTTGACCTTGGTGGAATCCACGTAGAACGGTGCCACGAAAGGCTTGTAGTTTCCACCCTGCCGGCCGTTGAATGCCAAACCGGTCACCGTGACTGGGGCCCTTTCGCTGGCCACGGCGGGTACATTACCTTTTATCGCGTTATCCCCGGTAACAGGCGTGAATGTCACGTTGTCTCCTGCCACAATGGCATCCGTGTCTATGCGGATCGTATTAGTGGTGCCCACACGCTCGTATTCCAGTTTTACCCAGCCTCCGCCAGCACCTCCGCCAGCTTTGGTAGTGGATATATAACGTGTCTGGCTATGATCCAGGAATACCTCCACCGATTTGGGCAATACTTCTATTATGAATGTGGCGCTGGCGTTTGAATACATCTTGCTCCCATCACCCGTGTCTGCCCGGCCCTGTCCTGAGTCGGCCGTTATGACAGACCTGCCGACTCCGCGGGTGGTTATTTCACCGGTCGTCGGGTTGACAGCAACACTCGAGCCCGTAGACACCCTATATCTTACCGGCAACTCATTTGTTCCCGTTCCCAGCGCCGGAGCCCCCGGATCCGTGGACAGCGTGTTAGTGAAAGCCGCGTCGCCGTAGGTCACTTCCATGTACTCTTCCGCAAACCAGATGTCACGAATTATGTTGTTCGTGTTAACGAAGCGTCCGTTGATGGTAATGGTGCCGGAGCCTATATAATCATGGGCCGGGTTGACGACATATGTCATGGTTCCATCGGCAGGGCCGTCATCTTTGGCCGCATCCATGAAAGGCGCGGGCCGGATGCCCATATTGCGATTCAGGGAGAGGCGGTTGTTGTCCGACCTCCTATCCAGCACAATATCCATGGTGAGGCTGGTGTTTGCCCGGGCGGGTACCAACAGTCCGTTGTTGTCCTCGCTAAAGCCCGGTGTGCCTTCCGCGAACGTAACGGAGTTGTCACTGCCACTTCTCTGATTATTCTCAACTTTCAGCTCGACATTGTAGGGCACGGTATTGCCATTGTCAAAGGTCTCCGTCAATAAAACGTTTACCGCTGCATTCCTGACACTGACGCTGATAGGTTTCCCGACATCTTCCGCGTCTATTCTGTACGTGTCTCCAGTACTTCTACTTACGCCGTCCACGAACCAAGTCCAACTATACGGAGTTTTAATTTCACCTTCCACCACGTCTTCCATGTCATCCTTGTCGCCGTTTTTCAGGGTGGCGGTCAGGAGCGCGTTTATCTGGTTTCCGGTATAGGAGCCGTCGTCACTCGCCTTGTCGCTCCGGATGACGATCTCGGTGCCATCGGTGTAGACTGTTTTTGGTTCCGCGCGTCTCATGTCCGAGTCCTTGCTGGGAATATCATGCTCATTTATGGCCTTGACCACGAAACCATATTCCTTGCCAAATTCCAACTCATGCTCAGGATCCGGAACTTCTTCCCCGTTTACCTCAATAGTGCCGACGGTTGCGCTGGTGATCGGGAATCCGCCGGCGCCATCGTCATCGTCGTCGTCTTCTTCCGGCTTTTCGCGTTCCACTGCGACCTTTTTGGGCCATACATTTTCTACTTCTTCCCATTCTCCGTCTTTATCCAAAGGGGCATACAATACTTCATAGACCTTCAGGCCGAAGGGCGGTTGCACACCGTCTATGCGCGCATATTCGCCACCGGTCCTGGGCTCAGCCCAACTGAGATCCACTTTGGCAACGTTGTCTTCGGTTCTGCCGACTTCCACGCTCAGGGAGTCCGGTTTGCCGGGTTCAACAGCCAGGATGTAGGTGGTGTATTTGGCTTCGCTGGCTGCGATTTGCCCGCCGTCAGCTTCCGCGAAACGGACGTAGCCACGGACTGTTGCGGCCAGGTCAGCTTCCAGGGCTTCGATACCATCTTCTTCACCATGGAAGGCAAACCATTCTTCCCCGTCGAAGCTGTATTCTGCCGTACCTACTTCACCTGAATCTTCTTCGTCATCTTCATCTTCCGGCGGCAAATTTTCGTACTTTTCGAAGCTGACATAGTATTTGCCTTTACCATCGTTGTACACAGGCAGCAGCACTACGTCGCCCTGGGGCGCGTCTTGTCCGCTTTGTTCGATGACCAGGTCGAAGTCGTCGATTGCGATAACGCTATGCTTGAAACCATCCCTATTTTTGTGTGCGCCACCTTCTATGTCCGGCACCTCTATGGTGAGTTTGATCTGATACTCGCCCACAGACGCAGTACCGTCGTTTTCAAGCACCAGGACACCCGTGTTGTCCGTGATTACGATGACGTTTGGATCATCTTCCTCGTTTTCTTTTGCTACGCTAATGCCATTGGGCAGACCGCCGACAAATTTTTCGCCTCCTTGCAATACGCCCTTCACATAGGTTGCAAACACCAGCTTATAACCGCTCAGCCCCTTGTCCTCGTCCTCGGCATCCTCGTCTTGAACATAATCCGGAATTTCCGTTGTGGTGAGCGGGAATGAAACCGTGGCATCTTCCACGCCATAAACGAGGTTTTCTTCTTCCACTTGCTCACCGACCACCAAGCTCTTCACCACGCTGGCATCCACGGTGTTGATGGTGATGGGGGCAATGGTGTAGTTGCCTGCGTTCGCGCCAGTCAGTACATACTTGGGCAGTACGACACGGGCAGTTTTACTTTTGCTGCCACCCACAGTGTCAGTAAAATAGAATTTGTCGTCGCCGCCCTCTACACCGAGCCCGACTTCATCTTCATCTACTATTTCGTTTTCATCCGCAAAGCCCGGCTTTCCGAACAGATACTCTTCGTCGTCCTCATCGTCGCCTTCTGCATACCAAAGCAGAACGTAGGCGTCGCCCGGCTCTTCATACGTGGCGGCGATATACTCCGCGCCGTCCTCCAGCAGGTTTATTTCCAGCGCTTTTTTGTTGACCACGAGGGTGTAGGAGACTTTGGCAGACGCAGGCCGACTAGGAGTGTCCGCACCAGCGGAACTAGCAGGCAACTGAGCGGAAATAACCGTTGTTCCCGCGCTTAATACCTTGAGTACCCCATCACTATCGAAATCAGCCACTCCAGGAACACTGCTCTCGTATTCAACCGCTTCGCGTGCTTCAGCGTCAGAGTCGTAACCATGCGATGATATCGTGACTTCCAAGTCCACGGTCACATCTTCATCATAGGTGACGGCATGGTTCCGGACGTTGCCAAAGCTGATGGTTTGCCTTCTTACGGTCGTGTGTACGAAAGTGGGTGTGATTCTGATTTCACCCTCATTATTCGCAAACGCGGCATTCACGCTGAAGCTTCTGGTTCCCTTAAATGGATCTGCTTGTGGTCCAGTGCCACTCCCCTGATGTAACACTTCGGTTCCTGCACTTGGAACAAAATTCAAGTAGTTGAAGGTACCCGTTCCTTCGTTTGATAGTTCATAGGCGATTGTTACTGTTCCCCCACGGCTGGGGATAGCCCTAATTTCACTCCCAGCAGCCGGCACGGAGGTTCCGAAGGCCACGCGATCAGCAGCTTTTCTATCAGCATTCCCGTTTTCAAGGAAAATATTGAAGGGCACGACGGCAACACCCGCGGTCACAAGGTTGTTTGTGGCATAACTTGTTTGTCCGTTAATGGTTACCACCCGCGAGTTATACGCGTTGGCAGCGGTAACTTCTAACCTGATGATCCTGCCGGCGTCGCTGCCTTTTATGGTATATGCGGTGTTGCCCGCCGCGGCAACCGCCGACCCGCCATTCGCAGTCAAAGCTTGCTCATCACCCCCCGCGGCATTCACGGAATACCACATGTATAAGAGTGTG
>Ga0099364_10012580_pt1 | contig 11396 bp, 11 predicted proteins | sample TergutTh196P3_FD_73070 | JGI IMG/M metagenome (GOLD analysis project Ga0099364, IMG submission 73070) | Microcerotermes parvus P3 segment gut microbial communities from Pointe-Noire, Republic of the Congo - Th196 P3 | ecosystem: Host-associated > Arthropoda: Insects > Digestive system > Gut ...
ATTAATACACAGATTACCAAAAAGGCAGAAAATTAACCAGAGTGCAATAAAATGAATGAATCCCGCTTAAAGATCAATTTAAAGATCAATTTAAAGTTCAATTTAAAGATTAATAGGCTTTTTAAGCTTTACCGACTCCATTATAGCAAGGATTACAAGTGAAACTTCGGCAGCCTCTTCCAGACTTACAATGAATTCTTCGTTTAAGACAAGCTTGTCTATGAAGCTCCTTATGCTCTCGTAGGCAAAGCCCTTTACCTTGCCGTGAACAGTGTTGCGGACGAGCACATCAGGCACGGAGGCCTTTGTGTCGCTAAACTGCTGTATCATGTTATGACTGCTTGCGTCAATAGCTATCATTCCCTTTTCGCCCGTTATGGAAAATTTAATGTCGTTGATGTTTGTGTTGGCGTTAGGCGTAATCCAGCCATTTTCCATATGCGCAATACAGCCGTTTTCGTAAACAAGCGTTGTTAAGTATGTATCTACTGTATCAACGCCAAGCTCTTTTAACACGCCGCTGGATGCAACTGAATATACCTGCTTAACCTTGCTTTCAAAAAACCAGTTAAGGGTATCCAGGCTATGGCTTCCCAAAAACCAGAGTACAGAGGACTTTGAAGCCCAGGGAAGAAGATCTGTTGCAACCCACTTTATATCATTTAAGCGCATGTATCCATTTTTTAGAGTGCCCAGTTCACCGCGCTTAACTGCTTCCTTGGCGAGTGCATAGGGAGGGTTCCATCTGTTATGCAGATCCACCATTACCCTTACATTATTTTTCTTTGCGGCATCCATTATGCGCTTGACATCCTCTTTAGTGGTTGCAAGGGGTTTTTCTATAAGCATATGTTTTCCATGCTCTGCACAGGCAACTGCCGCATCTGCGTGAAGAAAGTCAGGGGTGACTATGGAAACAGCATCACAGGGGGAATTTTTTAACATCTCGTTAAAATCTGTGTAAACAGCGGGGATATTGTACTTCTCTGCTGCGGCCTTTGCCTTGTCTATATTTAGATCGCATATAGCCACTGTTTCTGCCAGCGGGTGCTCGTTAAAAATCTCTACATGAGTGAGCCCCCAGGTGCCTGCGCCTATAATTGCCATTTTTATCTTTTCCATTTAACATCTCCCTTATATAAACTTATAAAGCGAACTGTAAAAATATTCCTCTCCTTTTTTCAATACAGGAGAAGGAAAATGCGGCTGTTTAAGACCATTAGGAAAAACTTGAGGTTCAAGACAAATCGCACTTCTTTTACTATTCAAAACACCGTTTTTTCCTTTTTCGCCTGTCATATAGTTTCCGCTGTACATCTGTAGCCCGGGTTGGTTAGAAAATAACTGCATATGTATTGTTGAATCCCTGTTAATCAATTCACAGCAAAGTCTTGTAACATTATCCTTAACAGGCGAAATTACCCAGTTATGATCGTAACCTTGGCAAAACTTAAGTTCCCTATCCGCTTCGTTTATTCTCTCTTCTATAGTATGAAAATTTGTAAAATCGTAAACAGTTCCCTTAACAGGAATTATCTTTCCTGTAGGCACTCCCTGCATATCAACTTCTGTATAGCTATCTGAGTATATTTTTAATTTATGATCTAGTGCGCTATTTGAATTTTCTCCGTTTAAGTTAAAGTAGGCATGGTTGGTCATGCTAAGGATAGTATCTTTGTCACTTACAGCATGAAAATCTATGGAAAAAGAATTATCTTCGTTTAGCCTGTAAATTACTTTAACATTCAAATTACCCGGAAAGCCGGCTTCGCTGTCCCTGCTAAAATAAGAAAGCACAAGTTCGTTTTCGCTGTATGTTTCCGCTGTAAAAAGGCGGCTGTGAAAGCTTTCCGGGCCGCCGTGCATGGTGTGATCCTGATCGTTAATAACGAGTTTATATGTTTCGCCGTTCAGTTCAAAAGTTCCGTGCCAGATTTGCCCGGCGTGTCTGCCTATAGTAGCGCCCATGTAAGTAGGTGTATTTTCGTAGCCGCTTACGTTGTCAAAGCCGCGAATGACATCCAGCCTATTTCCATTTTTGTCAGGCACAATAAGAGAGACAGTAGATGCACCATAGTCAGTTACACTTAAGCTCATTCCATTTTTATTGCTTAAAGTGTAAAGAAAGCTGTCTCTTGTATCCTTTGTTTTTCCAAAAAATATTTTTTCAGTTTTCATATTTTTTCCTTAAAGACAAATTTTATGGCAAAAAGATATTTTCCTTTTTAAAGCCGTAAAATTCAATTTTTTTGTTAATACTCTCTTTGTTAACGAATGTTGCGATTGTGTCAACAGTTTCTACAGCCATACCCGCGCAGCAGGTTCCAAGTTCTACAGCGCTTGTTATGGCAGTATCACCAAAGCTTTTGTCGTTATTCCCTTTCTGGAAGGGGAGTCCCATTGCAAGACCTGCCATGGTACCTCCAAGGCAGGCATCGCCGGCACCTGTTGTGTTTATAACTTGGGCAGGGAAGTATGGAATAAACTCAATATTATTATCACCGGCTGAATAAGCACCGGCTTTACCGCAGGTAACAAGAAGCATGATCTTTTGGTTGATTTTTTTCATATCAGCATAAAGTTTTTCTGTAATGTTAGCCGCACTTTCTTTTAACATTTTCTGCTTGTCATTTTCGGAAAAAAGTGCAATAGCTTCATTTAAGTTAAGAGCTATAAGGTCAGTACTGCCCAGTACGCCGGAAGCTTTAAATTCTTCTGCCTCCGATTCCGGAATGGAAAGCACACAGAAGGCGCCTTTTTTCTTGCCCTGTTTAATTAAGTGTACCCTGCTCTGTACCTGAACTTCGGGAATGGCAGCAACTATAGTATTTTGGTCTATTCCTGCCTTCTCCATACAAGCCTCTGTATACTCAGGCGTTACAAGATTACAGGCACTGTTAGACGCAGTAAAATTGCAGGTTTCCCTGTCAGGGTACTGCAGGCATATGCTTATCATAGTAGGCAGTTTTGAGTCTATGGAAATAAAAGAAGTATTCATGCCCACACTTTTAATTTCTTCAAGCAGAGCAGCGCCATTTGCATCCTTACCCAGCCAGCCTATGGGGTAGACTTTTACCGCAGAGCCAAGCAAAACCGAAGTATAGTTAAAAACAATGTGAAGCTTGCAATGATCCTTTGCATCACTTAGTTCTGCCAGGCGTGACTCGCTCCTTCCCAGGGTGGCATTGTCCTTTGTGTGAAAGAGCATACCTGTGCCAATGCCGCCTATCCCAACCACCTTATTGTACTTTAAATTAGATAAACTCAATCATTAACTCCTTTAAAAATCCATTCCCTGTTATGCGAAAATGGATGCTCGGCAGTTTCTGCAGTTGCAGTTATTATGGCATCCTTATGCTCCTGCAGCAGCGTCATTGGGAACTCAGGTGTAGGTTCAGAAAATAGTGCTATACGCAAAGCAGTCTGCTTCCACGCGCCTGTGGCGGAATAGACACGTATCTTTTTCGCTTTTAAGCATTCCTTGGGTCCCAGGGTAATGCACATGGGCGGCATAAACTGCCATGCCGTACCAAAGGCTCTTTGTGACAGTGCCAAAATAGTGTCGGTGTTTATTTCGCGTATATGCGCTGTAGAGTTTCTTACATCGTCAAGTGTAACCTGGCTATAGGGACTGCGCCTTGCAAGGTTAAAGGCAAGATGCCCGTCCTGACCCCAGCCGCCCAGCGCATAATCTATATCAGTTACTGCAATGCGATCTGAAAGCTCGCGGAAGTTACTGGGTAAAAGGTAGTTTCTGTTTTCTTCTTTTACCTGGAGCTCTTTATTTATTGTTTCGTAAAAATACCTGTGCATAAAGGTGCGAAAGTTTGATGGATCTTCTTCATGAAGAGTATTACAATCCCAATCTAGGTTTTCATCCATGTGGAAACACACCATGTTCTTTAAAGATATTTTTCTTTCGTTTACAATTCTTGCAAAAGGGCCATACCATTCTTTTGGTCCGCAGGGTACTATTGCATTGTACATTCTGCCTTCACTGTTCGCTGCTTCTATGTCAGAGGCAAAGTCATTTGCCATTAATTCACCAAGAGCTGCCGCATCCTTTACTATACGCAAAGGAACACGGCGTTCAAGGTGTGAAACAAGATCGTCAGCGGGTATTGTGCACCACTTGTAAAGCTTTTTTTTGTCTATCATTTTTAAACCTCTATATTGTGCGGCTATGTATCAGATTCAAAGCGCCTTCTGCCTCTAAAAACCCTTCCCATAACGTCTGTAAAATATTTTACATCAAGAAGATCCTGTATATCTTCTTCCATCCTGTTAATGTAATCTACAGCAAGGCTCCATTTTTCTTCAGCATCTTTTGTATCATTTTTTGCCTTTGCTTCAAGAGCTGCGGCAGTGTAAATGCAAAGCTGTGCATGGACTGTTAAAGCATACCATGTTTTCTTCATAAAAGCATCAGCTTCCTTGTTATAGCGCATAAGAATCTTAGGCAGCATCTCGTTAACCAAAAGCTGAATTTTCCTGAAGTTCCTGACAGCGGCTGTACTAACAATGGAAATTTCTCCCCTTAGGCAGGCGGGGTTTGTGAGCTTAGAGAGAGCTTTAAAATACTTCTGCATCTCACTTCCATAAACACCAAAAAGATCTTTGAAATAGCTTTTTGCAAACTGATCAAAATCCTGCTCTTTTTTCCATAAGGCAGAAGCCATTGCATTCATTGCAAGAGCAGTGGGGAAAAAGATCCTTTGCACCTGACAGCTTATCATCCCGTTTAACTTTAACTTTTCCAGATTTTTCATATCTTCAAAAAGTATGCGGGCGGATTCATAACCGCCAAGATCATAATTATGATCCCAAATTAAATGGTAATCAAAATCAAAAGCATCTCCTGTAAACTGCTTTTGCCAGCGGGATAAACGCTCAATATTTTCACCTACACTTTTTGGCATCTTTAGCTTGTTTCTTACATAGGGGGCAAGCTCAATAACTTCCTTTTTTCCCGGCTTCTCTTCGTAAAAGGATCTTGTATAGGTTCTTGTAATTGGAGCAAACATAAGAGTAAATCTGTCTTTATTTTTAAACTTTTCCTTAACAGGCTCCCACATAAGGTCAAAGTATACCAAAAAGACAATTTTAGTAGGTATTTTTTCTTTGGAAAGCGTTTCATCAATTTCGTTTAACATTTTAACATAAAAATCCGATGGAAGAGTATCTTTACAGTTATCACATTCACAGTGGTTGTTAGGCGCATCCGCCAGCCAAAAGTGAAGATAGTCCACCTCTTTGCGCTCCCTGCAGTAATCCCCTATGGCGTTCACTATTTTCTTTCTTGCTTTAGGATTGGAAAAGCAAAGGTTAGTGTTAAGCGCAACACCACCGAAAACTTCACGCTTGCCGTTTACAAGGGCAAGGAGTTCCCTTGTTTCAGGTGCAAGGTTCTTGTACTCCATGGGAACCCAGCTATTCCCCGGTATTCCTACAGGATCGCAGGTCCAGCCATGTCCTGTTGTATGATACAGTAAACCCCTTTTAAGAATTTGCTCTTCTATAACGCTTACCATGGCCACAACTTCTTCTACAGTTACAGGTTCCGCTTCCATATAAGGGTTTGTTTTATGAAGATACCAGTGTTCAAAAAATGCGTAAGGTGTAGAAAACTGGTTAAAATAACTATTCATCCCCGCTTTAGGAAGCCAGTCTACCATATTCATTACATGCTCAAAGGAACAAGCTCCCTCTATACATACTCCCCTGTGCCTGTAGGAAGCTTTTTCGCGTAACTTTACAGATGAGTTTTTTACGCTGCGTCTTGGGATAATTTCTCCATCAGTTCCCGCTCTTGGCCAGCGGCAGCCCAGCTCTTTAAGATAGCGGTATATGCCAAAAAGGACACTTCTATCGTTACTGCCGGATATTTTACCTATGCCATTTTTCACATTAATATCATAAGCATCATCGAGAGCGGAACCTGATGTTAGTTCCAGTCTAATTACATTTTTAAAATGTTTATTGACAGCAGGCTTTAAAATGGATACATGAGTTTGCCTATCCATCATGCGCAGATACTTTGCAAGTTCCTCTGCGGCAAAGGCAATAGTACTGCTTTCACTGCCTCTTTCTATACGTAGTTCCAAAGTATACCTCCGCTTATTTTACTATGCTTTCTATAAACGAAACATAATTTGTATAAGAGAGCTTAGGCCGGGGATCAAGATCTATATAAAGCTCAAGATAACCCATTGATGTTAGGCGCTCTTTTCTAGAAGCAATAAGATCGCGTATAATTGCCATTTGAGACACGTATTTTTCAAGAGCAGTTGTTACTTTTTTTTCAACATCCTCTGAACAACAGATAGCCCTGTTAGCCCTTATGCCGGGGAGTTTTTCGCCGCATATAATTGCATCGTCGTAAGGAAAATCCGCCCATACTGAGTATTGAAGGTAGTTCTTTACCTTTTGTATCTTTCCTCTATCGCTTACAACGGCATCTCCTGCCTGTATAACATCCGCCATTGTAATTTGATACGCTGCAGTATGGTCACTATGCTCCCTGTAGCCGTTGGGCAGCATGACCCTTGTAATTCCATTGGCGCGGATAAAATCCAGAACTTTAATTAACGATCCTTCTTCCCCGTTTTGAAGTTTATGACCTATATACTGTCCAAGGCTAAAATCAGGATACTCAAAGCGTATTATGTTTTGATCTTTTATTCCAAAGCTGTTAAAGGCATCAATATTTTCTTTGCGCCTGATTTCTACAATAGTGTCCTTTTGTGAAGGATCACTGTAACCACAGTCACCTTTGCAAAAAATTACCGCAAAGACTTCCGCTCCATTTTCCATCGCTGCAGCCATCGCATAACCGGCTCCAATTAAGGGATCATCATCATGCGCACCAAATACGGCCAGTTTTTCCCCGCTGCCTTCCCAGCCGGGAAAAAGCAAATTAATGTCATTGGAATAATTTTTATTCCGTAGGTTAAAATAGTTATATGTTTTCATAAGTTTAACTCGCAAGAGGGTTATACTCTGAAATGAGTTTTAAAGAAACATCATCTGCCTTAACGGTATTAATTACGTTAACTGCATTTGAGACCATAATGTCAAAAATATATTTTCCATACTCTGCAGTAGAGGCAGAAGGATCACCTGCAAAATGATGAGGATAACTGGAATACCAGTTAAATCCCGTATATATTCTTTTTTCTTCAAGGCTTTTTAGGCGCCCCATATTTTCACTTTCCTTAACCTTAATCCTGTCCATGTGAACAAGGTCAGGCCTCAAGTGAAGCAGTACGGAAGTTTCCTTAAAACCGCCATGACTACCCAAATCCGTAACACAGGCACGGTTTTGTATGTCTTTTACCTGCTCAGAACTTAACATATGGGCGCTATTAATATAAACCTGATAAGATCTGTTCATTCCCGGAAACATCTGTGCGAAAAAAGGCAGAAAATACATGTTTCCTCCATGCCCGCTTAGGATAATGATCTTTTTAAAGCCGTTACGGGAAATTTCATCGCACATTTCCAAAAGTGAATCCATAATAAGCTTATGTGACGGTGCTAAACAACCGGGAACATGCCTTGCTTCTGATATTTGCCCGAAAAAATAATAAGGAAAGACAATGGCACTGGAAATTTCAGCCGCTTTTTTGGCAATTGCAGTAACACTGTACATATCCATGCCAACAGGCAGATGATCACCGTGCTTTTCAATTACCCCTATAGGCAGAATACAAACTCCGCCGCATTCCTCTACACCTTTCCCAAAATCTTCCCCTGTCAGCTCTTCCCATAACATAAAACACCCCTTTATTCAAATTAAGCTACTATAGGTAATGCTAGCATTGCATATTGCATACGTCAAGGAAAAAGCTTTAGTTGACGATCAACTCTTACCAAAAAAAAAATAGCGTGGTAAAATAGCTTCAGAGGATATTTATGGCAGTTTGTGTATTTTCTACAGTAAACGAAACAGATGCAGGTCTGGTAAAAACAGCCCTTGACGAAAGGGGGATCAATAATTATATACGAAACAGTAGTTCCCTGGCATATTTAAGGGCAAACCTTTCTATCGGTAGTATGGAAGTTTATGTAGAAGAAAAAAATGCTGACATAGCACTGGAAATAGTAAAAACACTATTTGATGATGAAGATGAAGACAATCAAATAGAAGAAAACACAGATCAAGAGACAGACAATGAAGAGCTTGATGATGCTTCAGAAGTTATTCCCAGAAAAAGAGCTCCATTTGCCAGTATTTGGTTAATCTTTTCTTTAGTTGTCAGTATTATAGTATTCTTTTTTTCCCAACCTTTAGATCTTATTTTTGGATTTTATTACTATCAATTTTGGTATATAGCATCAGTGATAGCTTTAATGTTATTGGGAATAACCGGTATCATCCTCATGCTTAAATGGAAAAAAATAGGTTTTTTTATATATACCGGTGCAAGAATAATAGATTTACTTGCCTTTATGATTTTAACAAATAACCTAACTATAGATCATGAAATTATACTGGGTATATCAGGAATTTTAATAATGTACTTTGCGTTAAGATCAAAGAATAAATATGGAAAATCAACATGGGAACAAATGGAATAAATCCTTTAACTCCCTGCCTATAATTATAACTGCCTTACTGTGTAGCCCAGATCCATTAACAGCCTAAGGAGGCCATCAGGTCCGTGCATATGCAGCATACCTACAATAATAAAATAAGTATCACCAGATTCAATAAAATTAATAATCTGTGGCATCCATGCTTCATGTCTTGCTGTAATTAGGGCTCTATAAAGATCATAGGATTCAGCCCTCATTTCCATTAGAGTTTCTTCGCTAAGTGCAGATTGGCCTGTTCTAAATTCCTGCAATAGTGGGACAAAATGACTATCTATATTATCCAGATCCATAATAGAATAACGGACAAATTCATTTTCGTGACCTTCTCCCATGCTTAAAAGCACATGCAACTGACTCTCCAGTGTTTCAAGAAAAAAGACTGGCTTGTTTTCGCCTAATGCTCTATAGTAATACAATTCATCAATTCCCTGTTCTGTAAAACCCATTGCCTCGTATTGTAAAAATGTCAACATGGTAATAACCATGGAGGGCTTGAAACCGCTTAATAAATCAATGGGAACTCCATAAGCCAAAGTCGCTTCTGCAAGCATGGAAAAAGTTTCCTCATCCAGCATATCCCTAAGAGTTTGACCATCAGGCAGAAGCATCTGAGTAAGCATATAAAACGCTACTTCAGGATCTTCAGCCAAAGTTATATCAGCTTCCAGTACCAAAGCATCTGAGAGTGAAAATGCAAGGTCAAACTCTTCCGGTAATGGAAAATCTTCTTCACGTAAAAGATGTATGCTGCCCCCCAAGTAAAGGGTATTCCCGTCTTTTTCAACAACCCATACAGAAGAGCCGCCTGATATAGGGTGAAACAAAAGCTGCTCATCTAGTGACTCATCATTAGAAGGTGATGATGTGCATGAAAAAAGCAAAAGACAAAGTGCAAAAACAATAAAATAAATAATTTTTTTCATCTAAGGGCTCCTGTTAAACTCCATAATTCTTTACCTATGTTTGTTAAATATTCTTCCATTAGGAATTCATTAATTATTATTCGAATTAATCCAACATTATATGGCGTTATCTGGTAAATATTCCATAATAACTCTACCCCAACACCGGAAAAATTAACTGCGTCCGGAGGCCATATGTTCTCCCGCAAATAATATCTTATGTCATATTTGTCTTCAATTATTTCCAATAAAACATAATCAGGGATATCATTTATTAGATCTTCTATTAACAGTAAACGCTCATTTCTAATATCTATAATCAGGTAATTAAACCAGTAAATACCATGAGGCATTCCTGTATGGTAATAATACTCAAAACACCTTACTATTACATACTCTTCGCAATAATATTGAATGGAATAATCTACATCCAATAAAGAACGATATATATAAACTGAACCATCATCATTTATATATAAAGGATAAAAATCACCTCTTGCATCTCCAATAAACTCTCTTTCCCTATATTCAACATATTCATCAAAATCCATACCCTGATAAATTAAATTTTCTATTATTTCATGGGTTCTTTCATTATTAGCTATACTTGCCAAAGTAATTTCCATTTCTAAATGGTAATTATAAAACACCATTTTTTCATAAGAACAATGAACACTTATAATATTAACATTGTCACTATAACAAGATACAGCAAGCAATAAAAATAAAAAACAAAGCAAAATAAATTTACGAGCTTTCATTTAATAATTTCTATCCCTTAATTCCTGAATTTTAACGGAAAAGTAGTTGTAGTTTTGACTATCCTCACTGTGTAAACTCCTAAGTAATTCCAGATACCCTATGCTGTCAGTGTCATAAACTCTTATTACATTACCATTTAAAACTTCGATAATAATATAGCTGTCATAAATTGGAGTAAAGCCCAAAAAAACCCAGGTAAGGTTACCATTGAATAAATTTATATTTCCTGAAAATTCAGTTAACTTCATACCGGTTCTGTAATACATACTATTATAACGCCGCCAGTTTCCATTACTCCCCAGGGTCTCAAAATTTAAAAGCAGTAATTCTTCATTCACAATTCCATAACTTGCCCTGTAACCTCTATATAATGCGGTATTAACACCTAACATTCCCGGTCTTCTTCTGGGGTATTGTGTAAAATATGTTTCCATAGGAAAAACACCTATTTCATACTCCTGTCCTCTATATAAGAGGAGATCAGGGAATTGTTCAGAAGCTGTAATGTTATGCGAAGTAATACTTAGAAAAACAATTGCTATTGTAAAATATTTAAACATAATACACAGATTCTACAAAGTTATTCCTATACTAAGGGAAAAACCGGGGTCTGCATTCATCAATCTAAACCTAAAAGTAGATGTTGCAAAAAACATTTCTGAGAAGATATATGTAAGACCCGCTTCTATGGTAAAGGAATTTTCCCAGTCATACTTGGTTTCATCATAAGTGTATTGTTTGGGTTGAGAGACTCCATAGTGATGAAATCCCAGACCCACCGGAATCCTAAAAGTCCTGTTTATAGGGAATGAATAACCAACGATCCACTCTATTCGAAACTCCTCGCCGCCGCCAAGGGGACTACTTGTACCACTGTTTGCAGGAAAACCAAAATTCAAAGAAGCATAATAACTTGAAATTCCCATTGTAAACCCAAATGGCATGGTATTTACAAAAGTATATGCGGCCATATCAAAGTTTCTAAGGCTTTCCATTTCACGCTGCCGTTGGGCTGCCCTTTGACGCTGTTCTTCTTCTCTTCTCCGCTGCTCCCGGTCTATATCCATTTCCCTTGTTACCCGTTCCTCTCTTTCCATTCTTTCCTGTTCCTGAATTCTGGTCTCAAGATCTCCT
>Ga0099364_10012581_pt1 | contig 11396 bp, 8 predicted proteins | sample TergutTh196P3_FD_73070 | JGI IMG/M metagenome (GOLD analysis project Ga0099364, IMG submission 73070) | Microcerotermes parvus P3 segment gut microbial communities from Pointe-Noire, Republic of the Congo - Th196 P3 | ecosystem: Host-associated > Arthropoda: Insects > Digestive system > Gut ...
GAGATAATTGGTGTTCCCGGCGGCAAGGTTACGTTTGATTACGAGCCTGATATGATGGACGTTGAGTTGGAATCGGTCGTCCGGATAAAGCAGCCGCCGAGGGCGGCAGGAAGCGTCGTTAACAGCGCCGGAGTTCTGACGTTTTCCGCGATTGTGGACGCGACGTGCGTTTGCGTCTGCGCAAGGTGTCTTAAAGAGTTTGAGTACCCCGTACATCAGCAGGTGTCGGCATACCTTACTGAAGGAGGAGAAGCAGGGGATGATCCGGATAGCTACCTTCTTCAGGGGGATGGGGTCGATGCCGATGAGATTATCGTCACCGAGTTTGTTTTAGAGCAGGACCGTAGGCGCCTTTGCAGCGAAGACTGCGCCGGGCTGTGTGAGAAATGCGGGACCGACCTGAACGACAATATATGCGGGTGCAATATTAATATTGATCCAAGACTTGCTGTCTTGGGGCAATTGTTGGATATAGATGAATGACCGGCTGATATGTGCTGCAAAACAGCACGGTATGGCCGATAACGGGAGGTGTTCTAAGTGGCTGTTCCAAAAAGCAAGGTATCAAAGGCGAGAAAGAATAAAAGACGTTCTTCGCACTGGAAGCTAGCTGTGCCCGGACTAATTAAATGCCCGAAGTGCGGCGAGCAGCGTTTGCCGCATAGAGTCTGCAAAGCGTGCGGAAACTATAACGGACGCGAGGTAACATAGCGTGGCAGTGAGAAGGCGGGGAGACCCGCCTTTTTTCCTGGCTGCTGCCCAGCATAACTGAGAATAGGCAGATTTACCATGATAAAAAGCAATTCTCGATTCACAGTCGTGAAAGCGATTGCGTCGGATAGCCCTGTGTCGAAAACAATAGTCACACCGGGTGACATACTGAGGAGGATCAACGGGTGCGCCATAGGCGATGTTTTGGATTATAAATACCTCTCGTATGACAACCGCCTATTGCTCGAATTAACCGACCCGGGCGGGAAAATAAAGCTCGTGCGGCTCAAAAAACCGGAAGGCGCGGATTTGGGGCTGGAATTTGATGCGTTTCTGATGGACAAGCAGCGTTCCTGTGCAAATAAATGCATATTTTGCTTTATTGACCAGCTGCCGGCCGGCATGCGCCCGACATTGTATCACAAGGATGACGATTTGCGGTTGTCATTTTTTCAGGGAAACTACGTAACGCTGACAAATCTCTCGCAGCAAGATATCGAGCGCATAGTCAGATTGCGCGTAAGCCCGATAAACGTATCGATTCACACATTGAACCCTAGACTCAGGGCGTATATGCTCGGCACAAGAAACGGGGATGCCGGAATAAGCGCTTTTAGGACATTAGCTGATGCGAAAATCATGCTCAATTGCCAGATTGTCTGCTGCCCCGGGATAAACGACGGAGCAGAGCTGTCTCGTACGATTGAGGGACTTATGGAACTTGGCGGATGCATAAACAGCGTGTCGGTTGTGCCGGTAGGTTTGACTAAACATAGGCAGGGGCTTTTACCGATTCGCGCCTTTAGCAGAGGGCTTGCTTTTAAAACAGTGCGGCAAGTCGGCAAGTATGGCGAAATTTGCCTGAATCGGAGAGGATCAAGGGTTTTTTTCTGCGCCGATGAGCTGTATATAAAAGCAGGGCTAAAGCTTCCGCCGCATAGATATTACGAGGAGTATCCCCAGCTTGAAAACGGGGTGGGCATGATGCGCCTGTTCATTTCGGAGTTTGAGTGTGCAAAAAGGATAGAAAACCCGGAAGAAAGAAGCATGAGGTTAGCTAATGGAGATCCAAAGCCGTTTTCCATCGCTACAGGGGTGGCAGCAAGTAAATATTTAACAAATCTTTTAAAAACGGCGACTGAGAAATATGGTAACATTAACGGAACGGTGCATGCTGTTAGGAATCGTTTTTTTGGAGACGGCGTTACCGTGTCAGGGCTTATAACAGGCGGAGATATTATTGCTCAACTAAAAAACCGGGATCTTGGTTCGAGGCTGCTGATTCCTCAAAACATGCTGAGGAACGGAGAAAACGTTTTCCTTGATGATGTCACGGTTGTGGAGGTATCTGAAACGCTCGGACTCCCTATACGTGTCGTAAAGCAGGATGGCGCGGATTTGCTTTGTGCCTTTTTTGGCGATTGACGATCAATACAAATGGATGAAATGAGGTAGATTATGGCCAAGCCGATTGTTGCGATTGTCGGGCGGCCGAATGTGGGTAAATCGACGCTGTTTAACAGACTTGCCGGCAGGCGTTTGGCAATCACTGAGGACACACCCGGCGTAACGCGTGACAGGCTTTATGCGAAGACTGACTGGAATGGGCGTGAGTTCAGTTTAGTAGATACGGGCGGAATAGACCCAAGGGCGGACACCGAAATACTGATGCTCATGCGAGAGCAAGCGATGCTTGCAATTGAAATGGCGGATGTAATTATTCTAGTCACCGATATTACAGCCGGGATTACAGCTTCCGACCAAGACGTTTCTGAAATGCTGCTTAAATCTGGGAAACCTGTGTTGCTGACAGTGAATAAAATGGATTCCACAGGTCCGGACAATCCGGATATTTTTGAGTATTACTCGCTTGGGCTTGGAGACCCGATATCTGTATCCGCCGTACACGGGCACGGCACGGGCGATCTTTTAGATGAATGCGTTAAGCTATTCCCGCAGGATTCGGGGGAAGACACGGAAGACGAATACATCAATGTTGCGGTAATAGGAAAGCCGAATGTGGGCAAGTCGTCGCTTGTCAACACGATTCTGGGAGAAGCACGAGTTATTGTCAGCGAAAAAGCCGGCACAACGAGGGATGCGGTAGATACACCGTTTGAAAACGAATACGGAAAATACGTTTTTATAGACACAGCCGGGTTAAGGCGCAAATCAAAAATAAACGACAGAATAGAGAAATACAGCGTTTTGCGCGCGCAGCTTGCCATTGAACGTTCAAACGTTTGCATAATCATGCTGGATGCAAGGGAAGGCGTGACTGAGCAAGACACAAAAATTGCCGGACTTGCGCATGAGGCCGGTAAAGCGAGTATTATTACTGTCAACAAGTGGGATCTTATCGAAAAAGAATCAAGCACGATGGACAAAATGCGACAAGAGGTTCTGCGCGACTTAAGCTACATGACATATGCACCGGTGCTGTTCGTTTCAGCATTAACCGGACAGCGTGTGCAACGGCTGTTTGAATTAATAAATTATGTTGACAGCCAAGCGGCGATGAGGATAACAACGGGAACACTCAACGGTGTTCTGGCTGACGCGGTATCGCGCGTCCAACCGCCGACAGACAAGGGACGAAGGTTGAAGATATACTATATGACACAGGCTAGCATACGCCCGCCAACGTTCGTTTGCTTTTGCAACAATTCAGAGTTGTTCCACTTCTCATATAAAAGATATCTGGAAAACCGCATAAGGAGCGTATTTGGGCTTGAAGGAACGCCGATTCGGATGATAATACGGGAGCGAGACGATTGATTTCTTGGCTTGGGGGACGGACATGAGGATTTTTCTTGCTGTACTTACATCGACAATGCCGGCATACTTGCTTGGAGGGGTCAACGGTGCGATAATTACTTCAAAACTGTTTTATCGCAAGGATATCCGAGAATACGGCAGCGGGAATCCGGGTTTGACGAACTTTTACCGCGTTTTTGGTAAAGGCGGCGCATTGCTGGTGGTAGTTATTGATGTAATAAAAGCTATCGCTCCGGTGTTGTTCGGAGGATGGGTATTCAAGCGGTATTACAACATGGATATGTTTGGACAGGCAGTATCCGGGCTGTTTGTTATGCTGGGACACTGCTTTCCCGTGTTTTACAAGTTCCAAGGCGGCAAGGGCGTCATGGCAGCCGGGGCGATTTTCATCGTGATTGACTGGCGCATAGCTTTAATCTCGTGGGGAGCATTTGCCATAATCACAGCCCTGACGCGATATGTTTCACTAGGCGCGATGATTGGAGCGTCGGTATTCCCGCTGTTACTGTATGCATTTGATTTAGGTGGCCTTTGGGAGTTAATTGCTGTGGCAGCTTGCGCTGTGCTGTTGGTTGCAAGGCATCAGGCAAATATCAGCAGGCTAGTAACGGGAAAAGAATCAAAATTCAGTTTTCGGAGAAGCAAATGAAGGTATCGGTTATTGGGAGCGGAGCGTGGGGGACGGCTATCGCCCTGCTTATGCGCGGCAATGGATACGATGTGACAATATGGTCGAAGTTTGAAGAGGAAGCTGAGAACCTTCGCATCAAACGGGAAAACAACTTGCTCAGAGGAGTTATTATTCCAGAGGAAATAGCTATTACTTCAAACATCGAATCGGCGGTAAGCGGGGCTGCAGCAGTAATGATAGCAGTGCCGTCGTTTGCTGTGCGTGAGACAGCCGAAATGCTGCGAGCGCTCCAAGGGACCCTCATGGACGGCTGCGTAGCCGTGTGCTTATCGAAAGGGATTGAAAAAGACACATCGAGCCTGTTCACAAACATCATAGGTAGCATACTTGACAAAAGCACGCCTGTAGCGTCAGTTTCCGGCCCAACGCACGCTGAAGAGGTTGCCCGTTGCATCCCATCTGCGTGCGTAGCCGCATCTGAGGACATTTCGGTTGCGGAGCGGGTGCAGGGTATGCTCATGAACGATTTTTTCCGCGTTTACACATCAACCGATGTTATCGGTGTGGAATTAGGGGCGGCGCTGAAAAACGTCATAGCGCTCAGCGCGGGTATATGCGAAGGGCTTGGCTTCGGTGACAACACAATGGCAATGCTTATGACGCGGGGGCTTGCCGAGATAGCTGAGTTATGCGTGAGGATGGGCGGGCGAAAAGAGACTCTGGCAGGCCTGACCGGTCTCGGAGACCTTATCGTGACGTGTATATCGCAGCATTCGAGAAACCGCCGTGCGGGCGTGCTCATAGGGAAAGGCATGTCTGCTCAGGATGCTTTGCGCGAGATCGGCGCGATTGTAGAAGGTTATTACGCAGCAAAGGCGGCGTGGGAATTGTCTGAGGTGATGGGCGTTGACATGCCGATATGCTGCGAAGCTTACAGGGTTTTGCATGAAGGGAAATCGCCAAACGAAGGCATGAAAGACTTGATGAGCAGAAAGAGAAAAAGTGAGCATAGCACGGGCGAAGAACGATGGGTGATCAACTGACACATTGGGCGCGGTGATACGGGCGTTCAGAAACGGCAAAGCATTATTGAATCAGCGGCAGCGAAGGCGGTGTTTTTTTGAAGTTTCAGAAATACCTTAGCAGCCTTAAGGGCAAACGAGTTGCCGTAATAGGGGCGGGAATCAGCAACACGCCATTAATTGATGCACTGCTCGCAGCGGGGATCGACACGACGATTTGCGATAGGCAAACACATGACAAGATTGGCGATGCAATAAACCGTTTTAGCGGGCTTGCAGCGCAAATCAAGCTTGGAGACGATTACCTTGAAGACCTGGAAGCTGATGTCATATTCCGCACACCGGGTCTGATGCCTTGGAGCGACGAGCTACGTGAAGCCGCTTTTAGAGGTGCTGTGCTAACAAGTGAAATGGAAGTATTCTTTGACGTCTGTCCCTGTAAAACTATCGCTGTCACGGGCAGTGACGGCAAGACGACAACGACGTCGATTATTGCGGAACTGCTGAGAAAAGAGGGCAGGAATGTACACATCGGCGGGAATATTGGTGCGCCGCTGCTGTGCAAGGCAGATGGAATGCACCCGGACGATATCGCCGTGGTGGAGTTGTCGTCGTTTCAGCTTATTACAATGAAAAAAAGCCCTGATGTCGCAGTCGTTACTAACATAAGCCCTAACCATCTCGACGTCCACCGGGATGTAGATGAATACGTTGAAGCAAAGCGCAATATATACACCCACCAAAGTAGCGCAGGCAGGGCAGTATTTAATCATGACAACGAAGTAACATGCAGTTTTGCAGGTACTGCAGCGGGCGAGGTGTTGTTCTTTAGCCGCCGCGAAAAAGTTCGTGACGGAGCATACCTTGACTGCGGCCAGATATACGAATCAATAAACGGGCACAACGAGATCATAGTTTCTGCATCTGACATTTTGCTGCCCGGGGTGCATAATGCAGAGAATTATATGGCGGCATTTTCGGCAGTCAGGGGCCTTGCCGGAAGAGCGTCAATGTTGGAAACAGCAAGAACATTCTGCGGTGTTCCGCATAGAATAGAGCTTGTCGGGGAATTCAGGGGAGCCAGATATTACAACGATTCCATTGCCTCAAGCCCATCACGCACGATAGCAGGATTGCGGGCTTTTGATCAAAAAGTCATACTCATAGCGGGCGGTAAGGATAAGGGCGTTGGGTTTGACGAACTGGGCGCAGAAATTGTCCGGCGCGTAAGGACGCTTGTACTGACCGGCCTTACTGTGGAGAAAATCCGCAACGCAGTCGTTAATACGCCCGGATTTACAGATATGCCTGAAATCATAACATGCGACGACTTTAAAGACGCAGTGCTCACGGCGGCGAGGACAGCAGGTAATGGCGACATTGTGCTGCTGTCACCGGCTTGCACGTCGTTTGATAGATTCAGAAACTTTGAAGAACGCGGAAATACATTTAAGGAAATTGTGAGAGAACTGACGTGACAATAAGTATTGCAGACAGGATATACAGGTTGTCCGAGCGTGCGCTTGACGATGCGGCGATGCGGTTTATACAGATAGATGATGTAGCTCTGAGAAACACCGGGAAAGTGCTGTCAGCGTTCAGGAATCATCAGGTGTCCGACGGATGCTTTGCCGGCACGACAGGCTACGGCTATAATGACAAAGGCCGGGATACATTGGATCGTATTTACGCTGATGTTATGGGTATGCCGTCGGCGCTCGTGCGCACAGGATTCGTAAGCGGCACGCACGCGATAACAACAGCGTTGTTTGCAGCACTGCGCCCGGGACAAACGCTATTGTCTGTAACAGGGGTGCCATATGATACGCTTCGGGGCGTTATTGGCATAACGGGTATGCATAGGGGCTCGCTGAAAGAGTACGGAATCAGCTACTCACAAGTGGAACAAGGCGTAGACGGGGCGCCGGATCTCGAGAAGATAGATAACGCTGTACGTTGCGGCTGTATTGGCGCTGTGCTTGTTCAACGCTCACGCGGGTACTCGCAGCGGCGTGCGCTGTCAGTGCGGGAAATCGGCGACATATGCGATACAGTACACAGCGTAGACAAAAGTATTACGGTGTTTGTTGATAACTGCTACGGAGAGTTTACAGAAACCATTGAGCCGGGAGACGTCGGCGCGGACTTGATTGCAGGGTCACTAATAAAGAACCCCGGCGGCGGCCTTGCACCTGCTGGCGGATATGTAGCAGGAAGGGAAGACCTTGTAGAAGCGGCGGCGTTCCGGCTAACGTCTCCCGGAATAGGCTCTCTATGCGGCGCAACGATGGGCGTAAACCGGTTATTATATCAGGGTCTGTTCATGGCGCCGCATACAGTGGCGCAGGCGGTGAAAACAGCTGTGTTTTGTGCACGGCTCTTTGAGCTTATGGGTTATAAAACGTCGCCCGGCTATCTTGATGAGCGCTCGGATATTGTCCAAATGGTAGAACTTGGTTCGCCAGAGCTTCTTGAGCGTTTTTGCAGAGGCATTCAAGCAAGCGCGCCGGTTGACTCGTTTGTAAAGCCGGTAGCAGGAGACATGCCTGGGTACGAAAACCCTGTGATAATGGCAGCCGGCTCATTCATACAGGGCGCATCGATTGAATTATCTGCAGACGGCCCTGTGCGGGAACCATACAGCGCGTTCCTCCAGGGCGGATTAACATTCGAGTCAGGGAAGCTTGGCATCATGCTTGCTGCTTCATATTTAGAGGAAAAATAAAAAAGTATTGACAAAAGGAGCGTCCGGGGACTATAATTCCACATGCATGAAGCGGGATTGTGTAACGGTAGCACGGCAGACTCTGACTCTGCTTGTGAGGGTTCGAATCCTTCTCCCGCTGCCATGGAAAAACCCTGTAGTTGCAGCGGCTGCGGGGTTTTTGCTTTTTGGCTAAATGGCCATCATGGGCCCATCACTAACAAAATCACTAACATTTTCGCTGAGAATTCCGCTCATGAAGCCGGTTAGACGCTTCTTGTTCCGCGTTTGGACATGCAAGTAAATATCGGCAGTCGTGGATAAGGTTGCGTGCCCGGCCCAATCTTGGGCATCTTTAAGCGTTGCGCCGAATATGCTCATGGTCATCCACATCGACATCCGGCATGAGCGAGAAATACTTTCCGACAAGCCCCGGGATGCCGTCATGGTCATTTTTTGAAGCCGCGCCAGAACTCCCGCCTATGGTATCATCATGTTTTCTAATATCATGACGGGGCTTTTACTATTACGAGTTGAACCATCGCCTAGCCTACCGTTTTTATTATAGCCCCAAGCCCACAAGGTTCCATCTGCCCTTATCGCCATTGAGTGGACGTCACCGGCGGATATGGCAACTGCATTCTCCATTATTTTAGTGGGGGCGTATTGATTTTTTTTCGTGCCGTTGCCGAGCTGTCCATAGTTATTCAGCCCCCACGCCCATAAAATACCGTTGGCTGTTATCGCCAACGTGTGAGAACCACCGGCAGACACTTTAACAACTTTATCCATAACCCGCACAGGATGTGAGCGCCCTATATCTGAACCGTCTCCAAGTTGACCATCTGCGTTCAGCCCCCACGCCCATAGCCCTCCATCTGTAGTTATTGCCATTGTATGGTCATAGCAATAAGAAACTGCAATAGCATCGCTTATCACTTGCATAGGAGTATGCAGATACTTGCTTGCATCGTTTACAAGTTGCGAAGAGAAAAACGTCTCACCCCACTCAAACAGCCTTCCGTCTTCAGTTACCGCCGCTGATGCATTGAATCCAGCTGCAATGGACTTAACATTATCCATAATCATTACAGGATCACGGCGATGCACGAATGTGGAATCGCCAATTTGGCCATAATCATTATTCCCCCAACCCCATAAAACACCATTTGCTGTCGTCGCTATTGTGTGTGCATCACCGGCTGATACCGCGACCACATCAGTGAGAATCTTAACAAGACTGCTTCGGCTTTCGTAAGTGCCGTCTCCCAGTTGGCCAAATTCATTATTGCCCCAACCCCATAATACGCCATCGGCTGTTATCGCCATAGTGTGTGCATCACCGGCTGATACTGCGACCACATTGCTAATTACATTAATAGGGGTAAGGCTGCGGTAATAGCTACCGTCACCTATTTGCCCGTATGTATTCGCCCCCCAAGCATACAAGCTTCCATCGGTGGCAATAGCAACGGAATGTTCCGCGCCAGCCGACAATGTGTTGCGTATAATGGCTTTCACAGAAGACGTTCCTGCTTTTTTTGAGGCATTGGCAGTAGTCGTTTTTATTCTTTTTACAGGTTGAGCAGCTGCTTGTCTTGGTGCAGCGTCCGGCGGAGGCGGTGCGTAAGCTGTCTGTTTTAGCTTGGATGTTGGCAGGGCTTCGCCCGAAACAGCAGCCCCAAATCTTCTGTCCGCTTCGCAATAGGGGCACAGATCGTTCTTTGAGTCGTACTGATGCAGAGGATTGGCCAGACACGTGACCAACGATTCGGCATACTTGCTCAAAGCCAAATGCCATTCAACGGCAGAGGGCCTTTGCCCTGGGTCTTGCCTCCCGGCTATAAACGCCCGAGAAAACAAATCGGAGATTTCATTGGGAAATGCATCAAGCGCGGGAATTGCCGCGGATTGATGTTTGTACCCCGGCTTGAAGCAATAGCTGTCTCGGCGCACGGCCATGTCGCCTACGCCGGGGGAGCTTTGAGACACAGATGCAGTTTCGATTATGCCGCCGAAAGGCGTATACCCGTTCATCAGCAATTTGAATATATGGATCGCCAAGGCAAAATTATCCGTCTCTTGGGTAAAGGTCGGCAAGGGCGTCTGTGAATATGCGTTTTTACTAGCCGATGGGTTTTCAGCCACATAGTCAGCGCATTTTTCAAGCAGCTCCGGCGCTGCATAGCCGGGGGCGCAAACATTGCAGCGATAAGTGTTTCCATTAATGGGGTCAACGACATGGTATGAGTCTGTATCTAAAAACGAAACAAGCCCTGTGTTAACGTCAAGCCCGATGTTGCGAGGGTTGAAATCGCCGAAGACGTACCCGGATTTATGCACTTCTGATATTACTACGCAGATGTTTTGGGCTATGTTTATTTTTTGATGCACGGAAATTGGGAGCGTGGAGGGGTATTTGTATATTTCGCTAAGTTCAGCATTAATGCTCAATTCCGACATGATGAAGCCTTTACATTGAGTATTATCGCTGTAAATCAAATCCAACGGCCAAGCCACTTGGGATAGCACTGATTTGTCTGGTGGATGTTCAATCATGATCTTGAGCTTATTTTCCAGCTCCTGTGCCAGTACGCCCGGCTTGTATATTTTCGCTATTCTTGTAGTGATTATATGGGCATGAAAAACATCGCCCTCCCCGCCGCTGCCTATAGGTTTTTGATCCAAAGTGTATGTAGTTCCGTTTATGCCTGTTAGATTCATGGAGTTCACCCTTTTACTCTAAATATAATCACCTGCACTATCGCAACAGGACTGGTTTATACTCGGATTTGCTCAATCTGATTAATGACTATTTTTCCCTATATACATTTCCCTGCAATGGGGGCAAATGCGGCTTCTCTCCCGGCATGGTGCGCGCCGTAGCCCACATGCTCTTGACGAGCCAATCAAAGAATGCGGAGAAATCATCCCCGTCTTGCCGCAACACCACATCGGTCAGCCTTTTCAACGCGACTGTGTCGCAGCCTTGAATGCCTAATGCAATAAATCTCAGTTTCTCGGCTTGCTGCAAGCTCTGCACCATCCCGCTGACGGCAGAAATATCGTCAGCCGGCCTGCTTCCGCTTATCATGACTACCCAATGTTTATAGGCAAGCGCTTGGTGTCCTGCGCGTTCCTCCGCCATTCTCAGCGCTTCGCGTATTGCAGCGGAATAGTTTGCGCTTCCCGATGTTATAAGGCGCACCGGTTTCATGCTGTCCACAGGCGCAAAATCTTGCAGAACATCATAGCTGTCTCCGAATTGCAGCAACGCAACATCCAACATGCCCTGGGTTTGGCCGTCTTGACATATTTCCGCTTTGAAACGGTTCAGGCAAGCGTTAAGCTCTTTGATATACGAGGCGGTGGAAGCGGACGTGTCCAGCAGGAAGATCAGCGGCATCCGAGGCTGGACGGCTTGCGGTGGTTGGGGAGGCGGGACATATGCATGCTGGCGAGGTTGTATGGTTGGAACACGCGCCTGTTGCAGGGGCTGTGCAGGCGGGGGGGGCATTGAGGGAGGCGGGGGCCGTATAGCGGGGGAAGG
>Ga0099364_10012582_pt1 | contig 11395 bp, 12 predicted proteins | sample TergutTh196P3_FD_73070 | JGI IMG/M metagenome (GOLD analysis project Ga0099364, IMG submission 73070) | Microcerotermes parvus P3 segment gut microbial communities from Pointe-Noire, Republic of the Congo - Th196 P3 | ecosystem: Host-associated > Arthropoda: Insects > Digestive system > Gut ...
TCCTTTAAGGGTCACAGATTGCGACCCGCAATCGAAAACGCAATGTCCAGATAGTGTAGGGGACTATCATGGGGCCCTGTCGAGGCCCCGACCCGGGTCCGAATCCCGGTCTGGACGCTTGAAAAAAACAAAAGCCTTTGAGCAGAAATGTTCAAAGGCTTTTTTTTATGGATTTTTATGGTTTTTTAACATTGGAGAACATCCAATACTTGATCAAACCCGCGAGGATAATCATTTTTAAAATTGATAGATTTTTTCGATTTTAAGATCTTTGGGATGTCACACTTTTCTAAAAGCAAAGGCAGTACTGTTAAATTCTCCCTCTCAACTTCTTTCATAAACGTTGCTTGCCATTCTTTATTAATCCAATATGATTGCAGGGCAGCTTTTGATAAAAGAAGAAGTATGAAATCACATTTTGCCATTGCATCATTCACGCCGCGAACAGTCGATTGACCAACGCCGGTTTCCCATTGATCCAGCCAAACCTCGTATCCTTCGTTTGACAAATCAACACGCAGCCAACTGGCAATTTTGTAGTTTTCAATATTGTAAGAGAGAAATAACTTCTCCCTTTTTGCTTTTTGGGGATGATACACTCCTTCGATGTGTTTTTCGTAAAATAGAGATTCGACATATAATCCTTCAGTCAGATAAATGATTTTTTCTTGATCGGATTTTGCCTGATGAATCTGCTGACGCAATTTCCCTTGGCGAGCCATTACCTGAGCCACCGTTATTTTGGAAGTCAAATGACTGCGCGGAACGAGTGACCAAAAATTGCAGTCATTTGGATGACCCCAGTATACAATTGCAGAGTCAGGATTTCGTCCGTCAGGGTTTTCGTCCCAACCATCGTTATCATAATACCCGATTCTTCCTTTATGAGGACCGTCCATGCAATAAACCGGACCCCAATCTCCCTTTTTAACCATAGCAATCACCATATTAATTTTAAAAAATCGTGATAGAATAAAGAATTTTTTTCCTTATTATAGTTTGGTGGTCAAACCAAAAAACGAAGTCTAAATGATTATACAGAGCCACAACGGGTTGCGAAATAATTGAATTTTTGTTTTTTCATAAAGAATTTATAAAGGTTTGTGTTTGACCCACAAATAAACGACGCACGTAAGTATAACTATTAAAAAGGCTATGAGTGATAATACGAAATGGCCAATAAAGCTGTCAGCAAATTTTTGATTATTTGTCATATAATAGAAAATGACCATAAGCACTAAATCCGCCATTGCCGCAAATAGCACCACAGCGCCAATTTTTTCTTTCGTAACCTCATCCATTTCCATTTAGGACGCCCCCCTTAAATTTAGCAGCAGCATGGCAAAAATTCTTTTTAGAAATCATCAAAATGACCTGTTTTTTTATTTTTTAAGAGTTTGAATTTCGCAGCCTTGTTCATTGAAAACATTAAATCGTGCCATTCTTAATTCTGATTAAGAGATAAAGTATAACGATACAAGCGGATAGGAAAAATAATTCAATAATACGACTAGATTTGGAAGGAGGATTCGCTTTGGTTTCTTTCCACAATTTTATGCGTAATGCAAATCTCAATATAACCCAGATGAACATAAGTGCAAACATAAACAAGACGAAGAGTATTATTGCAAAATCGCCAATGTTTGGAAAAAAAGAATTGTTATTTAAACTATCAATATAACTTGGATTATTTCCCAGATAATCGAGAAGAGCAAAAGCTGCCAGCATTAGCGCGGTCCCCACGAATATTAAAGCAATTTTAGCAAAAATTATTTTGCTTCTTTTAGAAACCATCAAAATGACCTGTTTTATTTTTATTTTTTAAGAAAGAGTATGCCTGCAATTTTTTTAAACACTATCCAAAGTAAGTTATATGAAATCATATATATAAAGGGCATTGGAAGTGTACCATAAATCAAAAGACTGTTCCTAAGGTTTTATAAAGAAACAGCACGAATCAAATAAATTTCTACAACGAAATTAACAATCCGCAGCATAGGGGAATGTTTAAGTTTTTTGATAAATCGTTTATTGCCAAAAACGTTGATTCCGATTTTATTTCACGAATGTCCACTCTGCCAAAATATGTAAACGAGATGTTGTAATGTACCAAGTTGTCAGAAATAAAAAATATGATTTTATCGGTCAGTCTTATGCTTCGGTTTATCCGAATCTGCATAAGTATCCGGCAACAATGTTACCGCAAATCGGTATTGAAATTTTGAAAGAACTAAATGTCGATAGCGGTGCTTTGCTTGACCCCTATTGCGGTTCAGGTTCTTCGTTTGCAAGCGGTTTGGAATGCGGATTGACCGAAATGCACGGTTTTGACATAAACCCGTTGGCGGTTTTGATTTCTAAAGTTAAATTTACAAAAGTGCCTGTAAATGAGCTTGTTGAAACAAAGGGGATTTTTCGAAACGATATATATGAATTTCTAAAAGACGAAAAAAATATTGAAACAATGCAGCAGCCTCAAATTACCAATATTGACTATTGGTTTTCAAAAGAAGTGGTTGAACATTTGGCAGTTATTAAACATTTCATTGATAAAATTACCAATGAAGATGTCAAGCGCTTCTTTTTAATTCCGTTTTCTGAAACGGTACGTGAATGCTCATACACGCGCAACAACGAATTTAAATTATTCCGAATGAAATCGGAAGATTTGCTGCACTTCAATCCCGATGTGATCGGCGTTTATCTCAAAAAATTGGATGATGCAATTTCTCAGTATTCAAATTTTTATTTACCAAAATTAGACGAAAAAGTCAATGTAAATGTGCAATACTCCACGTTTCAGCCGAAGGATGAATATTTTGACGTCGTGCTGACAAGTCCGCCTTATGGCGATAGCCGTACAACTGTTGCTTACGGACAATTTTCAGCACTCTCGAACGAATGGCTTGGAATTGATTATGCCCGAAAAATTGATGGAATGTTAATGGGAGGCATTAAACCAAAACAAATTATTACAGACGGTTTGATTGCCGATTCCATTTCTGAAATAAATAAAGTGGATAACAAGCGTGCATTGGAGGTTTCGGCATTTTACAACGATTTGGACAACTCGATTCAAAAAGTAGCAAAAAGTATTCGCCGCGGCGGAAAATCCATATACGTTGTCGGCAACCGTACCGTTAAAAATGTACGACTTCCAACCGATCAATTTATTGCCGAAAAATTTGAACAAAATGGATTAAAGCACCTTATTACTTACGAGCGTGCTTTAAGCAGCAAATCAATGCCGAGTAAAAATTCACCAACAAATGTGACGGGAAAAACAGCTCATACAATGCTATGGGAGTATATTGTAGTCTGTGAAAAATGAATAAAAAATTGTTCAGTTTAGATTTTAAACCCTATTTTTTTAATTCCCGCATTCAATGGAAAAGTGCATAATCTTCAAAAAAACAAACGGGTGTTATCTTTCATTATTTGTCCATAAGAATGGCAACATCAATGAATCAAAAATCATTGGGATAACGGGATAACCTTCCACGTTAGTCATTTGAATTTCATGGCATCATTTATTGAAATTGTGAAATTATGCACTTTTTGATTGAGATAGGAAAGTCTTTGAGCAAAAATGTTCAAAGGCTTTTTTTATGGATTTTTGGCAGAAGAGTTTTTAGTTAGACGTTGAAGAGCATCTAGCACTTGATCAAGACCGCGAGGATAACCATTTTTAAAATTTGCATATTTTTTCTCTTTTAAAAGAGCAGGGATTTCACACTCTTCTAAAAGTAAAGGCATTATTATTACATCCCTTTTAGCAATCTCTTTCATAAACATAGATTGCCATTCTTTATTAACCCAATATGATTTTAGGGCAGCTTTTGATAAAAGAAGAAGCATGAAATCACATTTTGCCATTGCATCATTCACTTCATGAACAATAGATTGACCAACGACTATTTCCCATTGATCCATCCAAACCTCATACCCTTCATTTAATAAATCAATACGTAAATAACTAGCAATTGTATAATCTTCGATATTGTAAGATACAAATAATTTCAATCCTTTTGTTTTTTTAGAATGATAATTTCCTTCAATATGCTTGTCGTAAAATAAAGATTCTACATATAATCTTTCAATCATATAGAGGACTTTTTTTCTATTCGATTTTGTCTGGCGAGTCAGATGACGTAATTCCTCTTGACGAGTCATTATTTGAGCCATCGTTATTTTTGAAGTCAGGTATTTGCGAGGAACGAGTGACCAACAATCGCAGTCAATCGGATCGCCCCAGTATACAACTGCAACTACTTTATTTCGCCCTTCAAGAGTTTCGTCCCAATCATCGTCATCATAATACCCAATTCTTCCTTTATGAGGACCATCAATACAATAAACGGGACCCCAATCTTCCTTTTTAACCATAACTACCACCATATTAATTTCAAAGAATAATGATAGAATAAAGGATTTTTTTATTATTATAATTTAGTGGTCAAACCAAAAAACGAAGTCTAAATGATTATATAGAGCCACAAACAAAGAATTAAGAAATAATTGAACTGTTGTTTTTTCACAAGAATTGAATATTGGATTTAAAAAGATTATTTTGTAGATTGATCAATGTTGTTTATGAAATTTGGAGATAATCATTCAAACAACCTCAAACACTCCCTCGCCAAATCAACCCTCTTCCCTTCATCCACCATCATCGTATCAAAAGCAACTGCCTTCATCCCCATCGCCTCAATATCCTTCGGATTCAAAACATCGTCCCGAATATCATAAACAAAAACATCAACAAAATCTTTGTAAAGCTCCGCCACGCCCCTTGATGAAACTTCCAGCCCCTTTGCCGCCATTAACTTCCCGGCAGGCCCGCTGACGGGTTCTTTTCCGATGATCGGACTGACAGCAATCACTTTTTTTGTTTTTAAAATTTCTTTCATTTCGGGGAGTGCTAAAATGGGACCGATGCTTGTCATCGGGTTGCTGGGACCGATGAGGACACAATCTTCGCGTGACAAAACATCCAAAGCTTTTGGAGATAAAGTTGCCTTTTTTATGCCTTCGTATTCAAATGAAAAAATGTCGGGCTCCCCTCTTTTCCCGACCCAGAATTCCTGAAAATGAAGTGAGCCGGCGGATGTTTGAAGGCAGCTTGTCACGGGATTGTCAGACATCGGAATGATACATGCCTGAACAGACAATCGTTTTGAGAGTTCGGCTGTCGCTTCCATCAATGTAAGTCCGCAATTCATCAAGTCGGTTCGAAGCAGATTGACGGCGCGGTCTTTGTCGCCAAGCATGAGAAGTTCGGTATAGCCAAGCGATTTCATGTAAGAGAATGTATGAAACGTATCATCCGATATGCCCCACCATTTGTTTTTGTCCAAATCGCCGGAGAAAAGATATAAAACAGTATCAATGTCAGGGGTGATAAAAACGCCGGAAGCCCAAATGTCTTCACCGGTATTGACAATAACGGAAATATCTTTATCGGGAAGAAAGTGTCTTAAACCGTCAATGAGTTTTGGAGAGCCGGTGCCGCCGGAGAGAACAATCATGAATATGCCATTGCCTTTTTTTTATTTGACAGTAATATGCACTGATTGTCTTTTTCTTATTTGATTTTGTCTATTGTTTTTTCGGATATATTTTTCGTGCATAAGAGTTACTTTCCGTGCAAAATACAATTGTCCGAAAGATACATATATTGCGAATACAGACAGCTAAGTTAATAGCATCTAATGAGCCGCTCGAAGAAGCTTGTTACGATCTTCCGGGTTCACCAAGTAATACCGGATATTATTTGGTAATCCAACATTTTTTTTCTGTTTAAACCCATCCGGCTTCTAAAAGAATATGCCAAATCGGAATGGAAACCAATGCAAAGCCTGTTGCAAGAAAAATGGCCGCAGAGACTAATTTTGTATCAAAATCATAAAGTTCCGACAAAACGGCAGACGTCATGGCAGGCGGCATTCCGGCTTGAAGAACAGCAACTTTTTTGTCCAGTTCCGAAAATTGAAAGACATGGGTGAGAAAAAGACCCGCAGCCGGTGCAAAAAGGGAATGGACAGCTGTCACGAAAATGGCGGGGATGAGGGCGATTTTGAGATATTTGTGGGAGAGGGAAATTCCAAGGGAAAACATAATCAACGGAACAACAACGGCTCCGACCATATCTAAAATTGTGACGGCAATTGCCGGAAAATATGATAAATCAATGCCGCACAGAATCAGAATTAATGACAAAAACCAAGCAATCGTTGGCGGAAATTTTAAGATTTGGCGAAAAATATTGACTTTTTGTCCGCCGACTTTGGCACTGAGGTATGTGGCTAAAACGATTAAAACCATTAATGTGGCGGCGTCACAAAAAATGGCGCGCGTAAAACCGTCGTTTCCGTAAAAACCTGCAATCACGGGAAATCCGATAAGAGCCGTGTTGCCGCAAGCGCAGACGAGTACAAATGCGGCGAGCGATTTCGGCTGCAATTTAAGTGCTTTGCCGATGAAATAAGATACGATGGTACAAAAAACGCAAATGAGCAATATAAAAAATGTCAGCTTGAGGTAAGATCCAAGTTCTGCGGCGTGGACATTTCGGAGCATTGAAACGAAAATCAAAGCCGGAAGAGCCATGTAAAGAACAATATTATTCAAAGCAGCTTTGTCTTTTTCTGCTAAAAGGCCGCAGCTTTTGAGGAAATAGCCCAAAAGAATTAAAAAGGCAATAATAAAAATGACGTCCATTCAACAGCACCATCATGCAACATTAAAGAGTTTGAGTTTGTATCGGATGTTTTGCTTGAAAATCTTCGACTAAATTGTAAGAAGTTGTCCGAAGCTTTGGAATCCGCCCGATCTGACGAATACAGCTTTCGATCTTTTTTTGCGTCATGGATGAGCCGTATCTTGAACCGGCGGCGCGGGAAATATTTTCTTCCATCAGCGTGCCGCCAAAATCATTGGCACCGCAGCCGAGACCGACTTGGCTGAATTTGGTCCCCAATTTGACCCAAGAGACTTGAATATTTTTAAGCTTTTCACGAAAGAGCAAACGGGGAATGGCATACATTTTCAAATCCAATAAGCCGGAAGCTCCGGATTCGACAACGCCTTGCTTGTAAAGCGGCGTGTTTTCGTGAAGGAAGGTGAGCGGAATAAACTCGGTAAAACCGCCGGTCGTTTCTTGAATGCGCTTTAATCGGAACAAATGTTTCACGCGGTCTTCGTTATTTTCGATATGCCCGTACATGATCGTACATGTGGACGGCAAACCGCAATTATGAGCCGTCATAATGACGTTTTCCCATTCGTCCGAACTTAATTTATCGGGACACAGGGCTTGGCGAACATCATCCACCAAAATTTCTGCGGCAGTTCCGGGAACAGAATTTAAGCCGGCTTCTTTAAGCATGATTAAAGCTGTTTTTAAATCTAGTCCGGCATTTTCAGCTGCCGTCAATATTTCCATCGGCGAAAATGCGTGAATAGATATGCCGCCGCTTGGATTTGTTTTTTTATGAATCTGATTTAAAATTTCGACCTGAAAATGGGTATCAATTTCAGGACAGAGACCGCCTTGGACACAAACTTCGATTGCACCGGCGTTTTTTGCTTCCAGCGCCTTTCGGCCGATTTGTTCCGGCGTTAAAAAGAAACTGTCAGCATTTGATTTTGATTTTTTAAACGCACAAAAACGGCATGTTCCGGAACACACGTTTGTAAAATTGATATTTGCGTTTAAAATGTAGGTGACAACGTCTCCGCAAAGTTCTTTTCGGACACTGTCGGCGGCGTGCAGTGTGTCAAAAAACAAAGAATCGTTTTCAAACAATTCCAGACAATCTTTTTCGGACATGTCTCTTTTTTTCATTTTAATGACTCCTCAAGAGGATTGGAATTTGTTCAAATTAAAATCGAATCTATTTATAATTAATCAATGCAGTCGGTAAGATAATAAAAATAAAAAAACGAAAATCAATAAAAATAAAAAACTATTAAAAGATGGAAAGGGTTAATTATATATTGTCAGCTGTCGGCTGCAAGTTTATGGTTGGGTTGTTATGGAAAAAAATATTATTTTGGATCCGATTCACGGTTATATTGAATTTGACCGCTTAAAGCAGCTTTTATTTGATACGCCGCAAATGCAGCGTCTCAGGCGTATTAAACAGCTTGGCTTTACGTGTTTGGTCTATCCGGGAGCCAACCATACGCGTTTTGAACACTGCATGGGAACAATGCACCTGGCTTCTCTTTTTCTGAAAATTCAGCGGGAAAATAAAATCGGAGCGCTTGGCGAATTTGAAAAGGACGAATTGGACGAGATTGTTGTTGCCGGTCTCCTTCATGATATCGGGCACGGTCCTTTTTCGCATGCCACTGAAAAACTGATTGAGCAATATACTCGAAAATCCCATGATGATGTCAAACACATTTTATCAAGCAGCGAAGTCGGCGACATTTTAAAAGACTACGGATTTACGCCGTCCAAAATTGCAAAGCACATTGCCGGCGAAACCCCGGTGAGCCAGATTCTCAGCAGTGAAATTGATATCGATAAAATGGATTATTTGGCGCGCGATATGCACTATACGGGCATTACATCGGGAAGCGTTGACTACATTCGTTTATTGAATCACATGAATTATTATGAAGACAAGCTGGTTTTAGATGCCGGTGCGATTCGTGCTGCCGAATCTTTGCTTGTTTCGAGATATTGGATGAATGTTTCTGTTTACTACCATCATGTTGCCAGAATTGCCGAATCCATGTGTTCCCGCGCTTGTGCGGTTCTTTTGAAATCCCAAAACATTCACCCCCAAGAGTTTGCACGGCTGGATGACGTCGGATTAATCTCCCTGATGCGTGAAGATGTTGGTTTTGCCGGCGAAATTGCAGACAGGCTTGATCACCGCAATTTGTACAAACGCGCACTTTACGAAGGCATCGACGCTGTCGGACCCGGAATTTTTGAACACAGAAAAAATATTGACCGCGTTGAAAGAGAAATTGCCGAAACTGCCGGCGTGGACCCTGAAGACATCATTATTGACATCCCGTCAAAGCCTGAAATGGCTGAAATGAAAGCCTTAATTATGAAAGGCAATATGAAAAAGTTGACCGACGCCTCCCACTTCATCCAAGTCCTTGAAAACGCCCAAGTCAGCAATTGGAAGATGGGCGTTTTTACTCCAAAAGAACATTTGGAAGCCGTTTCAAAGGCTGCGGAAGACTTTTTTGGCATTGAGAATAAGCCAAAGACGAAGCAGTTTAATTTGCAGATGTTTTGAAGGAAAAAGAAATAGAGAAATATTTTTTAGAGGTGTATTTATGGTTAATACCGATTTTGCTTTCAACAAAGATGATTTTTTAGAAGACATGGCTGCAACGGACGATAAAGAATTTGATGAATGGTTGCTTTTGGAAAGCAAAAGAATTACAAAAAACAGGTCTATTCTTTACACTTTAGCGTGTGCGTATTTTTTGATTTTAATTTTTATTTTCGTTTATGACCGTATTCTTGTCTTTAAATATTACCCCGATGCCGACATTTCGCAATCGATCAGGCTTCTTATTAGTTTGTCTACCGTCCCGACTATTGGAATTATTTATTGTTTCACAAAACTTTTTAAAAATTTAAAGCTCATGAAAAAGAACAGCCAAATGGATATTTTGTATCAAAAAAAGCATTCTGATGACTCTCAAGAGCCAAAATATACGCCCACAGCACTTCCTGAAGAATTAATTTTTGAAAAAAGCAAGATTTGCAGAGCAATTCTTCGCTCTAAAAATAAAGAAGAAGCAAAGCATATTTTCGTATCTAAGAGATTGTGGCGCTCAGATTTTTCTCTTATCGTTTTGGGGCTCTACTGCGTCTTTGCATTGCCAATGATTGAGAGAGGGTTTACCTTTTTGGTGATTTCATATTTGATTTATTATTTGATTAGATTGTTTTACAGGAAACAAGAATTGGAGAGGGCAAAAATTTTGATTGAAAGCAGATTTATAAATCATTCGGATTCTTTTTCGGAATGATTTTTTTTTTCTATTTTTCAAATAAAACAATAAACGAGCCAACACATATTTAACAAATAATTGTCTTTTTTTTAGAGGTGAGTTTTATGTATTATGGTAAAGCTGCTTTTAATAAAGATGATTTTTTAGAAGACATGATTGCAACGAATGACAAAGACTATGCTGAATGGTTACTTTCGGAAAATAAAAGAGTTTCCAGAAATCGCCTCATTCTTTACAGCTTAGCATGTTTGTTTATGTTGCTTTTAATGGTCCTTTATTTAGCCGTTGCTGTTTTTAATATTTCGGCGGCGGATTCTTCGGCGGCGGACTTTTATGCAATTGCTGGAAGTAATTTTGGGTATTTTATTGGTGCATCCCTTATCCCTGTCATTGGGATCGTTTATTGTTTCTCTAAAATCTCTAAAAACTCAGCCCTTAAGAAAAACCAAAGCAAGATAAATGATTTGTATCAAGAAAAATATTTTGAGGATCTACAAAGTTCAGAATATGTACCTACTGCACGCCCTGAAGAATTAATCTTAGAAAAGAGTAAAATTTGCAGAGCAATTCTTCGGTCTAAAAATAAAGAAGAAGCAGAGCAAATTCTTGAATATGAAAAATTGTGGCGTTCCGATTTCTCTCTTGTTGTTTTGGGCATCTTTTGTATCTCTGCAATGTTTGGAGCTATCGTTTTGGTGATTGCATATTTGATATATTACCTCTTTATGAATTCTAAAAGGAAAAAAGATTTTTTGAAGGCGAAAACGCTGAGTGAAAGCAGATTTGCAAACTATTCCGATTCCTTTTCGGAATGATTTTTTTCTTCTTTCATTTTTTTGCGGATTATGTGGATTTGCTTTCGGCATAAAAAATTAAGGAAGTGAAAAAGTGGAAAATAAAACATTAGCCCTGTATTTCATTATCGCAATTCTTTTAGTTGGCAGTGTTTCCTATTTTTGCTGGAATAACTCCGGCCGTTTATTTTCAGATGCTGTTCCTGATGAAGAAACAGCATTAAAACTCGCTGAATCTGTTTTGACATCATATGGCGCATGGGGGTTGTCAAGACAGCCTTTTATTGTGACCTATGATGAGCCTAAAAAAGCTTGGATTGTTGAGGGAAGCCTTGCAGAAGGCTCTTTAGGGTTTGTCCCTGTAGTCATTATTAGGAAACATGATGGAATGATTATGACAATTGGTTATAAGGAGATTTTTAATCCGCCAAAAGAAGATGTGAATTAAAATGTCAAAAAATATGTACCCCCTGATCACGAATAATATAATTGTGATTCTTGTGCATATGTGCATATGTCACCTTTTCTATATTCCTATCATCTTCATGTGGGAGCTTTGGTCCGGCGACATAACAAATTCAGGACTAATGAACATTCTGTTTGGTTTG
>Ga0099364_10012583_pt1 | contig 11394 bp, 7 predicted proteins | sample TergutTh196P3_FD_73070 | JGI IMG/M metagenome (GOLD analysis project Ga0099364, IMG submission 73070) | Microcerotermes parvus P3 segment gut microbial communities from Pointe-Noire, Republic of the Congo - Th196 P3 | ecosystem: Host-associated > Arthropoda: Insects > Digestive system > Gut ...
AACCGTCATCCGAAACAATTTGGTCGTCGCGCCTCTCTGTTTGCTTGTGATGGTCTATTTCGCTCTCGGTGTGTTCGACATCAAGACCTCGGTCAAGATGATGCGGTTCTATTCGCCGAACGCCGAGATTATCGCTCACTACACCGCTTTGGAGGAAACCATCGGACCGCTCGTTCCGATGGAAATCGTCGTCAAATTCGACAACACCCGTTGCCGATTCAACACGCTGGAGCGGCTCCGATTCATTCAGGCGATCAGCGACCGATTGCAAGAGGAACTGCCCGACGACATCGGCGGCGTGATGTCCGCCGCAACGATGACACCGAGTACCGAACCACGGGGAAGACCCGGAAGCAATACGAGTCGAACTTTCGAATACGCTCTGAACGGCCAACTCGACAGGAGACGTCCACTCCTCAAGGATTATATCCGCGTCGAGGGGAATCCGTCACTGAGATCGACCGATCCGAATTATTTTACGAATCTGCGGCAACTTGATCTGACCGAAGCGGACGCCGTTCGGCTCCGGGCTGTCGGAATCAATTCGTTGGACGACATCCTCTCGGTTCCCGAAGGCGAGGGCCGTCACGGAATTACGGCGGACGAAATGAAAGCCTACCGGGACAAGGGATATGCGTGGGAAAAGGCGCACGGCACCGATCTCTGGCGGATCAGTATGAGAGTTTGGGCCTTGAAGAAGGACATCGACTACGCCAAGTTCATCGACGAGGTGAAAAACGTCGTCAATCCGATGATCGACGAATTTCTTGCGGCGAAGTTTCCGAACGAAGAGTTTCCGCAACACGAAACGCTGGTTCAACAACCGAAGTCGGGCAAAATCAAAATGGTCGGCGATTGGCTTTCCGACAAAGCCGAGGTTGCCTCCGAGATGGTCCAACCGAAGCTGACTGAAGAGAAAGACACGCCGCCGGTCTATGCCGTGTACACCGGAATGGTTCCCGTCGTTTATAAAACGCAACATGCCCTGATTGCCGGTCTGGTTGATAGTTTGATCTGTGCGTTTCTCCTGATCGGCATTACAATGTCGTTCATCCTGCGGAATTCAATTGCCGGATTCCTTGCGATGATTCCGAACGTTTTTCCGGTGCTTATCGTTTTCGGATTTATGGGCCGAATGGGCATTCTCGTCGATGTCGGAACGATGATGACGGCAAGTGTTGCGTTGGGCATTGCGACGGACAACACAATTCATTATTTGACGTGGTTCCGTGTTGCTCTCGATCGGGGTTACAAGCCAAAGGAAGCAGCATTGCAAGCGTATCAGCGTTGTGCAACGGCGATGACGCAAACGACGCTGATCGGTGGTCTCGGCTTGGCGGCCTTTGCGTTTAGTACGTTCACACCGACGCAGATGTTCGGCGTGATGATGCTGACGATGCTGACCGTTTCGCTGTTTGGCGATCTTGTTTTCCTTCCGGCGATTCTGACGGGTCCGGCAGGAAGATTCTTCTTGCCGAGGAGCCGTACACCGATAGACCCGCCGCAGGAAGTTCTGCCTGATCCGAATCCGAACGAAGCAGTTAAGCCACCGCTGAGGATTCCCGGCGAAATAATCGAACGAAAAAACGTCGGATGAAAAGAGAGTGCCCCAGGAAGGCGAATACGGCATCGAAACAACCGCCCTGAAACACCTATTGCCGACCGCATTCAGGCTCCCTTATCTCCCCCCAAAACGTTTCCCGCATCCCCGTCGGAATTTCAAGATGACCGTGCAAGCCCAAATTCGGAGTATCGCCTACTATCTTCCGGAACAAGTTCTTGATAACGTGGAACTTGTCGAAGCCTTCTCGTCTTGGACGGAAGAAAAAATCGTACAGAAGCTCGGCATCGAAACCCGGCCGATCTGCGCCTCCGGTGAAACCGCTGTCGATATGGCCGTCAAATCGACCGAAGCCCTTTTTGAGCAGGGATGCTGCATTCCTGAAGACATTGATTTTGTTCTTCTCTGCACGCAGTCTCCCGATTATTTTTTGCCGACCTCCGCGTGTTTGATTCACGAACGGCTCGGTTTGCCGAAGCCCTGCGGGACGCTCGATTTCAATCTCGGTTGTAGCGGTTATGTTTATGGTCTTTCCCTTTGCAAAGGCCTCATCGAAGGCGGAATGGCCCGAAACGTCTTGCTGATTACGTCGGAGACCTATTCAAAATACATCAATCCACAGGATCGGGTTTCGCGTCCGCTCTTCGGCGATGGTGCGGCGACGACCCTCGTTTCCGCCGTCGAGGGCTCAGGCGACTCGCGGATCGGACCGTTTGTTTTCGGTACCGATGGTAGCGGAGCCAATCTTCTGATCGTTCCCGCCGGTGGCCTCCGGATGCCAAAGAGTGCTGAAACCGGCGTCGAACTCTCCGATGGCAAGGGGAGTATTCGTTCGAAGAACCAGCTTTTCATGCACGGTCCGGGCATTTTTTCCTTTGCCATCGACCGCGTTCCGCCGATGGTCGAGGAACTGCTCCAAAAGAGCGGCAAGGTCCGTGAAGATATTGGTTGTTACGTTTTCCACCAAGCGAACAAATACATGTTGGATCGCCTCCGGGAACTTTGCAATCTCGACGAGGCGAGATATTTCAACGATGTTCTCCATCGCGGCAACACCGTTTCCAGCAGCATACCGATTGGGATGGTCGATGCCTTCCGCGACGGAATGCTGAAACCCGGCGAATGGGCGATGCTTGTCGGATTCGGTGTCGGCCTGTCTTGGGCCGCAACACTCATCAAACTGCCGCCCGATTTTCGGACAGCGACATTTTCAGAGTCTGCGGCGTAATCGGGACATCGTCTCAACCAGCGACCGGACGGTTTCAACGCTGTTTCGGAAGGCTTGTTTCTCTTCGGCGTCGAGGGTGATTTCGACGATCTTTTGAACGCCGCCGTTACCGAGAATCACGGGAACGCCGACACAGAACCCTCCGACATCGTATTCTTTGTCGCAGTAAACAGCACAGGGAACCAGTCGCCGCTTGTCATGAACAACGGCTTCGACCATCTGGGCGGTCGCGGCGGCAGGAGCGTAGTAGGCGCTGCCGTTCCTCAAGAGGGCGACGATTTCCGCGCCGCCGTCCCGGGTCCGCTGCACGATTTCCGTCAAACGGTCCGGTGGAATCAATTGCGTTATAGGGATCCCGCCGACAGACGCGCAACTCAACAGCGGAACCATCGTGTCGCCATGTCCGCCGAGCAACATTGCCGAGACATCCTCCACGCTGACATTGAGTTCCGCCGCCAAAAAGGCACGAAACCTAGCCGTATCAAGAACGCCGGCTTGTCCGATGACACGGTGCTTCGGAAAACCAGTCTGTTCGAGAGCACACTGCGTCATGGCGTCGAGCGGATTGCTTACGACGATGACGACGGCGTTCGGACTGGTTTCCCTGACCCGTCCAGAAACGTCCCCCACGATTCTGGCGTTTGTCAGGAGCAGATCGTCCCGACTCATGCCGGGCTTCCGGGGAATGCCCGCTGTGATAACAACGACATCGCTGTTTGCCGTGTCGGCGTAGTCGTTGGTTCCGACCACGGCGGTATCGAAACCGAAAACCGGCGACGCTTGAAAGAGGTCTAATGCCTTACCGCGAGGCATGTCACCGGCCTCCGGAATATCGAGTAGTACAATGTCGCCGAGTTCGCGGACTGCGCACCAATGGGCTGCCGTCGCACCGACGTTGCCCGCTCCGATAACGGTGATTTTGGGGCGTTTCATAAAACGTGATTAGGGCTTCGTGGTTCGTGATACGTGGTTTGGGTGGAAGCGACACGAATCACGACAGCCATCCTACAATAGCTCACACTGATTCGCAACTGCCCCCGGCCTACCCTTGCGGACTTTGCAATCCTCGTGTGGTTCACTTGACAATTCAAGATTTACGGTGTAGAGTTCAGGGGGTGTTCTGGAATTGCGTTTTCACATCTCCTATGGACCATCGCGTTGACTTTTTGAGAAGCCGTAAAACCTGTTTGTTACATTGTACGTGTCCTTTCAGGGTAGCATGACGCTGTTGTTTCCCTGTTCCACCCGGGGTGGCCGCGAGCTCGCCTTGGGGTGGCTGTTGCGCCCCTTCAGCGAGAAAAATCGACCAATCCCATGACAAAGTCCCCCGTGGGAGCGGAGTCGCTCCAAGCCGTTAAGGATGTTCTCGGTTACATCAACTTCTCTTCGGGAACAAGAGACGTCAAGGTGTTTCACGCCCTCAACACACTCTATGCGCTCGTTGACGACCCTGATGCCGTCGGGCGTAAGGAGCCTTCCTCCGCCGAGCGTGTCCTTGATTTGCTGGAGGACGAGCTGCGGAAGCTCTCGATGGAAGGTGGACCATTTCGCGCTGACGACCAAGCCAGCCGGATTCTCAAGCTCGTCCGTGACGACCTCCTGCCCGGTTTCAGGAAATTTCACGAGAATCTGCTGTTCCATCAGACCAATGAGCACCTGTTCAATCCGTTCTTCCTTGCCAAGGTGTTCGAATGCACACTACGGCAAGGAGCACCGTGGACCGAAACCGACCGGATCGTCGAAGGGACCATCGAGTCCCTGAACGAGTACATCGGTTATCGACCAGTGCCGGTGCTCGAAGGCGAAGAGAAGCATCAGCCGAACGACCATGAATGGGTTGCGCCGATCCCCCTGTACATTGCCGGGATCGGTACCGCTTACGGACGTTACCGGAAAGTCGTCGAACAGGCTTTGAGAATCTTCCAGGAAACCGACCCGGGCATTTTGTACGACGCCTGTTTCAGTTTCGACAAGTTGCACGAACTGGTTCTCGATCCCCGTGCTTATGATTTCGACCATCCGGTCAATCGGAAACCGAACTATCATTTCGGCATTTGGGATCCGCACTTCATTGGCAACGACGGCTATTATCACCGTTTTGTCGTCCATCAGGTAACGCTGGACGGCATTATGCACCGTATGGAATCGGCGTACATGGGCGAATCCGATGCCGCGCCGATTCCACAGGACGAACTGCTTTATGAAGCCGGAGCCGTCCTCGTCGGCACAATGCTCATGGGGTCCGGCGTTTGCGGAGACACGCCATCGACCCACGATTCGGACACTGCTCTGACGGACTTGATGCCCATCATCGCGGGTTACCGGGACCGATTCTACGACCAGATCGTCGGAAAAATTCCGGAAAAGATGAAGTCTCGCATCGAGAAGGAAAGGCAACGTTTACATCAACCGTTCGGTGGTTGCCGTCAGGCTCTGAACAAACAACTTGCCAAGCGGCGGGCCAATCAACTCCAACGGATGCACTTGGCCCGTATCTTTGCCCGGATGGGGTATTTCGAAGCGGCGACACACCAAACGGACATCATCTCCGTCGCCTCCGCCCGGCTGTTGACAAAGGTTGACTGCCTGATTACGCAATCCCATTTTCTAATCGACCGGGACCAACTTACGGAATCGGCAGCTCTCTTCCAACCCATGGAACAGTTGATCCATGATGGTATCCGCTGCGGTGCGATCGTCGATCCGTGGACGATCCTCGGTTTCGGCGCCCAGTACAGTCTGTTTCATGCAGTCGAAAACACGATTCACGATCACCGTGTTGACGAGTTAATCAATCTTGTTGAGGACATTTTCGACTTGTACAGTCGTATCCAAAAGGAAGCCGCCGCCGCTGGCAAGGGTGATCTCCAAGCAGACATTTCCGACCGGATGAGTGACCTTGCCGGTTGGTGGGATCAGTTCGGTAGCACGGAGGTTTCTGGACTCAACAGTTTTTCCGGCTACGATGCTTGGGACTCCGCCGCAAAGGTTTCGACGGCCCTTGCCGCCTGGTGCAAGGCGGGGTCCGCCGCAGGGGATATTGCGTTCTGGAATCGGCATGTTGAACGCTTCAAGTCGACCAAAGCGTTCGTCCTGCTTGCCGAAGCCCTGCTCGACCAGCACGATCCGGTCGCCTCCATGGCCTTGATGATGTACTGGCTCAGCAATTCGGAAACCATTCCGTTGACGGAAGGCGATTACTCGTTCCACTCTATCGCCCTCCGCTGGATGGAGCAACTCTGGAGAGACCCGAATCCCGACGACGAATCCACGGAAACGGCGAAAAAGTTCCCTCCGATGAGTCCGCCGGAACGTTGGAAGCTTACCAAGAAGTTCTTCGACTTCATCGAGGCGAACGCCGATCGGTATTGGTCCGTTCCCGATATCGAACTGGATGACGACCTCTTCGACGAAAACGCCAAGGGGAAACCCAAAAAGAAGGGCAAAGGAAAGGGCAAAGGGCCCCGGAAAAGCGACGACGACGACTCGATTTACAGCGCGGCATACGAAAACGTCACATATCATGACACGACGGACGACGGCATCGACGATTTTATGATGGATGCGCCGAACCCGCATTTTCGTGATGAGGACGACTTCGCGTTGGCCGATGAGACGGAACGGATCAGCGACCGATTGGCGTTTATCGTTACCATGTCGAAACTCTGGAAATTCGTCACGGAGCGGGTCGCGTCTCTGACGACCCTCGCGGACAAATCTTCTGAAATCCAAGCCGCTCTGGCGGAAGCCCCCGCCGGCCTCGCCGTTTGGCACGAGCAGGTTGACTCCTTTGCCAAGGGACTCAAGGAACTTCTGTGAAAGGTCGAAGTTTACCAAGTTCCGGAACCAAAGGGAACCACCGACTCGTTACTCGAATACGACCGGCACCGTGGAACGAAAGAAATCCTGATCGACCGGATCGTTTGGACCAGCGTGGAAGTCGCCGACGCCCAAATGATCCTCGAATCGATGCTCGGCAAAGATTTTTGGATAGGCTCCCTCCAGCCATGGAAGATGGCCGTTCTGGCCGTCAACAACGCCGTTTTTCACGGCGACGTCAAGTCGGTGAAGAAACACTGGCCTGCGATGCTCCGAGTCTTGGCGAAGGAAACGATTCTTTACGTTCCGACGTCCCGCGGGGGAGCGGCGGCGGCCATCGTCCATTGCCGTTGCGTTCAGCAGGCCATTCTCCGGTTGCTCGAATACGCCCCCCGACTGGGACTGCTGACCGAAGAGTTCCAACTGCTCGACACGATCCGGAAGATGGAGGAGGACAATCCGATCAGTCCCGGTGCGATCACGGAATTCGACCGCCTCGTCGAGACCGGAACCCGGGCGATCACGCAGTGCGTGGCCATTTCCTCGAAAAGCTGGAAATTCCGTAAAACCGATGACGGGAACATCGATTTTGCGCTGGTCGATTATCTGGAACGAATCATCGAACCCTTGATGCAGAACTGCTGGCTCTCGCACAGCCGACAAATTCGCATTTCGCCTGTTGAGTCGATTTCGGACAAAGCCCATTGGAGTGAAATCAAGGCATTCATCCAACGTTACGGAAAGGATATCTTCACGCAACAAAACATGGGGTTCGGCAATCTCCGTGCGATGTTGCATCAGGGTGTTGACAATTACCTCCGTTCGTTGGTTCGTATCAAACAGGATGAGGGCGAAGTCGAAATGGCCGGCGGCCTTCTCGACGACCTTCAAGCGGGCCATGCACATTGGGAGGAAGCCGTTGCCCGATTGGAGATCATCTTCGAGTGCATTGCCGAAAACTATTCCGAGTACGTCGACTACAACAGCACGACGACACATTCGGACCACGGGGAAAAGCTGTACATGTTGCTTGACATGCTCCGCGTGCAGACCGGTTACGAACGGATGTCATGGAGCTTGAAGCCTGTTTATTGGGTGCATGACGCCATGGTCCGTGCAAGGTGCGACAGTGCGGCACTGCTCTGGGAGCGGGCCGTGGCCAAGAAAAGTGTCGGGGCCGCCGAAGACCATCTTCGGCTTTACACCCGGCTCAGCGAAAAGTACGGAATGTGGTTGCCGAGCGTTCATGAGCGGTTGCAGGAACGGTTCGTCCGTCCGCTCCAGATCGACCGGATGTGCGGCTTGGTGTCGAAAGCCGTACGCCAAGCCAAGGAGGCCGGTCCGAAACCGGTCTTTCAAGAGCTGTACGCCCAGATCGAGGGTTTCGCCAAGGAACCGATGGGCGTCGGATTCGAAATGCCGGAGTGGTTGACGGCCCTACAGGAGGAAGTCATGTCAACGCGAACCGACGTTCCCGAAAGCGAAAAAGACAAGGACGTGTTCAGTATCACGCCGCATTTCGAACAGGTCTGCCTGACCCGCGCCCAACTCGATAAGCTCCTCGAATCATGGGACAGACGCGGAAGGTTTATCTAGCGAAAGAACCGCCATTGCGCTGCGATCCATTCCGGCTTTTGTTTGGGCGGCTGTTGTAAAAGCGCAAACGGGAATGAAATGAGCCGGATACACGGCGAACTCAAGAAATGGGGATTATCGGAATGACAAAAGTGTCCGGAGACATTTTCTCGGAAGCTGGCTTGGCCCGCTGTTGTCAAATATAGCCCTCTCGATTTTATGGAGATGAGTACATTACAAAACCGAAAAGAAACTGGAGAAATCATTGTCTCCGTGATTCTATGGTTGGCGTTTATCTGTGCGGCGACGATCGGAGCCTACAACTCCCGCGGGGAACTTGTCCGTTCCGTGACGCGGGACTATCGGGACGGCGCCATTCGATGGGTTGAAGGACGTGATCTCTATTCGGACGCCGTTCGATCGGGACACAGCGTCATCTATTTACCGCAGAGTTATATCGTTTCGATCCCCTTCACCCTTGTTCCGGGGTTTTGCGGTGAACTCCTGTGGCGACTCGTCGCCGTCGGACTGTGGGGATTCGCCATGTTGCGACTGGCCCAACGCTTGAAGCGCTGTGTCGACGGACCACATTATTTTTGGTTCTCTCTCTTGGCGATCTTGCTGGCGATGCCGGCGGCGCGGTGTGGACAATACACGCTCCCTCTCGCCGCGACCATGCTTCTCGCCTCCATGGCGTTGTTCGACAAACGCTGGAACGCCGCCGCCCTTTGGCTGTTTCTCGGTCTGTTCTTGAAGCCGCACATCGTCGCCATTTTTCTACTGACCGTTATTCTTTTCGCTCCGATGCGGTCACGGCTGGTCGTCGCCATTATCCTGTTTGCGGTATTTCCGTTTTTCTTTCGAGACATGCCTTATGTTTTGGAACAGTACCGCACGTATCCGCAAGTGCTCAAAACCGTCGCCGAAGTCGGCGAAGCGGACACCTTCGCAAGCCTCTATCAACTTGCCAAGTTTTGCCAAATCGAACTACCCGCCATTGTGTGGACGTTGCTGCGAGTCTCGTTGGCCGCCTTGGTGTTCGGACTCTGTTTTCGATTGATTCAACGGCGGAACGAGCCTTATTTCCTTGCACTGTGGTATTTTTCGTTACCTGTTTTTTACCTTCTCTTGATGAATGCGAGAACGGAGAACAATTCCTACGCGATTTTGGCGCCGCTTCTTCTCTCCTATTGGACCATGGAATTTCGTGTGAAGAAGAACATCGGGTTTGCTTCTTTCTTGATTTTTCTTCTCCTCGGACTGGTCGGACATTATGAGATCGGGAAGTTTTTTACGACCCGAGACGGGATCGTTTCAATCTGTCCGTTTTTGACGCTCGTTTTTCTGGCGTATCTCGGTTTTCGGGGAAACGTTTGGTCCTTCGCCGACCGAAACGTCACGAAACACGACGTCCCGGAGTCCGAAGCGACGGCAACGCCTTGAGCGGCGGAACACGTTCTACAGACCGCCGAAACGGCGGCGGCGTTTGGCGAAGTCGTCGAATGCCTGCTTGAGATGCTCGGCGTCGAAATCCGGCCAAAGCGTTTCCGTAATCCAAAACTCGGCGTAACTGAGTTGCCAAAGAAGATAATTACTGATCCGATACTCTCCCGCCGTGCGAATCAAAAGATCCGGCTCCGGCATCCCGGCAGTGTAAAGATGATTCGCGACACAATCCTCGTCGATGTTTTCCGGAGCGATTCCTTTTTGCACGATTTTTCTCACGGCGTCGACGATTTCGCCTCTTGCCCCGTAGTTGATCGCCAGGCAAAGACAAAGGCCGGTGTTCCTTGCCGTCAGTCCGATGCTGCGATCCACCTCGGCAAGAACGTCATCGGGAATTCCGTTACGCCGACCGATGATCGATAACCGAATGTCGTTCTTCATCATCGTGTCCCGCTCGCCGATCACGTAATCCTTGAGCAGAACCATGAGAAAATCGAGCTCCTCCTTGGGACGCTTCCAATTTTCGCTCGATAAACAGTACAGTGTCAATTGCTTGATACCGAGAGCGGCACAGGCTTCCGTTACGGTCCGAACGGTCTTGGCTCCGGCACGGTGACCTTCGTGCCGAGGCAACGTTCGCTGTTGCGCCCAGCGTCCATTGCCGTCCATAATAATCGCAAGGTGCATGGAAAGGGCAAAAGGGCAAAGGAGAAAAGAGGACGATACTCGACGACGACGGAAAAGTCAATAAGCACATTGTGCAACAGCCGGAATGGAGCAACACGAAATGACGGCTCTTTCGGTCCTTAAGCGTCCGCCATCATTGGACAACAAGTTGCCGATGTCTTTCCAGCAGGGCAGGCAACTTACGTCCAATACCAAGCATAGGATGGGGAAGGGATGGCGGAAAACGAAGATTTCAGTCCAACAACCGGACCGATGACGCCGCCATTATCCAATACGTTTCCAATCAGGAAAGGACGCGGTTGGCGGGACACTTACGGACAAGCGAACAAGTGAGACAATACAAGCAGAAAAAGTCTGATTTTGCCGATTTTCCGGCATATTCAGATGGCGGAGCGGATGCGATGCCGCTCTATCTCCAACGCCGACAATCCCCTATTTTGCCACAAGAATCATCAGTGACTTGCTCGCCAGCGATGGTGGGGGGTCAACCGAGTAGGTCCCCCAAACAGGGGACATCCCCTCCCGGAAGCGCCCTAAAAAATATCCAGGCGGAAGTGGTGACCGGAATGGTAGCGGTGCGTTGCGGGATAAAAATTAATCCAATCCCTATTGTAAGCCGGTACCTGCATCTCGGCGGGATAACGATTGTACAGGTCCTCCGAACTCTGGAAATACTCGGGCGAGTAATAATTGTGAGGGTAGTAAACGTAAGGATAGTAGTAGAACCGCTGCCAATCTTGGACGTTGTACGCTCTGGCCCATTGGTTTCCATAAGCTTGTTGCGCGGCGGCTTCCGACGGCGAAAAGGCGGTATAAAGCGCGGCGACGGCAATCAGGGCGTATATCGTTCGACGAAGCATCATCAACCCCCTTTGAGGTAAACGGGAAAGCGAAACCGGTAAACAGTCGGCCCCACTAGCGGTCTTATCGGCTGACGGGGCGTAGCTCTTTAAGAAAAACATCGGTTTGCGTTCCCGGTTCCCTGTGCCAGTTCAGTCTTCAATCAGCGGAATTGTATAGACCAAGGGCTGACCGTTGTTACGGGGAACAGGGTGGGCAATAACCGTCGCTTCGCGGA
>Ga0099364_10012584_pt1 | contig 11393 bp, 7 predicted proteins | sample TergutTh196P3_FD_73070 | JGI IMG/M metagenome (GOLD analysis project Ga0099364, IMG submission 73070) | Microcerotermes parvus P3 segment gut microbial communities from Pointe-Noire, Republic of the Congo - Th196 P3 | ecosystem: Host-associated > Arthropoda: Insects > Digestive system > Gut ...
ACATTGGTATATTTTGGGACATTGGGAGATGGAGAATTGTCTTCATGACCAAAAGGACAAGGAGTATGGCGAGGATAAACATGTCTGCGCTTCGTCTTGGGGCGAGGCGTGGACGGTGTTGACGAATATGGCAGTGTCGCTGACGAATTTGTTGCACAAAGGAGAGCGAACCTTGCGAGAGGTGCGGGAGAAGTGCTGCCACGATCCGCTACCCGCCGCAAAGAAATTAGGATGAAAAAATAAACGTGTCGACGGACTGGCACGTTGACCTGATGTTTGCGGGACATCGCTTGACTCTCAACGCCATCGTCGCAAAGACTCCGTATAATGGTGCGCCGAAAGAAGTGCGGGGAACAATCGAAATCCCCTGCAACGGTTACATCACGGGAAAAGTTGGAATCAATCCGAAATTCTTATCGGACATAACGTCAGCATTTTCGGACGATGTGGAATTGCGGCTGTACCTGCCGGATGGAAAAGAGGGCGACCCTATGCTGCTGGAAACCGACGGCAATTATTCCTGCGTAATGATGCCGCTCCACGATTCGGTTGATACGCCCATCATCCCGGCAGCGCAGGCGGAGCGGGAGAGGAAAGAAATCGAGGCAAAGGCGGATTTGGAAAAGCGGATTGCGGAAAACACGATAGAACAAAATCGGCGCACCATCGAGGACAACGTGCGTAAAGCACAAAGGTATGCGGACACTGCGGAGAGCGATTTAGCGGATGCACCGGACACTTGGGACTTGTCCGACAAGATGGAAATTTGCCGAGAGACCATTTCGGCAATCGAACATTTACGCGATCAGTGCCGTACTCTGTCGGATGAGATTCCGGCAGACGCAGAAGGCGATGAACAGCGAGAATCCGCTTTTGCAGATATGCTGGAAAAAGTGAACCGGATACAATCGCAATTAGAGTCGGACGATCTGGACAATGAAGATACCTCGAAACAAACCCTGACGACGGACAATCTCTTTGCAAAAAGCGAATTGTTATACATCGAAGCAAAGAACATCACCGCGACGGGTTACGAGTCAGAGGAGGGATTCCTTGTGTGCAAGGGTTCACAAGCCGTTGTGGACGAAGCACCCAGCCTGCAAAAATACTACAAAAATGCAGTGCGCATCCGAAAATCGTTGATCGAACAAGGTATCCTGAAAATGGATACAGCGAAAAGCGTTTATGTCTTCACGCAGAATTACACGTTTGACTCGGAAACGCATGCGGCGAATGTTATTTTGGGCGTGTCCACTCACGGCGACGAGCGTTGGAAAGATGAGAGCGGCACGCCCTTGAAAGAAATGAAATCGAAATCTTGACAATATCAGCCGTCATTCAGTCATTTTCTTATGCCCCCCTACTATTGCAATTTTGGAGAAACGGGGTACAATGACACCGTAGTACACTGCCCGGTTGTGCGCTGGGCAGATTGAATTAAAGTTACGAGTACGTTAACAAACCATAAAGATCGCTTCGGCGGACGACGATTTTCTACACTACGAACCGGGTAACCGGGTAGAAAATTATCGGTGGATGGAATGAGTTGCGTTGCTCCCCGTAGAGGGAGTGCGCGTTTCTATCCGCGGACAGAATCAGCATTGTCCAATTGGCTAGCAATGCACCACTGTCGTAGGTGGGGTTTATTCCGTTTCTTTATGGGCGTGTCGCTCCCATCTTGAGCGGTCATCTGTTGCCGTCGCTCGGCTTACTTTTACCGAGAGTCTTAACAATGGCAAAGTGGTTTTACCACAACGGGAACGGCGAAAAGATTGAAGTTACCGGCGGACAACTCAAAGGTCTTGCCAAGGCGGGAATGATTACGCCCGATACCATCGTCGAAACCGAGGAAGGAAAAACCGCACCAGCGAGAAAAGTAAAAGGCTTGACGTTTGGCGAAACAATACAACCATCTGCCGAATCGGCACAACCCGCAATATCTCCTAATGCAGTGCCATCCGTTACCACGCTGGCGGTTTCGGAAAACTGGTATTACTATGATGACAGAGGGAAGGCACTCGGACCAATCCCCCTCAATGTTTTACAATCGTTTGCGAGGGATGGAATCATCACACCAGAAACGGTGGTTGCAAACGAGAAAGGACTATCCGCCCCGGCGCGAAAAGTGAAGGAATTGATGTTCGTCGAAACAGCACAACCATTCGACAAACCGAACTCACCAGCATCAGCAAATCCTTTCGACGTTTTCAAAGCGGCGATGAATAAAATTTCTGTTCCATCCACGCCAAATGAACCTGCCACTAATGTAATCGAAGCTATTGTAAGGGAGTCTCCAAAAGAAAGAATCTCTCAATTAAAGCATCAGAGAGAAAAACGTCTCGCTAAACAGAAACGGCTAGAAGGGACATCCAAGTCGTTGGAGGTGCATGAAGAAGAAGATGTTCCATGGAATTTCTTTATTTCGCAATGTATGGGTGCCGTGATAATGTGGGCGGGTTTCGTGTCTATTGGACTCATCCACATCATATTGGGAATACCCATATTGGTCGCAGGTTTCTCTTTTTGGGTCTACGCCACGGGTCAAAAGGAGGCGTTCAGAAACAGATGTCCATCCTGTAAACAAGGATCAGCGAGACAATTGACAAAAACGACAGAGCTAGGTTCAGAGACTATAAAGTATACAGTTGACGAAGTTGTCGGCACAATAAGAGATTCCAAAGGAGCAGTTATTTCCACCACGACAAGACCAGCCGAGCGAACCTATCGGCTGGCTACCCAAGAAAACGAATACCGATGTCAGTATTGCGGATACGAATGGAAAGGACCTACATACAAGGAATTCGTCGGATTTTGCTAGAAACAATCATAAACAATCATGTCAACTCCAAATGAAAAAACCATCAACCTCCCTTATCAACTGTTTACGTTGATATTGTGCGTACTGGTTATCGGTCTGTTGCTTTTTGATACAACGCAGGAAGTAGATGACGAGATCAAGCGGCTACTGACATGGACAGACTACGTTTTGTGTCTGCTGTTTTTTCTTGATTTTATCTATCAACTGGTTACATCGGAAAACAGAAAAAGATATATGATGACCTGGGGATGGATTGATTTAATATCATGTATTCCGCTCTGCGGATGGGGTAGACTCACGAGAATCCTTCGGATTTTGAAATTGCTAAAAACGCTCCGAACGGGTCAAAGTTTGATTAAAGCAATCAGCCGGAAAAGAGGAGAAAGTGCGTTGCTTTCTGCTGCCATCATACTGATTTTCGCAACGCTTTTTGGTTCGGTTGCGATTTTGCAATGCGAAATGGATGAACCGAATGGAAACATACAAAACGCCCCCGATGCTCTGTGGTGGACGTTCTGCACGATAATGAAAGGCGGTTGCGAAAATTACGATCCCGTTTCCATTGAGGGACGACTGGTCGCCATCGTTCTCATGTTCGTCGGAATGACGTTTAGTGCCACCATCATCGGTTTTATGGCGATGCTCCTTACATCCGGCGGCAGTCGGGAAAACCCAGACGGTTCTCCCGCCCCTCCCGCTGATAAACAGTAAACGACCGTCTCGTTTGCTGTTACTTTTCAACATTTTTTTACCCCCTTACCCAAAGAAACCGACATGACTATCACAATTTCCACTCCCCAAGAAATGACCGCTGGAATCGACGAACTAGGCAATACGCTCGCCCACTTTTTTGCAGGCGGGTGTATAAAAAGCACTTTTCCCGGTTCGGTCGTCGATGTTATTGTTAGCAACGTAACAGATACCTTTGACGCGTTGGCTCCAGTAGTCAAACTTGTCATCGTCAACGATTGCCTCAAAGCAATCCAGTACGCCATCTACGCCGATGATGTCGTCGAAGAAAGCGAACTGGATAATGCCTACCCGATCCTCAAGCCGTTGGTGTCTTATTACCACCTGGTTAGAGAACAATATCACCGGTTTGAAAATCTACAGCGGAGCGGCGTTTTTGGTTTTATCAACGCTCACATGGCTGATTCCGATCCCTTGGGGGGAAAAATAGTGCAAACAAAGGCGTTCTACGAAGGTAAAAATCTGTCGCATCAGGATTTATTAGCATTGCAGATCGAACATCTCGGGGAATGCTTAGTTGCCACATACAGCATTGTAACACAGGACAATCGACTGAGCAACTTGTACTCCGCTCTTGTCCAGTATCCGCTCTATTTCATCGTGTCTGACGGAAAAGGAGGTTCGATGGACGATTTACGACACATAAATAGTGCAGTTGAATTCGACAATCTCATACGCCATTTTCACGCACGAGCAGCGTCGATTAGTGCCATCTCTAACAAGTATAGCGAGTCCCTACGGGATCCTGCCTTTGGTTCAACAATTGCCGTTGTTGTTAGCGGTGCCAAAACTATATGGGATCTCGGCAAGTCCAAACAAATACCAGTTGTGTCGCATTTTCACGATTCGTGGTTCGTGGGGGCTGCACCCGTGCCGGTAGCACAGGAAAGTAATGCAACACCACCTCCCGCCATTGCTTCTCTCTCAATTCAAGACACTCAAACGCCGGAGGACGTTCTGAAAGACGCTTTGGAGGAATTGAACGCCTTGGAAGGTTTACCCTCCGTCAAGAAAGAAGTCAACAATCTTGTTTCGTTCCTGAAAATTCAAAAGCAACGAGCAGAACATGGAATGAAAGGGGCTTCTCAGGCATTGCATTATGTCTTCTATGGCAATCCGGGAACGGGCAAAACGACGGTAGGGCGGATTCTCGCCAAGATTTTCTACGGCTTCGGACTCCTGAAAACACAAAAATTGACGGAAACGGATCGGAGCGGACTTGTCGGGGGATATGTCGGTCAAACTGCCATCAAGACGGACGAAGTGATTCAAAGCGCGCTGGACGGCGTGCTGTTCATCGACGAGGCGTACACGCTCTCCAAAAAGGAAAGCGGGCAAGATTACGGACAGGAAGCCATCGATACGTTATTAAAACGGATGGAAGATCAGCGCGACCGCCTTATTGTGGTTGCCGCCGGGTATCCAGCATTGATGCAACAGTTTATACAGTCGAATCCGGGACTGTCGAGTCGATTTACGCGGTCAATCACGTTCGATGACTACACTGCTCCTGAAATGTGCCGCATCTTTGCGAACATGTGCAAAAAAGAAGAATACACCCTCCCGAAGGAAACTCTTGCCCATGCTTGTGTTTTGTTCAGTCTTGCCCACAGTCAGCGGGATGAACATTTCGGCAATGCCCGATTCGTCCGCAATGTGTATGAAAACACGACGATGAAGCAATCAGCACGATTAGCGGCGGAACCTGAAGTTACCAAACAAGCCCTTGCGACGCTTGAATATGTCGACATTCCGTTTGAAATGATTCGGAATTTCGACGTAAACGGTCTTGATCTTTCGCAAAGCCGATGGAGTGGTGCTTGTCCCGGTTGTCAGAAAGAGATCAAAGCCAAACTGGATTTCATCGGGCAAAAGGTCAACTGCAAACAATGCGGCGAAAAATTTGAGTTTCCGTGGTGGAATCCTGTACCTGCGACGATTGCTGGTGTTTTTCCGAGCGAGGTGCATGAATAAAAGAGATAACCCTGATCTTACAATTCTGTACACAAACATCATTTCTCTTTGAAAGAGAAATAACTCATATATCATTAGAGCACTTGAAACATCGTGTACAATTTGTGTACACGTTTTTTAATTCTAATTTTCTGCATTGTATCATTTTGTCTTATAATGGTATCTTTGAGATGGGTTCCGTGTCGAAAACAGAAGATTATCGTAAAATAATAGAATCGTTTGAGTCGGGAAATACCAGTGTTTGACGCGGAATAATGAAAAAGAAAATCTTGATGATTGGAGATACGAGCGATTTATACGGGGTATCTGTTGACATTCGCTCTTACTATGATTTCTTCACCAGTCCCGTCGGCGGCAATTGGCATCATAATGAAATAGAAACCTTGCGGAGTCCATCTCGACGTTTACTTTTTAAGAAACTCGATGAGATAGAACGAGCCGACTACGATTATGTGATCACGATTTTTTCGGGACATGGCAAAGAGTCAATCAGTGGTACAATTCTGGTAATCAATGGCAATGCTGATACGATTGACGCGGCAGACCTGGCGAATCTATCACCACGACAACTTTCGATCTTTGATTGCTGTCGCAGTTTTACGGCGATGCCTGCCGATACACAGGGAACAGTGTTGTCAATGTCCTACGATCCGATTCGCAAGGCGTATGAACAAAAGATACAAGATTCTCCACCACAAGGAATTTATCTTTTCGCTTGTTGTGAAGGCGAGACGGCGAAAGACTCTGATGTTGGTGGCAGATATTCTGTGTATCTTCTCTCTGCTGTGCGGATGATGCTGACTGTTTCGTGTTCTCCATTCATAAGCGTTGATGATGTACACTATAAAGCCGAGATGTTGATGAGCCAAGCAGAGACCATCACACCGCAAAATCCAGAAATGCTGTGTTCCCGTCGTTCAACTCGTCGATGCTTGCCATTGGCAGTTAATCCGCATTATTTGTAAGAGGCATTGGCTGACACGCGGTCTCCGTTCATAAGTGTCAACAGAGCGCACAACTGGACGGCGGCATTGATGCGACGGGATCCATCTGTACAGCAACGTCCACAAATTGAGAGAGCGTGCCGTCCGATTCATCTACGCTTGCCCTGGGCGGTCAATGTGGGGTTTGTGTGAAATACGTTACATAAACCATGTGCCATGTTGCTTCTTAACAGCACAAGTCAAGTGTATAAATGAGTTCCATTGTTATTTATTCTTTTTTCTTTTTTTGGCTTGTCGCTTAAGTTTTTTAACATGCTTTGGATCATGTAGATTACGAAGCCTTGCTATCTCCTGTTGCGATTTAGCTGTTTCGCGATTTTTCCACGCTTTTGATTTTTCGGCTTCCAGACGCTTTATTTTAGCTTGCGCCTCACGTAATAATTGAGTTGCTTCTTGCGACCTCTTCTTTGCGAGCATTTCCTTTTCTTCATGCGAATTGGCTAAACGCCAACCCATCTGTTCAATAAAGAAGGGCTTTTCTAAATCTGGCGTTTTACTAAAAGCATTGTCTATATCTCGCTTATAGATGTCCTCCACATCAGTTTTATATCTTTTAATTTCATTTTCATATGTTTCCTTTGATGCAGTAATAGTCCTGCTAAAGAATTTTGAGTATAATTCTTTGTCAATGTGAGATATTCCTGCATAATAATACTCAAGGAGCAAGCATTGTTGGAATAAATTAGGATCAAGTTGGGCTCCCGGTAGAGTAGAAACATACCGATATAGTGCTTCGGCTGTCCATGTAGTCATTTCTACAGATGGAGAAACACGGTTTATAATTGGACTCTGCGAAATGAAATACACCTTTTCAAAAGACTGAAGTCCGTCTATGCTGCATCCGCTGTTGCGCATTTTGCTTATTATTGTCCATATCTCTGCTTCTGCCTCTATTTGGTGCTCAGACCGATATGTTCCCCTGCTTTCTCGGTCAGCACGAATTTTTTCTTTAACCGATTCCATCTCATTCCAATCAGTTTGAGAAAAACCTGTTAAAGCCGAAAGACGAATTGCTTTGATGCCTAATGACTCGATAATTTCATTAAATGAATTTTGGTTTATTTCTTTGTTGCAAAAAAGATGGTCAAGATAATCACTAAACGATTCAAATCCTTCGGACTCGCTGAGACGAATAAATCCGTCAAGAAATAAATTCTGCGTATAACTTCCTTTAACTAATACAGCTCTCAAAAAACCGATTGAATCGGTTTTATTTCCTTTGACAAACTCCATTGCCCACTTAAGATGTCCCCACGCTTCGAGTAGAAGATTTTCTGTTGTAAATAACAATGCTCTGTGTCGTGATAGATTGGAAAAGAGGTTGGCAATATATCCATGGTTTTCACAACCTTTTGCAATAAAAGGTAAAAGAACACTTGAGTCAAAAAACCATATTGTTCTCTGAAATATCTTTTGCTGAACTTGAATGTATCTCGGATCGTGTCCAAGAAAGTGGTACATAAAATATCCTTGTGAAATTGATGCGAGGAATCTTTTCTGAGAGGCATTAGGCTCTACAAGAAATTGATGCATTGCCATCATAAAGGCAGACTGTAGCGAAGAGTTTTTAAGAGTTGCAGCTCTGTCAGAAATATACTTGAATATATCAGAAAGTTCTCCAGGTTGTGGAGAAAGATCGGAGAAAATCTGATTTGCAATAGTAAGACCACGACTCCTAAACACTTGGATCAAAGTTTCATGGGCTAGTTCTTCACATATTTTTAGTTCGTCATTGTCGATAGTGGGAAAGTACTCTTTTAGATCCCCACAAAAACGTAAAAATGCTTGTTCTTTTTCCAATATACGCGTGGACCGACATTCCAAAACAACATTTTTTCCGTTTTTTGTAACTGAATATCTGCTATTCTTTGGATTCCTTTGTATGACTCCACGATTAAGCATGATAGTTAAAGTATTTTCTACAGCACTTGAAAAACCAATTCTATTCTGAGAAAAAATCTTCAACACGGGTAAGTCGCATATTTCGCGAATAAGTAAGCCGTTTTTCGTGCGTTTTTCTAATGCCGACAGTAAAACAGGTGATAAATAGTCTATTGAATCAGTTCCTTGAAGGCGGCGATGTACAAACAATGCTATTGCCGTTTCTATCTCTTCTTCCGATGCAGATACTATCGGATAAGATGTGGGACGTTTATGTGGAATAAAACGATCTACCGTTTTGAGCAACCGTCTTAACTCAGCATGGTTCCCATCACGGTTCGAGTATCTAATCAACCGAATGTTGTATTTTCGATAATACTCTTCCTCTGTCGCTGGGGAACAATCAGCAACAATCATATAGATTGGATGTTGTGGAGATGCCGTAGTTTTGGCTTGCTGTAAAACATATTGGATATCCGGATCTGATAAACTATATCCAATGACTACCATATCAAACATTTCAAAAATTTGTCGTAGTTTATCGCGAAAATACCCTCTTTCATAGCCCGCATAAAATTTTTGATAATCAAAAGATGTTAGGACAACATCTTCAGGATGATCCAAATCAGAATGTAATTTAACAATTAGATGGCTGGTGTCATGTCTAATTACGGACATGTCTTCAAGAGAATTTTGCCGAACCACAAATGCATCGTTACCAATGGATGGGGATCTATCGAGGAAGTGTTTAATCTCATTGTCAAAATTAGTTGTTAAATAACATGCTATAGGCCAACCGGTGATTATGTCATAGATAGCGCCAAGATTTGATGCTTGTGGTACAAGCAGTGGTTTCAAAAATTCAATAAACTTCAGGCGGTTGCCTACAGCTGTTTCCAACAACTGTAGGCATTCAGGTAGTTTCCTGTCATCTAGATATTGCTGGAAAGACTGGGCATCAATTTCGATCTCATGTGACCGCACGACATCATACGCTTTTGTTACAAGAGAACGCCATGATGGATACCCCATTTCGCAAGACGGTCCTGAACCAACGAACATGAAGCAACGTCCGCCTCGAATAGAATCAATTGGAAAGGTATTGTACATAATTAGGTTATCCTTAGCCACAAAATTGCCAGCATCATAACAGGAACGGTCAGATTTTGCCCCCCCCCAACGACTACCATTCTCTTGCTTTGAATCCTTCCGGCACTGGCACGATCTCAACGGCTTCGCCGGATTGGACGATAACATACATTCCGTTTTCGTGAGCAACTTCCTCAGCATCGCCTTTGACGACTGCACCAGCAACCGCTCCGATAAAACGCCGCTTGTCCCCTTTAATGTCAGAAACACGGCGGAATTTTTCCAAAGTGCGCATGTGCTTGCGGACATCTTTTGTTTCCAACGTCGTTTTGACTTCAATGAGGATGGCAATATCGCCGTTCTCCAAAAACAAGTCAATTTCACCCCACATGTCTCTTGGCAAATCGCGACCGAATTTTTTGTTCCTGGAGTAGTCGCCAATTTTGTAGTCTAAGGCTTGGAATCTTTTGATGATATTATCGCCAGCCACCATGTGTTCGATGACTCTACCAATGCTGCCAGTGAGATCGCCGATCTTCTTGTTTGTTACCTTCGCTCTCTGGGCATACTCGGCATCGCGCTCACGCATTCTACGGTCTGTTTCCTGCATCCGCCGGTCGAACGCGGCATCACGCTCTTTCATCAGTCGGTCAAATTCGGCTCCTTGTTTTTCCAATTTTTCATTGAATCGGCGATCTGATTCCCGAAAGACTTCTAACAGACCTTCATAAGTTAACTGCTGTGCTGACATAATTCCGCTCCATTCTCTCCACGTCCACCGCCATTTTACCATAATTTTCCGACCTGTGGACGGGTGTATCAAGGCTCAAAATCGCCGCCAAAATACGTAATTTACGGTGATTACGTCATCTCCGCCGAAAAAGTCGATTACGTAGATTATGTCGGCATTCTGCCAGTCAAAAATGGCGGTCAAAATCTGGATGGATTTCGGATGGATTTTACGGCAAAACCGGGCGAAAAAATATGGGTTATTTTGCGAAATATGGGTTATTCCTGCGTGCTTTTGATAGGAAATGATTGAAAATAAGAGAGTCGTTTGAGGCGGGAAAACAAACGTTTTAACGCGTTTTCCCTTGTTTTTCAGCACCGGCAGGCACTGTAACTGAATGAGACATCGTGTTCCTGGCAGCCAGAAGGTCATCGGTTCAAGTCCGTTATCCTCCATTGGGCGTAAGTCATTGTTTTGTAAATAGTTGCGATAGATACAATTTTCGTTTTGGTAGCGGTTTTTCAGAAAATGAACGCCCTTTTTGGGACGTTATTCTGAAAAAGCCCCCGTAGAGTGTTCCGTCTGCGGGGTAGTTATACCACTGTTGCGGGGTACTTTACCCCCTACCTGACTACCAAAACGATGCCCAAAGTGCCTGATTACGTCCCCCCGAAAGCGTGTAAAAAGGGGAATTATCTCGTTGTAAACCTGCGAGGGACAAAAAAACGGAAATTTTTCGGTCGGTACAGCGACATCACCGCTTGGGATTCCTACCGAGAATGGGCTGCCGCATGGCAAGCCGGTAAAATTGACAAAAATACCGGCGAACCTACCCTAGCCTCCTCCAGCGGGGGGTAAATTCGGAAAAAACGACATTAAATACCTCACGACAAGCGGTGGTGGTTGCCGATCTTCTAGCCCAATACTACCGATGGGCGGAGGAAGATTATCGGGAAACGCCGCAAGTCATGTACGCCATTCGCAAAGCAATGGAATGGGTAGGAGCGGCAGGATACAACACGTTGCCGGTTGAGCAGTTCACACCGGCAAAGTTGCTCGACATTCAAGCCATACTGAAAACAAGCCGGGATAAAAACGGCGAACCACGATACTGCGTCAAGACGGTCAATTCCTACGTGGGAATCCT
>Ga0099364_10012585_pt1 | contig 11393 bp, 12 predicted proteins | sample TergutTh196P3_FD_73070 | JGI IMG/M metagenome (GOLD analysis project Ga0099364, IMG submission 73070) | Microcerotermes parvus P3 segment gut microbial communities from Pointe-Noire, Republic of the Congo - Th196 P3 | ecosystem: Host-associated > Arthropoda: Insects > Digestive system > Gut ...
CATATTAATTACGATTATAACGTAGTTAACAACAAATTAGAAAACACAATAAAATCAATCGAAAATATAATTGTTAAGAAAAGAAAAGGGGATCTTTATGTTTAAATTTGCGCTTGAGGATATTTTAAATGAAGAAGATAATTATTATTCGTTGGTAGTGGCTGTTGCTAAACGTGCCCGCGATATTGTGCAGGATGCTAATGATAACGGTGAGACTATTGTTGAAAAACCGTTGTCTTTAGCGATTGACGATTTTGCTGAAGAACGTTATAAGATTAGTGATCAGTGATCAGTGACCAGAATTTGTAAAAAACAAATCTACATCAAAATATAAAATGTGCAAAAAACCATATATTTTGGAATCTGATCACTGAACACTGGACACTGACCACTGTAATAAAGTAGAGTTAGGGATATGAAAAATAAAACTGTTGTTTTGGGAGTAACAGGGGGCATTGCGGCTTATAAATCCGTTATGCTCGTTTCGCTTTTGAAAAAAAGCGGCGCTGATGTTCATGTTGTAATGACTAAAAACGCAACCGAATTTGTTACACCACTTACATTTCAAACCATATCGGGAAATAAATGCATTACTTCCACATTCGATAAAAATATTGAATGGGACGTGGGGCATATTTCTCTTGCGAAAAAAGCCGATGTGTTGATAATAGCTCCTGCGACGGCGAATGTTATCGCAAAATTAGCGCACGGTATTGCTGATGATATGCTGACGACTACCGCGCTTGCTATGAAATGTCCGAAAATTATTGTTCCTGCAATGAATACTGCTATGCTTGAAAATCCTGTTGTGCAAGAAAATTTGAAGATTTTAACAGAATACGGTTACATAATAACCGAAACCGAATACGGAACACTCGCGTGCAAAGATAAAGGCAAAGGAAGAATGTTAGAACCGGAAAAAATTTTTGCATATATAGAACAAACCATATCTTCCCCAAAAAATTTTGACGGTACAAAAATTTTAATTACCGCAGGAGGAACAAGAGAATCTATCGACCCTGTGCGTTATATTACCAATCATTCAAGCGGAAAAATGGGATATGCTTTGGCAAAAGCGGCGATATTACGCGGAGCTAATGTCACTTTAATTAGCGGCGTTACTGCTTTAGAACCGCCGAAATTTACAGAATGTGTTAATATTGTGACCGCAGATGAAATGTACAATGAAGTCAAAAAGCGTTATAAAGATTATGATATAATAATAAAAGCGGCGGCAGTAGCGGATTACCGACCCGAAAATACTGCTGATTACAAAATGAAAAAATCAAAAGATGATGTTACATTAAAAATGGTGCAAAACCGGGATATATTGTTATGGTTAGGTGAAAATAAATTACCGGGGCAAATTTTAATAGGCTTTTGCCTTGAAACAGAAAATCTTATAGAAAACGCAAAAAACAAGTTGAAAAAGAAAAACGCAGATGTAATCGCAGCAAATTTAATAGGAGCAGACAGCGGATTCGGCACAGATAATAACACAGTGACGTTGTTAACTCAAAATAAAGTTGTAAAATTAGGAACAATGTCAAAATATGATACAGCACATGAAATATTAAGTTTTATTAAGGAGAGTTTATTATAATGAAAATCATCGAAAAAGAAGAACTTTATTTGTGCGGTTTTCTTGTTGAACCCACCGAAAACTTTTGGGGGAAATATGAACACGAAACAAGCCTGCACGAACAGCCGGAGCTTGTGGATTGGTCGGGTTATGAAGTAAGATTTTTCCCATCAAACAGAGAACGCATATTCACAGCTTGCCGTCAAAAAGAAAAAGTTACTTCTCCTCATTATGAATTGTTAACAATTCCATCGTTAACATGGGCAGTTTTTGATATAGATTTTAAAATAGAACAGGATTCGCAATATACCGCAATACATAAATGGCTTGATAATAATAAAAATAACTATAAACGAATAAAATGGGGTGCAGACGGTCGTGTTGATGAATCTGAATTTATTGTATGCCATTTTGACCATGACGGGATATTCGGAAAAGATAAAATTATGAAAATGTGGATACCGATAGAAAGAGTTAAAAGGTAATTATTTTTGATTGATAAAATTGAATAGAAGAGAGTGATTAATAATTATTACACAAACCTATAATAAAAAAATTATTTCATATATTGTATTATGTATCAAAAAATTTTCAAAAAAATTTGATTTATCATTTATTGAAAGTTACAGGTATCTTGATAATTTTGGAGCTTTACGGTTTATTATAAAACATTATGACATTGAACACACATTAAATATAGATGATACTGTTGAAGATATGCAAGCGATATGCCGCAAAAACGGAGGGTTAATATGATTCTCTATCATGGTTCAAATATAAAAATAAAGAATATAGATTTATTAAAAACACGTCCGTATAAAGATTTTGGTAAAGGTTTTTATTTAACAGAAATAAAAGAACAAGCCGAAAAAATGGCTGTTAGAGTTGCCGATAGATTTGGTGGAATCGCTTGTGTAAGCATATATGAATTAAATGAAGATTTTATTAATGATAAAAACTTAAATGTTTTAAAGTTTGAAAATAATACTAAAGATTGGGCATTATTTGTAATGAATAATCGTAATAGGAATTTCAAGGAATTCGAAAATAAATTATATAATGGAGATAATAAATATGATATAGTTATTGGAGCAGTCGCTAATGATGATTTAGTGGAAAGTTTTGACCTTTTTAAAAGCGGATATATGAAAATTGATGAATTAGTTGGCAAAATTACATATAAAAATTTAAGCAATCAATATTCGTTTCATTCCGATAGAGCGATTGAATACTTAAAGGCGGTGGATTAGGTGGAATATACAAAACAACAGGATTTATTAATACAATGTTTATCTACCGATTTAGTAACTATTCTTGTCGATGAGCAAAATAAAACAATAGAACAAGCATTGAATATTATTTACAATTCAAATACATTTGAAAAAATTTGTGATATTAAAACCGGTTTATATCGAGAAAGCGCAGGATATAATTATGACATATTACAAGATGAACTAAAATACGGCAAATTTGGACAATATATGAAGTACGAATAATAACCAAAATAAAAACGCGCAGCAACTACCGACGGGCCCATGCCATTCATGCTACCGTTTTGTGCAAACCCAGTGCATGGGCATAAGTATGAATAATGTTAATAATATTTTAAAAACGGCATAAAAGTTATATAAGAAAGGTTTGGTCAATAAATTATGATTGTAAAAATTGCGGTTGATAAAACTGCTTATCATTTTGACCAGCTTTTCGATTATCTTGTTCCCGATGAGTTTTGGGACAAAATTATTATCGGTTGCCGTGTATTAGTGCCTTTTGGTAAAGGCAACACCCCGCGTCAAGGATTGGTATTAGAAGTTTGCAATAAGTCAGATTATGAAAATATAAAACCGCTGCTCACATTAATTGATGAAAAACCTGTTTTAAATGTTGAGATGATTGAAACTGCAAAATTTCTTGTGGAAACTACTTTTTGCACATGGTATGATGCGGTACGCACTGTTTTGCCGCGAGGTATGAATTACGATGTGAGTAAAGGAGCATTAAAACGTCTTGTGGGCGATACGGTTGACCGTATGCTTACGCTCAATCCCGAATTGGACGGCGAACTTCCGGAGCTTACCCCAAAACAACAAAAAGTTGTTACTTTATTATCCGAAAACGGTGAAGCGACCGCAAAAGAAGTTTGCTATCTTTGCGGAATTACAGATTCTGTCATCAAAACACTTATTATAAAAAATATTGTCGTGCAATATGAAAGAAAAGTTTTTCGCAATCCTTATGCGGAAAATGATACGGAAATTCCAAAAAAAATTACCCTTACCGAAAATCAACAGAAAGTTATGGACGGGGTATTATCACAAATAGATGAAAATAAACCAAGTTGTGCTTTATTGCACGGAATAACAGGAAGCGGCAAGACACAGATATTTTTAAGTTTAATAGAAAAAACTTTAAAAGCGGGAAAAACTGCAATAATGCTTGTCCCTGAAATAGCATTAACTCCCCAAATGATGAGGCAATTTAAACAGCGTTTCGGCAAAAATGCGGCGGTATTACATTCAGCATTGTCGATGGGTGAAAAACTGGATGAATGGGAACGTATTTATGCAAAGCAAGCCGGCGTTGTCGTTGGAACAAGAAGTGCGATTTTCGCCCCTTTGGAAAACATAGGGCTTATTATATTAGATGAAGAAGGCGAACATAGTTATAAATCTGAGGCATCTCCACGTTATCACGCGAGAGAAGTTGCGAAATTTCGTTGTGCCGCAAATAATGCCGTCTTGCTTTTAGCGAGTGCGACGCCGTCTATCGAAACATATTATTATGCGAAAATCGGACGGTATAAGTTATACGAACTTAATGAACGATATAAAGGGGCGGTATTGCCGACAGTATCAATCGTTGATTTAAGGCTTGATGATTTGTTGGGAAACTCTTGTCTTATAAGTGAAATTTTACGGTTTGAAATAAATGAAAATCTTGCAAGAAAAGAGCAGGTATTGTTATTGCTAAACCGCCGTGGTTTTAATGCTTTCGCGGCTTGTTCTGATTGTTCCGTTCCTGTGAAATGCCCGAATTGCAGTGTTTCGCTTACATATCACAAAACAAACGGATGTATGATGTGTCATTATTGCGGTTATGTAAAAAGTTTTTCTCCGCAACCGGAAAATCTTGAAATTTCCGCAAAAAAACATCAAATTATATGCACAGATTGCGGCGGAGATAATATAAAATTATGGGGAATGGGTACACAACGTATCCAAGAAGAATTGGACACACTTTTCCCTGATGCAAATATTTTAAGAATTGACGCGAATACAGTCACATCGCGTTATGATTTTGAACAAAAATTCCGTTTGTTTTCACAAGGCAAATATGATATAATGATTGGTACACAGATGATAGCAAAAGGTTTGGATTTTCCCAACGTGACTTTGGTCGGTGTGCTTGCGATAGACCAGCTTTTATATGCAGGTGATTATAAATCCCCGGAAAGGGTTTTTTCCCTTTTGACACAAGTTGTAGGGCGTTCGGGACGTGCCGAAAAACAAGGACGGGCGTTTATACAAACTTATACGCCGCAACATCCTGTTGTAAATTATGCCGCTATGCAAAATTATAAAAAGTTTTACAAAGAAGAAATAGGCATAAGAAAATCTGCATTAAATCCGCCGTTTTGTGATATTTATCTTATTGGAATAAGCGGAGTTTGCGAAGAGAGAACACAAAATGCGATGGATATTTTGGTGCAGATATTAAGTGATGAAATAAAAAATATAACAGAAAAAATGCCTTTAAGAATATTAGGCCCGTCAAAAGCTCCGATATACCGTTTGAACAATAAGTATCGGTTTCGCATATTAATAAAATGTAAAAACAATTCACGTTTACGAACATTTATTAGGCAAATACTAATTACCGCAGGCAAACAAAAAGAATTTAAAGATATAAATTTATACGCAGATAAGTATGAGTAAGGAAAAAACATTTTATGGCAATACGAGCAATTATTACTAATGATAATGAAATACTTCATAAAAAAAGCCGCCCGGTGCAGTTTTTTGACAGCAAATTGATAGATTTATTAGATGATATGCATGAAACTTTAGTCAAAGTAGACGGTGTGGGAATCGCCGCTCCTCAAATAGGATTATTGAGAAGAATTATCGTTATAAATCATGAAGATAGATTATATGAAATTATAAACCCCGAAATTGTTTTCCAAAAAGGCGAACAAAAAGGGCAGGAAGCTTGTTTGTCGTGCCCCGGGATTTACGGCGTTGTAAGACGTCCCATGGTAATTAAAATAAACGCATATGACCGTAACGGCAACCAATATGTACTAAAAGGGAAAGACCTTTTGGCTCGAGTGCTTTCCCATGAATTAGACCATTTGGACGGCATTTTATACACAGATATAACAAACGAAATATATAAAAACAAAGATGAGAAAAAGAAGAAGAAAAAAAGAAGGTAACTGATTGCGGGGCAATCAGAGTGGACAGTGACCAGTGACCAGTGATCAGATTCCAAAATTTACAGTTTTTTTGCACATTTTATAATTTAATGTGAATTTGTTTTTATGATTTCTGACCACTGACCACTGCGATTGCCTCGTAATCGTTTAAAAAATAAAGTGTTGAAAGGGAATGTTGAAACATGGAATTTGGTAATGATATTTTAACTTTAGTTGATGAAGACGGCGTAGAATCGCAATTTGAATTGCTTGATGAATTAGAATATGAAGGAGAATATTATTATGCGGCAACTCCATATTTTGAAAATTCTGCCGATTCTGTCGATGAATATGATGAATTAATAGTATTCAAATTAGAAGGAGTTGTCGGAGAAGAAGCGGCAATGGTGACAGTAGATGATGACGAATATGATGAAATAGCTCCAATTTTCCTCGAAAAATTTGATGAAATATTAGAGGATTAGAGAGTGGTCAGTGGTCAGTGACCAGTGGACAGAATTTATTCATTATAATTTTGTGCAAACTCTGTGCATGAACCAGATTTAATATGGGAGTTAATATGTTGAACAAAAAAGCGTTAATTGCTATGAGCGGTGGTGTTGACAGTTCTGTCGCCGCATATTTAATGAAACAACAAGGTTTTGATTGCACGGGAGTTATGATGAAATTGTTTGATAATGACGATTTTAAAATCAACGAAAACAGACCTTGCTGTTCTCTTGAAGATACCGAAGATGCCCGTAATGTGGCATATTCATTGGGAATCCCCTTTTTTATATACAATTTTACTCTCAGTTTTAAAGAACAAATTATCACACGTTTTATCACAGCATATCAAAACGGCGAAACACCCAATCCTTGCATTGATTGCAACCGTTATATGAAGTTTGAAAAACTATTTCAACGTGCAAAATCGCTTGATATGGATTATATTGTAACAGGACATTATGCGAGAATTACACAAAATTCACAAACCGGACGTTATCTTTTAAAAAAAGCTATTGACCCGACAAAAGACCAAAGTTATGTATTATATGCTATGACACAGGAACAATTATCGCAAACGATATTTCCGCTTGGAGAACTTTGCAAATCCGAAACACGGGAAATTGCAGATTCGCAAGGGTTTATCAACGCAAACAAGCGTGACAGTCAAGATATATGTTTTGTACCTGACGGAAATTATGCCGAATTTATTGAACAATATACAAACAAAACCTATGATTTGGGGGATTTTGTCGATATTAACGGCAATGTGTTAGGACAACATAAAGGTTTGATTCGATATACCGTAGGGCAAAGAAAAGGACTTGGACTTTCATTCAAAAATCCGATGTATGTACATTCAAAAAGTGCCGATGACAACACAGTAACTCTTTGTGAAAACGACGGTTTGTTTTCTAAAACTCTTGATGTTACAGATTTTAATTGGATTGCATATGAAAATATTGATTCCCCCATTCGAGTTAAAGCAAAAATACGATATAATCAAACCGAACAATGGGCAACCGCAACACAAACAAACGAAAATACCGTTCACATAGAATTTGAAGAGCCCCAACGTGCGATAGCAAAAGGACAAGCCGCCGTTTTATACGATAACGACACAGTAATCGGCGGTGGGAAAATCTTATAATTTTTTTATTATATACTTGTTTAATAGGATAATTTATGTTATAATATACAAATATATACAAAAACATGAAAAGGAGACTAATAAAAAATGTTAAATAAATTTAAGTTTGTAAAAGATGTTACTAATATGCTTAAAAGTTGCAAAAGCATAACTATCCCCAAAGATTCAGCAGAACTTTTTTCTTTAGCACTGGGCGGTGAAAATGCGAATTCTTTTACCGTTAGTTATGATGTGAATGGAGAAAATTTTGACGAAGCAGTAGTTGTTCGCTGTAAAAACGGAGCGTTGGTAAATTATACTGAGGATTATATGAGAAGACGTGACCCGAATTGTATGATAATTGCCGACGACAAACCCACCGACAAACCAAGATATGAAGATGTATATAACGAAAAATTTGATTCATTGCGTACAGAATCTTTGAATTGGTTAGCAAAACAAGATTTACTTATTGTGCCATTTATGGCAGGCGGCAAGGAATATGGCTATGAATCGGCGTTAATCGCTCCAAAAAATGCGGCATTTTTTGCCTGCGGATTGGCAGGTTTGCAACACTTCTTAAACATAGACGAACACGTAGGAATTTTTACTCCTAAATCAATAATATACCTCGCTCCTCCTTTCAGACACACTCATTTTGAAGGAAAACAAATGGTAGTACATAACAGAACTGTTGATGTATATGAAATGTTTTCATATAATCTTTACCCCGGGCCAAGCGCAAAAAAAGGTGTTTACGGATTCTTGCTTGACGTCGGAGAACGTGAAGGCTGGGTTACAGCACATACATCGGCAGTAAAAGTTGTTACTCCATATGAAAACGAAATTGTAATTATGCACGAAGGCGCGTCCGGCGGCGGTAAAAGCGAAATGGGAGAAAATATCCACCGCACACTCGACGGAAAAGTTTTGTTGGGTAAAAGTGTAGAAACAGACGAAACTTTTTATCTCGACTTGCACGAGCCTTCTCAATTGGAATTAATTTCAGACGACATGGCGTTATGTCACCCGAAAATGCAAAATGACAGCGGTAAACTTGTTATCAAAGATGCGGAAGCAGGCTGGTTTTTACGCGTTGACAATATCACAGAATACGGCACAGAGCCTGTGTATGAAAAAATTTGCGTACACCCGAAAGAACCTTTGGTGTTCATGAATTTACAGGGAGAGCCTAATTCCACTTGTTTAATATGGGAACACGCTCTTGATTCAAGCGGAGAACCCTGCCCTAATCCACGGGTAATTTTACCGCGGAGAATGCTTGATAATATTGTAAACGACCCAATCGAAGTCGATGTCAGAAGTTTTGGTGTGCGTACTCCTCCAAGCACCAAAGAAGTCCCCGGGTACGGTATCTTGGGAATGTTCCATGTTATACCGCCTGCATTAAGTTGGTTGTGGCGATTGGTTGCTCCAAGAGGTCATAATAACCCCAGTATCGTGGCGACAAAAGGCATCACCAGCGAAGGCGTAGGCTCATACTGGCCATTCGCAAGCGGAAAATTAGTAAATCATGCGAATTTATTATTACAGCAAATTATTGATACGCCCAACACACGGCATCTTTTGATTCCCAACCAGCATATCGGTGTTTATAAAGTAGGATTTATGCCGCAATGGATTGCACGTGAATACATAGCGCGCCGCGGAAGTGCAAAATTCAAACAAGAGCATTTAATTCCTGCAAGACTTGCGTTACTCGGATATACCCTCGACACTTTGAAAGTTGACGGACAGTATATAAGAACATCTTTCTTGCGGCCTGAAAATCAATCAAAACTCGGTATAAAAGGATATGACGCAGGAGCGGCAATATTAGTAGATTTCTTCAAAAGAGAACTTGAAAAGTTTAATGTAGCAGAACTTCATCCTTTGGGCAAGAAAATAATAAATATTTGCTTGAACGACGGAAAACTCGAAGAATATATTGAAATTATTCCGATAAAATACTAAGTAAATGCCTACGGCATTTACAGGAATTAGGGATTAGGATTTAGGAATTAGGAAAAAATTTAGATAGCGGTACTACACATACCCACTTGCGGCGTATATGTGTAGTACCGTTATCAAATATAGTTGAAACGCAAAACATGAATTTACATAAAATTTGTGTGGGAGAATTGAAAATGAAAAAAATTACAATTTTATTAATCATATTATTTATTGCAACTTTGTCAGCGTGCAATAATGTTGCTAAGACGGAATTTGAAATAGAATCAGAAATAGAATCTGTTTCAAAATTAGAACCGGAATTTAGGACAGTATATGAAGACTATACAATTCGGGATATATTAAAAGAAAACCCTATTGATGCTGAATATTTTCCTGTATTATTTGAAGGTGATAGGCATGAATATTTACAAAATGAAGCACATTATCGTGATTTGTGGCGAGCAGAAGTTGATAACACTTACAATGCCTTATTAAAAATTCTTGATGATGAAGATAAAGAGCAATTAAAAAAATCTCAAGATGGCTGGAATGATTATATGAGCGGTAATCAACAAATTCAAATAAGTTATTTCTATATTCAAAAATATGAAGGTTCAGGACAAGATAACAAAATGTTCGCAATGAGTTATCAATCATATATGACAAGAAACAGAGCCATTGAACTTATGGAATATTTATATTTCATAACAGGGGAAGTAAATTTTTTATATCCCAATTAAATTTATTAGGGGGGTCTTTACCTTGAAACTTGGAGCACAATTGTACACAGTTCGTGATTATACGAAAACTCTTGACAATTTCGCACAGACATTGGCAAAAATTGCTGAGATAGGTTACACTACTGTACAAATATCTAACACTTGCGAATATGAACCGGAATGGTTGGCAGAACAATTAAAAAAGAACGGTTTAATGTGCCCTGCAACCCATACAAATCCAAATCGTATTGTCAAAGACAGTAAAACCGTTGTAAAAGAGCACCGTGTTTACGATTGTTCTATTATCGGAATTGGGATAGCACCAACTTTTGATTATCCTGTTTTCCGCAGTCAATTTCTTCCTGCTGCCCAAAAAATACGAGATGCGGGCGGTTTATTTGGGTATCATAACCACCAACATGAATTTGCGAAAATAAACGGAAAAACAATGTTAGAGCGAATAGCTGAAGATTTTCCATCCGATGCACTTACTTTCATTCTTGATACATATTGGATACAATTCGCAGGCGGTAATCCTGTTGATTGGATTCGCAAATTTCCCGGGCAAGTGCATTGCGTACATCTTAAAGACATGGCGATTGTAAAAGAAGAACAACAAATGGCGGTTATCGGAGAAGGAAACTTAAATTTTGATTCCATTATAAAAGCTTGCGAAGAATCCGGAACACAATACTTAATGGTAGAACAAGACAATTGTTACGGAGAAAACCCATTCGATTGCTTGAAACGCAGTTATAAATATTTAAAAGCAAAAGGATTAAAATAGTATAATCTTTTTTATTTTACTGTTTTTTTGTTAATAAAAAATTAACATATTTCTTATACCAATATCCAATTAAAAAGTTTATAAAAAATTAAGTAAAAATTTTGACATATGATTTTTACGCCGATTTTTTATCAACACTTTTATTGGATATTGGTATTACCCACTTTTACTTGACACAAATCATGAATTTAAATTATTTGACAATGTTATAATTTTGATGTATAATAATTACAACTATTTAAGTTGTGATAAATGATTATATTTGTGAACGTAAATATTTATATTAAGCTTGGAATGATATA
>Ga0099364_10012586_pt1 | contig 11393 bp, 9 predicted proteins | sample TergutTh196P3_FD_73070 | JGI IMG/M metagenome (GOLD analysis project Ga0099364, IMG submission 73070) | Microcerotermes parvus P3 segment gut microbial communities from Pointe-Noire, Republic of the Congo - Th196 P3 | ecosystem: Host-associated > Arthropoda: Insects > Digestive system > Gut ...
AAAATATCGGAAGCTTTGAAGGATGGGCAAGACGAATATTTTTAAACCATGCAGTGGAATGGTACAGAAAAAAATCCAGATATAAAATGGTAGATTGTTCGGAATACTTCATAGAAGTTGAAAACGACAACGAAGACGACAGCGAAAACGGTGATAACCTGACTGAAGCGGAATTGTTGGCTATGATAGATGAATTGCCAAACCAGTATAAAATAGTTTTTAATTTGTATGTGATAGACGGAATGTCGCACAAGGATATAGCACAAAACTTAGGAATATCTGAAGGAACATCGCGGTCTAACTTATTGAGAGCCAGAAATATAATGCAGAAAAAAGTAAAAAGTAAAATGTATTTTGATTTAGTGAGCAATGCAAGTAAATGATGAATATATAGACGAGTTATTTGCCTGTAAATTAGGCAATATGGAGGCAGAGCCTCCTGAAGACGGGTGGTTGCGTGTCGAACAAGAACTCAACCGGCGTAGCAGTATGAAACGAAAATATTGGCTAATGGCAGCTTCTGTCGCACTGATATTAAGCGTTTCGGCTTCAATTATCTACGTTCAAACAAAATTCCCGACAAACAGTGAGAATGTATCGCAAACGGTTGTTATTGATGAACAGCCGATTGATACAGTAGAAGAAATAGCAACGGTTGTAGATGAACCGCAGCAAAATGTTGTAGACCAACCGCAGCAAAACGTTGTAGAAAATTTGCCTGACAATGCTGTAGAAACGTTGGCAGAATTTTTTGAAACTGTGCCGGCTGTGGAAGAGTTGCAAAACGAAATAGAGGAAGATATGCCTGCAATAGCGGACGTTACGCCAATAATAGACGAATTGCAATCGATTAATTATACATATAATAATGTGTATCCTGAAATTATTGCACAAAATGATTTCAGTAACATTAATCTTGTTCCTCGGGTTGAAATACCCAAGTTTGTGCCAATTGATTTTTTTGATATTTCTGATGATGAAGCCCCCGTGTCTCGCAAACGTTGGGAGATTTCCGGTAAATTTGCCCCTATTCATTCCTACAGAAACATCACAAGTGTTCCCGCCGGTTTGCGTAAATCTGATTTTGACGATGCCGAAAGTCCGCTATTAGCATATTCGGGTGGCTTAGCTGTGTCATTCAAGGTTTTTAGCAGATTTAGCATACAAACAGGGGCATATTACACGCAAATGGGACAATCTATCAACAACGTGACCCCCGTAACAAATATGCACGCCGCCGTTAGTTCCAACAATTCGTATTCCAAAAACTTTGTTAGAACATCCTCAGGCAGTGTTGCTGTGGCTTCAACGCTTAAAGCTGATGTAAATTCTGAATATTCAAACTTTTTTAATTCCGAAACTCAGGCTGCAAGCATAAATCCATTGTCATCACACTCTTCGGCTTATCAGCTTATAGAGAGAGTTGATTATTTAGAGATACCTCTAACGTTGCGCTACAAGGTTGTAGATAGAAAATTTAGCTTGGCTGTTTTCGGAGGCATGAGCGCTAATGTGCTCTTAGATACTAATACGTTTATAGACAACGGTGTAGAGCTTCTAAAAAACGGAACTATACTTATGGCGCGTCCTATAAACTACAGTAGTTCATTCGGATTTAGTTTGGGTTATGACGTTTTAAAAAATTTATCCATAGGTGTAGAGCCCGCTTTCAAGTATTATCTACATTCGTACACCACCAGCAGTCAGGTAGGCAGCAATCCATATGCGATTGGAGTGTTTACCGGCGCTGTTTATCGCTTTTAAAAACAATTTTAATAATAATAATAATATGTCAAGAGAAATAAAATTCAGTTTAGTTTACCGAGATATGTGGCAGTCTTCCGGTAAGTACCAGCCTCGAGCTGACCAATTAAAGACGATTGCTCCCGTTATAGTCGATATGGGCTGTTTTGCGCGCGTAGAAACAAGTGGCGGCGCATTCGAGCAAGTTTGCCTCATGTATGGCGAAAATCCTAACACAGCAGTAAGGGCTTTCACTGAAACCTTCAACAAAGTAGGGATACAGACCCATATGCTCGACCGTGGATTGAACGGTCTGAGAATGAACCCAGTGCCTTCGGACGTTAGAAAATTGATGTATCACGTCAAAAACGCCCAGGGAGTGAACGTTACACGTATTTTCTGCGGGTTGAACGATGCACGAAATATTATTCCGTCAATTCAGTATGCCAAAGAAGGCGGCATGACGCCACAGGCAGCTATGTGTATAACCTATTCACCGTTGCATACGGTAGAATATTACACAAACCTTGCCGAGCAACTTATTGAAGCGGGCGCCACCGAAATATGCCTCAAAGATATGGCTGGCGTGGGACGTCCGCATAGCATAGGGCAAATGGTAAAAAACATTAAATCGCGGCATCCAAACATTTTGTTGCAGTATCACGGACATACCGGACCCGGTTTTTCAAATGTATCAATGCTTGAGGCGGCAAGAAACGGAGTAGACATAGTAGACGTAGCAATGGAGCCTTTGTCGTGGGGTATGGTACATCCCGACGTTATTTCTATTCAGGCTATGCTAAAAGATGCTGGTTTTCTTGTGCCCGACATCAACATGGAAGCCTACATGGAAGCCCGACGGCTGACACAAACGTTTATAGACGATTTTCTTGGTTACTTTATCGACCCAAGCAACAAACACATGACCTCGCTGCTTGTTGGCTGCGGACTGCCCGGCGGTATGATGGGCTCTATGATGGCTGACCTGAAAGGTATGCACTCGGCTATTAACTCGGCGCTCAGGCAAAGAAACAAACCGGAAGTAACCTTGAACAGCCTTGTAGTACAGCTTTTCAACGAAGTAGAACTAATTTGGCCCATGTTAGGTTATCCGCCGTTGGTAACTCCATTCAGTCAATATGTTAAGAACATTGCCTTGATGAACATCTTTGCTATGGCTAAAAACGAGCCACGTTTTTCTGCTATCGACAAAGACAGTTGGAACATGATTTTGGGCAAAACCGGAAAACTGCCGGGCACATTAGACCCATGTATTGTAGAGTTAGCCAGGTCAAAAGATTTAGAGTTCTACGATGGCGATCCTCAGGAGGCTTGTCCCGATGAATTAGATCGTTTCGTTAAGGAAATGGTTGAATTAGGTTGGGACGAGGGACCAGACCGCGAAGAATTGTTTGAATTTGCTATGCACGAGCGGCAATATCGCGACTTCAGGTCGGGAACAGCTAAAAAACGTTTCAATCAGGAACTTGAGCAAGCAAAAGAAAAAGCGGGCGTACCTATTGTCATCAAGCGTCCTGTGGTTGAAATACCAATGTTCCATTTTGAAGAGATTGTAAAAGATTATCCGACAGCAAAGCCCATTCAAGCGCCTTGCAAAGGAGAATTGATTTGGCAATACGATGTAGAAGATGTTTCAACCGCGCCGTTCTTAGGCGACAAAGTTGAAGAGAACAGTGTTTTGTGCTATATTCAAACGTTTTACGGAATAGAAAACGTGAAGACAGGATTTGGCGGCAAAATTGTTGCAATATACAAAAAACAAGGCGAAAAGGTACAAAAAGGCGAGATAATAGCGTTTGTGAATTAGTGATTGTGTAGTTCGCTACATGTCAGGGGGATACCCTGGTTGGACGGATTAGACGGATTTGCACGGATTTTATCTGAATTAAAAATCCGTGAGAATCAGTCCAATCCGTCTAATCCGTGTATCTCCAAAAAAATCAAAAATTTAAAAAAAATGCTCAAAAGTTTGTATTTTTAAAAATTATCATTTATCTTTGCAGTCTGAAATAAACAAGGCAAGACACTCGCGAAGCCGTAAGAGCGGGAATTTAAAAAAACAAAAATAAAATGACACTCCCAAAAATATCATATAACGATTACCCTTTGCTTTATTGCTTGTCGCAAAACAAAGACGAAATTCCGGAAGAACTACTTATAGAGGCTAAATCCCAACAAGCTCTTGACTTTGTTAACTCTTCAAAGCCTTTAAAAGACATCTTTAACTATGCATCCGGCTTAAACTCCCTATATGATTCCGATGGGACGACAAATTATCTGGCTACTGAAAATTTTGTCAAAAAATTCTTCACACCGGATTTTCAACAATCTTTATGCCGTAAATTTTGCAAAAAACCTCTCAAAACTGATTACGGTTCTATCCTGTTTCCTGACGGTGGGCAATTCGTATACCTCATTATTGCTGAAAAAGAAGCCGCACTTTTAAAAAACGTCAATGGCGCTTACCTTTGCGCAGCAAAATTTAGAAAAAATTTCTTTTTCGGCTTCGAAGAAGCACGCGTTAAAGACAAGAAATTCTATTTCCTACCCGAAGCAAATTACTCAGATAATTCCCCACAAGGAGGCTATCTCGCTCTCGTGATGACAGCAATTGCTTTTTCAGACACACAAACCGAAGTTAAAAAATACAAATCCCAAAATATAACACAAAGCATTTACATTATTTAAATAAATCTTATTGCTATGTATAAATATTTCGTAATAATAGCGTTATGCTCCATCTGCATCTCGCAAGTAGTCGCTCAATTGGAGTTGCCGCCGGATAGAATAATATCACGCGAACAATGGGCAGAGGTTCGTAGAAATTTTCCAGATGCAGACTCGGCTGTTCTTATTTCACTAACTAAACGAGTGGAAATTTTACCCGATACCCTGATACTTCTCAAACCGTGCCAAATCACCTTCACCGCAATAGACAGTACTTTGTGGGAAAGAGTGGATTCTGTATTCTTTTACAGGTGGCTGCAAGATATGCCGGCTCGTCAAGCAGATTAGGGGCATTGCAAACTTAACGTCTGCATACTCGTAACCTGAATTTTATCCGGTGATTTATCATCGGCGTTTTTTTAGAGTTTGTGCAGTTTTTTTGGGCTCAATGTAAAAAATAGGTGGAGTATTTAGTTTATTTCATATCTTTGTACCCAAAAATATAATATGGATATTAAAGATTTAGTTTCAATAATTTTACCTAAAGAAGTTTCAGATAATTTTGAATTGACCTGTATTGAAAAATCTACTACAGAGCGTTTAGATATTTATTTGGATGAGTTGAGCGTTCTACCCGAAGGCGAAGGAATTTACCTTTTCAAAGGCTTTACATCTTATAGTACTGTTCAGGACTATCCTTTGCGTGGTAAAGCCGTCTATTTGCATATTCGCCGTCGCAAATGGCAGGAACAATCTACCGGTGCCATTGTCTGCCGCACCTTTGACATAACCCACGAAGGCACTCGTATTTCCAAAGAATTTGCCGCTTTTTTAAAAGAAGCGTATAGATAAATCAATCACTAGCACATCGTTCTTAAAATAACATATCATAATATTATCTCATCCATCTTATATTTCCACCTGAAAATTACCGGTTCTTCGTTTATTTCTTCTATTCCCTTGTATATCCTGTCAATTAGTTCTTGTTTGGTTTCAACTCTTATTTTTCTTAAAAAAGAACGAGCTATCTTACTGAAAAACATTTCAATCATGTTAAGCCATGAACCATGCTTGGGGGTGAAAACAAAATCAAACCGTCCAGGTTTTGAAAGCAGCCACTTGGTTGTTTCCTTCGAGGTATGTGACGAATGGTTGTCCAAAATTAACTTTATTTTCCAGTCAGAAGGATATTTTTTATCTACTTCTGATAGAAATTCAATAAATTCACAGCTTCTGTGACGTTCTCTAACTAAAGGAATAACGATACCCGTATGCAAATCAATTCCAGCAAGTAAAGAAACTGTCCCTAAACGCTTATATTCGTGATCTCGTTGGATTGTCGGGTAACCATAGGGAACAGGCTGTAATTGCGGAGCTATGTTCTTTATAGCTTGTATGCCTGGTTTTTCATCGTATGACAGAGTTACTTGATTTGGCGCATCAAGTTCACCATCATTGATAAGAGATACCTCCTTGTAAACATGCAAAACATTTGCCATTTTGACTTCAAATTCCTCATCTCTGCGTTCCAGATAGTATCTGACTTTGTGTGGTTTTATTCCTCCTTTGGACAAAATCCCGCTCAAAACGCCTTTACCTATTCTTTGCAAACATTCAAATCCGGCTTCTTTACAATGAAATCGAATATGTTTTATTAAAAGACTATAGGCCCATGTTTCGTAGGAATAACCGTAATCAGTCGGCTTGCTACAAGCAATGGATAAGACCCAGCTTTTGGCGTCATCAGTAATAACGGGTTTAACTCCACGACCCGACAAATCCTTCAACGCCGGAAGAGCGCCCCAAGCGAGAGATTTATTAACTGTGCGTTCTACAAGAGGACGATTTGTGTTCAACTCTCTTGAAATTTTGGTTACTGTCTTTCCTTCGTGATATTTCAACAGGATTTTTGACCTTATTACTGTACGATGGGAAGCAGTACGGCTCTTTGATAATTTTTTCAATTCCTTCAAATCGTCATCACTGATTTGAAGTTTAGGTTTTTTACTTATTCGCATCTTTGACACTTATGAATTTAAAATTTGGCGGCAAAGATAATACTTTTTTTATTAGATACAATATTTTAAGAATGATATACTAGTAATAATCTTCGCTATAGTCATCGTTTAGGTTTAGGTCATCATCAAAATCGTAAGGGTCTTCAAAAGGTTCCTCTATTATTTCTTCCAAATTGTTTTCTTCCAACAATTTTTCAAATTCTTTTTCAAATTCCTGTTCAAAGTCATCGAGGAATTGTGGCGGCGGAGTCCCTTCTAAGCGGACGCATTTAGGCGTTTTGGCTCTTATTTTATTAATTCTTATAAGTTCGATGTATAGGTATCGATTGTTGAACATATCAAACATATACAATAATCGCTGGTTCAATGTATTAACCAATTCGGCAAGAGGAATTTTATCCATCACAAATTGTTCTGTATCATTGTCGTCGTCACTCATATCAAAAAGAGTGATTTCAACTTCTTTTTTCCAGTCGCTATCTGTTAGGAAAAATGAGGTCATCTCTTTTTTATCAAACTCTAATTGTTCTTGGATAAAAGCGTTAAACTCTGAAAATAAGGCATTACTGTCGATAAGCATTTCAAAAATGAAATCTTTCTCTTCGTCAGAAATAATTCTAAAACGATAAATCATATTTTAATTTATTAAATTACAATCCTATTCCGATGAAAATTACGTCATCTACTTGTTCCTGTGTGTTTTTCCAATTAATAAAGTTGTTTTTCACTATATAAAACTGTTCTTTCATTGGCTTTTTATGAATTTCTTCGAGCATATTTTTAACGGCTCCTGTCATAAATTTTTTGCCGTGCGGACCGCCGAATTGGTCAGCATATCCGTCTGAAAAGAGATAAATTTTATCTTTTGGTTTACCGTCATACTCTATATTTACGAACGAGGGTGCAAAAGAGTCGGAAATCTCATCTCCGATACTTCTTCTAACGCCTTTGTATATAGTCAGTTCGTCATTAAAATAGAAATATATAGGACGTTTTGCAGACGCAACTCGAATTTTATTTGTTTGCAGGTCAATTTCAACGATTGCGATGTCCATACCGTCTTGCGTCAAATCTTTTGTGTTTTTTTGCAATAAAATTTTTATTTCAAAATCAAGCCTGTTTAGGATGTCTGCCGGCGATGAAATATCAGGTCGTTTCACAATATCATTAAGTAGCGTAGAGCCTATCATTGACATAAATGCACCCGGAACGCCGTGTCCTGTACAGTCAGCGCAACAGCACAACAATTTTCCTTTCAGTTCCGAGACCCAATAAAAGTCTCCGCTGACTATATCTCGTGGCGCAAAATATATGAAAGATTCTGGGAAACGGGCTTCTAAAATATCGGCAGGTGGCAAAATTGATGTTTGTATTCTTTTGGCATAGTTTATGCTGTCCGTAATATCTCTGTTTTTACGTTCAATTTCAGCCTTTTGCTGCCTTAATATCACCGTTTGATTGGCAACTTCTTTTTCTAACTGCTCTTTTTGCTGCCTTAATTTTCGCTCTCGGACGTTAATTATCAAATATATAAGGTAAATAAATCCTGAAATAAAAATTATCCAAAACCACCCTTTTTTCCAAGGCGGTGCCTCAATTTGAATTTTAATTGTCAAAGGGTCAGCAGTATAGATACCGTCTGAATTGAACGCTTTTATTCTAAGTATCCACTTACCATCGGGCAAATATTCGCGCTCCCACCACGTTGTTGGCAAATCACTCCATTCGTTAGGCTTGTCGCCCTCGCGCTCCATTTGATATTGGTAAGTTACTCCATTGGGGTCTTTAAAACTTATTCCCATAAAAGCAAGATGAATATTGTATTTTTCTTTCCATGGGTACGGCAATTTGATAATATCTGTAATTTCGTACTCTTTACCTGAAATTAATATTTTGGTGAAATTTAGTTTCGGAGGCACTGAATTTTTGCGGTCTTTTAATGGAAAATAGTTAATTACGCCCTGATTGGAAGCAAACCAAAGGTTTCTGTTTTTGTCTTCAAAAATATCATAAAAGTCGGCACCCATATTTTCTTCATATCCGAAAGTTTTTATCTTAAAGTCGTTAAGATTTATGCAGCTAATGCCGGGGAAGTGCAAGACCCATAATCTGTTCGATTGGTCTAAGGCTATTTTGTAGCAGAAATTTTTTGCCAATCCGTCAGTGATTGTTATTACGTGCAGAGAATCAGACGCTTCGGTATATTTAACCACGCCAGTTCCGTGAGTTGCTAACCAAAAATTTCCGTCTAAATCTTCCGCTATACCATAGATGTCTAACGGCGTTTGAGAAATTTTGTGTAATTCGATTTCTGTTTTTACTATTTTGCATATTCCCATATTTTTGGGTCCTATCCATATTTGCCCTTGACTGTCCCTGTAAATAAAGTTTATGTTATTGTGTGGCAGTCCTCTTTCGGTATTAAGATGAATTATTTCTCCTGATAGAGTGTTTATTTCAAAATATCCACCTATTGTAGCCAGATAGAGCGTGTTGCCGTGTCCTTTCAGGTCGCGAATTTTTTTTCCGATAATATTTTCTGTATATTTATAAGGAATGAAATTTTTTTGGTTAGGTTTTTGAACGTACAGTCCGTTATTTCCTGTTGCCACCCATAAAGAGCCGTCATCCGACTTATAAAAAGCAACGACTTCATCTCTCGGAATTCCCATTTCTACGTCATAGAACTCTAAATCGGTATAACAAAAGGGGTCTGCTTTGATAAAACCGTTATCTAAACCGAAATAGAAAGAGTGGTCAGTTTTATAAACCGAGACGGCTTTATTGTCTTGGAAGCCGATGTCGCTTAAATTATAGAAAACTCTGCTTTCGTCCACTAACAAGAACAGCCCAGCCCCAAAGGTTGCGAACCAATAATTGCCCTCTCCATCGCATAGAATATTTCTTACATAGTCGGCATCTTTTGATTTTAGTCCATTTGACGATGAAAAATTGAATGAATCTGTAAAATCTTGTTTGATAGGGTCAAAAAATAGTTTTATCACTCCGTTTCCCCAAGTTGCTAATAAGAGGTGACCTTCGTTTTCTTCTACAATATCTTGAATGGTTTCGTATTCAATGTTAAAGTCCAAACAGAGCCTGTTGTCGCTGATTTGCCTTGCTTGTGAACTTCCTGAAAAAAACCTGAAAAAACCCTCGTATTCCGTACCAATCCAATATTCGCCGATAATTCCTTTTCGAGGTTTTATGGTCGTTATTTTTGTTATTGGAATATCTTCGATTTGGATAACTGAAATAATTTCATTGTTGTCGTTGATAGTGATTTTCAGCAACCCTTCGGTTGTCCCGACTAATAACGTTTTATCGGTAATGGGACAAATTGAGTAATAATTAAGTCCGAAGTCTAATTTATCTTTATCAAAGAATGTTGTAACTTTTAAGTTTTTGTCGATGCGTACAAAACCGCTGTTCTGTATAACTGCCCAAATATTTTCATTTTTGTCTTGGCAAATGCTTCTGACTGAACTGTTTACATCTGGAATTAATATTGGATGAAACTTATTATTGTGAAAGTATGAAAAATTTCCTGCATTGTGTCCTATCCAAATTTTTCCGTCAGTTGCGACGTGTAGGGACATAATAAAATTTTCGGCAAGGTTGTCGTCTGTCAAAAATGTTTGAAACTTATGTCCGTCATATTTTACGAGTCCTTCGCCTGTTCCGACCCACAGATATCCGTCAAGTCCCTGTTCTACGCAATAGACAAAATTTTGCGGTAATCCCACGTTGGAGTCGTAGTTCCTGAAACGAAATGATTGTGCATTGGTGCAAACAGCAACGCAAAATATTAACGCGATTATTATCAGTTTTATTTTAAATTTCATTGTCTATCGGCTTTGGGGTTTTATTCCTATGCTATATTTGTATTTTGGTATTCCCCCGATGGGAATACTGTAAAACGGCATCAACTCGCCATATTGGTTTTCCAAATAAATAACGACGTTGTTGTTTCTAATTCTTTTGGATTTGTCTTTTATCATCTGTATATCCATCGAGGAGTTAATGTCGTCTTTTCCAACGGTATGCGTACTCGTAGCCCAAACGTTATCGCCGGATACTGCCATACGTTCTCCGTTTTTTGATGGCGAAATGATACGTATAATTCCGTCACTATCCCAATCAAAATTACTTTGTTTTAAGGAAACTACTCTATCATTAATATAAGGATAGATATGCGAAACTTCGTTCACGTTGTCGTGTAGCCTGAATTTATATTTAAAATAGAACGCAAATGCTCCTTCAATGGGTCTGTTTTGATTTGCGTCTGTACTCAGAAAAAGTGTGTAAACATTTCCATCATCGCCTGAAATTCCTTCTACGACAAATTTAAAAACGTATCCGCCATAGTCGGGTAATAGTTCTCCTTCGGAGGGATTAAACGGACCAAAAGTGAACCATTGTCCGTCCCATCTGGGATCATTTCCGAATGTTCGCGAGGAAAGCATTGTCCCGCTTTTGTAGTTTCCGTCTCGTTTAATTTTACGTGCGTCTTCGTGGGAGCAGGCTCCTCGTCCGCCATATACGGAATAACGCATCTGGGTATCCCACGCGCCTTTTAGTTCGTCATTTGCACCACCTACGTCAGGGTCAAAAACTCTGATATAAATTGAACCTTGATGATTTTCGGGTACAGAAAAAAAGATTATTTGTATAAAATCATCGTCTCCCCACGCTGTGTCGCCATCTTTTCCGAAAGTTATCAGCCACGGAATATTTTCATCAATAGCGGGTACGGGCTGCGCATTCACCGACAAAGTAACGGCAGCGAAAAATATCGGTAAAATCAAATATAATAATCGTTTCACCCTCATAATTAAATAATTAACCATAATAAGTCTATAAAAATTAAAAAACTTTTTTCTTTAATACGGATATTTTTTAAAAATGTTATGTTTTGTGGAAAAAAAATGGTTTTTTTGAAAA